>UMKJ01065821.1_pt1 | contig 73185 bp, 76 predicted proteins | sample 1966301 | NCBI WGS metagenome assembly UMKJ01 (sample SAMEA4836173, study PRJEB28245) | human gut metagenome | biome: gut microbiome; material: fecal sample | place: Denmark | collected 2008
CGGGTATGTCGCAGGGGCATGTTGCCATAGTAATGCCTATTATCGCCGCTATGGCACCGGGAGATTTAACGCTTGCAGGCATTGCCATGGTGTTTGGCGTTGCCGGGCAGATGCTTACGCCGACGCACATGTGCCTGCTTGTAACGCTCGATTATTTTAAAGCCGATTATTTTAAATGCTTAAAAACGCTTGTACCGATGTCGGCACTTTTGCTTGCCGTTTTCAGCGCAGTAACATATATAGCAGGCTAAGTAAACCCTGCCGGATATACAAAAAGACGCAGACCGAAATCTGCGTCTTGTTTTTGGATTGGTGGGCCCAGTAGGATTCGAACCTACGACCAATCGGTTATGAGCCGATGGCTCTACCACTGAGCTATAGGCCCAAGCTGTTGTCAATTAGCCAACAGTAATATTTTACTAAAGTTAGTATATATTGTCAACTATTCAAGAAAATCTTTCAAACGTTTGCTGCGGCTCGGATGCCTTAATTTTCTCAGAGCCTTGGCTTCAATCTGGCGGATACGTTCACGCGTTACGCCAAAATGCTGACCAACTTCTTCAAGTGTGCGGCTGCGTCCATCTTCAAGGCCGAAACGCAGTTCCAGAACCTTCTTCTCGCGTACCGTCAAGGTTTCCAGCACTTCGTCAAGCTGCTCGCGCAGAAGCGTAAACGAAGCTGCATCAGCAGGTGCCGGTGCGTCATGGTCTTCAATAAAATCTCCCAAATGTGAATCTTCTTCTTCACCGATAGGAGTTTCCAGCGATACCGGCTCCTGGGCAATTTTCATAATTTCACGCACGCGGTCAACGGAAGTGTCCATTTCCTTGGCAATTTCTTCCGGCTGAGGCTCACGGCCCAGTTCCTGCAAAAGCTGGCGCGATACACGGATAAGTTTATTAATGGTTTCCACCATATGCACAGGAATGCGGATAGTGCGCGCCTGGTCGGCAATAGCCCTTGTAATGGCCTGGCGTATCCACCATGTTGCATAGGTACTGAATTTAAAGCCTTTATTGTAATCAAATTTTTCAACTGCTTTAATAAGGCCGAGGTTGCCTTCCTGAATCAGGTCAAGGAACAGCATGCCGCGCCCTACATAACGCTTGGCAATGCTTACAACAAGGCGCAGGTTTGCTTCCGACAGGCAGCGTTTTGCTTCTTCACCCTGTTCATAAACTTCTTCAAGCAGTTTTTTATAATCGTCCTCAATTTCAAGGTAAGCATCAAAAACAGCCGTATCTTTTTCTTCCGGCAGGCGGCGCTTAACTTCTTCCAGAATGGTTTTTAAATCAAACAGCGAATGAATTTCTTTATCACTGGTATGTGCATCGGGAGTTACTTTTTCGCTGCCGCTTATGGTTATATGCTCATCCTGCAAAAGTTTGTGCAGGCGCATGCATTCGTCACGGGTAAAATCGGCAACCAGTGCTTTGTATTCTTCTATTGTACAGGGGTTACCGCTTTTTTCTCTCGCTTCAATAAATTGCAGCGCTTTGGTTATGCTGCGCAAATCGCAGATTGTTTTTTCGTCTTTAATAAGTTCGCGTGCTTTGGCAATAAGTTCCTGCGTGGAATCTTTGCCGGTATATACGGGTGCAACCACGCCGTGCCTTGTGCCGTGCAGAAGCCTGTAAGCCTGTTTGCCCTTGTCCATACGTTTGGCAAGCTTAACTTCATCTTCGCCAACCAAAAGAGGCACTCGTCCTATTTCTTTCAGGTACATGCGCACCGGGTCGTCAATGCTTACGCCTTCGGGCACGCTCATATTGGCAAGCTCGGCTTCGTTTATTTCGTCGGCTTCACTTACTGCTTCCGGCTCCAGGTCAAGGTCGTCGTTAGCGTCGTCAACAACATCAATGCCTTTCTGGGCAATCAGTTCATACATATTGTCCATATCGTCGGCGCTCATGTCTTCAGCGTTCTGCATGGAGTCCATAATTTCACGATAAGTGAGAACACCGCCATGTGATTTTCCTTTAGACAATAATTCCTCAACCTGCTCGGACGGTATTTTTGTATTAGCCATGGTGTTCCCTCCCTTCGTGATAAACTGCTTTAACCATTTCAATACAAATTTTTAATAGCATCTTTTATCTTCTGGCTTTCTGCAAGTTCCTGCAAAAAGCGGCTGTCCCCCAAACGTTCATATTCATCCGCAAGCAGCCGGTGCTTTTCATATAAAGCCTCCAGCCTGCTTTTATTCATCATACGTATGCAGTCGGCAATAAGTTTTTCTTCATCGCCGGGCTGCACATTTTTCGCCATTATCGCTGCAAAAGCCGTTGAAGCTTCCGGGCTTAACACCCTGAAAAGTTCAGCCGTAACATCCTGCGGCATATTTTCCAGCATTCCCGTCAGTGATGAATAAATTTCCTGATGTTCCGGTGACTTGAATCCGGCTTTGGCTATTTCATCCCTGTATACTGGAAGAAGGCTGATATTTTTTGCAAGTATGTTCAACAGCTGCTGTTCCGCTTCGTCATCCGGCGCGGCCGCACGCACTGCTTTTGGCTGAACCGGCAGAGGCACATGCCCCTGGCTGCCGCTTTTGCGGCTCATTTTGCGGTATTCGCTTATGATAAGGCTTTCATCTATTGTCAGCAGCTGGGCTAATTTGCGTATATACCCTGCCACTTCTATATCATTTTTACATTCTAACAGGAATGGTAGTATATTCGACACCGCTTCCACTTTTCCTGCTAAATTTGAAACATTATTTTGCGCTATTACCTGCCGCATCTGAAAATCAATGCCGTCGGCAGCATTTTTAACTAATTCAAGATAGGCCTCTGTGCCGTGCCTGCGCACAAATTCATCCGGGTCTTTGCCGTCGGGCACTGCCAGCACCTTAACCCTCAGCCCCGCCGCGCGTGCTATGCTTACGGCCCTCATATCGGCACGCTGCCCGGCTTCGTCGCTGTCGTACGAAAACACAACTTCATCACATACGCGCGCCAAAAGTTTTGCCTGCTCTGCCGAAAATGCCGTGCCCATTGAAGCCACAGCCCAGCCAATACCGGCGGCATGAAGGCTTATCGCGTCCATATAGCCTTCAACAATAATTGCCTGACGCCTGTTTTTTATTTCTTTAATTGCCGCGTGCAGGCCAAACAACAATGTACGTTTATTAAACCATTCTGTTTCGGCGGTATTCATATATTTGGCTGCTTCGGCATTATTTTGCAGAATGCGCCCGCCAAAACCAACCACATGCCCGCGTGCATCTTCAATAGGTATCATAACCCTGCCGCGGAATTTATCGTAAGCGCCGTTACGCCCTTTAACGGCAAGCCCCGCCTTTATCAGCAGCTCCTCGCGGCAGCCGCGTTTGCCAAGCGCTTTTACAAGCGAAGTGTAACCCGGCAGCGACACGCCGATAGAAAATTTTTCGATAATTTCCGGCGTAATGCCCCTGCCAGCAAGATAACGCTGCGCCAGTTTGCCAAACTCGCTTTTGGTAAGGCAGGCCTGATAAAAACGTGTTGCCAGTTCGTTGGCGGCAATAATTTCCTTTGTTTCTTTTTCGCGTTCAATTTCCTGCCGTGTTTTTTCGCGCTCCGGAACCGGTATGCCAAGTTTATTGGCCAGAATTTTTAATGCTTCCTGAAAAGTGCAGTTTTCTTCCTTCATTATAAAGGTAAAAACGTCGCCGCCTGCATGGCAGCCAAAGCAATAAAAAAAATTCTTATCCGGCGATACGGAAAAAGACGGCGTTTTTTCGCCATGAAAAGGACAGCAGCCCCAATAGCTGCTGCCGCGTTTTTTCAGCGGTACATATTCCGATACTATTTCGACGATATTTGCCTGTGAGCGGACCTGCTCTTTAAAATCATCAAACATACTGCTCATTTGCCTTGCTCCCGTCACTTTAAATATCATCTGTTTTATTTATATTCAATATATAAACAGAAAATCCTCTTTTTTTATTGACGATAATTTATTTTTCGCTACTTTAAATAATAACAGGCAAATAATGCCTGCTGAACTGCTGTACGGCAGCCGCGTCCGTCAGGCTGGCAATATAATCAACCACAACCTGCTGCAAGCCGTGCCTTTCCACGTTAATGGCATATTCCTGCGGCAGCATTTCCGGGCGGTGCATATATAAATCCAAAAGCGTGGTTACAACATGTTCTGCCTTGCGGTGTTCATTTTTCAGCGGCGGCGAAAGATAAACATAGTCAAACATAAAGCAGCGGAATTCATCCATTGCTTCTTCATAATATTTATCCATGCTGACAATCTGTTTTCCTGCCGAACTTTCCACCACATTGCGTACAAGAATATCAAGAATCTGGCTCGGTTTTGTACCGAGTCGCATTGCAACAATGCCCGGCAGTTTATCGGGCCCTATAATTCCCACTTTGCAGCCGTCGTCAAAATCGTGGCATAAATAGGCTATACGGTCGCAGCGGCGCACAATCTGCCCTTCCAGCGTTTTCGGCAAAATATCACCCGTATGGTTAACAATGGCATCACATACATCCAAAGTTAAATTCAGCCCGCGCCCTTCGCGGCCGTAATATTTTACCACCCGCAGGCTTTGCTCGTTATGCTTAAAATGACCCGTATAAGCGTTAATGGCGCGTTCGCCCGCATGCCCGAAGGGCGTATGCCCCAAATCGTGCCCCAGCGCCGCCGCTTCCGTTAAATCTTCATTTAAGCGCAGCGCACGGGCTATTGTCCTTGCAATCTGCGATACCTCCATGCTGTGCGTAAGCCGCGTACGGTAATGGTCACCAGGGTTCAGATAAACCTGCGTTTTATGCTTTAATTTTCTAAAAGCCATACTGTGAATAATTCTGTCCCTATCGCGCTGATAAGCAGTGCGCAGGTCATCCGCTTCTTCCTCATGCTCACGCACGGCAGCAGCACTTTTTTGTGCCCATGGCGCCAAAATCTTTTCTTCTGTAGCTTCTATCAACTTTCTTATAACCATTTCTTTCACCTTTATTTCACTTAATCTGCCTTGCCGCCCGGCGCGCCAAAGTCTATAATAATAGTATATTCATAAAATAAAGAGGTTCTTACAATGAAAAGAATTTTTGCAGTTTTATTTATGCTGATGTTTTTGTTCATACCTTCGGCTTTTGCTGCCCAGCCGGATATTTCCAGCGACAGCCAGACTTTTAACCCCTTTACGGGAGTTTACGATTTAAAAGGGCACGTACACGTGGATTTAGGTGACCGCGTTATTGACGGCGACGCTGCGCAGGTTTACCTGTATCAGCTGGAAGTTCACGCACAGGGCAATATCAGCCTTACCGACAAGCCCACCGGAATACATTTTGACTGCGATTCCGTTGAAGTTAAAGGCAATGAACGCACCGCCTACGTAAACGGCAGCATGGTTTTTACCCAGGATAACCTGCGTATTACCGCCGATAACGGCAGCTTTAACTGGAAAACCAAAAACGCGGTTTTCTCCGGAAACGTTACCGTTAACGGCACGCCGCACTCAGGCGATTTAACCTATAACGTACGCGATAAGAAATTTTTATAACGCCAGCCTAAATAACCCCCGTTAAAACGGGGGTTATTTTTATATGTTTCTGTCTCTGTTTTTCTGTACGTAATCAAGTATGATGCCGGCTGTTTCTTCAATAGCACGGTTCGATACATTAATGATTTTGCAGTGTACGCGGCGCATAATGGCTTTGGCATATTCCAGTTCTTCACTGATACGCCTTACATCCGCGTAATTTGCGCCGTCGCTCAGCCCCATGGTTTTTAAACGCTCGCTGCGTATCTCGTTTAATTTAAACGGGTCAATCAAAAGGCCGATAATTTTATGGGGAGGAACTTTGAAAAGTTCTTCCGGCGGAGCAATTTCCGGCACCAGCGGCACATTGGCAACTTTCAGCTGCTTGTGTGCAAGATACATGCTCAGCGGCGTTTTACTGGTACGGCTTACGCCAATCAGCACAACGTCTGCCTTTAAAAGCCCCAGCGGGTTCTTGCCGTCGTCATATTTAACGGCAAACTCAATTGCTTCAACACGTTTAAAATATTCGTGGTCCAAAGCATGGATAAGGCCTGCCTGGTTTTTAGGCAAAAGCCCGGAAGTTTTTTCAATGGCTTTCAGCATTGGCCCCAAAACATCAATAACTTCAACGTCAAGTTCCATTGCCTTCTGCATAATATGCTCGCGCAGTTCCGGCGATACGATAGTATAGCAAACAATGCCGCCGCTTTCTTTGGCTTCTTCAAGTATTTTTTCAACCTGCTGAGCATCTTTAATATAAGGAACGCGGATAATGTCAAATTTTTCCTGTACAAACTGGCTGGTTGTAGCCTTTACAACCGATTCGGCAGTTTCGCCGATAGAATCGGACACAGCATAAATAACCGGTGTCTTAGCTATGATAATTGCCCCCTTTGCCCTCTGCCAAATCTACAAGCAGACGCGTAAAATTAGTTTTAGTAATTCTGCCCACAACCTCGTAGCTGCGGCTGCCTTCTTCTATACAGCGCACAACCGGCAGGCAGTCAATTTCATTATCAATAATCTTCCGGGCAGCAGCTGCCACGGAATCTTCCGGAGTTACAACAATTAATTTGGAAAGCGGCGTCATTACCATAACAACCGGTACTTCGCGCAGGTTATAATTATTATTGATAGCAGCCTTCAACAAATCTTTACGCGAAACAACACCGGCCAGCAGTCCGGCATCGTCAATAACAAATACCGTTCCCACATCTTCCAGAAACATTGTTATAACCGCTTCGTAAGCACTCTTATCGTGATTGACGGCAACCGGCACAGACTGCAAATCGCGCACGCAGATACCGGAAATTTCTTCCATCAGCATACCGAGGGTGTTTTTTCCGGTGTAAAAATACCCTACTTTAGGCCTTGCGTCCAAAATACCGCCCATCACCAAAATGGCCAAATCACTGCGCAAGGCAGCGCGCGTAACATTAAGTCTTTCTGCAATATGTTCGCCGGTAATCGGTCCGTCCTGTCTTACAATCTCAGCTATACGCTTTTGCCTTGTACTTAAAGAAATTGTTCTCATCCCCTTCTGCCGCTTTAATTTAACCCATAAAATACCATATATATTATTAGTATACTCTATATCTTTCAAAAATCCTCTTTTTGGTAATATATTTTTTAACTCTTATCACAAATTTTACACTTTTGCAAACTCTTTGCAACATACTGGAACAGAAAGGCATATACATGCTATAATATTTTTAGTTTATACATTAAAGGAGCTGCATAAAATGAAGAAAATGCTTATAGCGGCACTGTGCCTGCTTACGTTAAGCGGCAGTGCCATGGCGGCGCAGAATGTGCCGAAGGAACTGCAAATGTCCGGAACCGTAACGGAAAATACCGGCAGCATGATTACCGTAAAAAACAGCAATAAACCGTTCGACAGCGTTGCCCTGCATATTACAAACAACACCTATATACTGCAAAGCGGCACCGGCTATTATCTTGGCGCCAATGACGTTAAAAAAAACGGGCATGTCAGCGCCTGGTACGGCCCTGCTTTAACGCGCAGCCTGCCGCCGCAGGGAAAAGCGGATGCCATTATTTCCGGCCCGGAAGACAGCCGCCCCACCTTTACCTATTTTAATATCGGCAAAGTAGAACCGCGTGAAGACGGCAGCGTGCGCGTGCTTAACGTTAACGAAACACAATATGTTACCCTGCTGCCGGAAGTTTACCCGGAAGCTGCCGAACTTAAACCGGGCGACAAAATGCTGTTATGGTATGAAATTTCCACCTTAAGTTTGCCCGGTCAGGCTACTGCAACCAAAGCCGTTTTATTACAGCAGGGCCTTGCTGATATTAACATCAGCACAACGGCCGGAGTAATTGCTTTAAACGGCAAAGAGCTTGCCGACGTTAAACTTGTAAACAAAAACAACACATTATATGTTCCTCTGCGCGCCGTAGCGGAAGCACTTGGTTATACAGTAACATGGAATCAGGATGCACAAACCGCAGTTGTTTATGATGGCCCGCGCAGCACAGTATGCACAATTAACAGCAATGAGTACGGCAAACAGCGTATGCGCATTAAACTGCAAAACAAGCCGGAACTTATCGACGGCGTAACCATGGTACCGGTAGAAATGCTGGATTACGTTATGGGTTACAGCGTAAAAGTAAGTGCAGCACATATTTAAAATTAAATATTAAGTTATGATAAAAAAATGGCGGATTTTATCCGCCATTTTTTGTAAAGAAAAAGCGGATGGCATAAAGCCATCCGCTTTAACAGTTCTAACTATTAAATTAGAAAGTGAATACTACTTCAGACCAAAGTACCTGAGCATCCGGAGTTCCTTTGCCTTTATCTTCACGACCTTCAAAGTCAGCATATTTAACGCCTGCTACAATGTTTTTAGCAAGGGTTACATTTGCACCTACTTCAAAACCTTTGTAACCATCAGTGGTAAATGCGCCGAGTCCATCAGGATATTCAGCATAGCCGCCGCTGAATACAGTAGGTTCGAGATAAGTGGAGAACGGACGATCACTGTAGTTAGCATACAAACCCCAGCTACCGGGTTTAGAAGCTTTAGCACCTTTATAAGTAAGACCTACTAACCAACCATTGTTATCAGTAGATTCATTAAGTCTATCAGCTACTCCGTCATAACCATCAGAATCACCATAGAACCAGCTGCCTCTTAAGGTCAAATCTTTTGCAACTTCACCTTTAAGAGCTACTTCCCAAATTTCCTGATCGCGGAGGTTATCAGCATTGTAATATTTTACAGCAGTATTAACAGCACCAATATTAGCTTCAACCCCTGCTACATAGAAACGATCGCCATCTTCAACTAAAGAAGCTCCATCTTTAATTTCATCTTCAGTAAATACTTCTTCATCACCAATTGCCAAAGAAGCTACATCATCGCTAAGAGCTTTCATAGCCCAGCCGAATACTTTAACATCGCTGCCATAAGCAAGTTTTACGCCATCTGCACGGGTATCAAGTACATCGCCCTGAACAAAGTCCATACGGCCTGCATCCATTTTAACGCCGCCAACACGGCCAGATACGAATGCCCAGTTTACTTTTGCATCGTCTTCTGCATCTTCATCGCTGTAAACTTGTTCATTCTGCAAACGAGCAGTATAAGTCCAGTCTTCGTTTACCTGACCATTAATGAACAAACGGGTACGAAGTTTACCTTCGTGACCATCACGGTCGCCGCTTACATCGCGATAAGATGCACGGATCTGACCGGTGATTTTTACGTTGTCAGCTTTTTTCTCAAGGTTAGCTACGCGAACGCCAAGGCTGTCCAGTTCGTCAGCAAATTCTGCTGCCAGTTTGTCTACGTTTGCGCCTTTTGCCATAGCTTTAGCAACGATCTGAGCCATTTCATAACGGGTCATCAGTTTGTCGCCGCCATAAGTGCCATCAGGATAACCGTCTACTACGCCTTCTGCTGCCAGTTTGTTAACAGCATCATAAGCCCAGTGGCCAGCCGGTACGTCGCTGAACGGGTTAGCTGCATATGCGGATGCAGTTACGCCGAGAGCCATAGCCATTGCAAGTACTAAAGATTTTTTCATTTTGTTTTCCTCCCTTTAGAAAAACACATTTTATTTTTATAAAACGCTTGGGGAAGAAATTTCTGCTTTCGGCATCTGCCCTGAGTGCGAGTCTCCTGGTTTCCTCTACCGTTGCAAACGCTTAATTACATTTTTTCTTCCTGCTGCGGTTTATAAACCCCAGTGAAGGCCTGCCCCTGAGGAAACGGCAAGCCTTATTGTATAAAATATTGAGTAAACCTGAAAAACGTTCCTGAGGAGAAGGTTTTTTGACTACCCAGTCTTTTATACAGCCTCATTATAACACGTTTGCCCCCCCTGTAAAGACCACTTTTAAAGATAAATCTGAATTTTTCGCTTTTTCACCGTCTGCGCAGCAATACCCCGAACCCCCGCCGCGCTAAGGTAGAAACTTATAAAAGGTTTCAATACGCATTTTTTCAAAGCGCTGTTTAACCGAAATTTTACATTACGCACCTGCGTTTTAACTAATCTGACAAGGCTTTATTATACTCTGCCCGCAATTTGGACAATAAAAAAAGAGCCGGAAATTATCCGGCTCAGCCACAACAATTTTAAGCTTTAAACGAATATATATTTCAAAACAAACAAAAATGCCAGTATATACATAATACCGCTGATATTCTTTTTACCGGCCGCGCCGGAAAGAACATTGATAACTACATAAGAAATTATGCCAAGCGCAATGCCTTCGGAAATTGAATACATAAACGGCATGGCAATAATGGCAATAAAACCTGGCACTGCTTCGCCCATATCGTTAAAATCAATATTCAAAACGGTAGCCAGCATTAAAAAGCCTACAATAATAAGCGCCGGTGCCGTTGCAAATGCCGGTATTGCCAGAAATACCGGTGCAAACAGCAAAGAGGCCAAAAAGAGTATTGCCACGGTAACAGCAGTAAGGCCTGTGCGGCCGCCAGCCATAACGCCAGAAGAACTTTCAACAAAAGTTGTTACCGTAGAAGTACCGAGCACAGCACCAGCCGATGTTGCAACAGAGTCGGCCAGCAGCGCGCCTCTGATTCTGGGCAGGCGTCCCTGTCTGTCGAGCATATTGGCTTTGGAAGCAACACCGATTAAAGTACCCAGTGTGTCAAACAAATCTACAAACATAAACGACAACATTATGGTAACAAAATTAAAGGTAAAAATATAGCTGAAATCCATCTGCATAAAGCTCGGCATCAGGCTCGGTATATATAAGCCGTTAGAAAAATCCGGCATTACCGAAAATGCGCCTTTAGCCGGGTCGGGAATATAAATGCCTGTTACTTCCGCAATTATGCCAAGGCCCCAGGTAATAAGTATGCCCAGCAAAATTGCGCCGCGCACATTTTTTATCATTAAAACCGCCGTTAAAATTACGCCTATCAGCGCCAGCAGCGCGCCGATACCGGTTGTATAAAACTCTCCGCTTGCAAGCGACGCCTTAAACGGATAAATGCTTACCAGCGTTGCGCCGTCCACAACGAGGTGCGAGTTTTGCAGGCCGATAAAAGCAATAAACAAACCTATGCCGCCGGTAACGCCATATTTAAGCGAAAACGGTATGCAGTTAAAAATTGCTTCACGCACTTTTGTAAGCGACAGTATAAAAAACAAAATGCCTTCAACAAATACGGCAGCCAGCGCAACCTGCCACGAATACCCCATTTGCCCTACGACAGTATAGGCAAAAAATGCGTTCAGGCCCATGCCGGGCGCCAGCGCAAACGGATAATTGGCAAAAAACGCCATAAACAGCGTACCAATGCAGGATGCAATGGCAGTTGCCGTAAATACGGCGCCGGAATCCATACCGGATGCGGATAAAATAGCGGGGTTTACAGCCAGAATATAGGCCATTGTCATAAAAGTTGTAATCCCGGCCATCATTTCCGTTTTGGCATTGGTACCGTTTTCTTTAAGTTTGAACAGATTTTCCAGCAAAATATCAACGCCTTTCAAAAATAATGAGCCGCTTGTAAAAGCGGCTTAAACATTAAATGCACATATAAATTTTATTCGATATGATTATAAATGTCAATTTTAAATTCTGAAGTCGCGCTCGCCTTCTTCAATATCTTTCAAATGGCGTTCTACAAGTTCGCGCACTTTTTCGTTGGGAATATTATGAATTTCCTTGGCAATAAGTTCGTCACCCAGTTCTTTTACATGCGGAGAAGCGTAATCTACCAGATATTCTTTTAAGGTCATCAGCGCATTGGGATGGCAGCAGTTTTGAATCTGCCCGCTCTTGCAGAGGCTCATAAAGCGGTCGCCGGTACGCCCTGCGCGGTAGCAGGCAGTGCAGAAACTCGGAATATAGCCAAGTTCCATCAGCCAGCCAACGACTTCATCCAGTGTACGGTTATCGCTTACATCAAACTGGGCAGAATCATTTTCTTTTTCCGGCTCGGCATAGCCGCCAACGCTGGTGCGGGAACCGCCGCTGATTTGCGAAATGCCGAGGTGCAGCACTCTTTCGCGGGCGCGCTGGCTTTCACGGGTTGATACAATCATGCCGGTGTAAGGCACGCTGATGCGGATGCAGGCAACAAGTTTTTCAAAAATATCGTCGCTGATACTGTTATCGAAAGCAGACGGGTCAATATCATCTGCCGGGCAGATGCGCGGAACGCTAATAGTATGCGGGCCAACACCATGAACTGCTTCCAGATGTTCTGCGTGCATTAAAAGCCCTGCAAATTCGTAACGGTAAAGTTCAAGCCCGAACAATACGCCGAGGCCGACATCGTCTATGCCGCCTTCCATCGCCCTGTCCATTGCTTCGGTATGATAAGCATAATTGCTTTTCGGCCCATAAGGGTGCAGTTTTTCATAACTTTCTTTATGATAGGTTTCCTGAAAAAGAATATATGTGCCGATACCGGCTTCTTTTAATTTGCGGTAGTTTTCAACCGTAGTTGCGGCAATATTAACGTTCACCCTGCGAATTGCGCCGTTTTTATGTTTAATGCTGTAAATTGTTTTAATTGATTCAAGAATATATTCAATAGGGTTATTAACCGGGTCTTCACCGGCTTCCAGTGCCAGGCGTTTATGCCCCATATCCTGCAAGGCAATAACTTCGGCACGGATTTCATCCTGAGTGAGTTTTTTGCGCGCAATGTGTTTATTTACGCTGTGATACGGGCAGTACACACAGCCGTTAATGCAGTAATTGGAAAGATAGAGCGGTGCAAACATAACAATGCGGTTGCCGTAAAAATCTTTTTTTATCTGTTCTGCCAGCGCAAAAATTTCCGCGTTTTTGTCCTCCAGTTCGCAGTCCAGCAGTACCGCTGCTTCGCGGTGGCTTAAACCTTTGCGCAGTTTTGCCTTTTCAATAATCTCGGAAATAAGGGCAGCATTGTTTTTATTGGCTGCGGCATATTCCAATGTTGCCATAATCTCGTTATGGTCAATAAATTCTTCGGCCTTCATTGATTTTGCATCATGCATTTGATTTTCCTCCTTAAAGGTCAGGACGAACCTTCCCTATCAGTATTTCTCCTATAAAAAAGCCCTAAGGCATTAAGGACTAAGCCTGTTTTCCGGCATAAAGCGCTTTGGCCGTAACTCCCGGCAGCATGCCGATTTTTCCTGCAAGCGCGCTGATAATGTTCTGCGGCGCATCAAGAACTATGCTGATAATATGCAGATTTTTTTCGCGGTAGGGCAGCCCCATGCGCCCGATAATATAACTACCGTAATTATGCAAAATAGCATTCAGTTCTTCAACAGCGGCAGTGTTTTCTACAATAATGCCCAAAAGTACCACTCTTGTATCCATAACAATGCCCCCATATTAAAAATTTGCGGTGCGTTTTGTAATTAACCGTGCCAGCAATATGCCGCAAATACCTGTTACCATCTGCGGCCAGCCCATCATAAAGCCAATGGCAAATACCATTTTTTCAGGCAGCGCCAGCACTTTTAAAAGCACAAGGCTTGACGTAAACATGCAGATTGTTTTGGCAAGCGGCGCCAGCATAAGCCCGCGGTGCCACGCCCAATGGCAGATAAGCACAAACACGGCGTTGCCGCCGATAACTACCGGTATTAAAAGCGGTATTGGCAGCTGCCCCTGCAAATATGCAAAAAACGGAAGCAGCACAACTGCCAGCAGCGCCGGTTTTAAACCCGCAAGGCGCACGGTAACGGCAAGCATCATATTAACCAGCGTGCCTATAAAAAACATGCTTGCCATTGGCGGCAGCGGTATAAAAAGGCGCAGCGACTGCAAAACAACCGTCAGAGCAATAAGCATTGCCCCGCGCACTAAAGTTTTATCCATAATTTATTACCTTGCCGGACATTCTCTGGCAACAAAATTTTTATAAGCCTCTAAAAGCTGCGGCACTACTTTGCCAACTTCGCCGCCGTTCAGCAGCTTGCGGTCTATTTTAACTACGGGCACAATTTCGCAGCGCGGCCCGCAGATAAAGGCTTCTTCTGCTTTTAACGCAAAATCCACGTCAAAATTTTTCTCTACAACCGGCATGCCCAAATCAAGCGCCAGGCGTTCTTTAATTACTTTGCGCGTAATATTTTTATGAATGTTTTCGTTTTCCGGAGCCGTCCACAAAACTTCATCTTTTACAAGCATAAAGCTGCTTTCGGTGGTTTCGGTAATTTTTCCGTCGCGCACAAACAAAGCGTCAAACGCACCGCTGATAGCTGCTTTCTGGCGTGCCATTACTTCCGGCAGTCGGTTTAAGGTATTAACGTCGCAATGCTGCCAGCGCAGGTCTTTTTCGGTAATGAGCTTTACACCCTTCTGCTGCGCCTCCGCAAGCTGAGAGCGGTCTGTGAAAACAGGCTGCATTACAAGCTGCGGCACGCTCATTTCCGGAAAAGCCAGCCCGAACGGCGCACTGCCACGTGTAATCTGCGTATAAATTTCACCGTTTTCCATACCGGTGGCTTTTATTAACTCTTCATGAAACTCAACCAGTTCTTCCACCATATAAACGGCAGGTATTTTTAAACGCGTTACGGAAGTAAAAAGATTTTCCATGTGCGGAATCATGCCAAAAACCTTGCCGTTATAAACCGGCACAATTTCAAAAACACCGTCGCCAAACTGATGCCCGCGGTCGCAGTATTCAATAAGCCCTTCTTTACGGTCAACTATATCGCCGTTAATCAAAATCAAATCTGTATTCATGCTTTGCCTCCGTATTTTCAAATATTTTGCAAACAGTATGCCTTGTTAAAAAGCACTGTGTCATTGTATAATAATATAGCGGCGTTTTTTACTGCCGCTTATAAACATTAAACCTATTTTATTATACAACATTTCTTTTTATTTGTCGCTTATCTTATTTTACAAAAGTAAGGAGGAACCTTAGATGGCGCATTTACCACCAATCGTTTCCGACCTCGCTATGATTTTGCTGGTAGCAGGTATTACTACCATTCTTTTTAAAAAGCTCAATCAACCGCTTGTACTCGGATATATCGTTGCCGGTTTTATTACCGGCCCGCATTTTTCCTTTTTCCCGACGGTTACGGATTTTAACAACATCCATACATGGTCTGAAATAGGCATTATCTTTTTAATGTTTTCGCTTGGGCTGGAATTCAGTTTCAACAAGCTGAAACAAGTTGGCAATACCGCCTTTATTGCAACCATTGTGGAAATTGCCGGCCTGCTTTCACTTGGCTACGGCGCGGGCACGCTTATGGGCTGGAGCCACATGAACAGCCTGTTTTTGGGCGGCATGCTTTCCATGTCATCCACAACCATTATTATAAAAGCCTTTGAAGATTTAAAAATGAAGGGCAAACGCTTTACCGAAATGGTTTTTGGCATATTAATTGTAGAAGACATTGCCGGTATTATCATGATGGTTCTGCTTTCCACACTTGCTGCCTCCGCAGGCATTTCCGGCACGGAGCTTTTAGCCAGCGTTATGCGCCTGCTGTTCTTTCTGGTATTGTGGTTTGTGCTTGGCATCTACCTTGTTCCTACCTTTTATAAACGCTCGCTGAAACTGATGAACAACGAAACGATGCTCGTTACCTCCATCGGCCTTTGCCTCGGCATGGTTGTTCTGGCAACGCATCTCGGCTTTTCCGCTGCACTTGGCGCATTTATAATGGGTTCGCTTATTGCCGAAGCGCCGAACTCCGAAAAAATCGAGCACCTTTTCACCCCGGTAAAAGATATTTTCGGCGCAGTGTTCTTCGTTTCCGTCGGCATGCTGGTAGACCCGGCACTGCTTGTGGAATACTGGCTGCCCATTATCGTGCTTATTATAGTTACCATTGCCGGCAAACTTATTTTTTCCGCCGGCGGCGTGCTGCTTTCCGGGCAAAACCTGCAAACTTCAATTTTATGCGGTTTCAGCCTGGCGCAGATTGGTGAATTTTCCTTCATTATTGCTTCTTTGGGCATGAGCCTCGGCGTTATCAGCGATTTTATTTACCCTATCATCGTTGCCGTATCCGTTATGACGACTTTTACCACACCGTTCTGCATTATGGCTGCCGACCCGGCTTACAAAATTATCCGCCGCCTGCTGCCGCAGCGTGTTAACGACTGGCTTGACCGTTACACCGAAAAAAATATCAGCACCAGAGCCACCACGGACTGGAGCAATTTTTTGCGGGAATATTTTACGCGCATGCTGATTTTTACAACACTGCTGACGGCGATAGCGCTGTTTGCGGAATATTATTTAAGTGGTTACCTGCGCGATAGTCTAAAACTGCCTTACGCAGATATTATTACCGCCGTGCTTACCTTTATTATAGCGGCACCGTTTTTGCGTGCTATCCTCGTTAACCGCACCAGGCGCTCAGAACTGTTTTCCGTACTGTGGTTTGAAAAACGCAGCAACCATATTCCGCTTATAGTGCTCATCCTATTAAAAATTATTGCCGCCGCAGGCTTTATCTTCTTTGTATTCGCCTGGATTTTAAACCTGTCTGAATTTTTTGCCGCCGCCGCAACTTTAATTACGGCTTACTTTATTTCTTCTTCCGACTGGCTGATGGGCGAATACCTGCGTATGGAATCGCGCTTTTTGGTTAACCTTAACGAGCGCCATATGTTAAAACACCGCCAGGCTTTAAAAGAATCGGGCGAACACACACCTTACGGCTGGTTTGACGAAGATTTGCAGTTAGCCCACTACAAAGTGGAAGAAGGTTCCGTTACTGCCGGGCAGACTTTGCTGAACCTCGCCCTGCGCGAATCTTACGGCTGTAATGTTTTGCAGGCCGATACCGGCAGGCAGATTCACGATATGCCGGGCGGCAGCTTTACAATCACCGCCGGAACAAAACTTTTAATTATCGGCACTAAAGCGCATTTTAAACTTTTAAATGCTGCCATAAAAAATAAAAACCTTGGCCTTACCATGCTCGATTCTCCCGTAAGCATGCGCCAGTTTATGCTTGTTAACGAAGCCGAAGGCCGCCACGATATTGCATTCATGCCCTGCGCCATTACGGTTGACAAACATTCACCGCTGCTTGGCAAGTCCATAAAATCTACCGATATCCGCAACAAGTGGCACTGCCTTGTAATAGGGCTTGAACGCGGCAGTTACACCATAGTAAACCCCAATATTTCGCTTGTGTTCGAAAAAGGCGATTTATTATGGGTTCTGGGCAAGCAAAAAATGATTAACCAACTTGTCCGCGACGAAATTTTGTAATACTTACGCGCAAAATAAAAACTGCACTTCTTTCCGTTTTATACGGATTGAAGCGCAGTTTTTTTGTTATCATCCTAAAAAGCTGCTGATGAAATAATAGATCAGGCCAATGCCTGCTATTATAACAAACAGCGGCATAAAGAAAATAAACAAACCAATCAGTACGCAGATAACCAGCAAAGCGGTAAGCAGCCCACCGCCGCAGCCAAGGTTTTTAACGTAAATTTTAGGGCCTCTGCCGCTGCGCGCACCGCTGTATTCTTCGCTGCGGTATTCATAAGTATGCCTGTATTCAGGGCTTCTTGTGCCATTATTTCCGGCAGCGTTTTCTTCATAACCACTTTCGTCAATGGTTACGCCTTCAAACTCATCACGCTCATGCGGATTGAGTATCGTTGCTTCCTGCTCGAATCTGTAATGGCAATATGGGCATTCTTCAGTGCCTTTAGGCACTTCTCTGCCGCAAAAATTACATTTCATAAAGTTCTCCTTTACATGTAAGCACTCATGAGCATTGCCAAAATGCCTTCTTCGTTGCTGTAACGCGGGTCATGCTTTTCTATTTGCAGCACTTCGCATATCGTTTCGGAAGCCTTTTGCATGGCAGCCACTTCCGTGCCGCAAAAACCGGCAATGCGTTCATCAAAGAAAGTATAGGCACCGTTAAGTTTTACAAATGTATAAATTATTCCTGCTGCCCATACCGTTTCACTGTAAACAGCCAAATCCGCACCCGCAGCCTGCAAATCGCACCACATCTGCGTTGCCAGCCGCACATCTGCAAACGCAAAGTAATTTTTCAGCATAATATTTTTTAAAATACCGGCAACCAGCGTTTCATCACTGTAAGGCGCTGCCGCGAATGCGGTATGTTCCGTATAGTTGTTAAAGTTTTTATGCGCAATGCCTGCCGCATATAAAAACAGCATATTGCGCAGCACCATGGGATAATACTCGCTGAACCACTGCCAGTCCGGTTCCTTCTGCTGTACGCTTACCCATTTATAAGCGCGTTTTAAAGTATCGCGCAGGCATAAAGCGTTTATGTTGTCTATCTTGTAGCCGCGCATATTTTCTGTAAGCATATTATCGTTGTAAAACAAATGCCCGATAAACAGCATATCAGTTGTATCAATATCTTCAGTTAACGGCAAATTAAGCTGATACGTTTCGTTTGTAAGAAAATCGCGGCATAAATACATGCCTTCTTCGCCAAAACCTTCCACGGTAAACAGCACCAGGCGCGCGGAAATAATTTCCTTTAAAATATCGCTGTTGCGCTTGGCAAAGCCTGCATCGTAATAACGGCTGTCACTGCTGCATACAGTTTCATAAAAATATTCCAGCGGGTGCATATCGCGCAGCATCAAACGGTAATCAAGCAAAAAATAATCCCAAAATGAATTAAAGGCTTCCTGCCTGCTTTTTGCCGACTCGTTAATCGCATTGCCGAAAATTCCATGATACAGCACGGAAGCGCGTTCCATATCAACGCTGAACCTACTTTCAGTAAAAAACTCATGCATTGCCGCATAAATTTCCTGCATCCGTTCATTTACGTTTAAAAATATTTTATTGGAAGCATCCGGCACCGTAAACAGGCGGCGGTCTTTATTTTCATCAGTAAAACTTCCGTCCGGATTCACAATATTCATTTTTCCGCCTGCCAGCAGTTTTTCTTCCGCTTCAAGCGGAGCACCGGCGTCAGAAATTACATTTTTCTTCTGCAAATAGGCGTACAGCCTCACGCAGGTATCCAGAAAATATTTTGTATGCTCATAATCGGCGTCAAATTCGGATACGTTGCGGCCGCACCAGGCAATGCAGTCCACAAAATCATCTGCGCTCATATCGCCAAGCATAAGTTCCGTATTACCAAGGTAAAGGCACAGCATTGTCAGCTGGTCCCATATATCATACAATTCTTCCGGCGTTTTTCCATGCCATGCTTCTATACGCAGAAAGCCCTCGGCGTATTCCCGACGGAGCAGAAAATTCCAGCCCGGGTCATGCCCGTAAAAATCTTCCACTAAATCGTAAACATTATCCATTCTTTATAAAATACCTCTTTCTGTGATAGCTTATTATAACATATACAAGCGGGCAACTACAATAATGCTGCCCTGTATAAAAAAGAACGGCTTTGCAGCCGCTCTTTGAAAAATTTTTTATTCTTCGCCGATAACCAGCACTTCCGGATGAAGTTCCACACCGGCTTTTTCCATAATTACTCTGCGCACGTCCGCTATCAGCTGCAAAACATCTGCCGCCGTGGCGTTGCCGCAGTTTACAACAAAACCTGCATGCTTGGGCGAAACCTGCGCGCCGCCAACCTTATAGCCTTTCAATCCGGCTTCTTCAATAAGCGTTCCGGCAAAATATCCCGGCGGGCGCTTAAACATACTGCCGGCACTTGGCATTTCCAGCGGCTGCTTGCTGATACGCCTGCTGCTGAAATCGTCCATCATGGTTTTAATGGCGTCTTTGTCGCCGGGATGCATATTAAGGCAAACTTCGGTAATAATATAGCCGCTTTCCTGCAAACTTGTTTTGCGGTAGCCAAACTGCAAATCCGCAGCGGTAAGCACAAACTCCCTACCGTTTATATCCATAACGGCTACACTTTCAACTACGCCTTTCATTTCACCGTTATACGCACCGGCATTCATGTAAACGGCGCCGCCAATGCTTCCCGGAATGCCCACGGCAAATTCCATGCCGCTTAAACCGCATTCCCACGCTTTGCGTGATGCCAAAGCCAGAGAATAGCCGGAACCGAAGAACAGCCTGTTGCCGTCACGGCGGAAACTTTTAAGTGCATTACCAAGCTGAATAACCAGCCCGCGGATACCCTTGTCGCGCACAAGCACGTTGGAGCCGTTGCCGAGAATTGTTACCGGCACTTCGTAATCTTTGGCAGCTGCAAGAGCAAAAGCAAGCCCCTCCGAATCTTCCGGCTGTACAAGCACATCTGCCGGGCCGCCGATTTTAAACGAAGTATGCCTGCTCATTGGTTCACAGCAATAAACCCTGCCGGGCATTTTTTCTTTTAAAACTTCTGCTAACAGATTAACGGAATTATTCACCGACAGCTTCCTTTACTACACTCTCAATAGTCTTATTAATATCGCCCATCATCATCTGGAAACGCATAAACGCATTTACATATTCTGTTGCAGTATTATTAAGATTTATCAAAGAAGAAAGTTTTTGAAATTTTTCTTCTTTTTCTTTGTCAACTTCTTGATTCTGGTATTTGGCTATACCTATTTCATAATACAATTTAATAAAATCATTAACTAATTCTTCTGTCTGTAAGTCTTTTTTCAATTCAACTTTAGCTTCTTTTAACAATTTCAATTCATGGCTTTCTTTTAATGCTTTAGCCAGTTCGTTAGCGCAATCATAAACGTTCATTATATGTCACCTCATAATTAATTATGTTTTTTCGTAAATATTATAACACATTTACAGATACTGTAAATGCCTGTTACTGCGGTTTTACATTCAAATGTGCAAATCCTTTGATATCGCCGTAATCAAAGTGCCACCATTCCGTTTCGCTTGCCGTAAAGCCTGCCATCTGCATGGCGCTGCGCAGCAAATCACGGCGGTAGCGTTCAAGCGTTGTGCCGCCTGCAAAAGATGCGTACTGACGCACGGAGGGTTCATCAAACCCGCTGATCATACCTGCATCTTCGCCTGTTGCAAGCAAATACAGGCTTACATCAATGCTGCGCCCGGTATTATGGCTGAAACCAGCCTCCGGCGCGGGCAGCATGGATTTTTTATCTGCCGGCAGGGCGTCATAGGCAATTTTGGAAACAGACCACGGACGGTAAGCCTCCCATACCAGAATACCGTAACCATAGGGTTTTAAATATTGCTGTGCCTGCGCCAGTGCCTGTGCAGCGTCGGCATCCAAAAACGCACGCTGGTCATCTGTAAGCGCCTGGCCGAAGCAGTTATCTGCCTGCGCATAACGCAAGTCAAATTTAAGCCCCGGTACGGCCTGTGCCAAATCAACAAGCTGTGCCTGCTGACCGGTGCCAAGCTGCGCCGGCATTACGGCAGCGTCTGCCGCAGTTTTTAATGCCTGCCAGTCACTTGCAGGTGCAAAGCGGAACGGTCTGCCGTTTTCACCGGCAAAAAAGCGGCGGCTGTAACGGTTGCCGCCAACACTGCAGCTTACGCCGTAGCCTTCACGGCTGCGTTCAATACGTACTGCGGCATCCAAATGATTGAGCGGCCCGCTTTCATTTATGGTATACGAATCGAAATGTTCCTTATAAAGCGGGTAAACATTACTGCCGGCAAAAGTGTAATCATTCTGCCCAAAACGGTAAACCAGCTCAACTTCTCCGTTATTTTCGCGCAGCAAAAACATTTCGCCGTTGCCGTAATACATACCCAAAATATATTTTAAATCTTTCGGGCAATCTTTAGGTTCAAAAGCAGGCGCTGCCCAGCCATGCCCTGCCGCAAAAAAGCACAGGCACAGCAGCATGCTCAAAATTTTGTACTTCATTTTATCAGCTCCGGCCTAACATCTTTTAAAACATTCATATATTCATTGGCTTTATCTACCTGCGCCAGGTCAATATCGCAGTAAATAATTTCTTCTTCTTCGCCGCCAACTGCAAGCACTTTGCCGAACGGGTCTATTACCGAAGAATGTCCGTAAAATTTCTGGTCATGAAATTTACCGGCGCAATTTACGCCGACAATAAAGGTGTGGTTCTCCAATGCTCTTGCGCGCAGGAACAAATCCCAGATAGTGCCGCGTATTTTCGGCCATTCTGCCGGAACAAAAATTATTTTTGCGCCCTGCATGGCCATATGGCGGTATAATTCCGGGAAGCGCAAATCATAGCAAATCGTTGAAGCGCAGGTTACGCCTTCCAGTTCATACGCGCTAAAATCACTGCCCGGCTTAAAGAAACGCTGTTCATTAAACATGCTGAACAAATGCAGTTTGCTGTAACAGAAAACAATTTCTCCGTTTTTATCTATAACAACGGTAGTGTTATAAACATTGCCGTCACCCTTGCGCAGAGGAATTGAACCTGCAACAACGGCGCAGCTGTTTGCGGCAGCAATGCGCCTGATTTCCTCAATTACCGGCCCGTTAAGATATTCCGCCTCTTTGCTTAAATGCCCCAGCGAATAACCCGTTGTCCATATTTCCGGCAGCACGGCAATATCTGCCTGCGGCGCGGCCTGTTTTAACAAATGGCAGGCTTTTTCCACATTGCCTGCTTTATTTTTTTCCAGAACTTCCATCTGCAATAATGCAAGTTTCAAGTTTACCCCTCCAATCACTCCGAAATAACTTTATCTTTAGGGAATGTAATTTCAAAACGTGTGCCTTCGCCAAGTTTGCTGAATACCTGCACTTTGGCGCCGTGCATACGGATAATTTCCCTGGCAATGGCAAGGCCAAGCCCTGTTCCGGGCACGTTACGAGAATGTGATTTATCAACTTTGTAAAAGCGTTCCCAGATAAACGGCAAATCTTCTTCCGGTATGCCCGGACCCTGGTCTGAAATGGTCATTTTCACGCTGCCATCCTGCTGCAGTTCAGTTACAAACGTAACCGTGCCATTTTCCGGCGTATACTTTAATGCGTTGTCGCCGATAATCAGCACAAGCTGCACCATCTGGTCGCCCTGGCCCATAATTTGTATTTTTTCATCAACATGCACCAGCAGCTTAACGTTTCTTTCAACAGCGTTCACCATGAGTTTTTCCGCTACATTGCGCACAATAGCTCCCAAAGGCAGCGGCTGCATTTTGGCAGGCGCAAGTTCATCGGCAGCCTGCATGCGGCTGATATCCAGCAGTTCCCTTATCATGCGCTCCAGACGCATTGTTTCTTCGTTAATCAAAAGGCGGTAACGCTGAATCATGTCCTTATCGGTAACAGTGCCATCGCTTATCGCCTCGTTATAGCCGCGGATGATGGTCAGCGGCGTGCGCAGTTCATGCGATACATTGGCAACAAAGTCGCGGCGGATTTTTTCGGCGCGTTCCGTTTTGGCAACAAACGCACTCAAATCGTTGCCGAGGGCATTAAGCGCCTTGCCGAGCTGCGCCACTTCATCCTGCCCGTGCACGTCAACCTTGCGTGTATAGTCACCGGCAGCAATGGCCATGGCGCTGTCTTTCATGGAAACCAGCGGCTTGATAATGGTTCTGGCCAAGCTGCGCACCATGAACATACTCAAAATAAGTGCCAAAATCGCAACGATAGAAGTGTATATGTAAATGTCACGCAAAAAGCTGTCAAACCCGCTTAAAGGCTGCGCCAGCAAAATTGCCCCGCGCGCCTGCCCGGGCTTGCCGTAAGGAACGCCTACCAGCATTACCTGTTCTTTGTAATACGGATGGTAAATCTGCGACTGAACGGATTTTCCGCTGTATACATCTTTTAAAATGGTTATTACTTTGGTATCCAGCTTGCCGCTTTTTATTTCCCTGGCAATTTCGGCAACAGAACCTTCCAGCATGGTTAAATCCTTAATGCCGGGGCGTGTGCCGTCCTGTTTATAATCTGTATTGATGTTGGACGCGGCCAGAAGCTCAAACTTATCGTCAAACAGCCATATTCTGGCGCCAACAAGCCTGTCTACGGCAAACACATAACGGTTCAGCATTTCCATGCTGTTGGAAAATCCCATAAAATATTCTACCGTAGCGGCCATTTCATTGCCTTTTTCTGCCAGCTCCTGCTCGTTGGTTTTAAAAAAATAATCGGCGATAAGATAGGAAATACCTGCCGTAACGCCGACTACTATAACCATTATCAGAGCCATGAAGCTGTACATCAGCCTTGTACTCAGAGATTTATTCATTTTTTATCTTTAACCTCAAATTTGTAACCTACGCCCCAAATGGTTGTAATATCCCAATCGGAATCGGAAGGAATATTAAGTTTTTGCCTGATACGTTTAATATGCGTATCAACCGTACGTGTATCGCCGTAATAGGAATAGCCCCAAATTGTTTCCAGAAGCTGGTTGCGCGAAAAAGCCTTGCCTGGATTAGATGCCAGGCACCACAAGAGTTCCATTTCTTTCGCGGTAAAGGTCATTTTTTTACCGAAAGCAATAACCTGGTATTTTTCCATGTCAATGCTGAGCCCGCGGTATTCAATGTGCGAACGGCCGCCTGCTTCGTCTTTCTTTACGGCAGAGCTTCTGCGTAAAACTGCTTTAACCCTTGCAATAACTTCGCGGTTATTAAACGGTTTTGTAATATAATCATCCGCACCTATTTCAAGGCCTAAAATGCGGTCGTCATCATCATCTTTAGCAGTCAGCATAATAATAGGAATATCGCTCATTTTGCGTACCTGTTTGCAAACTTCCAGTCCGTCCAGCACAGGCATCATAATATCAAGAATGATAATATCCGGTTTTTCCGACTGAACCTTTAAAATAGCTTCTGCACCATCGGCAGCTTCTATTACATAAAAGCCTTCTTTTTCGCAGTAAATTTTTAATATTTCCCTAATCGGCGCTTCGTCATCAGCAATCAAAACTTTTTGTTTATCCATCTTTACCACCGCCATTAACTGTTATTAGCATTATTATACAATAAATCGTGCTGTTTGGGTATTTTTGCAATATGCTTTCACAAAAATATTACAAAACAGAGATATAATCACGCTGATAAAAAAATAAACTACCAACAAAGCACTGCTTTATTGATAGTTTATTAATGTTTTTAAATAACGCGGCATGCGCCGTAATAACGTGCGCCCCAATAGCCGGTAAATGCGGAGGATACCGTTACGCCGGTACTGGAACCAGCATGGATGAATTGTCCGTTGCCAAGATAAATACCGCAGTGCGACGGGCCGGGCTCATAAGTGCTGAAGAAGATTAAATCGCCCGGGCGCAGCTGGCTGGCACTAATCTGGCGTCCGCTGTACATCTGCACATCAGCAGTACGCGGAAGGCTGATGCCTGCACGCGCGAAAGCATACTGGGTAAAACCGGAGCAGTCGAAGCCATATACACTCGTTCCGCCAAAAACATAAGGTGTACCGATTACACCATAGGCAGCACGAATAACGTTTCTTACAGTAGCACTCCTGCCGGAACGATTAGGAGGCATAGGTTTCTGCATTAAAGCCGTATAGGTAGCTTCACCGATTATTCCGTCAACTTCTAACTGTTGATCCGCCTGGAAGCGTTTGACAGCGGCTTCCGTTTCAGAACCGAAATCACCGTCAAGCAATTTGATTTCATACTTCAATTCAACCAAGCGTTTTTGAATAGCCAGGACTTCCGGACCATTATCCCCGTATTCAAACGAGGCTAATGCGGTTGCCATGTTTGCTAAACAGAATACACATGTCAATGCCAAACAAAGGAACCCTTTTTTTATCACCCGCATCACTTCCTTGTGCTTTTATAAACAACTAAATTATAGCACAAAATGCCGCTTTTGTAAACCAGAACTACCGTTTGCCAAGGTGTCTGCCTACTATATACAGTGGTCTTTGCTTTACTTCCTCAAAAATACGGCCTATATACTCGCCCAAAATGCCTATGCCTACAAGCTGAATGCCGCCAAGAAAGAGTACGCTGGCCGTCATTGTTGCCCAGCCTGGCACTGCGTCATCTGCAACATATTTTACATAAAGAACGTGTAAAATTACCAGAAAACTCATTAAACCGAACACAATGCCGATATAAAATGCCCAGCGCAGCGGCAGATTTGAAAATGAAGTAATGCCGTCCAGAGCAAAATGCAGCATTTTGCGCAGATTATATTTGGAATGACCCGCAAAACGCGGCGGAGCGGCAAATTCAAAAGTTGCCACTTTAAAGCCCAGCGTATTAACCAGGCCGCGGATAAAACGGGCACGTTCGCGGTAACCCCTGAACGCCTCCACGGCAACTTTGTCCATCAGGCGGAAATCGCTGCCGCCGGGTGTAATTTCCACTTTGGACATGGAATTAATAATTTTATAATAAGCTTTTGACGTAATGTTTTTAAAAAAAGAGGCGTCTTCCGTTGCCGTGCGCACAGTCTGCACAATCTGAAAACCGTCCTCCCACAGCTTTAAAAGTTCCGGCACAAGTTCGGGCGGATGCTGCAAATCACCGTCCATGGTAATAACAGCGTCGCCGCCGGCATTATCAAGCCCGCAGGTCAGCGCAAGCTGGTGCCCGTAATTGCGCGAAAGGAAATACACCTGCACATGATCGTCTTTTTCAGCCAGTTCGGCTAATATTAAATGGCTGCTGTCGCTTGAGCCATCATCGACAAAAATTAAATCGTAATCATAGGGCAGGGCTTCCATAACTTTGCCCAGCCTTTTATGAAACTCATGTAAATTTTCTTCTTCATTATATACAGGAACAACAAATGAAATCCGTTTCACTGTCAAGACCCAACCTTTAGCCAATAGTATTTTTACATTAATTTTAATTTCTTATATATTATAACATCTTATTTTGAATTTCTGCTGAAAAATTGCAAAAAATAAGGCCGGCATCTCTGCCAGCCTTTTAATTTCTTAATACGAGTGCTCAATAAGCCGGGTTCTGTTCCGCAAAGCGGCAGCAATCATTTATCTAGGCCGGCAATTACTTGCAGGCTCAAGCGACACAACCCGGAAGGATCAGCGGGCCGCTTCATCCCTTCCCTATTTGGTCTTGCTCCGAATGGGGTTTACCTAGCCGGCCGGTTACCCGTCCGCTGGTGCGCTCTTACCGCACCGTTCCACCCTTACCTGCCGAAGCAGGCGGTACACATTTCTGTGGCACTATCCCTGAGGTCACCCTCGCCGGACGTTATCCGGCATTCTGCCCTGTGGAGCCCGGACTTTCCTCTTACGGCAAAGCCGTCAGCGATTGCTTTTCACACTCATACTGTCAGTACTTTAGCACAAAGCCTGTAATTAGTCAAGGGTTAAAATGTGGGCTTGCTGTCTGCGTTTCCAGCATTTTAACCTCATATCATACAAGCAATGTTTACGTTAATAAGTACAACATAAAGCCATCTGTAATTATAATTCTACTGACGCAAAAGAAAACTTTCCTCGCCATTTACACAGTATAACACGCTAACTTTCCTCTTGTCTATGAATAAAAATGAAAAATTTTTTTGATTTATCACGATTAGCTGGCAGCGGCTAAACTCTCTAAAGCCTTTTTGTGGATGCGCATTGCATAACTTTTAGTAATTCCCAAAGCAGCGGAAACTTCTGCCCAGTCTTGGCCGCATAAATAACGGCGGCGCAGCAAAGCTATACAAATACCGTCATCGCATCGGCCTGTTAACTCTCGTACCGTTTTAAAAGCCGCCTTGTACTCATCAAACACTGCCGCCAGCTGCTCATCAATGGCCGCAGCTTTTGCAATAGCGCTGCCTATTTTGTCACTACGGTATGCTTTTCCGCTGCCTGCTATATTCTCATAACAACCACAGCCGGGAGCAGCAGCACTTGCCAGTAGTTCGTCACGGCGTGCCGCTAATTCGTTTATCTGACTTTGTTTTATGCTTACAGACTGCAAAAGTCTTTTCAATTCCTGTATTTCCATAAAATCCCCCTTGTAATTTAATATTTTTTAGTGTATGCTTAAATAAATAAGCAAAAGAGGTGTAACGCTATGGCAATCAGATATTATAAATTATTTGACCTGCTCCAGCGCCGCGGTATTAAGAAAATGGAATTTTGCAAACTGGCAGATATATCATCTCCAACAATGGCAAAACTTTCGGCAGGCGCAAATATCAACACTGAAATTATTAACCGCATCTGCTCCACGCTCGAGGTTCAGCCGGGCGATATTATGGAGTATACAAAAGAAGAATAATTTATTTATGCTAACGCTATAATATTATAGCGAATTTTACATAACGTGTATTATCGGACGTTATTTTATTATTTATTTTATCATCATTTAATCATCAATAACAGGCGCTTTTATTATGTTTACCAGTTTTTTTAGCTTTCTTATAACTGTATCGGCAATAATAGCAACGCTGCTGCTTTTAGCGCAGGCATTAATAAAAATCTGCGCCCGGTTTTTCGGTTATTTATCTGATAGCAGCAGGCCAGCCATTAACCGCTTGGCGCTTTTTATCGCGCCGTCAATATTTGCGGCCTATTATCTTATAGAAGGCACAGGCAGCGCGGCGCTGCTTACGGCGTTTATTATGATATGCTGCTTTATAGCAGGTTATTGCTTTTATAAATTCTTAAAAATACGTAAAAATTAAAGAGGACGTTGGCGCGTCCTCTTTTTTTATGCCTGCCGGTCGGTAGCCCCGGCGGTATCCGTTCTGCTCTGCTGTGGTTGTGGTTATTTATATATATATTACCAACCGCGCTGCTGTTGGTAGCGGCGTTCTGCTGCGTTTATTCTGTCTTTTCTGCCTAAAATTTCATCACTGTACGAAGTTCCAGCACGTTCAACGGTAAAATAACCTTTTATAATTTCTTGGTTATAGTCATTCAAAACTGTATGCCTTATTTCGTATTGCTGTAATTCCGCAATAATTTCAGCAGCCACAAGGCGGGCTATATTTTGCACTTCCTTATATTCCATAATGTTTTTACCTCCTAAAATTATTTAATAGTCTGACTGCATCGGAGCAGCTGCTGCGCTTGCTGGCGGTTCTGAAAAGCTCCGCGTCAAGCTGCTGGGCTTTATCTTCCAGCGCTCGGATTTCTTTTCTTGCCGCTTCTATTTCGCTGTTTATTCTGCTGGCATTTTCGTCAGCTTCTTTTTCCTGCTGCTCTTTTTTTGCTTTCAGCGCGGCCAGTTCGTCCGGCAGGTAACAAAAATAATATTTACCGCGCTGCCTGTCGAATACCTCGCAATAATTAAGGCGTTCAGAACTTACCAACGCGCGCAGCTGGCGCAGGTTATCGCTTAAAATTGCCTTGTAACTGATTTCAGTAGTAAACACCGTGCGGATTTCCTGCTGCTTCAATTCTGCCGGGATATAAGCAAGTGCGCCGCTGTCTGCCGCTATATTCATTACAGCCACAGCAAGGCGGTCAGCCTGCGCCGTGCTGTCCAACCCGTCCAAAGCTAAAAATCGCTTATAATTTTTTACCTCATCGGCGTTTATTGCTATGCCAATTTCGCCACACCATTTAATTATAGTGTTTTTTGTTTCTTTTCTTATTTCCAAAGTTCTTTACCTCCTGCTTTACTGAATTAACTGCTCTGCGCTGTTTTCTTTAGTCAGCTTCAAAGCCATTTCAAACCCTTGTAAAAAGGCCTGCTGTTTGCTGATTGCAATATAACCGCCCAGCAACTCAAAAGCGGCATCCGTGTTTTCGTTTTTCGGTATTCCGGCAGCTTCAAAAGCTTGGCAGGTTTTAGTTTTCCATTCCTGCGTTATTTCATTTTCCGGCAATTCCAGCGCATAATTTTCAAGTTCTTTTTCGTCCATGTTTTTTTACCTCCATTTACTTTATTGTGTTAAAGATTTATTAACTTTTAATTCATATTTTTAAGAATACCCCCTCAAATTTACGCAAGCTTTTTATTTTAGTTTTGCATAATTTATTTTAGCGTTATTTTAAAAAGCGTTAAAGCCTGCGTTAAAGGTAATTTGTTTTATCTTTAACGCCCTTTAACGGCTTTAACGCTTTTTAATGGTTTACCGTCCCTTTTTGTGGTGGTAATTTATACAACCACGATGCACCGTAGCCGTGTTTTCTTACCGGCTTTTCAATTTCGCCGCTTGCCGCCATAGCTTTTAAAAGCGTTGCTGTTTTCCCGGCTTTTGACTTATCATTAAACAATAGTAAGGCAATACACGCAGCCGTGTAGTATTGCCAGCGTTCCTTTGGCGCGCTCCAATCCAGTAAATCGAATAAAGCTTCCTCTGTGGATGTTGAAAGAGCAAAATTTTTATTATGTTCGTTCAGCAGCTTTATTTCTATACTATCCAGCCAAAAGCGCTCGCCATCCACAACAGCAGCGGAATAAATTTCTCCCCATAGCATAGCAGGCGGCAGGCGTTCCAGCTGCTGCCAGTCTATCGCTGTAAGCGGCAACACAAAATAACGGCGCTCGCCTGTACGGTCAAGCAAAAAATCAAAATTATTTATCGTTCCGCAAAAGCTTGTTTTGCGCGGATGCTTCTGTACAGCCATATCATATGGCGCGCGATAGGTATCAAGAGGAGAAGTAAAGAACTGTTTCAACAGGTCTTTATCCTTCATACTGCGCCCCATTTCAGAAACTTCCACAAGCGCATATTTTGTAACTTTAATAACGCTGTCTTTATTAGCCGGGTCAATGCTTTGTTCTGTAAGTACAATCGTGGGCACCGGCAGCAGCCAATTAACAAAACGCGTTTTTCCAATGCCCTGCGCACCCTGCAAAACAAGAAGGCTTTGAGGCTTTATGCTGCCGTCATTATAGCCCAGCTTTACCGCCTGCAATAGCCATTTACGCAATAGGTCATATAAAAAAGCACTGCGGCCTGCTGCTGTAAAATTCGTATTCAGCACAAGCGCGCTGCACAAGCGGTTAAAATAAACCTTCTGCCCGCCTGCCGCCGTCCATTGGTTAAAACAGCTTTCCAAATAGTCGGTAAAAGGATTATAACGGTTTTTACTGGCGATAAGGTTAAGCATCGCCCTCGTGTCCTGCCTGCTGCAGCCCAGCCCGCTTTTATTGGCTTCGCCCTGCATTTCCGTTACAAAGTCATCATATTTTACAGCCAACTTTTTGCCGTCCCGGTAAAATTCCACTTCCTTGCTGATTTCGTTATATTTAGCCTCATAACGCCAACGGCGCAGAAGGAAAGCCAAATTTTGCCAGTGCGTTTTTATCGGCTTTCCCTCAAGATTGCACACAGGGAAGTTTTGCTTAACTACCGGCTCATTATTAAAGCGGCCTGTTAAATTTCTCGCGCTGTACACTACATTGCAGGCAGCCACAGCAGCGGCGATGGTCATTTCGCCATAAGTCAGCCCGGCGCTGTTATGCTTGGCGTTCCACTTTTCAGCCCTGCCCTCCAGCAAGTAAAGCCCGCTTTGCCTAAAAATTCTGTCCATCTGCGCCGCGTCTTTTTGCGTCCAAAAGGCAAGCGCATTGCAAAGCGATAAATCTGCCGCGCTTAAATCATCCGTGTAAAGCAGGTAATTACCCCGCCAGTACGCCGCCAGTTCTGCGCCCCTACCGGACTTCTGCCCACCTGCTTTTCCGCTCTCCAGCAGTTCTATAATTGCAGCATCATCAAGCGGCGCAAAATCTGCGGCGGCGTGCTTCTCCTGCCCTGTGGTCGCCGTTACGTTTTGCGGCGGCTCAAGATACTTGAAATATACCCCTTTTAAAGCCTCCTGCCGCTCCTGTACGGCGTTTAACCCCTCACGGTACAAATTACCTGTGACGGTAAAAAAGCGCTTTGTATCGTACATCTCCACGCCAGCAACGGCGTTTTTGCTTTTGCTTCCCGGCTTTACTGCTTTTATGAATATATGCACGCCCTCACCGCTTGGCGATATTTCCGCATAACTGGCAAGGCGTTCTGTAATATCAGCGGCGGCGGTATTCCAGTTCCCGGCGGCGTCCCTTGCGTGGTCAATATCAACGCCCACAATGCCGCTGCCGTCCAGCTGAAAACCTATGCCGTCAAAGCAGCCGCCCTCGTGCGCAGCCCTGCATTCGTCAAAAGCAGCCCACGTGGCAGGGTCATTGCTCTTTGCTCTCCTGCCTGTGGGTGTATACGGCACTTTGGTTACCTTGCCGCCGCGCTGCTCAAATTTCCAGCACACCCAGCGGGGCAGGGCTTTCAGTTCAGCCGGGATATTTTCATAAAATATCTGCATAACCGGCAGCCCCTTTGCTAAAATTATCTCTATATTTTTGCTTTTTCATTGCTGTTATCTCCCTTTTGTGGTAAAATAAAAACATCCAAGTTATTGTTCATAATGCTTTTATCTCCGTTGAACCGCTCGGCGTTGGCGCGCCGGGCGGCTTTTTCTTTTCTTTTGCGGCGTTCCGCCCTTATGCCTGCTATATATCCGGCAGCATAAGTCATCATTGCACCAAAACGCGCTCGCCCCCAGTCTGCCGCATCTTCCGCATAATAACCGGCAGAAAAAATATAATTCGCGGCGTATATGTCTTTTAAATTTATCAGCTGCGGTGAAACGCGCAGCGCCATTTCTGCCAGTTCTTCTTTGGTTTCTATTACTTCCATTTTTTACACCCCTTCAATATCCAGCTTTTTAAATAAATACTTCCTGTTTATTCGGCCGCGGACTGTTAACTTTCCCGCGGCTTTTAGTTCCTCGTTGGCCTCGCGGATGATTTTATAGGCCATACACATTTTTACGCCTAACAGCGCCGCCACTTCCTGCGCTGTCATCAAAGCCTTTTCCTGTTCCATTGCTTCACCCCCTAATCCTCCACAACCACAGCACGGGTCACTGCTCCAAATCCAGTAAATCCTCAACCGGCACGCCCAGCGCCTCCGACAGCTTTCCCACTGTGGCCGCATTTACGTTTTTACCGTGCTTAATGCGGTTTAATACAAAACAGCTTAATTTTGCTTTTTCCATTGCTGCGCTCATTGTCATTTTGGACTTTGCGCAGGCAATGAAAAACTTTTGATAATTGATTTTCATATCTCTTCTTCACCTACTTTCTTGTCTTTTATGTTATTTGCAATTAAATTTTAATATCATTTTTGTTATATGTCAATAGCTTTTGTTATTTATTTCTTTTAAAAATAACACTTCTGTTATATAATGCTATTGGAAAGGTGGCTAAAAAATGAAGTTCAGTGAATGTTTAAAACAGGCAAGAGAAAAAGCAGGCATAACACAAAAAGAACTTGCCGAAAAATTGAATGTGCCTGCGCCAATGATAAGCAGATATGAAACAAGCGATACAGAACCGCGTATTGGCTTTGTAGTTGAAATTGCAAAGGCTTTAGGCATTACACTTAACGAACTTATACCCGCTAGCACAGATAAAATTGATAAATATAAAAGTGCGCTTTGGGGAATGTATTACATACACGAAGAAAAAGATTTTTATGAAATAACTGATATATGCTATAAAACTTTTGACGGTAACTATTTTACTGCTCGTTTTAATGATAAAACAGCTTTTGAAAATAAACTTGATAATATTATTGCAAAAGCGCAAGAAGAGGGGAAAAAATCCTTTGAAATATTTTTAAGGCTTAATATGATTCAATTTATGAATGAAGAATATAACAAAAAAGCCGAAAAAGATTTTATTGCTTCTATAAGACATAAAACCACCCACAACGAGGGATAACCCCTGGCAATATTTTTCAGACTTCAACTTTTGTCAACATTCCCGGCATCGTCCGGCACAACCGTACCAAAAGGAACGGCAGACTTTCGCTCATTTTTGAGCAAATGTTAAGTTTTGTTAAGTTTTTATAAAAGTACGCAGACTTTTTTGTCAGTTTTACTCATTTTTGAGTAAAATCATACTTTCAGACTTTTTTGTCCGAAACTAACTTTTATCAACTGTTTTTAAGAGGTTCTTTATTATGTTTGCTAAACTAATACGCATTGCCGGTAACCTTGCTTTTGCCCTTATGCTTGGGCTTTTTGGTGGTTATATCTTGGCCGCAATAGTTTGTATGCTGCTTGCGTGGCTTTTAACGCTTATCGGTTTTACTATTACAGCCACAGACATTATCCGCAGCACCTTTGGCTTTATTATCTTGCTGGCCTGCTTTGGCTTTTTTGCTATATTAGGCTATTTTATAGGCGAAACCGTACAGCGTGCCATTGAAAGATTTTTCGGCGTTGGGAAATAAAAATTATTTCCCAAAAGTCAAGTTTTGACAACCGCACAGACTGCACCGCAATGCCGCTTTATAGCCTGCGCTTGTGGATGCTGGCAGGAAACCGTTAAAATTTTCTCTGCATCTAAATCGTTTTTGGGGCTCGCAAGACCCTCGGCAAAATTTTTTCGCAGAAAGAACCTACCGAATAAAAAATAAAACAGGAGAGGTTAAACCCTCCCCTGTTTTTTATTGCTTAAAACTCAAAAATCAATTTACACCGCCGCTTTTATGTCTTACAGCCGTTTTTTTAGTTTCCGAATATAGTTTTAAGCGTACCAGTAAAAAAACGCCTGTAAACTAACCGTATGCGATAAATGCTTTTATAAATAACGCCAGCTTGTATTGTCAAACGGATTAAATTTGTCGTTTTGTATTTTTAACTCCACTTCATTCATTTCAACATAGCGTTTCGTCATTTCAATGTCACTATGCCCAAGTATTTTTTGCAAGCTAAACAAGTCGCCGCCATTAAGCAGAAAAAACTTTGCAAACGTATGCCGGAAAGTATGCGGCGATACTCTAACGCCAGTAATATTTTCATCCTTGCCTATTTTGGCTATTATGCCGCTTATCGCTGATACGCCTAATCTTTCACCGTCTTTATTTATAATTAAGTACGGCGATTTTAAGAGTTTGTGTTCGGCAATATATTCTCCCCTTTTTTGCAGGTATTTTAATATTACTTTTCTTAATGTATGGCTTAAAGGCACATCACGATATTTTTTCCCTTTGCCGACAACTTTTATAATATTAACATCAAAATTAACGCTGTTTATGTACAGTGCAGATAATTCAGCCCGCCGCAATCCAGTAGCAAATAAGGTACAAGCAATAGTATAATTTCTAAACCCTAAAAAGCTGCTTTTGTCAAAAGAATTTAAAATAGTGTCTATTTCAAATCTATTAAACGCAGGTATTGTCTTTTCTTCCCTTTTCGGTGTTTCAATATTTGCTACAACATTTTCGGGTATTATCTTGTCACGGTACAGGTAATTAAAATAGGACTTAATGGTATCAAAATATACTTTTAATGTGTTCGGATTAACATCTTTTGCAAGTTTTGCAAGGTGCGCCCTTATATCGTTGGCGGTAATATCTTCGGCGTTTTCAATGTTCCTGCTCGTACAGGTTTCAAAAAACCTGTTTAGCGTGCGGTCATATTTAACCAACGTACCTTCCGCAAGGTTTAAAGCGATACACCTCCGCAAAAATCGTTTTTTGCTTTCTGATAATAGCATAATAAAATCCCCTTTACTTAAATTTATGCAAGGGACTTTCCTCTTACGCGGCAAAAGAATTAAATTAACCCGCTGACTAAATAGCTGACTTTCCTCTCATTAAGTTTACACAAAAATAAAAAACACGCAGTTTTTATGCTGCGTGTCGTAAATTCATGTGCATAAAAAAGCCCGGACTTTCCTCTTACGGCAAAGCCGTCAGCGATTGCTTTTCACACTCATACTGTCAGTACTTTAGCACAAAGCCTGTAATTAGTCAAGGGTTAAAATGTGGGCCGCAGGCATTTAATTTTTAACCTGCGCCAGACGCGAAGCAATTACTTCGCTGATTTTGGCATTAACCGTTTCCAGCGCTTTTAACGCGACAGATTTGTTGCCGACATCGCCGATAACGGAACTGTCTTTGGCAAGTTCCGTAAATTTGCCGTTATAAAGGTATTTGCCGCTCTTTACATCAAAAATTTTAAAAGGCACAACTGCCGTCATCTCTTTGCCAAGCGTAAACACGGTTACTTTTTCCTTACGGACGAAAGGTTCTACCTGCACCAGCACAACGTAGTCAACGCCGCTGCCTTTAAACACGTCTGCAATATCAGCTCTTTCGGCCTGAGTAATATCGGCAATGCCGTTTTTGTTAAGCTGTCCTAAAAACTCAGTTCCGTCTATATACTCACAGGCAGAAGTTTTTAGTGCTGCCTGCACGTTTTCCAGAACTGCCCTGTCTATATCCGCGTCATAAGTTGTGTTGGCATTATTAACATACAGCACCGCCGCCTTTGCGCCGTTTTCTTCAGCAGCAGCTTTATTCAGCTTTTATAAACTTTTAAATATTATTTGAATCTTTCGTCTTCGCTTATTTCGTACTCAAATTCTTCCCAGTCTTCGCTGTTTTCGTTTTCGTAATAACGCCCGTTCTTGTAAATAATATCGTCCTGAGTGTACGGGTGGCCATTCACAACTCCGCCACTGTTATCTGCGGGGCTGTTTTTATCCTGCGCGGCATTATTTTCCGTGCCGCTGCCCGAAGCGCGCATCATAGCAGCAAGCTCTCCCAAATCCCTTATAAGTTTAGCAAACGCTGTCAGCATAGCTGCCAGCAATCCCAAAACGATTATAATCAAAAACAGGTAAAGCATAATATCACCTTATTTGCTTACACATTACTCATTAAAAAACGCTGCAGCATTTTATTGTATTCCCACGGATTTTTATTATCCGTCTTTTTAAACTGGTTCATAACTGCGTCCAGTTCATCCGCATAATGCACTATAAAGGCCTCTTTGGTTGCGCAGGCAACAGGCGAGCCTTTTTCCGGTTCGCCGTGGTGCGACAATATAATATGCAGCAGCTGCTGCAATTTAGGGCCGGTAACCCGCGCTTTGGCAGCCGCTTCCTGTACTATTGCCGCGCTCATACTGATATGCCCCAAAAGCCTGCCTTCCGTTGTATACGGAAAGCCCATGGAGGCAGAAATTTCCCGCAGCTTACCGACATCGTGCAAAAGCGCCCCGGCAATAATTAAATCTTTATCCACGCCGCCTATGGATTCCGCCATGGCAATTGCCAGCACCGCCACATCAACTGAATGCTGCAGCAGCCCGCCGATATAAGCGTGGTGCAGCCTCATTCCCGCCGGATTGCGCAAAAACTGTTCGTAAACCGCGCCTTCAAAAACATTATCCAAAACAAGGCGCAGCCCCGGTGTTAAAACGCTTTTTATAAGGCGGTCAAATTTATCTTTATAGACCTCATGGTCAAAATCGCCTTCCGGCAGCAGGTTGCTGATATCATCCTCCGGAACGATATCGCTTAATTTTTTTATAACCAGCTGCAAAGCCATTTCACCAGAAAATTTGTTAATATCCACGCTGCCGCTTACCATTACCGGCGAAGGGCCGTCCATCTCGCGCATTTTTTCAACAATGCCGGCTTCAAAAGTAATAAACGGTATTTTGCCGCTGTTATCTTCCGCAAGCCCGCGTGCAAAAGGCGCTCCGTTGGAAGATGTGCCTACGCGCTGAACACGCAGGAGCACCGACTGGCAAATTTTTGCCCCGGCTTTAAAATCACTAATCATTTATTGTACCTCAATTCATTAATATTGTTTAAAAAGCAAAGTTTCGCGTGCCGTTAAAACCTGCGCCGCAAAGCCTGCCGCCGCCAGCCTCAGCGAAAGTTTATCGGCCAGCACCGCCACAACCGGCAGCTCCGTGCCCTGATGCGTGGCGTCAATAAGGTTCAGCCCGCTGAATACGGCATTCTGGGCTTCATGGTATTTAATATCGCCGGTCACATAAGTATCCGCACCCTGTTCAAGCGCTTCGGCAATAAAATCAATGCCGGCGCCGCCGCATAAGGCAACCTTGTAAACAGCTTTTCCTGCACTTATGCCGGTAACAAAGGAGAGCCCCAATGCCTCTTTTACAATCTGCGCAAATTTTTCAAATTCCATTTTTTGCGGCAAATAACCTACGCGCCCCAAAGCACCGCAGTTAGCGTCATTTTTCACCAGCGAAACGGTTTTCTCCAGGCCGAGCTTTTCCGCAAGCACATCGTTAACGCCGCCAAGCACGCTGTCAAGGCTTGTATGCGCGCTGTATACGGCAATGCCGTTTTCTATGCACTTTAACAGCAAATCGCTTTGCCAGCTGCTGTCGCAGATGTTTTTAAGCGGTTTGAAAATTGGCGGATGATGCGTTATCAGCATATCTGCTTTTTGCCCAACAGCCTGCTGCACAACTTCCGGCGATACGTCAAGCGCTACCATTATTTTTTTTACGGAACTACTGCCGCGCCCGATTAAAAAACCGGCGTTATCCCACTCCTCAGCAAGATTGCGCGGGGCAATGCTGTCCATAATTTTTACTATATCATTCACAGTCGCACTCATGCTTATATTCCTCCAATCCGGCAAGAAGCTCCTGCATTTTTTTATATTTGCCGCTCTGCTGCGCTTTGCTGCTCTGTGCCATGCTTTTAAGCATTCTTGCGTAAGCAGCGTAAAGCTTTTCAATATGCCTGCCAAAAAGCGGCGGCCGCTTTTCAATAAGGCGCGGCCCAATTTCATATTCTATGCTGCTGTGCGGCGGCTCGCTGCCGGGAACAAGCATAATAATTTCGTATAAATGCTGCGGTTCTTCCGCCAGCGCTTCGTCTGCAATGCGCCAGCCGTTTTCGCACGCCCACCTGCGCAGCCCCGGCGCGCCTGCCATTGGCTGCACTATTAAAAATTTCAGCGTTTTGGCTACATCCGGGCTTTCTTCCAGAATCTGCACAATAGTGCTGCCGCCCATTCCGGCAATAACCGCGCCGTCGGCTTCGCCCGGCTTTAAAACGGTAAGCCCGCTGCCGCGGCGCACTTCTATTTTATCTTTTAATCCATACATGCCGATATTGGTTTGTGCCGCCCTGCACGGCCCTTCGGCAATATCTGCAGCTATGGCAGCTTTAATTAAGCCTTTCTGCATAAGCCACACCGGCAAATATGCGTGATCCGTGCCAATATCTGCCACAACGCAGTTTTGCGGCACCAGCGCCGCTATGGCTTCCAATCTTGCGCCTATATTCATAAACCCTCCGGTAATATTGTTATTTACACAACTAAATTATAACATACCGGAGGGTTTTTATAACATTTTCAGTTCAATGTTTTTACAAATTTTTTAATGCTTGCTCCAAGCGTCAGCAAAATAAAAATTACCAGTGCCATTACCTGCGGCCACATAATTTCCAGCCCGTTGCCTTTTAATAAAATGCCGCGCAAAATTTGCAGATAATACGTAAGCGGCAAAAAATTTCCCAGGTAATAGAAAAAGTCCGGCATGGATTCGCGTGGGAAAATAAATCCCGACAGCATAATGCTCGGCAGCAGCACAAACACGCCCATCTGTATGGCCTGCATCTGCGTTTTGGAGCAACTGGAGATTAAAACCCCCAGCGACAGCGACGCCGTAATAAACAGCGACGACAGAACATACAGCAAGGTAATGCTGCCGCGCACCGGTACGTTAAAAACTATAATGCCCGCAAACAAGGCAATTGTTATCTGTGCATAGCCGACAAAAATATAAGGAATGATTTTGCCGAGTATCAGTTCCCACGGACGCAGCGGGCTTACAATAAGCTGCTCCATCGTGCCGTTTTCCTTTTCGCGCACAATCGCCATGGAGGTTATCAGCACCATGGTCATTGTCAGCACAACGCCGATAATGCCCGGCACCATATAAAACGCCGTTACAAAATCCTGATTGTACCAGGCGCGTACACGCACATCATACAGCGAAGTCTGGCTGCTGTGCAGACCGTATTTCTCCTGCAAAGCCTCCTGCGATTTTACATTGCCTATGGACTGCGCCGCCGCTATGGCCGAAGCCGCCGACTGGGAATCGGTAGCGTCTACTATAACCTGTACCGGCGTCTGCCGGTTATGCTTTAAGTTTTCTTCCAAATCGGGCGGAATAATTACGCCCACTTTGGCATCGCCTGCGTCAACCCTGCGGTTAACGTCTTCAAAACTGTCTTCTATATAAATAAGGTCAAAATATTCGCTTGCGGTAAAGCTGTTTAAAAGTTCCCTGCTTTCGGCAGATAACGACTGGTCGAACACCGCAGTTTTTAAATGCTTTACGTCCGTATTAATGGCAAAGCCGTATATTATAAGCTGCACCACCGGCATAATCAGCAAAATTACCAGCGTCAGGCTGTCGCGCCGCATCTGGATAAATTCTTTTTTTAATAAAGCGAGCAGCCTGTTCATACTTTGCCACCGCCCTTTTTATCAAGATAGTACGAAAATACATCTTCCATTGTCGGTTCAATAATTTTATACTGCCAGTCCGAAAGCAGCGGCAAATACTGCGGGGCAACCAGTACACGCAGTTCGCGCCCGAAAATATAGGCATCTTCCACCGGAATACGCTTTTTAATTTCTTCGCGCAGTTTAATGGAATCGTCACTGGCAATGCTTACCAGCGTGCCTTTAATGCTGTCTTTCAGCTTTTTGGGGCTGCCTTCGGCAACCATTTTCCCGGCATCCAAAAACACCATTTCGTCGCAGTGTTCGGCTTCTTCCATAAAATGCGTTGTTACTACCATCGTAGTGCCGCCAATTGCCAGCGCGTGGATTATCTGCCAAAAGCTGCGGCGCGAAATGGGGTCAACGGCGCTTGTCGGTTCATCCAGAAACAGCAGCCTGGGTTTGTGCAGTATTGCACACCCCAGCGCCAGACGTTGCTTTAAACCGCCGGAAAGATTGCCGGAAAACTCGTTGCGTTTGTCTTTAAGGTTCATCTGCTCAATCATTTCTTCAATGCGGTCATATTTTTCTTCACCTTTCAGCCCGTACATACCGGCATAAAAATCAAGGTTTTCAAACACCGTCATATCAAGGTACAGGCTGAACTTCTGCGACATATAGCCGATATTTTCCTTAACTTTTTCCGGTTCTTTCACAACGTCGTAGCCCAACACAACGCCGGTTCCGCCGGCCGGTTTTAAAATACCGCACAGCATGCGGATGCTTGTTGATTTGCCGCTGCCGTTGGAACCAAGAAAGCCGTAAATTTCGCTGCTGTAAACCTTAATGTTAAGCCTGTCCACCGCCGTAAAATCGCCGAATTTACAAGTTAAATCTTTAGTTTCTATTGCCAGTTCACGTACCGTCATTTTATTAAAACATCCGCCACCATGCCCGGCTTAAAGATGCCCTCCTCATTCGGCAGCGCCACTTTAACGGCAAACACAAGGTTTGCGCGCTCGCGTTTTGTTATGCTGTTGCGCGGTGTGTATTCGGCGCTGTCGCTGATTTCCTTAATTTTACCGGTAAAAACTCTGTCCGGATAAGCGTCGATTTTTACACTGCACTCCTGCCCCACTTTGATAACTCCAAGCACATCGGAAGGCACGTAAACCCTTACCCAGCAGTCACTTAAATCCACAACCGTAAGCACCGACATACCTGCGCTTACGTATTCGCCCACTTCATAATTTTTTGTCAGTACAACGCCGTTTACCGGGCTGTATAAAGTCATATCGCCCAATGCTATTTTAGTATTTTCAAGTGCTGCTGCCGCACGCTGCGTTTCACGGCGCTGCGCTTCAATTTCATCTTCACGGTTGCCTTCAATCAAAAGCGCTTCCTGTTCACGCGCCGCTTTTAAACTGTTTTCGGCAACTACGTCTGCCGCTATTGCCTGGTCAAGCAGCTGGCGTGCCACGGCGCCGTCCTGATACAGTTTTTCGTAACGCAGGCGGTCGGTATGCGCCTGGTTATAATCTGCCAGTGCCGATTCTGTTTTAGCTGCCGCCTCGCGCAGCTCCTGCGGGCGCGCGCCCTTAATTAAATCGGTCAGCTGAGCCTGGGCTTTGGCTAAGCTTGCTTCATCTTCGGCAAGCTGTGCCTCAAGTTCGCGCGTATCAAGCCTGGCAATTAACTGCCCGGCAGTTACTCTGTCGCCCTCTTTTACGGTACGTTCACGCAAATAGCCGCCCAGCCGCGGAGTTACATCGGCTTTTGTAGCTTCAACAGTTCCGGTAAGTATTTTGGCTTCTTCGCCCTGCAAATACAATTTATAGGCACCTGCTGCCAAAATGAGTATTACTGCTATAACGGCGGTAATAATTTTACGTTTTGTCATGGCCTTTTACCTCAATTCCGCGCAATAAAATATCTAAAACCTGCCGCAGATAGCTTTCGGTAAAACTTTCGTCCTGTTCTATAACCATGCTGTGCAGCGGCTTGGTTAAAAAATAAAGGTTAATGATAGAAATAAGCATCAAAAGCACTGTTTTTTCATCCAGTGTTTTCAAAAAAATTCCCTGCTCTTTGCCGCGCTCAATCATTTTAAGCAGCACGGCAGAATTGCTTTTAAATTTGTTTAAAACCACGTCTTGAAATACCTGCGACGGCTTAATCACCTCGCGGTATATCAATTTAACATAGGCAGGCGGATACTTGTGAAAAATATCGCTGATAGAACGTGTATAAATCCTCAGCCCTTCACGCGGGTCTAATTTTTCATCACGTAAAACGCCTATAAATTCATCAAAATTATTTATCAATTCACGCAGGATTGCTTCGTAAAGCCCCTGCTTACTGCCAAAATAATACGAAATCATCGAACTGTTGGCACCTGCATCTGCTGCAATCTGCCTGATACTGACCTTGTCATAACCATATTCTGCAAATAAACCGATAGCAGACATTATTAATTTTTCTCTTTTTCCTGTTTCGTTTTTCATATCATCACCGCTCTTTTCAATCAATCGTTTGATTAAATATTTCGGCATTTTTCTCTAATTTCCTGCCTGCACACAAAAATAAAACCGTATTTTTATAAATAGTACTGATATAACAAAAAAAGCCAAAGGTTTATGCTATGAAACAGCTGATAAAAACTGCGGCGGCTAAATTTTACAGCCGCTTCGTCCGTAAGTCCAGCCAGCGAAGCCTGGACGGAATCGGAGGAGCCGCAGCATTTTTATGCTGTTGAATAGTATAACCTTTGGCTTTTTAAATTTTTATTATTCTTGCGCTGCCGTTTATTTATTGTAAATCAAATCTACAAGTTCCAGCGTCAGTTTGCAGGATTTTTCCATAGCGCCCAGCGGCAAAAATTCGCAGTTGGAGTGGAAGTTATGCCCTGCCGTAAAGTAGTTCGGCGTTAAAATGCCTTTGGTGGAAATAAACGAACCATCCGTACCGCCGCGCATTGCAAGCGTTATCGGCTTAATGCCGAGTTTTTCCATTGCAGTGTACAGATAATCAATGCAGTATTTGTTATCTTCCGTTACAGCATCGTTAATATTGCCGTAAGTATCGCTCATGGTACAGGTAACTTCGGCACGCGGATACATAGCCTGCAATTTTTCGGCATTGGCGGCAATTTCCGCTTTGCGTTCTTCATAACGTTTTTTGTTATGGTCGCGGATGTCGAGCGTAACGGTGGCATAAGTATCATTGCTTACGATGCTCTTAACCCAAATATACCCTTCGGTGCCTTCCGTGCATTCCGGGGTCTGCGTGCGGTCAAACATATTAACAAGGTCAACAGCAAGCAGTGTCGGGTTAATAAGCACGCCTTTGGCGCTCATCGGGTGCGCGCTTACGCCTTTAATTTTAACAATGGCGGTGCCGGCGTTAAAGGTTTGGTAAACAACTTCGCCAAGTTCGCAGCAATCAATGGTATAAGCAAATTTAACAGGGAATTTGCTGAAGTCCATTTTTTTAGAGCCGCGCAGGCCAATTTCTTCATCCGGAACAAAAGCAACGTAAATATCGCCGTGACAGCGTTTTTCGTTAACGATGGTTTCCAAAGCAACCATAATGTTGGCAATGGCAGCTTTGTTATCTGCGCCAAGCACGCTGGTGCCGTCAGTAAATACAATATCCTCACCGACGTATTTTTCAAGTTCAGGGTGTTCTGCCGTGCGAATCCAGATATCTTTTTCTTTGTTCAGGCATACATCGCCGCCCTGATAGTTTTTAACAACCTGCGGATGAATTTCCGGCGACATGTTAATATCAATAGTATCAAGATGCGCGCACCAGCCAACAGCAGGCACGTCTTTGGTGCAGCCTTCCGGCAGATAAGCCGGCAGTTTGCCGGTAAGCACGGAATATTCGCTGATTTCAAGGTCAACAAGGCCAAGTTCAGCCAAGTCCTGTTTTAACAGCTCTGCCAGTTTGCGCTGGCCTTCGCTTGAAGGTACATTGGCATTGGCAGCGTTGCTCTGGCTCGCTACTGCCACATAACGCAAAAATCTTTGTAATAATTTTTCCTGCATAATTTATTATGCCTCCTTAAATATTACATTCGCCGCGGATATACATAATCTGCCTGGAAGCCCAGAGGAATATCGAACCACCAGAAGAAGTAAAGCATGAAGGTTAAAGCTACAAGCAGCGTAATGGTGTACGGCAGCATCATGGAGCTGAGCGTACCGATACCGGCTTCTTTAACGTATTTCTGGCAGTAAAGTATAATCAGCGGATAAAACGCAAACATAGGCGTTACAACGTTTACGGCACTGTCACTTACACGGTAGGCAGCCTGTGTAAGTTCAGGCGCAATGCCTACTGCCATCAGCATAGGCACAAAAATAGGCGCCAAAATTGCCCATTTTGCAGATGCAGAAGTGATGATAAGGTTCAGCAGGCCTACAAAAATTATAATGCCCAAAATGGTAATCTGCGGCGGCAAAGCCAGCGATTTTAAAAATTCTGCGCCGGATACCGCAAGCAGTACGCCGATATTGGATGCGCCAAACGCATACAGGAATTGTGCTGCGAAGAAGTAGAATACAACCATCTGCACAAGGGTTTTGGTAATTTCTTCCATAGCGGCGGTAACGTCTTTAGGAGAACGGAATTTGCCGCACAAAATACCGTATACAAGGCCGACAGCAGCTGCAAAAATAAAGATTACGGCTACAATGGACTGCATAATAGGAGCCTGGAAGCTGGCAATTTCGCCGTTAGGCGCACGCAGCAGGGAATCTTCCGGATAAAGGGCTGCAAACAAACCGATAATCATTAAAATTAAAATGCCGGTGGCAATCATAAAAGCACGGTTTTCGCGCGGAGTAATATCGGTATTGTTTTCGTTGCCAAGGTCAAGGTCATCCGGCAGCGGATAAGTTCTCCACAGCCAGGGGTCAACTACTTTTTCGGTAACCCACCAGCAGGAAGCAATTACAAGGAAGGTAGAACCCAGCGCATAAAAATAATTGCAAAGTACGTTAACCTGATAAGTAGGGTCAATAATCTGCGCCGCGCTCTGCGTAAAGCCCTGAATTACGGGGTCGATTGCAGACGGGGTGTAGTTAGCAGAAAACGCACCGGCAATACCGGCAAAAGATGCCGCAACGCCAGAAAGCGGATGCTTGCCTGTTGCATAAAACATATATGCCGCAATCGGGATAATGATAACATAACCGGTATCCGGGCCAAGGTGGCTGACCATACCGGCAAGAATTACTACCGGAGTAATTAAAAACTTAGGTGTTACAGACAAGAGTTTTTTCAAGCCGGTGTTAATGTAGCCGGAACCATCGGCAATACCGATACCGAGAGTTGCCACAATAACCATTGTCAGCGGCGGGAAGTTAGCATAGTTGGTAACCATTTTGCTCATTAAAGTTACCAGCTCCTTACCGCTTAACATGTTGTTAACCGTAATTTGTTTGCCCGTTGCGGGGTGCACATAGTCGAAACTGATTTGCGACAGAATTGCAGACACAACGCAAACAATTACAAATGCGCCGATGAACAAAACGGTAATATCCGGGATTTTATTGCCGACACGCTCAATCAGCCCCAGGATGCCTCCCATTTGTTCTTTTTTAGCAGATTTTTCCAAATAAAGCGCCTCCTTTATATTTTATGCCGCAAAAAAATACTGTCCCCAAAGCGTGTTACCTTTGGGAACAGTACCAAGGGCAGCATATTATTATATACTAATAAATTTACAACGATGACAGCATATCGTCAACATATTTTTTAATTTTTTCAAGTTTTTTGCGTATATCTTTAACTTTTCCGCTGTCGCGTGCAACAACCTGCTCAATTTTGGCGCGGTGCTGCAAATAAGTGCGCTCCAGATTTTTAAGATAATCTTTAAGCGCTGCAACTTCCGGAACATCGCTGGCAACGGCAGCTTCCGTTACCTGCCATTCGCTGCCGCTGATGTTTACGCTGTCGCCATACTGCGGTATATAAGCAGCCGTACCGATACGGCGCTGCAATTCTCCGGCAAGCTCCATGGAAGCATCCACTTCGCCGTGCGTTACAAAAAATGCTTTCGGCTTCTGCGCCATTTTGCCGTACCAGTTTAAAAGCTGTTCCTTATCGGCATGGGCCGAAAATCCCTTTAAATTGTAAATGCGCGCATTAACGCGGATATCCTCGCCCATAATTTTTACCTGGCGCACGCCTTCAATAAGTTTGCGCCCAAGGCAGCCGTCCGCCTGATAACCAGCTATGATAACGCTGCTGTCCTCACGCCAGAGGTTGTGTTTTAAATGGTGCAGAATGCGTCCGGCATCACACATACCGCTGGCAGACAAAATAATTTTGGTTCCGGGCATTTCATTAATCATGCGCGATTCCTGCGCCGTGGCTGTAAAATGCAGCTGTTTCATCGAAAGCAGGTGCCTGCCCTGCATTTCGTAAATGGCGCGCGCCTCGTCGTCAAACTCCTGCGGGTTGCCGAGCACAATCTGCGTGGCTTTATTAGCCATCGGGCTGTCTATGTAAATAGGTATATCGCTGGAAATTTTTCCTTCGTGCGCCAGCTTTTGGAAATAGTACAAAAGCACCTGCGTACGCCCAACGGCAAACGCCGGAATAATGATGTTGCCGCCGCGCTCTGCCGTATCGTTAACAATCTCGGCCAGTTCCGCCGCTTTATCGTAAACTTTATGCACACGGTTGCCGTAAGTGGATTCCGTTATGATAAAATCGGCGCCCTGAAGCTGTTCCGGGTCTTCCAGAATCGGCGCACCGGGCTGACCGACATCGCCGGTAAAAATAATTTTTGTTTTTTTGCCGTTTTCCTCGGCAAAAATTTCTGCAATAGCAGAACCGGCAATATGCCCGGCTACTTTAAATTTGGCCTTAATGCCGGGAATAACGTCAAATTCTTCGTCAAAACCGCGTACTACAAAATTTTTAAGCGCCGCATAGGCTTCATCAACCGTATAAAGCGGCTTAACGAATTTGCGCCCTGCACGCATTCCCTTGCGGTTGGCAAACTCCGCATCCGATTCGTGAATATGCGCACTGTCCGGCAGTAAAATGCCGCATAATTCCAGCGTGGTTTTTGTGCAGTACACCGGCCCTTTATAACCCTGCGCAACCAGCTTCGGTATCAGGCCGCTGTGGTCTATATGCGCGTGCGTTAAAACCATGGCGTCAATTTCGCCGGGGTTAAAAACAAAATCACGCTCATTAAAAGCGTTTACAAGTTTAGAACCCTGAAACATACCGCAGTCAACCAACACTTTCCTGCCGCCTGTTTCTATAAGATAGCATGAACCGGTAACCATCCTTGTGGCACCCAAAAAAGTAATTTTCATCGTCACGCCTCCTTCGAATCCATATTAAGAATTCTGTTATATAATTCTACAAAAAAATATTATTCCCTGCCGTTTTAAAAACTGCCGCAAAGCAAAAAAATATTATGCCTGCTTACAAGCATAATATTTTCAAGAGTTTTTATTCTGTTTCAGCAATTCTTCGGCCGCTGACGCAGGGCATAAATTGGAACCAACCGCGTGGTATTTTTCGGAATAAATTCCATGGCAGTCGCTGCCGCCTGTGCAAAATAAACCGTAATCTGCCGCTGCCTGCAATACAATTTTCTGCCAGTAGGCATTATGCACCGGATGCTTAAGTTCTATACCCCATAAGCCAGCCCTTTTTAGTTCCGGCAGTATTTCAAAATTGTTTTGCTGACCCGGATGCGCCAGTACTGCTTTGCCGCCGCTTTCCGTTATTACTTTTACAGCGCTGGCGGCATTTACATATTTTATGCAAAAATCTCCCGGCCCGCCGCCGTGAAAAATTTTATGATAAACATGCCCGAATATTTTATCTTCCTGCCCGCTTTCAAATAAATAGCGGACTATGTGCTTTTTAAAAATATATTTATGGGCATAGGGCAAAACGTCTGCTTCCGTTATTTTATACCCGAGCTTTTGCAGCACTTTTATTTTTTGCAGTGAATTTTCATGCCTTGCTTCGGCAACAGGCCTGCATAAAGCGTTTATGGCTTCTGCACTTTTAAAACCGTAGCCTAAAATATGTACCTTTTTGCCTGTTTCAGCGTCGCATGCAGATATTTCCACACCCGGCAGTACAGTTATTCCGTACCTTCTGCCAAGCGCAATGCTTTCCTGCCAGCCTTCTGTTGTGTCATGTTCAGTAAATGCCAAAACCTTAATTCCAACAGCAGCAGCCTTTTGCAAAATACTCTCCCTGCTGTCGCTGCCGTCCGAAAACACAGAATGTATATGTAAATCCGCCTTCATTTCCGCACCTGTTTCCCATAGCTAACTTTATTTTTATCTTACAAATCTTTTTCCGTATCTGCAAGCGCCGCAGGGCATTTTTTACCAAGGTTTTACTTTAGCGTATTTTGTTTATTTTGTTTTTAATACTGCTTTATTTTTATTTAACTTAGCGCAAAAAAATACCGGAAACCGTATAAAGGCTTCCGGTATTATATTATTTACATTCTACACTTGTTGTTCCGGTAGTTACAAGTTTTTCAATGGCCTCCTGCGGCCATAAATCGCACGACCAGGTAAAAGTTTCCGATTTGCGCTTTTTAAAAATTCTGAACGGCTCGTCCGAGTTATCATACATGTGCACAATATCGCACACGCCGATAAGTTCCGGCACCAGCCCCAGCGCTTTATGCCAGCGCGAAATAATCTTATCTTTCGGCACAGGATGCCCGCCCGATGCTACGCGCGAAAACACGCGGTACACATTAATTGCCGGGTCAACCGTTAAAACATAAATGCACCTTATAAAATAGCCCTGCTCTTTGGCGCGGTGCAGCAAATCAAGGTTGCGGCGTGTTGAAAGCACTGTTTCAAACGTAAAGCTCTGTTTTTGCGCCAGTGCTTTTTCACGCAGGCCTTCGGCAATTTTGGCCGCTTCCAAATCTTCGCACAGCAAATTCTTTTTTATTTCGTCAGCATTAATATACGGCTGAATTATTTTGGCAAGCATGGTAACAGTTGTTTTGCCGCTGCCGTTGGGCCCGGCAAAAACAATTATTTCCGGCTTTTTATCATTATTCATCTTCATACACTTTTCTGCCGTCAGGATATTCAAGATATGCGCGGCGTTTTTCTTTATCGTAACGTGCCACAGGTATGCCAAGCAGTTTTTTCTTAACACGCTCAAGCATTACCGCATTGCGGAAGCGTACGGTAAGTTCATCCGTATTATCAGTTTTGCGCTGTAATAAATCCAGCACTTCCTGTTCAATTTCTTCCATTTTAACCTCCGCACTTATTAACCGCGGGTTTGCCCGCTGCCGTTAATCAGGAATTTATACGAAGTAAGTTCCGGCAAAGCCATAGGCCCGCGCGCATGCAGTTTTTGCGTGCTGATGCCGATTTCCGCGCCGAAGCCGAATTCAAAACCGTCTGTAAAGCGAGTTGAAGCGTTAACATATACCGCCGCCGCATCTACGCAATCCTGAAATTTACGTGCCGCATTGTAATCTTCGGTTACAATGCATTCGGAATGTTTGGTGCCGTATTTGGCAATATGCTCCAGCGCTTCGTCAATATTTCCCACAATTTTTACAGAAAGGCGCAAATCGCCGTATTCCGTTGCCCAGTCTTCTTCCGTTGCTGGCTGTACTCGTTCATCAAACTCCTGCGTTGCCTGGCAGCCAAAAACAGTTACGCCCGCTTTAAAATATTCGTCCAGCATCTGCGGCAAAAACTTACCGGCCACATCTTTATGCACCAAAAGCGTTTCCATGGCGTTGCATACGGAAGGGCGCTGCACTTTGGCATTAAAGGCAATTTTGCGCGCCATAGCGCAGTCTGCCGCTGCATCCACGTAAGTATGGCATACGCCGCTGCCGGTTTCAATAACGGGCACGGTGGCGTTTTGTACAACAGCCTTAATTAAGCCTGCACCGCCGCGCGGAATTACTACATCAACATAGTCGTTAAGTTTAATTAACGCCGTTACCGCAGCACGGTCGGCAGTATCAATAAACTGAATTGCCCCCTGCGGTATGCCTGCTGCTTCAGCGGCTTCGGTAAGCACGCCTGCAACCGCCATGTTAGACTGCATGGCTTCGCTGCCGCCTTTTAATACAACCGCGTTGCCGGATTTTAAGCACAGGCCGATAGCGTCTGCCGTTACATTGGGGCGTGCTTCATAAATAATGCCGATAACGCCGAGCGGCACACGTACTTTGGTAATTTTAAGCCCGTTGGCCAGCGTTTGCCCGCCTATAACATTGCCGACCGGGTCAGGCAAGGCCGCTACCTGGCGCAAGCCTTCCGCCATACCTTCAATACGTTCGGGCGTAAGGCGCAACCTGTCCTGCATGGATTCTTTCATGCCGTTTTCTCTGGCAGCCTGCATATCCCTGTCATTGGCTTCAATAATAAAATCCGTTTTTGCCAGAAGCGCATCCGCCATAGCCAGCAGCGCCTTGTTTTTTACAGCTGCCGATACTACGCCCAGTGCGCACGCAGCCTTATGAGCCGCTTCCGCTTTAGCTCTTACCAGTTCAAATGTAGTCATCATGTCAGCCTCCTAATTTAAAATTACCAAATCATCACGGTGAATAACTTCATCAAAATTTTTGTGGCCAAGAATTTTTTCTATATGGTATGTTTTGCAGCCCTTTATCTTCTGCAGTTCATCAGAAGAATAGTGGCATAAACCCCTTGCCAGTTCAAAACCGTCCTGCGTAACAACACTTACGGTGTTGCCTGCTTCAAAATCACCTTCCACGCCGCTTATGCCTGCCGGCAAAATGCTGCATCCGCCAGCTTTTTTAATTGCTTTTACGCAGCCGTCATCAACAATAATTTTGCCCATAATGCGCGCGCCGAACGCCAGCCAGCGTTTGCGGAACTGCAGACGGTTTTCTTTTGATGCAAACAGCGTGCCGATTTCCTCGCCGTTTAAAATACGCGCGATAACATCTTTTTCGCTGCCGCTGGCAATAACCATGTTAATGCCGGAGCTTGTGGCATTTTTGGCCGCCTGCAGCTTGGTAAACATGCCGCCTGTGCCAACGGAGCTGCCTGCACCACCGGCTAATGCTTCTACTTCAGGCGTAATTTCTTCAATCTGGCTGATGAGTTTTGCTTCCGGATGCGTCTGCGGGTTAGCAGTATAAAGTCCCTCCACATCCGATAAGATTATAACCAGATCGGCGTCGGTAATTCCGGCAACCAGCGCCGACATATTATCGTTATCGCCTATTTTCAGTTCATCCAGCGCAACTACGTCATTTTCGTTAACAATGGGAATAACACCGTTTTTCAAAAGTTCCATAAAAGTGTTGCGCGCGTTGGTGTAACGGTGGCGGTCAATGGCCTCCATACGCGTTAAAAGTACCTGCGCCACAATCTGCCCGTATTCGGCAAAGAACTTTTCGTAAGTATGCATTAAAATGCCCTGCCCTATTGCGGCAGCAGCCTGCTTTCCGGGTATGGTACGCGGCTTTTCGGGCAGCCCCAGCCTGTCCACCCCAACAGCAACCGCGCCGGACGTTACCAGAATCATCTCGCGCCCCTGATTCTGCAAATCAGACATCTCACGCGCAAGCCTGTCAATACGCCCAAAATCGCGTTTGCCGTTTTGATGGGTAATTGTGCTTGAACCTACCTTAACAACAACCCTTTTGGCTTTTTTTAAATCACTCCGCTGTAAAACCATACCCCTCACCCCATTTAATATTCTTTAAATTCAAATACCATGTCGCGTATACGCACAGTCTGTCCTTCGGTAATGCCTGCTTCCTTCAGGGCATCATCAATTTTCAGGCTTTTCCAGATAAGCTGGAAGCGATACAACGCTTCATCATTGTCAAAATTAGTCATGGCAACAAGGCGCTCAATATTTTTGCCGCGCACCTCAAAATCAGTATCGTTGCCGGGCACTACTTCAAAGCTGTCCGGGTCAATTTCTTCAATAAGCAGGTTTTCTTCCTCGTCTTCTTCCGGAACAAAATCCTGCAGCATTTCATAAGCCTTAAACATCAATGCCTGCAAACCGTCGCCAGTTGCTGCCGATACCGGCATAATTTCAAAGCCTTTTTCTTCCACGTATTTTTTTACGCGCTCAAAATTCTCCCTGCCTTCGGGCAAGTCCATTTTATTGGCAACAACAAGCTGCTTGCGGCGTGCCAGCTTGTCGCTATATTCTTTCAGTTCAAAATTAATTTTTTCAAAATCGTCAATCGGGTCGCGCCCGTCCGTACCGGAAACATCAAGAACGTGCAAAAGCACCTTTGTGCGTTCCACATGGCGCAAAAAGTCATAACCAAGGCCAACGCCCTGATGCGCGCCTTCAATAAGGCCCGGAATATCCGCCAGCACAAAGCTGCGTTCAGCATCGATACGCACTACGCCAAGCACCGGGGTCAGCGTGGTAAAATGGTAAGCTGCAATTTCCGGCCTTGCTGCCGATACCTGCGCAATAATGCTTGATTTGCCTACGCTGGGATAGCCTACAAGCCCTACATCCGCCAAAAGTTTAAGCTCCAGCTTAACCCAGCGGTTTTCACCGGGTTCGCCTTTTTCGGCAAAAGTAGGCGCACGGTTGGTAGACGTTGCATAACAGGCATTGCCTTTGCCGCCGCGCCCGCCTTTGGCAACAACATATTCCTGCCCGTCCTCAATAAGGTCAGCCAAGCGTACACCGGTTGCATCGTCGCGCACCAGAGTGCCCATAGGCACCTTTACAATAACATCATCAGCCCTGTGCCCGGTGCAGTTGCTGTTGCCGCCCTGTCCGCCGCGTTTTGCAACAAATTTGCGCTTATAGCGGAAGTCAATCAGCGTATTAAGGTTTTTATCGGCACGCAGAATAACGCTGCCGCCGCGTCCGCCGTTGCCGCCGTTAGGGCCGCCCTTTTCTACAAATTTTTCTCTGCGGAAGCTGCTCATGCCGTCGCCGCCGGCGCCTGCTTCCACATAAATTCTCGCTCTGTCAATAAACATTATAAAATCTCCTGTATCATATTTTAAGGCCTGTTAAAGCCATTTTATTATTATCTATTATTATACCCCATGCCGCCTCTTTAAAGCAAATCATTCGCCTTTCAGCCAGCCTGCCAAAAGCTGCGATGCGCACATGCCAAGTTTTTTATAGGTTGCTATGGTAGGGTGAATGCCGTCAAAATACGCAGCCTGCAATTCTCTGTCAGTTTCGCCAACAGCCTCCTGCAAATCAAGCAAAAATACTTTCCCGCTGAACTCAAGCTGCATACGGCGGCGCAAAAGCTCTGCCCTTGCATTAAAATCGTCATCAGCCGAAAACAGCGGCAGCACAAAAGCCAGCGGCCATTTTTTTGCCGCGCAAAATTCTGCCGCACGTTTCAAATCATCAATAACAAAGCCCTGCGGGCGTCCGTTTAAAATATCGTTGGCTCCGCCCCAAAATAAAACAGCTTCAACCTGCTCAGGCAGATACATATTTTTCAGGCGGTATACAATATCGTCACAGCAATCGCCGCACACGCCGTAATTAAGCATGGTTACCCCGGTTTCTGCCTCAACTTCCGCAATCCATGATTCTTTAGGGCCATACGGAAAACCAAAAATTAAAGAATCGCCAAAACAGGCAACTGTACGCATAGTTTTTCTCCTTAAAAAATTTTTAACTCTTTTTATATTTTTAATTCTATCAAATTTTTCTCTGTTTTTCGATTAGCAATTTAAAAACTTTTGCATTTTCACTTTTCAGGCCGATGCCAGAAAACTTTAATTATTTCTCCCAAATTCTTTTTGCAGCTCGTTAATAAAACGCTCGGCAATGGGGGTAAATACCTGATGTTTCTTCCAGATAATAAACATATCCGTCGTTAGCTCCGGGTACAGCGGGCGGAACACCAGCCCGCTTTCACTGCTGGTATTAACCAGATGTTCAAAGGTTAATAAATAACCCAGCCCTTCCCGTGTAAAAACAGAAGCGTTGTAAGACAGCCGGAACGAACCTTCCAGCGTCAGATCGTTAATACGCTCGCCGCACCACAACGGCAAATCGGCATGCCAGCCCTGCCCGGAGCAAAACAGCGGCAGCCCGAGCAAATCTTCAAAAGTAATGCAATCCTTCTGCGCCAGTGCGCACCCGGCAGGCATTACCAGCCCCCAACGGTCCGATTCCGGCATTTTAACAACGTTGTATTTTGCATAATCCGGGCGCTCCACCAGCACGGCAAAATCCAAAAGCCCTTTATCCAGCTTTTCCGTTACCTGCTCCGTATCGCCGCTGGTAATATGGTAATGAAACCCCGGGTACTGCTTTTTAAAACGCTTTATTAACGCCGCCAAATGCCTGATTTGGTACGATTCCGCACAGCCAAAATAAATATTGCCGCCGATAATGTCGTCCATTGAGGCAAACTCCGCCGTTATTTTATCCGCCATCGAAAGCAAGTCTTCTGCGCGCTTGCGCAAAAGCATCCCTTCTTCCGTCAGCTCAATAGAAAAACTGTGCCGCACAAACAGTTTTTTGCCCAGCTCCTCCTCCAGCCCTTTTAACTGTTTGGAAAGCGCCGACTGCGATATATGCATCCGCTCCGCCGCTTTAGACATATTTTCTTCGCGCGCCGCCTCTAAAAAATAGCGCAGGGTTCTGATTTCCATACTAAAACCTCCGTAAGTTTATTATAACATGAATTGAATTTATTTCATATCACGATATGAGTTTTTACCATTAGCGCAAAAATCGCCACCGAGCTATAATAAAAACAGAAAAGAGGTACGCAAATGCAGCAGATAAAATTAGCAGATTACCAAAACAGCCTGCGGGAGTTAGGGTGCAGTGCCGAACTGACCGATACTGTTATGCAGCTGCTGCGAAGCGGCGATACCCAAAACGCAGCCCTGCTGCTGCGCCGCCATAAACACCTGCTTTTGGCAGAACTCCACCGGACAGAACAAAAAGTAGACCTGCTGGATTTTTTGCTTTACCAGCTAAAAAACGCAGCCCCTGCTAATATGTAAGAAAGGATGAGCAGTATGAAGCTTTTTACAGCACTCGGCCTGTCGCTTTTGCTTTGCACAGGCGCAGCCGCAGCTTACGCCGCACCGGCAGGCACGGCAATTACCGCAGAAAGGACTGATACGGACATGACAGCACAACTTAATTTAACTCAGGAATGGGACAAAATTTTTCCTCAAAGCGATAAAGTAAATCACAGTAAAATAACCTTCCGCAACCGTTACGGCATTACGCTGGCGGCGGATATGTATGTACCAAAAAACGCACAGGGCAAACTGCCCGCCATAGCCGTTTGCGGCCCGTTTGGCGCAGTTAAGGAACAGGCCTCCGGCTTTTATGCGCAGGAAATGGCAAAGCGCGGCTTTTTAACCATTGCCTTCGACCCTTCCTTTACCGGTGAAAGCGGCGGGCAGCCCCGCTATATGGCTTCGCCCGATATTAACACCGAGGACTTTCAGGCAGCAGTAGACTACCTTGCAGCAAACGAAATGGTTGATTCCGATAAAATCGGCATTATCGGCATTTGCGGCTGGGGCGGCATGGCATTGAACACCGCCGCGCTTGATACCCGCGTTAAAGCTGCCGTTACCAGCACTATGTATGATATGTCGCGTGTGAACGCCAACGGTTATTTTGACGCCGAAAACACTAGTGATGCGCGCTACGCCAAACGCCAGGCGCTGAACGCGCAGCGCACCGAAGATTACAAAGCCGGCACTTATAAACTTGGCGGCGGCGTAGCAGACCCGCTCCCGGCAGATGCGCCGTTTTTTGTAAAGGATTATTACGATTACTACAAAACAAAACGTGGCTATCATCCACGCTCTTTAAACTCTAACGGCGGCTGGAACGTTACCGGCACCATGAGCTTTTTAAACCAGCCGATTTTGGCATACAGCAACGAAATCCGCAGCGCGGTACTGATTATCCATGGCGAAAAAGCACATTCCGTTTATTTCAGCAAAGACGCCTACAAAAATATGATTAACGGCAACCCCTATACCGAAAACAAGGAACTGTTAATCATCCCAGGCGCAGTTCACACCGACCTGTATGACGGCGGCGGCAAAAACGCCATTCCGTTCGATAAAATTGAAAACTTCTTTGATGAGTATTTGAAATAAAAAATAAGGTATAAGTAAAAAACGAACACTCCCCTTTTATCAGCTAAAATCGGTTGAATAAAAAGGGAGTGTTTTTGTTATTTAAGTAATTTATATATTTTGTTTTTCAGGCTAAAAATACAGAGGTTTGAATTATTCGCGGAAAACGCAACTACAGCTATGCACAATGTCATATTTCATTCCTCGCTGCTTATGCAAACTGTAATGAAAAGACTTAAACTAAATTAATTTACGCCTGTGTATGGTGTGCTTCCGCACGGTTAATTGCGCAAAGTATGCCCTGAATTGCCGCTACGTTGATGTTGGCGTTAATACCTACGCCAAAGATATGGCCATTGCCGGGAACTTTAAGTTCAATGTAGCAAATGCCAAGCGCATCACTGCCGCGGCTAATAGCGTGTTCATGGTAGTTTACAAATTCATAGCCGGTAATGCCGATGCTCGAAAGTGCCTGGAAGAAGCTGTCAATCGGGCCGTTGCCGCTGCCGACAATCATCTTGATGGCGCCGTTTTCGTTAATATAGCCTTCAAAGCGGGTTTCCGTGGTGCCGTCCATATCACGCAGTTCCGTAAAGCGGTGCTGAAGCAGCGTGTATTTACCTTTAAACTCAGTATATTCTTTATTAAAGAGCTCTACAATCTGCTGTTCTTTCAGTTCATCGCCGTAAGCATCTGACGCTGCCTTTACGATTGCGCCAAATTCCGGGTGCATTTCTTTCGGCAGGCGGTAACCGCAGGCATGTTCCAGCACAAAGGCTGCCCCGCCCTTGCCGGACTGGCTGTTAATACGGATAACGGGTTCATATTCACGGTTAACATCCGCCGGGTTAATTGGCAGATACGGTACTTCCCAATACGGAGTTTTGGAATTTTCCATATAATCGTAGCCTTTGCGGATTGCATCCTGATGGGAGCCGGAAAAAGCGGTAAAGGCAAGTTCGCCGGCATAGGGCTGGCGTTCATGCACGTGCATTTTGGTGCATTTTTCGTAAATATTTTTAATTTCTAAAATATTACTGAAATCAAGCTGCGGGTCTACACCCTGAGTGAACATATTGAGCGCAACTGTTACAAGGTCAAGGTTGCCGGTACGCTCGCCGTTGCCGAACAGCGTGCCTTCCACACGTTCTGCTCCGGCCATGATGGCAAGTTCTGCCGAAGCAACCGCCGTACCGCGGTCATTATGCGGATGAATGCTTACGATAGCGGCTTCCCTGTTATGCAGGTTTTTGCAGAAGTATTCAATCTGGTCGGCATAAGTGTTTGGTGTGGACATTTCTACCGTTGAAGGCAGGTTTAAAATAACCGGGTTTTCTTTGGTTGCGCCAAGTTCGCGCATAACTTCTTCGCAAATGCGGATGGAAAAATCTATTTCCGTTCCGGTAAAGCTTTCAGGAGAATATTCGTAACGGATGTTCATGCCGCTTTTGGCAACTTCTTCTTCCGTTAATTTGCGGATAAGGCGTGCGCCTTCCACGGCGATGTCTACAATGCCGTCCATATCTTTTTTAAACACTACTTTGCGCTGCAAAGTTGAGGTTGAATTATAAAAATGTATAATAACATTTTTAGCGCCTTTAACGGCTTCAAAAGTTTTTTTAATAAGTTCGGCACGGGCCTGAACCAGTACCTGCACGGTTACATCATCGGGAATATAGTTGCCTTCTATTAACGTGCGCAGAATTTCATATTCCGTGTCAGAGGCAGAAGGAAAACCAACTTCAATTTCTTTAAAGCCGATATCTACCAATGTTTTAAACATTAAAAGCTTTTCATCAAGCTGCATAGGCGTAACCAGTGCCTGGTTGCCGTCGCGCAAATCTACGCTGCACCATACCGGAGCTTTGGTAATTACTTTATCCGGCCATTCGCGGTTTGTCATTTTTACAGGCTGAAATGGAATGTACTTTTTGTTTGCATACTGCATTTTAATAACCTCCGTTCTTTTTTAATTGAGCGGAGAAACAAAAATCCCCGCTCCCTACAAAGCATAGGGGCGGGGAATAATTCCACGCGGTACCACCCTAATTTCAGCCGCAGACGCGGCCCTCAGCAGCCTCCAACAAGGCCCGGCTTTATAACGCGGCCAAACGTCCGGCCCTACATATCGGGCGGGCAACTCCGGGATGAGCTATACATAAACCTTTGCCGCTGCCTTGCACCTTCCGGCAGCTCTCTGAAGGCGTTGGGGTTTATCTTATTCCCTTCACAGTTTTTCAGGTGAAAAATATGTTGTTGAAAATTATTATAATTAGTTTTAAAAATTATGTCAAGCCTTATTGCTCTTTTTGAATTTGGGCTTTGCTTTTGCTTACGGAATAAATGGTTTCAACCGCTACCAGTACGGAAAGTATTACCAAAATTACAGATACTACCGGTACGGCAGGATGGCCAAGGCCAAGTACCCAGCCTTCATAAATGCTGAGCAGGAGCGCCCAGTTGGACATTAAGAACATAAGAACAGCCGGAATGCACGCTGCCATCCATACCTTGGAATTGCGGCGGGTATTGTACAGCCAGATGCTGATGCCGATAAGTGCCAACGCTGCCAACAGCTGGTTGGAAGCACCAAAAGTATTCCAGAAGGTTTTCCATGCCGGAATTACGTTGCCTTTGGCATCCGTCATGGTTTGGAAGATGAAGAAAATAGGCACTGCGGAAGTAAGCACGGTTCCCAGCACTTTACCCTTCATATCGCGCCAGCCGGTAAGTTCTTCAATAACGTAACGGCCAAGGCGGGTGCAAACGTCAAGCGTGTCGTAAACAAAGGTAGTAAACGCCATCAGGCCGAAGCTGATACCGAACGCAGCCGGAATACCGATAAGTTCCATAAAGCTGCCGATGCCCATAGCGTAAATAAAGTTAGGCGCTTTGGTAATAAGTTCGGAATCTTTGGCAAGAATCATAACGCAGACGATGGAAACTACTGCAACCATGCCTTCAAGCAGCATTGCGCCGTAGCCAATGGCAGTTGCGTCCGTTTCTTTGGCAAGCTGCTTGCTGCTGGTGCCCGAAGATACGAGGGCATGGAAGCCGGAGCAGGCACCGCAGGCAATGGTGATGAAAAGTATCGGGAACATCGGCGTCCAGAAATGTTCGCCAAGGCTGCCGTCGGGGTTAAGATTAGTAAAGGCGGGGTAATTAATTTCGTAGCCGCCAAACATAATGCCGATTGCCGCTACAACAAGGGCAATGTAAAGGAAGTAACCGCCAAGCGCACCGCGGGGCTGCAGCAGAAGCCACATCGGCATCATTGCCGCAACAAGGCAGTAAACCAGAATTAAAACGCCCCAGATTTTCTGGGCCGTTGCCGGGTCTGCAACAGGCAGGCTAAGCGGCAAAGACTGGCCTGCCCAAATGGCAACGCCAACCAGAGGCAGGAAAATCGCTACTGCCAAACCTTCTTTTAAGCCGCCAAAGCGCATTAACAGGCCCATAATAATCGGCAAAGCCAGATACATTGCAGAAGAACTTGCAATACCGGCGCCAGAAACAACTTCGCCGTTTTCCAGGGTTACGTTGCCGACAAAAGACGATGCCGTAATATCAGTAAATGCCACAATAACATAAACAAGCGTAATCCATACAAAAATCATGAACAAAATCCACGCGCGCTGCGATACATTAAGGCGCACAACTTCAGTAATGGATTTTGCCTTATGGCGCACGGAGGCAACAAGGCTGCCCATATCGTGAATGCCGCCGATAAAAATGCAGCCCAAAATTACCCACAAAAGTGCAGGCGCCCAGCCGTAAATAACTGCGGCCAAAATAGGCCCGTTAATAGGCCCTGCCGCGGCAATGGCCGAAAAATGCTGGCCCAAAAGCATGCCTTTTTTAGCAGGCACATAGTCAACGCCGTCTTCCATTTCCACGGAAGGAACGGGATTTTTGTCATCCAGCTTAAAAACCGTATTGGCAAGGAATTTGCCATAAGTAAAATATGCAGCGAGTAAAATTATTGCACTTGCAACTACAATAAAAAGTACCAATTACGACTCCTCCCCACTTCATGACACCATTGTCATTTAATGTTTGTTTTAATCTTCATCATCAGCTTCCGGTTCCTGCTGCGGTACCTGCGTAACCATTACTTTATCAACGCGGGTGCCGTCCATGTCAATAACTTCAAAACGGTAACCTTCCCAAACAAAGTAATTGCCGGCCTGAGGAATATGCCCGATATTTGTAACCACAAACCCGGCAACCGTATTATAGCCGTTCTTTTCTTCCAGCGGCAGTTCTTCGAATTCAAAATAATCTTTAAATTCCGAAACAGGCAGCATGCCGTCTACCAGCCAGCTTCCGTCATCACGTTTTACAATTTCCTGCTTAACGTCTTCATCGTAAGAAGGCAAATCACCGACAAGATGCTCGATAACGTCCCTTAACGTTACCATACCGGCCAGCCCGCCGAATTCATCCATAACCAGTGCCACTTTTATGCGCTTTACCTTAAACATATCCAAAAGGCTCTGAGTGTGCATGGCCTCCGGAACATAAAGCGGCTGCTGAATGAATTTGCGCAGGTTGCGTTCGCCGCCGTGCAGCCACGACGCAAAAACTTTTTTGGTATAAACAACACCGGCAACATGTTCCAGATCATTTTCCGCCACAACAAAACAGGAATACATCTTGTCTGACATTTCAGAAAATTGTACATCTGCCGTGTCGTTTAAATCAAGCCATTCAATTTTGGTGCGCGGCGTCATAATTTCGCTGACGCGCAAATCGTCAAGAGCAAACACGTTTTCAATCATCATTTGCTCGCGGTCATCAAAAACACCGTGTTCGCGCCCCTGCTCAATTAAAACGCGCACTTCTTCTTCCGTTACGGGCGGTTCTTCGTTAGGCTTAACGCCGATAACCCTTAACAGAACTGTTGTTGATACGCTTAAAAAGATGGTAAGCGGGCGGAAAACCGTAATTAAGGTTTTAATAAAACGGGCAAAGAACATTGCCATTTTTTCAGGATTGTTCAAAGCCAGTTTTTTCGGCAGCAGTTCGCCCAAAACAAGGCTTAAATACGTTACCAGCACAACAACCGTTGAATATGATACAAATGCGGCGTAAGGCACCATAAAAGGAATTTTACGCAGCAGCACTTCAAGCGGTGCCGCCAGCATGGCGCCGCTGTATACGCCTGTGCCAATGCCGACAAGCGTAATGCCTATCTGCACGGTAGATAAAAATACAGTCGGCTCCTCTGCCAGTTTGCTGATATAAGCAGCACTTTTGCTGCCTTCTTCCGCCAGCTGTTCCAGGCGGCTTTTGCGCGAGGACACTACCGCCATTTCCAGCATTGACAATAAACCGTTCAATAAAATAAGGACTAAAACAATAATACACTCAACCACAGACCCAAGAGGATCCATATATTAACCAACTCCTGTTAAAACAATTATTTAGCCCATACAAGGCTCATTAAATTAGGATATTCTTCCGTTAAATGCCTTAAAATTACATCAATAACGGTATGTACAAGACGCGGGTCAAAGCTTTCTTCCGTGTCGGTAAGGCAGCTGTCCAGGCAGATATCGCCGTTATCGGCAACATAATATTTAAATACTTTGTATTTGCCGTTCATGGCGTTGATATGCTCCAGCACAGCCTGTTTGTTGCCTTCGTTTACTACAGAAGCAGCAACACGAACCTGAATCATGGTATAAATGCTGTCATCGGCAACAACCATAGTCGGCAGCATTTGCCCGCTTACTTCCATATGCGCACGGTATACAACCGTATGCAGGTCGTTTTTTACCTCCTCTTTTGAAAAGCAGGTAATTTTATTTTCTTCCAGAAATTTGTCAAACTTTTCAGCTTTGCTCATTGGATGAAGCCTCCTAAAATTATAATTACTAATATGATACACTACTTGCTTAAATTTGTACAGTTTTTAAATAAATTTAACCACAATATTAAACTACGTACGCATAAAACCGTAAAAAATTTAACAGTATGTCCTTTTATTCTGCCAATCCGTACATTGTACGGCAGATGTTTTTGCCTGCCTGCGTTTTAAAAATGCGGCTGCACGCCGTTTTTACGGCTTCCGGGCTTACGCCGTCTTCATAAAGGTTTACCAAAAAGTCGGCTTCCACCAAAATTTGGTAATCGGCACTGTCAATATTGTTATAAGTATGGTGGTGCGCAATCAGCCAGCACACACGTTCCGTAACAGCGGCGTCAAAGCCCAGGCTTTGCAGCAGTTTTTCCGCTTCCGGCGGACCTTCAACCTCTTGCTGTTTGCCGGTGCAGGTGCCGTATTTCTTTTCGCTATTGCGGATGCCAATATCGTGCGTCAGCGCGGCGGCTTCCAAAATATACAGCGTTTTGGCGTCCAGCTTTTCTTCTTCGCCGATGAGCTTTGCCAAAGCGTGTACCTTAATAAAGTGCTGAATACGTTTGGCGTCGCCGTTGTTGTAGGCAATCATCGCCAGCATTAATTTACGCAGTTTTTCTTCCATTGTTCTCCCCTCTTAAACAACCTGGAAAATATAAAATTTTAAATAATAGGTTTCCGGCACATTCCATAAAACCGGATGGTCCGGCGACTGCTGGCGCGCTTCAATCTGGCGCAGGCTAACGCTGGCATCACGCGCGGCGTCCTTAAGCATCTGCACAAAATATTCCTCTTTCATAAAATGCGAGCATGAGCAGGTTGCCAGATAACCTCCGCGCGGCAAAAGTTTCATGGCTTTTAAATTTATTTCTTTATAGCCGCGGATGGCATTTTTAACCGTGCTGCCCGATTTTGTAAAGGCTGGCGGGTCTAAAATAATAAAATCATAAGCGTGGGATTTTTCTTCTGCCAATTTTGTTAATAAATCAAAAACATTCGCTTCAAGCGGTTTAACAATGTCTTTAAAACCGTTCTTTTCCGCATTAATGCCTGTCATGCGCACGGCTTCGGCAGAAACATCCACCGCCGTTACGGACGCCGCCCCTCCGGCAGCAGCATTAAGCGCAAAAGCGCCGGTATGCGTAAAGCAATCAAGCACATGCTTGCCTTTGGCAATGCGTGCCACAGCCTGGCGGTTATATTTCTGGTCGAGGAAAAAGCCTGTTTTCTGTCCGTTTTCAACATCTACGCTGTAACGGATGCCGTTTTCGACTATTTCCGTTACGGTATTTTTGTCTTCCACTGTTTCGGGCATAAACCAGCCCTTGTTTTCCGCCATGCCTTCCAGTTCTCGTATTTTTACATCGTTTCGCTCATAAATACCGCGGATATTTTCACCGCTGCTGCGCAGAATCTGTATCAGCATGGGGAAAATTTCTTCTTTGCGAAGTTCTATGCCCAGCGACAGAGTCTGCGTTACCAAAATATCGTTAAAGCGGTCTACCGTAAGGCCCGGAAACATATCTGCTTCGCCAAAAATAAGGCGGCAGCATTTAAAATCATCGCCCGGCATTACCGTGCGGCGGTAATCGACAGCATACTGCAAACGGCGCTGCCAGAAAGCAGTATCGAATTTGTCGTTGGTATTGGTGGAAATAATACGTACTTTAATTTTGGAATTATCGTTAATAAAACCCGTGCCAAGATATTTTCCTTTATTGGTTACAACATCAACCAAATCGCCATTGGCATAAGTACCTTCTATATTGGTAATTTCATCTGCATATACCCAGGGATGGCCGCTTCTTGCGGCACGCTCGCCTTTGGGGGTAATATATATTTTTGTGTAATTGCGCATAAGCTGCTCCTTTGTTTTTTTACAAATATTATACAATAACGCAGTAAAATAAAAAAGCCTCCATACCTGTACGGCACGGAGGCAATTTATTTATATCAGTGCAGATGGCATACGCGGTCGGCAACTTCAGCCTTTTTAGCATCGTTAAAGCGCGGCAGTGTACTGAGATAGCCTGTAATTCTGCGGACTCTTACAATGGTATCATAATGCGGTTTTACAACAACATTATCGCCTTTAAGGCTTAAATCCAAAGAAAGCAGGGTTTCATGCGGGCGTACCTGCAGCTGGTCTTTTAAATAAACAGCGGCTTCTTCTTTTGAAATACCTTCCGCACAATTAACTTTAATACCGTCCATTTCGTATGTCATAAAACTCACTCCTCAAACTTGTTTCATGACCTAATTATAAAACAATAATAATTATTTGTAAAGCCTTTTCTACAAAATATTGTAGTTTTCGCTTTTCGCAAGCGCAATATTTTGTATGTTTATTCTATAATCGGTCGCCCCTCCATCAGGTTCACCTGTTTGCAGATTGCCCATTTCATAATGTCTACCGGGTCTTTCTGGTTGCCCATAGGCTCTACGTCACGCTCGTAAACTTCTTTTTTGGAAAATCTGTTGCCGTCGTGCCTGTATACATAAATATCCGCATTGGCAATAGTTTCAATGTAAGTATCGTCAAAATCATCATGGAAGCCGAAAAACCTGTTAACCATGTAAGAATCGAGGTCATCAACCATAACAAGCACAAGGGCTTCTATCTGTGCTTCTTCGGCAATGCTTTTCATTACATTGGCATCAATTTTTACTTTTCCCTGCGGCGTAAAAATTTTTTCGGCAGCGGCGGCCTTGGCCGGAGCGTTGTCTACCATTTTAAAATCCGGGAAATGATAGGCCCACCTTACAGGTTCGCGCCAAATGCGGTACACATCCTGCGTTACGTTGCCGCTGCGGTCAAACACTACAAGCGTGGCGGGCTGTTCTGCAAAGGCGGCAAAAGCCTTCGGCGCAGCGCCGGTAAAAGTTAAGCATATTACAGCAAGCATAAAAAACAAATTAAGCTTTTTCATTTTTCTTCATCCCTCCGGTTTATTTAAATGCTGCGGCCGTGCCATAGGCAAGCGGCGCAAGCCCAAGATGTGCGGCTATTGTCTGCCCGATGCAGGAAAAAGATGGCATAGGCTCTAACTGCTGCGGTTTTATGCCGCTGCCGTAAAAAAGTACAGGTATATGTTCGCGCGTATGGTCGCTGCCTTTCCAGGTCGGGTCGCAGCCATGGTCTGCGGTAATAAGCAGCAAATCGTCTTTTTTAAGCTGTGCCAGTATTTCCGGCAGGCGGCTGTCAAAATATTCCAGCGCTTCGCCATAACCCAAAGCATTGCGCCTGTGCCCGTACGAAGAATCAAAATCGACAAAATTACTGAAAACCAGCGTATTATCCGGCGCATCCGCAACAGCACTGCTGCTGGCGTTAAAAATATTTTCCAGCCCTGCCGCCGGATAATGCTTGGTTATGCCGCGGTGGGCAAAAATATCGGCAATTTTGCCAACAGCATAAACATTTCCGCCTGCCGCCGTCAGTTTATCAAGCAAGGTAGGTTCCGGTGCAGGCACGGCATAATCATGCCTGTTGCCGGTACGAACAAAATCAGCAGCGCAGCTGCCTACAAACGGACGCGCAATAATGCGGGCAATGCGGTATGGTTTAACAAGTTCATAGCAAATTTTGCACAAGTCATATAAGCGCTCCAGCCCGAAAGCAGTTTCATGCGCGGCAATTTGCAGAACGCTGTCGGCGCTGGTATATATTATCGGCTTGCAGGTGCGCATATGTTCTTCGCCAAGGTCTTTAATAATTTCCGTGCCGGAAGCATGTTTTTCGCCTAAAACACCCGGCAAACCGCCTTTTTTTATAATTGCTTCCACCAATTCCGGCGGAAAGCAGTTCGGTTTATCGGGGAAATAACCCCATTCAAAATCAACGGGCACGCCCATCATTTCCCAATGGCCGCTCAGTGTGTCCTTGCCGCGGCTTACTTCCTGCGCGTAAGTATATGCACCGGTAATTTCTGTGCTTTCACCGGCAATAGTATGGGCAAGGCGCTGCCCTCTGCTCAGTTCGGCAGCTTTTTCAAGCCCAAGCCTTGCCATATTCGGCAGATATAAAAATTCAGGGCTGCCATCTTCATTTTTACGGTTTTCAGCCATCCAGCTGCAAATATGCCCAAGCGTATCGGCGCCTTTATCGCCAAATCTTTCCGCATCTGCTGCGTGCCCAATGCCGAAAGAATCCAACAAAAGAATTATTGCCCTTGCCATACTCATTCCCCCTTCAGCAAAGTTTGCAGTGCCTTTTTGGCAACAGCGCCAAACCGTTCGGAGGCCAGCGCGTATATTTCCGGCGGAGCAATGCTTTCACTCTGCGTGCGCTTGGCAATAACACCGCAAATTGAAGCAGCATTAAGCCCGAAAGCCTGCGCCACAACAAACAGCGCCGCCGTTTCCATTTCATAATTAAGCGCACCAAGCGCCTGCCACTCTTTAAGCGTTCCGCGCAGGGCATTGCATACATAGCCGGTAAAACTGTCATAACGCTCCTGCCCCGGCCAGAAAGTATCGGAAGAAACGGAAATACCGACATGATGCGGCACATTTAAAGCTGCGGCCGCATCATTAAGGGCATTGGTAAGTTTTAACGACGCCACAGCCGGAAAATTAAGCGGAGCATAATGAGCGGAAGTACCTTCCAGCCTTACGGCAGCATTATTAATAATAACATCACCAAGGTTGATATTTTCCTGAATACAGCCGGTTGTGCCTACGCGGATAAAGTTTTTAATGCCAAGGCGAGCAAGTTCCTCCAGCCCGATAGCGACGGAAGGCCCGCCCATGCCGGTAGAACAAACAAGAACATTATGCCCTTCAACCACTGCCAGCCAGCTTGTATATTCGCGGTGAGTATTTAAATACTGCGCCGGGCCAAGCGCTTTGGCAAGTGCTTCCACACGGCCGGGGTCACCCGGCAAAAGGGCATATTCCGCGCCCTTTAACATTTCGCGCGATAATCCAACATGATATAATATTTCATCCTGTGCGGCATAATTCTGCATTATCTTACCTCCAAACAGGCCTTGCCTGAGATTTATAATATAAATACTTCGACCAAATTCAAAGCACTCCTGCCTGACAAAAGCAAAGGTTATGTGAAATGCCGCCGTAAAATACAAAAAATCCCCAAAAGCCATAAGGCTTTCGGGGATTGAATTTTGAAGCAATATCCAAATATTAGCGTTTGGAGAACTGGCTTGCTTTACGGGCTTTTTTGAGGCCATATTTACGGCGTTCTTTTTCACGCGGGTCACGAGTAAGGTAACCTGCTTTTTTAAGAGCCGGACGGAATTCTTCGTCAACTTTCAGGAGAGCGCGGGCAATACCATGACGGATTGCACCTGCCTGGCCGGATACGCCACCGCCGATAACATTTACGAGTACATCGTATTTGCCTTTGGTTTCGGTGAGTTCAAGCGGCTGGTTTACGATTAATTCCAAAGTTTTCAGTCCAAAGTAATCATCAAGCTCACGCTGGTTGATAATGATTTTACCTTCACCCGGAACCAGGCGAACGCGTGCAACTGAAGATTTGCGACGGCCGGTCGCATTATAAGTAACTACTGCCATTTACGTTTCCTCCTCCGGTTATTATCTTACGTTAATTTCGAGAACTTCAGGTTTCTGTGCTGCATGCGGATGTTCAGCGCCTGCATATACATGCAGTTTGGTGAAGATTCTGCTGCCAAGACGGTTGTGCGGAATCATACCTTTAACAGCGAGTTCAACCATTCTTACAGGGTTTTTGGCAAGCATTTCGCCTGCGGTAGTGAAGCTTGCGCCGCCAAGATAACCGCTGTGACGGAAATAAGTTTTCTGAACGAGTTTTTTGCCGGTCAGAACTACTTTATCTGCATTAATTACAATTACATGATCTCCGGTATCCATATGCGGAGTGAAAGTCGGTTTGTGTTTTCCACGAAGGATTTTTGCTACTTCTGCGGCAAGACGGCCGAGAGTTTTATCAGCTGCGTCAACAACGTACCATTTGCGTTCGATGTTGGACGGATTAGCCATAAAAGATTTCATCCTTATGTCCCTCCTAAATTATTTCCTGTTCAGTGCGACTTGTTAACTTATCTTGGGGCTAATAAGATACGTCACAAAATCACGTATATATATTTTATACATCTGCTTATTGTTTGTCAAGCAAAATTCGCAGTTTTTAGGGCAAATATTCCGTATAGCCCACATAATCAAGGTAAAGGCCCTGCGGCGGCGCCGGGCTTATTTTAAAATGGCGCTCCGCTTTATCAAGCTCTTCCTTAAACTGTTCCAGGCTCTTTCTGCCGAGCCCTGCTTCAACAAGGTTCCATACAATATTGCGCACCATGCGGTATAAAAAACCGTCACCTTCAATAACAAAAAGCAAATCGCCCGGTGCTTTTTCCTGCCACACGGCTTTATATATTGTTTTTACAGGCGAACTTTGCACGCTGCCGCTTGAGCGGAAAAAAGAAAAATCATGCGTGCCCAGAAGAAAACCTGATGCCATGTTCATAGCTTCGATATTTAATTTGGTGTTCTGCATCTGCCATGCATAATTTCTTATGAACGGGTCATAATCATTGTTGAGTACAATGCGGTAGCAATAGCGTTTCCATTTAGCGCTGAAGCGTGCGTGAAAGCCTTCTTCAGCTTCCTGCGAAGCAATTACCGTTATATCTGGGGGCAGTATGCTGTTCATGGCACGTTTTAAATTGGCAGCCGGTATGCCGCAGCCGGTTGCAAAAGAAACAACCTGTCCTTTGGCGTGTACGCCGCTGTCGGTCCTGCCGGAACCTGCAAGCACTACATATTCGCCTGTAATGCGGCTTAAGGCATCTTCCAGCACCTGCTGTACCGTTATATCACGCGGCTGGCGCTGAAAGCCATGATAACCGCTGCCGTCATAAGCAACCGTTAGTTTGAAGGTCCGCATCATAATCCCAGCCCCCAGCGCATTACTGCCAAAACGGCAATTAAAAGCACAATTATTGCCAGGGCAATAAAATCGCCGGTTTTATACACCAGTTCGTGCATGCGTGTGCGCCCTTCTCCACCGCGGTAACAGCGGGCTTCCATGGCAATGGCTAGTTCATCGGCCCTGCGGAACGCGCTTATAAAAAGCGGTATCAGTATTGGCAGCATGTTTCTTGCTCTTTGCAGCAGGCTGCCGCTGTCAAAATCAGCACCGCGCGCTGTCTGCGCTTTAATTATACGGTCAGTTTCTTCTATCAAAGTAGGTATAAAGCGCAGCGCAATGGTCATCATCATTGCAAGCTCGTGCGCCGGTACGCCAATGCATTTAAAAGGCCGCAGCAGCGATTCAATACCGTCTGTCAGTACAATAGGCGAGGTAGTAAAAGTTAAAATAGACGAAATAAGCAGCAAAAATACCAGCCGCAGCGACATTTTTATACCCATAATAAGGCCTTCTTCCGTTAAACGGAAAAAGCCGTACTGATATAAAACATTGCTGCCTTCACCCGTAAAAGCATGGATAAACAGCGTAAGCAAAATAATAATCCACAAAGGCTTTACGCTGCGCAGCACCATCAATACCGGCAGGCGCGAAAGCAGAATAACCGCTGCAACAAACAAAGCCAAAACTCCGTAGGAAAGCATGCTTTCCGCAAAGAAAATAGCGGCAATAAACAGCAGCGTTGCCAGTATTTTTGCACGCGGGTCAAGGCCGTGTATAACAGAACTGCCGGGGTAATACTGCCCTAAAGTAATATCAGTCAGCATGTCTGCTCCTCCTTACTTTAAGTATCTGCCGTTCCAAATCGGCAAGCTCCGGCGTGCTTTTTACGTTCAGCCCATGTTCCTGCAAACATTCCGCCAGCTTATAAACAGGCGGAACATCCATAGACACTTTTAACAGTTCTTCCTTATGGTTTGTAAAAATTTCATGCGGAACTCCGTCCAAAATAATCCGCCCGTCAGACACTACCAAAAGGCGTGTTGCATAGCGCGCGGCTTCTTCCATATTATGCGTTACCAAAATAACGGCTATGCCGCGTTTACGGTACAGCGCCATTATTTCCTTAAAAATTCCGTCGCGTGCGCGCGGGTCCAATCCGGCAGAAGGTTCGTCCAAAATTAAATAATCCGGCTCCATTGCAACAACACCGGCAATAGCTACGCGGCGCATTTGCCCGCCGGAAAGGCGAAACGGTGAACGCTGGGCAAAGGTTTCAAAATCAAGCCCGGCAAAAGCCATGGCATCCTTAACGGCTCTGTCGGTTTCCTCCGGCGTTAAACCTTTGTTACGCGGGCCAAAGGCAATATCTTCATAAACCGTTTCGGCAAAAATCTGATGTTCCGGATACTGAAAAACCATACCGACAGAATTGCGTGCTTTTTTTGCGGCTGTATTTTTGGCATTTAAATTTACGCCGTCAACACAAACGCTGCCTTTCTGCGGATGCAGCAGCCCGCTTAAATGCTGCACCAGTGTGGATTTGCCGCTGCCGGTATGCCCGATAACGGCAACAAATTCACCTTTTTCTATTTGCAGATTTACATCATGCAGAGCAGTTTTTTCAAAAGGCGTTCCCTTCATATATGTAAACGAAACATGTTCTAAACTTATCGGCATAATTCCTCCGTCAGTTCTTCGTTAGAGATAATACCATCCGCCAGCTTAATTCCTTTCTGGCGCAAGTCAAAAGCTGCCTGTGCTGCCAGCGGTGTTTCAAGCCCCAAAGCATGCAGCTCTTTTACTTTCGTAAAAATTTCTTCAGGCCTGCCCTGCATTTTTATTACGCCGTGTTCCATGGCTATAATGCGGTCTGCCTGCATGGCTTCTTCCATATAATGCGTGATATATACAACGGTAATATTTTTTTCGCGGTTCAGCTTTTTTACCGTATTTACAATCTCAATGCGCCCGCGCGGGTCAAGCATCGCAGTAGGCTCGTCCAGCACAATGCAGTCCGGCTCCAATGCCAGCACACCGGCAATGGCCACGCGCTGCTTCTGCCCTCCGCTTAATAAATGCGGGGCATGTTTTGCATATTCCGTCATGCCAACGGCTGCCAGTGCATTATCAACCCTGGTGCGGATTTCTGCCGGCGGCACGCCGATATTTTCCGGCCCGAAGGCCACATCCTCCTCAACAATTGCCGCAACAATCTGGTTGTCAGGATTTTGAAAAACCATACCGACATGCTGGCGTATATTCCATAAATTTTTATCGTCTGCGGTATCCATGCCTGCCACAATGCACTTGCCTTCCGTCGGCAAAAGCAGGGCATTCAAATGGCGCGCCAGCGTAGATTTACCGCTGCCGTTAGCGCCAATAACGGCTATGAATTCGCCCTTATAAATATCAAGGCTTACTCCGTTTAAAGCACGAATTTCATTGCCGTCGGTATCAATATAACTATGTTTTAAATTTTTTATTTCAATTAAACTCTGCATTGCAACCTCTGAAAAATATTATTACTTCATAATTATATTATTACAGGGCTTTTCCGTCAACCTGTGTTTTAAAAAGCGTTAACTATCATGCAGCAAATTTTTTATACGCCCGTATACATTTAAAGCGTTTCCGTAAAAAAATTCCTCATGATGTTCCTGCGGCACAACCCGTTTTAAAATATTAATATAATCGGCTATATTTACAAGCGGCCAGTCGCTGCCGTACATCAGCTTATCCCAGCGGCCCATATAATTAAGCCACATGGAAAGATAATCAAAATAGGCCTTCTGCTTGTTATAAAAATCTGGCCCGAGCATGCCTTCCAGCAAACCTGATAAATCTATATACACGTTAGGATTTTTGGCTGCTACTTCGGTGGCATCTGCAAACCACGGGTTGCCGCAATGACATATAACAAATTTAACATCCGGAAAATCGGCAGCAGCTTCATCAACGGTAAGCGGATGCGCATATTTAAGGCGCGCATCACTGGAGGCAGTATCGCCGGTATGAACGGCTACCGGCAAATTATAGGCACGCGCCAGTTCAAAAAGCGGCCAGTGGCGTTTATCGTAAACATAAACAGGCCTGTAACCGGGATAAATTTTTATACCGACACACTGCGGCTTTTGCGCATAATATTCAAATTCAAGCGCTGTTTTCCCGGCATTTTCCAAAGTAATCTGCTCGCTTTTAACGCCCAGGCAATAACCAATATTATCGGGCTGGTTATATTTTACATCATCAAACGGCGCATTTAAATCAATAAGGCGCGGCGAAATTCCGCCATAACGGCTCGGCACATCTTCAGTATTTCCCATTGCCACGCTGAACACAATATTATTTTCTTCACAAATCTGCTGCCAGCAAGCCGCAGTGTTTTCATATCCCGCATTTGCGGCAACAGTTTTAAAACCTTCAATATTAAAATAATGCATATGAGCATCAATAATTTTCATTGCAGCACCTTCTTTCAACAATAACATTATATCATCAGCAGGCAAAAGCACAATAAAAAAAGCCCTGCGCAGGCAGGACTAATTGTAATTCATTTGCATTCCTGTTATAATGATTTTCAGAACCGGTGTTTAAGGTCTTGCCTCTTTGAATCAAGTCGGATTCCACAAGATCGCGCTTAAACGCCGGTTTTATTTTTAAGCAAATATTCCAGCAAAGCAGTGCAGCCTTCGTGGATATCGTTATAAGTAACATCAAAATTGCCGGTATACCATGGGTCGGCAATATCGCGCTCACTGCCTGCAAACTGTAAAAGTTTATATACTTTATGCCGACTGTCACTACCTACAATGCGCAAAATATTGCGGATATTGGAGGATTCCATGCCTATAAGGTAGTCATATTTATTATAATCTGCTTTAGTAAGCTGCACGGCAGTTTTACCGGGAACACCAATGCCGTACTGTGCAAGTTTATTGCGCGTGCCGGGATGCACAGGATTGCCGATTTCATAACTGCTTGTAGCCGCAGAAGCAATATAGAATTTATCTGCCAGACCACGTTTGGCAACCATATCTTTAAATAAAAACTCCGCCATCGGCGAACGGCAAATATTGCCAAGACAAATAAAAAGTATTTTAACCACTTTGTTACCTCATTATAAAAAACAAATGAATTCCGATAATCACAAAGTTTTCATAACCTTTATGGCAGCATACCAGCCATTGGCTTTAAATTATAATTAATTATAACCTATAAAATAGAAACGCGCTATATACATGTAAACAGAAAAAGACAATAAATAAAAAACACAGGAAAACATAAACAAATAAGGCATACCTGAAGGTATGCCTTATTTTCTCAACCGGCAGCTATCTATCCTCCCGGGCCGCTTCCAGCCA
>UMKJ01066482.1_pt1 | contig 57004 bp, 38 predicted proteins | sample 1966301 | NCBI WGS metagenome assembly UMKJ01 (sample SAMEA4836173, study PRJEB28245) | human gut metagenome | biome: gut microbiome; material: fecal sample | place: Denmark | collected 2008
CGGAGCTGCTGGAGGTTCTGCGGTAAAACGCGATAAAACGCGGCAAGACCTGTTGACAAACCGCAAAAAGCGGTTTATACTATTCCCCATCAAAAAGGCATTGACGGAGAAGAAGCTGTTTTTCCAACGGCCAAAGAGAGGGACGCCCCGGCTGAAAGCGTCCTGCCTGCGGCGCAGCCTGTACCACTCCCGAGCCGCCTGCGATGAGCAGGACGGGGACCTCCCGTTACAGAGGTCACGAGCGACGGCGTATGCCGGACCTCTTCCGCCGATACTGTGTTGCAGGAGCTTGAAATACAGACCGTATTCCTGCGCTCCTGCGCCTTGTCTCGACGAAAGATGTCTCGCCATCCGCAGCGATATGAAAAACGCTGTGCGTGCCGTAAGCAGGGTGGAACCGTGGAGTAAAGTCATTTACCTCACCCCTGAAACACATCAGGGGTGGGGTTATTTTTATACCCGCCCCCAAAACAAGGAGGACTGTACCATGAGCGAGGAAAACATCTACACGTTTGAAAACGAGCAGTACCGCAAGACGTACTGGCATACCTGCTCCCACATTCTGGCGCAGGCGGTGAAGCGCCTGTGGCCGGAGGTGAAGCTGGCCATCGGCCCCAGCATCGACAACGGCTTTTACTACGATCTGGACGCACCCTTTGCCTTTACCCCTGACAACCTGGCGGAGATCGAGGCGGAGATGCGGAAGATCTGCAAGGAGAAACTGAAGCTGGAGCGCTTTGAGCTGCCCCGCGCCGAGGCCATCAAGTTCATGGAGGAGAAGGAGGAACCCTACAAGGTGGAGCTGATCAACGACCTGCCGGAGGACGCGGTCATCAGCTTCTACAAGCAGGGTGAGTTTACCGACCTGTGCGCCGGCCCCCACGTGGACTCCACCGGCCGCATCAAGGGCAACGGCATCAAGCTGACCGCCTGCAACGCCGCCTACTGGCGCGGCGATTCCAGCCGCCAGCAGCTCCAGCGTATCTACGGCGTGGCGTTCCCCAATAAGGACGAGCTGGAGGCGTATCTCAAGGAGCGCGAGGACGCGCTGAAGCGCGACCACAACAAGCTGGGCCGCGAGCTGGAGTATTTCACCACCGTGGACTGCATCGGTCAGGGCCTGCCCATCCTGCTGCCCAAGGGCGCACGGGTCATCCAGCTGCTGCAGCGCTGGGTGGAGGACACCGAGCAGGAGAGAGGCTATCTGCTGACCAAGACGCCCCTGATGGCCAAGCGCGAGCTGTATAAGATCTCCGGCCACTGGGATCACTATCTGGACGGTATGTTCATCATGGGTGACCCCATGGACGAGACGAAGGAGTGCTTTGCCCTGCGTCCCATGACCTGCCCGTTCCAGTATCAGGTCTTCCTGAACCGGGGCCGCAGCTACCGCGACCTGCCCATGCGTCTGGGCGAGACGTCCACCCTGTTCCGCAACGAGGATTCCGGCGAGATGCACGGTCTGATCCGCGTCCGCCAGTTCACCATCTCCGAGGGCCATCTGGTGCTGCGTCCCGACCAGCTGGAGGAGGAGTTCAAGCAGTGCCTCGATCTGGCCAAGTACTGTCTGGGTACTGTGGGTCTGCTGGATAAGTGTACGTTCCGCTTCTCCCAGTGGGATCCCGCCAACCCCAACAACAAGTACGAGGGTACGGCGGAGCAGTGGGATCACGCACAGTCCGTTATGGAGCGCATCCTGAAGGACCTGGACGTGGACTACACCGTGGGCATCGACGAGGCCGCGTTCTATGGCCCCAAGCTGGATATCCAGTACAAGAACGTCTACGGCAAGGAGGATACCCTTGTCACCATCCAGATCGATATGCTGCTGGCCGAGCGTTTCGGTATGTACTATATCGACGAGAATGGCAACAAGGTGCTGCCCTATATCATCCACCGCACGTCTCTGGGCTGCTACGAGCGGACGCTGGCTTACCTCATCGAGGAGTACGCCGGCGCGCTGCCCACGTGGATGATGCCGGAGCAGGTGCGCTTCCTGCCCATTACCGACCGCGCCGCCGACTACTGCGCCCAGCAGGCCGCGGAGCTGCGTAAGCAGGGCTTCCGCGTGGAGGTGGACAGCCGCAACGAGAAGGTGGGCAAGAAGATCCGCGAGGCTACGCTGGAGAAGATCCCCTATATGCTGGTGGTGGGCGACCGCGACATGGAGGCGGGTACCGTCTCCGTCCGTACCCGTACCGGCGAGGATCTGGGCGCTATGTCTCTGGCGGACTTCAGCCGTCTGCTGCGCGACGTGGTGGACAGCAAGGCCCGCAAGTAAGCGCGTATTCGTCAAAAAGGAGCATCCCTCGGGATGCTCCTTTTTGACTGTTTCCCGGCGGTCAATTCGTTGCAAAACGGGTTTGTGCAAATCCACAACGACGTGCGAGAGGAAAATCATTTCGCGCCGATGAAATGCAAAAAATATACCGAAAAGGTTTTTCTTGCATTTTGTGGGGAATTTTTTTGTTTTACACCGGAAAAGTTGCACAAAAAATTTTTGCTGCAAAATGAGACTGGAAAATATGGCGCTTAAAATGACAGAAATCTGTCAAGCGAAAAATTAAAACCGCGCAAAACGACAGAAAAGATGGATAAAAAGCGTCTATTTATAAGAAAATAATTGCGGTCAAAATGACGGGCGCTCGTACACTTTTTTTTAGCAAGGCACAAAATCCGTGTGAAAATTTGACGGGAAATTGGAATGTTTTTATAATACTGTGCGGAACAAAAAAGTGAATATCCCCTGCAACAGGGGGAGGAAAGAGGAAAACACACATGGAAAAGTATCTGGTCCTTGCCACATTTGTTGGCTCCGTCATCGCGCTTTTGTTTGCGCTTTTCACGGGCAAGCGGGTACTGCGCTTTGAGGAGGGCACCCCTCTGATGAGCAAGATCTCCCGTTCGATCCGCGAGGGCGCCAACGCCTACCTGCGGCGGCAGTACACCGTCGTCGGTATTTTCTTCGCCTGCATGATCGTGGTGCTGTGCATCATGGCTGCCTGCCATCTGCTGACGTGGTTCGTACCCTTCGCGTTCCTGACCGGCGGCTTCTTCTCCGGTCTCAGCGGCTTCGTGGGAATGCGCATCGCCACCAAGTCCAACTGCCGCACCGCCAACGCCTGCCGCGACGGCCTGAACAGAGGTCTGCGGGTGGCGTTCTCCGCCGGCTCTGTCATGGGCTTCACCGTGGTGGGTCTGGGTCTGTTCGACATCTCCGTCTGGTTCGCGCTGCTGCGCTTCGTGTTCAAGCTGGAGGCGGCTGACATCACCAGCGCCATGCTGACCTTCGGCATGGGCGCCAGCTCCATGGCGCTGTTTGCCCGTGTGGGCGGCGGTATCTTCACCAAGGCCGCCGACGTGGGCGCCGATCTGGTGGGTAAGGTGGAGGCCGGTATCCCCGAGGATGACCCCCGTAACCCCGCCGTTATCGCCGATAACGTGGGCGACAACGTGGGCGACGTGGCGGGCATGGGCGCCGACCTGTATGAGTCCTACGTCGGCTCTATCATCTCCGCCTCCGCGCTGGGCGTGGCGGCTTTCTCCGATCAGGCGTTCAAGGCCATGGCTATCCCCATGGTCATGGCGGCTGTGGGCATCCTCTGCTCCATCATCGGCTCCTTCTTCGTCAAGACCGAGGAGAACGCCGACCAGCGCACGCTGCTGAAGGCGCTGTCCCGCGGCACCAACCTGTCCGCCATCCTCATCGCCGTCATCTCCTTCTTCCTTGTCTGGGCTCTGCTGGGTCTGGAGCACTGGGGTTTGTATGTGGCCATCCTGTCCGGTCTGGTGGCCGGCGTGCTCATCGGCAAGGCTACCGAGTATTACACATCCGACACCTTTAAGCCCACGCAGGAGCTGAGCGGCAAGAGCCAGACCGGCGCTGCCACCATCATCATCGGCGGTCTGGGCTTGGGTATGCTGTCCACCGCCATGCCCATCATCATCGTGGCGGTCTGCATCCTGCTGGCATTCTTCCTGTCCGGCGGCGCTACCAGCGCCGGTATGGGTCTGTACGGTATCGCGTTGGCTGCCGTGGGTATGCTGAGCACGCTGGGCATCACGCTGGCCACCGACGCCTACGGCCCCGTGGCCGATAACGCCGGCGGCATCGCCGAGATGGCCGGTCTGGAGCCGGAGGTCCGCAAGCGCACAGATGCGCTGGACTCTCTGGGCAACACCACCGCTGCCACCGGCAAGGGCTTCGCCATCGGTTCCGCCGCCCTGACCGCGCTGGCTCTCATGGCCTCCTACATCGAGAAGGTCAAGGAGGTGGGCGCTGCCGAGGTCACGTTCAACGATTTCTCTCTGATGAACCCGCTGGTGCTGGTGGGCCTGTTCATCGGCGCCTGCCTGCCCTTCGTGTTCGCCGCTCTGACCATGAATTCCGTGGGCCGCGCCGCGCAGAGCGTGGTGCTGGAGGTGCGCCGTCAGTTCAAGGAGATCACGGGTCTGATGGACGGCAAGGCCGATCCCGACTACGCACGCTGCGTGGATCTTTGCACCAAGGCCAGCCTGAAGGAAATGGTGCTGCCCACCGTGATCGCGGTGGTGACCCCCATCGTTGTGGGTATGGTGCTGGGCTATAAGGGCGTTGTGGGCCTGCTGGCCGGCGCCACCGTCACCGGCTTCCTGATGGCCATCTACATGGCCAACGCCGGCGGCGCATGGGATAACGCCAAGAAGTACATCGAGGCGGGCAACTTCGGCGGCAAGGGCAGCGAGTGCCACAAGGCCGGCGTTGTGGGCGACACCGTGGGCGATCCCTTCAAGGATACCTCCGGCCCCGCCATCAACATCCTCATCAAGCTGCTGAGCATGGTGTCCATCGTGTTCGCCGGCCTGATCGTCAACTACTCCATTCTGTAAGTAAGTCCCCCAAGCGATAGAGAACAGCAGAAGTCCCGACCGTTGGTCGGGACTTCTGCTGTATGGAGCGGCGGCAGTCAGCAGAGCGTCTCCGCCTTGATCTCAAACAGGGCGTTGTTGACCTCCGGCAGCGTCAAGCCGTGGCTCAGTCCGTAGATCAGGATGGCGTCCCGCTGATCCCGCGGGTACAGCGGCGCATGGTGCGCCTGCACCAGCAGGCTCTGCGTCTCCTCTACACTGGCCTGCAGCCCGATGCACAGGCATAAAACCCTGTTGCGGGAGGGAGAACGGTGTCCGGAAAAGACCTGGTGCAGATAGACCTCACTGATGCCGGCGGCCTTGGCCAGCGCCGACTTGGTGGTGTTCCGGGACTCGAACAGTGCTTGCAGCGCTTGGGGCAGGTTGCCCGTGCGGAAGCTGGCGGTGTTTTCCGAGAGAATGCGATCCAGATCGTTGGTACCCATCAGCTCGTGCAGAAGCTGGTTTGTGTTTTTCTCCATCATGCGCAGCCGTCCTTCCTATTTCTTTATTTCCCATTTTAACCAATATTCGTGGGAAAAACAATATGCTGGCTGCATAGTTCTGCGTTTTTTCGCCCCACAGAGAGGCGAAATCCTTTACAGATATGCGGCGAACCGCTATACTAACGAATAGAGAAAAAGGGGGGACGGTCGTGTACGATACGCTGATCCGAGCAGTGGAGACATATTTCGATGAGATCAAGGTGCTCAAGCGCGGAGCGCGGGGTACGGTGAAGTTGGTGCGGCATCGGGACACGGGCAAGCGCTACATCTTCCGCTGCTTCGACGGCAGCGACGAGGTGTACCGCCGCCTCCTGACGGTGGATTGTCCCTACCTGCCCCGCATCGAGGAGGCGGCGGCATCCTGCGGCCGTGTGGCGGTGCTGGAGGAATATGTGCAGGGCGACACGCTGCTGTACCTGCTGGAGGGCAGCGTGCTGGACTGGAGCGAGGCGCGGAAGGTAACGGCGGATATCTGCGGGGCGCTGTGGGTGCTGCACAGCATGGGCGCGGTACACCGGGATGTGAAGGAGAGCAATGTCATTCTCCGGGGCAGCGATGCGGTGCTTATCGACTTTGACGCCTCCCGCATCGTCAAGCCGGAGCATCCCGCCGATACGGTGATCCTGGGTACCACCGGATATGCGGCGCCGGAGCAGTTTGGGATGTCCCAGACGGACGGCCGGGCGGATATCTACTCGCTGGGCGTACTGCTGAACGTGATGTTGACGGGGCAGCACCCTTCCCGCCGGTTGGCGGAGGGCCATGCGGGGCGGATCGTCCGCCGCTGCACCATGATGAATCCCAACCAGCGGTTCCGCGATGTGCTGGAGCTGCGGGACGCTTTGTGAGGTCACTGTGAAAAAAGAGAAGTATTGTATCAAATGCGGCGCCGTGCTGCCGGAGGAGGCCTCCTTCTGCCCCTGCTGCACGGCCAGCCAGATGGAGCGTCGGTCCGTAGTGGCGCCGCCGCCCAACGGCGGCAGGAAGCGCCGTCGGGTATGGCTCTGCGCGGCGTTGGCGCTGCTGCTGGCGGGAGCGGGCATCTGGGCGCTGGCCGGCGGCAGAGCCGTCGGATATGATCCGCCTGTGCCGGATCCCCAGCAGCCGGACAGCCTGGAGGGTACGCTGAAGCAGGACACGGGGCAGGTGTGGTACGACGGGGCGGACGGTACGCTCTACCATGTATTTGCCTGCTTCAGTCCGCAGCCTGACGGCGGCGGTGCGCCCGCCAGCCACCGGAAGGAGCTGCTGCTCCGGGGTGAGGAGAGCAGCAGCCCGCTGTGCCTGTTTGTGGTGAAGGCGGATGACAGGGAGGAGGACGTGCGCGCGGCGTTTTCGGCACTGGTGGAGCGCCATACCATTCAGGCTGTGGCACAGGAGGGCGACGCCTGCGTGGTGGACGCAGCCACAGACAACTACGCCGACGCCGGGGCGCTGTACGCCCACGAGCACCATGTCACCAGCAAATGCACCTATAACGACATTATCTGGACGCTGTATATGAAAAACGGCGACGAGATCACCCTGCGGCAGGTGGTGGAGTGCGGTGAGCAGCCTGTCCAGTCGTATAGCTGGGAGGACACGGCGCTGGACACGACGGAGGCCTTGCAGACGCTGCTGGACAGGCTGACCGAGGAGGTCAGCTTTGAGACGGCTGTGACCATCTATCTGCCGGCGGTGACGTATGACCAGCCGCTGACCATCCGGCGTCCCGTGAAGCTGGTGGCCCATGACGACGGTACCACCTTTGCCTCGCCGGTGACGGTGGAGCGTCTGCCGGAGAATACGGTGGTGGATATGCACGTGGTGCTGCAGGGCTGCCGGCTTCGGGGCAGCGGCGGCACCGGTATAAAGGCGCAGGCGCCCACCTATCTCGATCACTGCGAGATCTCCGGCTGGGATATGGGTGCGCTGGCGGCGGACGGCGGCTGGATCTGGGTGCAGCGCTCCGATTTCAGCCGTAACGGCGTGGCGCTGTGCATCGACACCAATGGCAGCAGCTCCTGGAGCAGCAATATCTACGGCGGCCGCTTTATCCGCAACGGCACCGCCATCCGCCTGGCGGAGATGCCGGGCGACTGGATGACTCTGCGGGTCCATGAGAGCGCCTTCTACGACAACGATACGCTGCTGGACAACCTCTGCGGTGCGGAGGTGGCGTTTGATGAGAACTGCCTGGAGCAGACCGCGTAGGGCGGCAGCCCGAAGGCACTGGATACTGATCGGAAGGCTCCCCGTACCCGCTGCGCAGCGGGTGCGGGGAGCCTTTTGCTGCGCGCTGTACGGCGATGGGCGGCGCAGGCGGCCGCGCCGAACGCGAAAGTCCCCTTGCATTCCACCCTGAAAATGGTGTATGCTATCGACAAATACACACGCCGCACCGGTCGACCGGCGGGCATTTTTGACAACAAGGAGAATAGATATGCTGCATCTGAACATCTGTAAGGCGGAGACGGTGGAGGCGGCGGCCCGTCTGGCGGCGGACCGTTTTCAGGAGCTGCTCTGCACCAAGCCCGCCTGCGTGCTGGGTCTGGCCACCGGCTCCACCCCTATCCCCCTGTACCGGGAGCTGATCGCCCGGGAGCAGGCGGGGCGCATCGACTTCTCCCGCGTGCGTTCCGTGAATCTGGACGAGTACAAGGGGCTTGCTCCCGACCACCCCCAGAGCTACCGCCGCTTCATGCAGGAGAACCTGTTCGACCACATCTCCATCCGTCCGGAGAACACCTATGTGCCGGACGGTCTGGCCGCGGATGTGGACGCCATGTGCAGCGCCTACGAGCGCACCATCGAGGACTTGGGCGGCGTGGACTTGCAGCTGTTGGGACTGGGACACGACGGACACATCGGCTTTAACGAGCCCGGCGACCATTTTCCCACCCGCACCCACGAGACGGCGCTGGCGGAGATCACCCGGCAGGCCAACGCCCGCTTCTTTGCCAGCGAAGCGGAGGTACCCACCGCCGCCTATACCATGGGCGTGGGGACGGTGATGGCCGCCCGAAGGATCCTGATGATCGTCACCGGCGCGGACAAATCGGACATTCTCCACAAGGCGTTCTTCGGCCCGGTGACGCCGTGGGTCCCCGCGTCCATTTTGCAGTTCCACCCCGATGTGACGCTGATCTGTGACCGCGCCGCGTGGGACGGCGTCGGACGCTGAAAGGGGAGGCCGCCTATGGACTATCTGGGTATTTCCTATGGCATCAAAAACAGGCCCGCGCTGGACAGCGGCTTTATCCCCTTTGCTCCGTGGCGCAGCGCCTACCTGTCGGAGGCTCACCGCCCCGTCCGCATCGCCGTGGAGCGGCAGGACGGGCAGACGGCGGTGTTTGACACCCGCCTGCGGGATACCTCGTACCACGCCGCCAACCTGCGGTTTCTGGAGCGCACCGTCAAGCTGCTGCTGTGGAGCGTAGGCGGCTGGCGTGTCCGCATCTGCGGCTGCGACGAGCTGACGAAGGCGCTGCGGCACATCTACTGCCGGGGCGGCGACCGGGCGTTCGACGCGGACTTTATGGAGACGGTGTTCCAACGCCCCTTTGTGCTGGAGGCCGTATCCGAGGCGGATTTCCCCGTTCCCCGCAGCGGCGCGCGGCGGATCGGCGGCCACCTCAACGGCTGCCGCATCGGCTTTGACGCCGGCGGCTCTGACCGGAAGGTCTCCGCCGTCATCGACGGCGAGACCGTCTACTCCGAGGAGGTGGTCTGGCATCCCAAGACCCAGACCGACCCCGCCTACCACTATGCGGAGATCGTATCCGCCCTCCGCACGGCGGCGTCCAAGCTGCCCCGCGTGGACGGCATCGGCGTGTCCTCCGCCGGTGTGTTCATCGGCAACGCGCCCATGGTGTCCTCCCTGTTCATCAGCGTACCTCCGGAGGCACGCGGCCCCATCCACACCATCTACGACCGGGCGGCCGCCGCCATCGGCGATGTTCCCGTCGCGGTGGCCAACGACGGCGATGTGACGGCACTGGCCGGCGCTATGAGCCTCCGGGACACCGGCGTGATGGGGCTTGCCATGGGTACCAGCGAGGCGGCAGGTTATGTAAACCGCGAGGGCAACATTCTGGGCTGGTTCAACGAGCTGGCCTTCGCCCCCGTCGACCTGAATCCCCACGCGGCGCAGGATGAGTGGTCCGGCGACGTAGGCGTGGGCTGCAAGTATTTTTCGCAGGATGCGGTGAGCAAGCTGGCACCCGCCGCCGGCATCCCGCTGGACGACGCCCCGACCCCGGCGGAAAAGCTGGCGGCGGTGCAGCGGCTGGCGGAGCAGGGCGATGGCCGGGCGCTTGCCATCTTCCGGGATATCGGCGTGTATCTGGGGCACACCCTGCCGCTGTACGCCTCGGTGTACGACCTGAAGCACCTGCTGGTGCTGGGCCGCGTGGCCTCCGGCGTCGGCGGCGAGCAGCTCGCGGCGGCGTGCCGCCGCGTGCTGGCGGAGGAGTACCCAGCGCTGGCGGTATCCGTTACGTTGCCGGATGAGCAGTTCCGCCGGGTGGGACAGTCCATGGCGGCAGCCAGTCTGCCGGAGGTGTGAGATGCAATTTGTAAATGGCCATATTTTTGTGGACGGGCGCTTTGTTCCCGGCGGCTTCTCCGTGGAGGACGGGCGCTTCGCCCGCGTGTTGGGGGAGGCGGCGGAAGCGCCGTCCATCGACTTGGGCGGCGCGTATGTCATCCCCGGTCTGGTGGACATCCACACCCACGGCAACTCCGGTGCGGACTTCTCCGACGGCGATTACGACGGCCTTGTGCAGATGGCCGCCTACCTCGCCCGAAACGGCGTCACATCCTTTGCGCCGGCCTCCATGACGCTGCCCTATGACGTGCTGGAGACGGCGTTCCGCACAGCGGTACGGCTGCACCGCACCTCGCCGGAGGGCTGCGCCCGGCTGGCAGGCATCCACATGGAGGGGCCGTTTTTTTCTGAGAAACGGAAGGGCGCACAGAATGCCGCCTATCTCCGCCTGCCGGACTATGAGGCATTTTCGCAGTTGTACGACGCATCGGAGGGGCTGCTGCGCATCGTGGATGTCGCGCCGGAGCTGGAGGGCGCGGCGGACTTTACCCGCCGTGCGGCGGCGCGGTGTACCGTCTCCGTGGCGCACACCGACGCCGCCTATGAGGAGGCTGCCGCCGTGTTTGACGCGGGCGCTGTCCACCTGACCCATCTCTACGACGCCATGCCCGCCATCCACCACCGGCATCCCGGCCCCATCGGTGCGGCCTCGGAGCGGGAGAACGTGACGGCGGAGCTGATCTGCGACGGACACCATGTCCACCCCAGCGCCGTGCGAATGGGCTTCAAGCTGTTTCCCCACCGTATCTGCCTGATCTCAGACGCGCTGCGATGCTGCGGTATGCCAGACGGCCAATACACGCTGGGCGGGCAGGAGGTGTTCCTGTCCGGCGGTGTGGCGCGCCTGGCCGACGGCACCATCGCCGGCAGCGCCGCTAACCTGTACGACTGTATGTGCCGTGCCGTGTCCTTCGGTATTCCGGTGGAGCAGGCGGTGCTGTCCGCCACCGCCGTCCCCGCCCGGGAGCTTGGGCGGCAGGGGGCGCTTGGCGTGATCGCCGATGGTCTGCCGGCGGACTTTGTGGTGTGCGGCGAAGACCTCTCCCGCCGCGCCGTCTATCTGGGCGGTCAACGGCTGTAACACCTGAAAAACGAAGCAAAAGGCCCTCCGGCACAGCCGGAGGGCCTTTTCGTCATGCTGTTTTACTTGCCGCCGTTTTCCGCTACCCAGCCACGGACGTACTCCACAAAGCGGCGGGTGGAGGCGGACAGCGCCTTCTCGTCCTTTACCGCGATGCCGATGTTGCGGTAAAACGTCATGGGTGGGCGGCAGGCCGTCACCGGGTAGGGGCTGTGGCGCACCATCAGCTCCGGCAGCAGGCTGATGCCCAGTCCCTTGGACACCATGGCCAGAATGGTGCGGTCCTCCCGTGCGGTGTACTTCACGTTGGGCCGCACACCCATCTCGTCAAAGGCCGCCCGGATCTCGTAGTCCTCGCCCTCCTCCAGCTGGATGAACGGCTCCTCCGCCAGCGCCTCCGCCGGAAAGGGGCTCGTATGGGCGTAGAGGTGGTCGCAGGGGACGATGACCTGCAGCTCGTCCCGGTGCAGCGCGTAGGTCTGCAAGCGCTTCACCGAGGGCAAGCGCAGAAAGCCGCAGTCCACCGTACCCTTCAGGATCCACTCCTCCACCTGCTCGTAGAAGTCGCTGGTGACCACGTCAAACTCGATGCTGGGGTACTGTCCGCCGAAGCTCTTGAGGATGGACGGCAGCCACTGGGCCGACACGCTGGAGAAGGTGGCGACCTTGACAAGACCGGCGTCCATGCCACGCAGGCTGGCTGCCGACTGCATCAGGGCGTGGTGGGCGGCGCACAGCTTTTCGATCTCCGGCAGCAGCGCCCGGCCGTCCGCTGTCAGCACTACGCCGCCCCGGTTGCGGCTCAGCAGCGTGACGCCCAGCTCCTCCTCCAGCGACTGCACCGCGTGGCTGACGCCGGACTGGGTGAAGTTCAGCGCCTGCGCCGCCTTGGAGAAGTTGCCGCAGGCCGCCGTCTTCAGAAACATCTGATATTTGGTTATGCTCATGCGCTCACCTCATTTCTGAGTTTATTCTATCATACATTTGCTCATAGTTGCAAGTACAATAATGCGTTTTACAAATAATAAATCCTGTGCTATGATTCTATTGTCGACAGGAAAATTTGAAATATATGGAGGTAACGAATTATGGCACTGGTAACGAAAACGATCCGCTGCGCTGTCTGCGGCAGCAGCGATGTAGCATACGATGGGAAGACCTATCACTGCGCCGCCTGTGGTACGAACAGCGACGCCCCCATGTCCGCCGCCGATCTGGCTGTGGTGAACCGCATTATCGCTCTGGGCGGCGACAACGAGGAGCTGACCCGTCTGCGCCGGCAGTACCGGAATCTGGACATCACCAGCTGGGACAGAGAGAACCGCCTGCAGATGAAGTAAGGCGCACGCCAAACCGCACAATTTGTCTGTTCTGCTTTACAAGCTTCACAATTTGTCTTTTCCATGGGGTTTACCCCTCATTCCGTGTCCGGCTTCGGCCGGGCACGGTTTTTATGCGGCCGGTACAGCCGAGGGAGCTTTTGATGAAAGTCATTGACAAGTGGAGAGGCGCGGTGTATACTCACTACGTTAGCTGCGGGGCGGCATGAAGTAAATAGGATCCGGAGAAGTCGTGTGGCTGTCCGCTGTAAAGACCAGAGATCGTTGGTCAGGCGGCAGTTCAGAAGGAAATGGGACAAAACCCACTGCGAACGGCACTGTGAGCGCAAGGATGCACCGAAACAGCGAAAGCTGTGTGACGAAAGTCAGCCATTGGGCGTAAGCCTGAGAAGGTAGGCGGCAGACGGGGAGCGAGAGCTCCGCGGCGCGAGGCAGGAGAATTGCACGTCGGAGGATCAGGTACAGCGGGCGTTCTCTCCGTATGGGACTGTTTGTGAAGGAACCACGCTGTTTTTGCATTGCAAAAGCGGCGTTTTTTTCTTAAAAACGCGCGCCTGTTTCCACGGAGGACAGGCACTGTTTTTTATCAAGCCGGGACGGCATACGCCGTCTGCCTTCCATAGTAGGGCGGAAAGAGATCGTTGGTCTCTTTCCGCCCGCCTTTTTTACAGCGCACACAGAAAATTGAACATAGAGAAGGAGAAAGAGACATGAAGAAACGAGTGGTATCTCTGCTGCTGGCGCTGATCATGCTGACCAGCCTGGTTCCCACAACGGTGTGGGCGGAGGACGCATATTCCGTTGCGCCTGACACCGAAATGTAGGACATCCGGCAGGAGCGGGACAACGAGGACGAGCAGGAGGATGATCCCGCGCTTGCGGGACAGCCTATGCTGTCCGCCGTTATGCCGGCGGCGGTGACGCTGGCGGGCAGCGGTACGAAGGACGATCCGTATCTGATCAACTCGGCGGAGGACTTTGCAGCGATTACATGGCAAAATTCCAGCGGGTATTTCAAACTGACCGATAATATTACTGTGACAAAACCGTGCGATGCCACATTCAAGGGTACCTTCGACGGTGATGGCCACACGGTGACGCTGACGCTGAATGTTACCAGCGGCAATGCGGGCCTCTTTGGAGAAACCGGTGGTGGCGCGGTTATCAAAAATTTGACCGTAGACGCGGATGTGACATCAACGGCAGGCAGCAACTATGCGGCTACAGCTGGCTTAGTCGGCAAGGTGAGTGGTTCGACCACGGTGGAGAACTGCGGCGTGACCGGCACAGCCAGCAACACGAGCACGAGCAGCTCCCCTGTGTATGTTGGCGGGCTGATTGGCTATTTGACCGGCAACTGCACGGTCACGAATAGTTACAGCCAAGCGACTGTAAGCAATACCAATTCGGCATCGTCTTCCAGTACGGGCGGATTTCTGGGAAAAACCAGTAACTATTATACGCTGACGGTCAAGAACTGCTACAGCTCCGGCGATGTGACCGCGAATAAGGGCTATGCCGGCGGCTTTACGGGGTATGTGTATTGCAGTTCAAGTTACAAGCACATCTATGAAAACTGCTATGCGGCGGGGACGGTAACGGCTTCCGCAGGCAATGGCTTTGGCTTTGCGTATAGCTACGCAAGCACGGGTTATAGCTTCACAAACTGTTACTACAACAACACGGCAAACGGCGAAGGCTGCAATAAGACGGACACGACCATCACCGGCAAATCCGCCGACGAGCTGAAGGCGCTGGCCGGCGAGCTGGGTGAGGCGTATCAGGGAGATGCAGCGAGTATCAATGGCGGCTATCCCATTCTGACATGGCAGTACAACGATCCCGACGCCAGACCCACCGTGATTGTCACGGTGATGCCTGCGGATGCCAAGCTCATCTGGGACGACGTGGAGCAGACCGGCGGCGCAAATGGTGTGTATACGCTGACGGATCAAACACAGGGCCAGCATACCTACACGGTCAGCCACGAGGCGGGGGACTATGCCGCCCAGACCGGCACCATCACGGTGAAGTCTTCGGACATGACGAAGACCTTCACGTTGGCGCTGAACCGGCATAAGCTGACCTTTACCGGTCTGCCTGCCGATGCGGAGCTGATTGTCAAGAGCGGCACAGACACACTGAAGGCGGAGAGCGACGGCAGCTACGCCGTGACCAACGGCACATATAGCTATACCGTCACAAAATTCGGCTATGTCGATGCTGAGGGAACGGTGACGGTCGATCGGGCGGATGCGGTGCAGCCGATCACGATGACCCGCGCCCCATTCGCCACGGTGCGCTTCGACTATGCCAAGGACGCCGCGCCGACCATCAAGGTCGCGTATATCGAGTCTAAATGGACTAAAGTCCCCATGTCCGCCGAGGCGGACGGTAGCTATCTGCTGCCCGTGGGCTACAAGTACGAGTGGACGTTCGACAGTGCGAAATATATTTCCCAATCCGGCGAGATCGATCTGAAGGGCGCGGAGGCGGGCAGCGAGAAGTCCATCGAGATCCCGATGTCCCTGAAACCCGCAGGCAGCGGTAGGAAGGACGATCCCTACCTCATTGCCGATGCCAGCCAGCTGCGCTGGTTTGCCGCACAGGTGAATGACAACAGCAAAAGCACCATCTGCGCGCAGCTGACGGCGGACATCGATCTGAAGGACGAGGAATGGACGCCTATCGGAAAGAGCACTTCCTATGCCTATAAGGGCACCTTTGATGGAAACGACCACGAGATCAAAAACCTGTATGTTACCGGTGAGACCAGTAATTATTACGGCCTGTTTGGCGTGCTGGGCGCCGGCGGCACCATCCGCAATTTGACGGTGAGCGGCCGCGTGGAGATCACCGGCAGCGGCAGTAATTCCTGTGGCATCGGCGGCATTGTCGGTCAGCTGGGCGGCGCAGGTACCATCGAGAACTGCACCAATAAGGCCGCCGTCTCCGGAAACTATAACACGGCGGGCATTGTCGGCCGTGTCGGCAGCAGCGGTGGCACTATCCGGGCCTGCGCCAATCTTGGCGACATTTCGGGCAGTAACAGCGTCGGCGGCATCGTGGGCCAAGCCTATTACAAGGTTACTGTTTCCCACTGCTATAACCGCGGCGCGGTGACAGCCTCTGTCAGTAAGGCCGGCGGCATCGTGGGCTATATCTCCGGACAGGTAACGGTCGATAGCTGCTATAACCGCGGCACTGTTGCCGGCGGAGGATGGCGCGCCGGCGGTATCACAGCCTATCTATACAGCAGCAATGCCGTTATCAAGAACTGCTACACCACCGGAGACGTTACGGGCAAAGACAGCGCGGCTGTGGTGGGTAAAAAGTCCTCCGGCAGCATCAGCGACTGCTACTATCTGAATACGCTGGGTACCGACAGCAACGCCACAGCCAAAACCTCCAAGGAGCTGAAGGCACTGGCTCCCACGCTGGGCGAACCCTTTATGACCGACCCGGCAGACGTCAACGATGGATACCCCATCTTTGCGTGGCAGGTACCTACCTATGCGGTGACATTCCACACCGGTGCGGCGGGGGCTTCCGTCACGGTCAACGGCGTCAGCGGTCAGGCGGATGTGGACGGCAAATACACCGTCAAGCTGCCGGATGGCACCTATAAGTACACCGTATCCGCCTTTGGCTATCAGGCTGCGGCGGGACAGGTGACCGTCAACGGCAAGGCACAGTCGGTGACTGTGACGCTGACGCCGGTGGAGAAGCGGACAGTCCGCTTCAACATCACACCGGCCGAAGCCAAGGCAGCTGTTACGGTGACGTGGGACGGCGACGGCCATACCGTTGCAGCGCAGAGCGACGGCAGCTATCTGCTGCCGGAGGGCGCATACACCTATACTGTCAAGGCCAAGGGCTACGCCAAGGCCAGCGGCCCGCTGAACGTGACAAAGGATGAGACGATCTCCGTCACGCTGACGCCCTCCACCGCATGGGACGGCGCGGAGCGGGAGCAACCCGGCGGAAGCGGTACGCAGACCGACCCCTACCAGATCGGCAGCGGCGCGGAGCTGGCGTGGCTGGCGAATGCGGTCAACAACGCCTCCAGCGGCACAAAGTTCTATGTGGAGCTGACGGACGACATTGACCTGGGCGGCCAGCCGTGGACGCCCATTGGCAAGTTTGGCTACGGTTCCAGCGACAGGTCGTTCAGCGGCAGCTTCCGCGGCAACGGCCATACGGTCAAGGGGCTGAACGTAAGTGCCGAGTATGCAGGTCTGTTCGGCTCCATCAACGATGCGGAGATCACCGGCGTTGTGGTGCAGGGAACCGTCGTCAGCACGAATACCAACAATGGCGACGCAGGCGGTATCGTCGGCCGCGCCATCGGCACGACCAACAAAATCATCAACTGCGGCAACGAGGCTGCGGTGTCCGGCGGCTGTAATGTGGGCGGCATTCTGGGCAACAACCAAGCATATAACACGAAAATAACCGTCCTGAACTGCTACAATATGGGGCATATTTCTGCCTCTGACCGTGCCGGCGGCATTGTGGGCCGCTGCGGCGGTAGCAGCCTCAGCGTCACCAACTGCTACAATACCGGGGAAATTACCTCCAATAACTATGCGGCGGGAGTTATTGCCGGCAGTAACTTTGGCTGGACCGTATCGAACTGTTACAACACTGGCAAAATCAGCGGTAAGAGCCAGACGAATACGGGCGCGTTTACTACCAGTGACAGCGATGCGGCTTCAAATAGCTTCTATCTGGAGGGCAGCATTCCCGCAGGGGCAAAAACCAACGGTGCCACCGCCATCTCCGATGGTGCCGGGCTGCTGGACAAGCTGGGCGCGGACAACTGGAAGACAGTTCGCGGCGTCAACAACGGCTATCCCGTGCTGGCATGGCAGACGGACGAGACACCTGCCGCGGCCGTGACCATGGCGAAGAATATCCGCTTCGCCCGGGAGGAGTTCGACACCGACGACGGCGACGTGGCCTCCCTGCCTACCGGCTTGCTGCTGTGGGACGCGGAGTCGGGCAAGACCTACACCATTACCCTTTGGCAGATGGTGCGGAGCTGGACGCCGCTGGATGCGGACGGTCTGGCGGAGTATGACGCCATCACCGGAGAGTACACCGGGTTCCCCAGCTTGGAGAAGCTGGAATATGTGAACACAACGGCGGTCATCGGCCGCATGAGCGAGGAGCAGCGGGCGCAGCTTGACCAGCTGGACGCCGCTGTGCAGGCAGCGGAGAACGATCCGGGGGACGTGACGGGCGAGGGCCTGTATCAGGCCATGGAGCGCCGCGCGGCGTTTATCGTAAGTCTGGCCAAGACGGAGGATCTGGGTGCCTACGAGTCCCAGCTGACCTTCGTGGAGGATATCTCCAATGTTTCCGCCGGGAAGTACGACTTGTCCGGACGGTTCGCCGCACGGGGCGACGGCGTGTACTATGCCTCCGTGGCAGAGGAGAAAGATGGCCGGCCGGTGTGCTGCGACATAAAGACGGCGGAGGACGAGATCGTCGGCGATCAGGAGCCCTACAACCGCATGACGGCGGTGACCGGCCTCCACTGGGAGGGGACGACGGCCAAGTGGAACGGCCGGGAGAACTTCAGCGGTGCCTATCGAATTGACCTCTACACGGTGACGGGCGAGGGTACAGATGCGGTCTACGCCCACTTCAAGACGTTTGCGCTGACGGGGAACTATACCTCCGCCAACTTCGCCAACGCCTTTGCGGCGGGGAAGAAGTACGCCTTCACCGTTACGGCCATCGGTGACCAGAGCCTGCTGGAGGAGCTGGGCCTGACCGACAGCATCACCTCCGCGTACAGCGATGTGTACGACCCCGACAAGGACAAGGAGGACCCCAGCACCAAGGAGTGGGAGGATATCTCCAGTGCGGCACAGTGGATCGCACTGGCCAACGTGGAGGACGAGCCTACCGGGGACACCGGTTCTCCCAACAGGCAGCAGGTGGCGTGGGGCAAGAACTACCGCCTGACGGCGGATATTGACTTCTCCAAGCTGACGGCGGCGGAGCAGACCAAGACAAAGTCCATCGGCAGGATCACCTATCCTTTTATGGGTGAGTTCGACGGACAGGGGCATACGATCACCGGGCTGACCCTCAGCAACAATGACAGCGGCCTGTTCTGGTACACCGGCGCTACGGCGTATATCCACGATCTGACCATTGAGGGCGCCAACGTGCTGTTCTCCGACAATGCAGCGGTGCTGGTGCATAACAACTACGGCCGCATTGAAAAGTGCGCTGTGGTGAACACCAATATCACCGCCGACACCGGCGCGGTGCTGGGCGGTATGGTCAGCCGCAACTACGGCATCATCCGCAGCAGCTATGTGCAGGGCGGCACACTGACCTCCAACAGTCTGACGGCTACGGGTCACGCCGGCTTTGTGGGCGCCAACGAGGCCGGCGGCCTGATCGAAGGCTGCTGGACCAGCATGGCGGTGAATACCACCAGCGAGTACGCCGGCGGCTTCGTGGGTCTGGGCTACGGCGGTACCATCAAAAACTGCTTCGCGCTGGGTAATGTCAGCGCCAGAGGCTACTCCGGCGGCTTTGTGGGCCGCTCGGTGTACGGCGGCAACGCCTATGAGAACTGTTATGCCGCAGGCGTCGTTACCGTCAGCGGTGAGCAGGGCAACGGCTTCATCGGCGGCAACAAGCCCGATTCCGCGTTCCAGTACGACCAGTCCAAGGGCGTCACGAACTGCTACTTCAACAGCGCCGCAGCTTCCGCCGCAGCCTACGGCGCGGTGGGCAAGTCGCTGGATGAGATGAAGACCGACACCTTCCTGACGGCTATCTCCGGCAGCGACAGCGGCGTGTGGGCGCGGGAGGCGGATAAGAACGGCGGCCTGCCCTATCTGCTGGGCGTTGCCGTGCCGGAGACGGCGGTGACGGCGCAGATCACCGTCAAGCTGGCCATCGCCTCCTACGACAAGAACAGCTACACCTTCAACCGCATGGGCGACGTGATCACCGTCACCATGGACAGCAACGGCAATACCCGCCTGGTGGATCTGATGGACGAGGCGCAGCGGCAGGGCCTGCTGACCTACAGCTATGCCACCACCAGCACCTTCGGACGGTTCATCCACACCATCAACGGTCGTGCGGTGGACGCGCCGGACGGCTGGATGTTCACCGTCAACGATACGCTGTCCAACGTCAGTGCATCTCTGGCCACAGTACAGAACGGCGATCAGGTGCTGTGGTTCGAGGGCACCACCGAGAACCGCTTCCAGGGACCGTCCTGGGAGGAACTGACCGGTACGCCTGCCGCTATCAGCTGGGTGGACATCGAGACGGTGGACGACCTGCTGGCACTGGCGAAGGCCACTGATGCCGAGACACTGGGCAAGAACTACCGGCTGAAGGCCGATCTGAACCTGAAGGATACGCCGTTTAACGGCATCGGCAGCGCGGGTCAGCCCTTTACGGGAATGTTCGACGGACAGGGACACACCATCTCCCATGTGACCGTTAACGCGCCGGAGGGGGAGAACGTAGGCTTCTTCAACGTCATCAAGGGCGCGACCATCCGCGATCTGAAGCTGGTGGATGTGGAGATCACCGGCAAGACGAACGTGGGCGGACTGGCAGGCAGCACCCAGGTGCAGCTGGACAGCAGCGATCTGTCCAAGAACGTGGCGAACCTGATTGGTGGCTGCTCGGTAAGCGGCACGGTCACGGGTACGAAAAACGTGGGCGGTCTGGTGGGCCTGAACGAGGGCAAGACCGATCCCCAGACCCTGTTTTCCATTGCCAGCGCAGTGGACAAGTGTGCTGCCAGCGTGACGGTCAACGGCAAGGAAATGACCGGCGGACTGGTGGGTAAGAATGGCGGCACGATTACCAAGTCCTCCTCCGGCGGTACGGTCAAGGGCGACACGACCACCGGCGGACTGGTGGGCGACAGCAGCGGCGACATCTACGACAGCCATACCAGCTGCACTGTCGCCGGCAGCAGCCACACCGGCGGCTTTGTGGGCTTCAGCGACGGCGCGGTGCAGAACTGTTACAGCATCGGCGGCGTTTCCGGCACGGATTACACCGGCGGTTTTGCCGGCGTCATCAGTAGGGCGGAGAATGTCGTCAGCGCGGGACAGGTGACCATCGTCGGCACACCCACGCAGGGCTATAACGGCGGCTTCGCCGGAAAGCTGTACGGCATGGTAGCGGGTCTGGACAACCAGATCACCGTGAAGAATGTCTCCGCCAATTGTATGCAGCCCAACGGGCCGGATCTGCCCGTCGTGGGCAATGCCATAGATTTCTCCGGCGATGCGCAGAAGGAGGCGCTGGAGAAAATGGCGCTCCGGAGCAACGCGGAGGTCAACGCCGCGCTGAAAAAGCTGTTCCCGGATCCGGTGAAGGTAATGGATACCGTTGCGGCGGCCAATACTGAACGCGCTGCCGACTGGTGGGCGATGGATATGGGCGCCTACGCCAGAGCCTATCCTGATAAGGGCGTGGCGTTGACGAAAGCGGCCAAGCAGAATTACATCAACGCGGCGATCACTGCCATACAGTCGGCGGGAGCCACGGATACGACCTACGACAAGGCGATCCTGGCGCTGACCGCTAACGGTGTGGATGCGACCAAGCTGTATCCGACGGCCAACAGCAGTACGGCGCTCAACGCCATCACGCTGCTGAACAAAGCCGACAAGAGCGCCAGTGCGTGGAGTGCGCCGTATACGCTGGCGGCCTACAATCAGGCGGACTTCACAGGAACACAGAACTACGAACAGCAGCTGGTGGAAGCGCTGCTGCGTGCGCAGAAGGCGGACGGCAGTTGGGATGAGTGGGGAACCATCGACACCACTGCCAACGTGCTGGCGGGACTGGCGTTCTATGCCGGCGACAGCCGGGTGAAGACGGCCATCGACAAGGCTGTGGACTATCTGGCCACCCAGCTGGGCGAGAGCGGCATTTACAGCGACGCCTTCTCCGGCCCTAACGCCAACTCCACGGCCATGGTCATCATCGGCCTGACGGCGGTGGGCGTGGATCCGGAAAAGGATGCGCGGTTCAGCAGGAACGGTCTGTCCGTGGTGGAGGGCCTGATGTCCTTTGCTCTGGCGAACAACACCGGCTTCGGCTTTACGGACAATATTTCCTATAATGACGCTGCCACCGAGCAAAGCTTCCGGGCGCTGATCGCGCTGACACAGTTCCGGGCGGCGGGCAAGGCGTTCAACGTCTATGACTTCAGTGCAGGTAAGACAGAACCCGCTTACGCCTCCGGCGCCGGCGAGACGGAGAAGCCCTCGGAGGAGCCGACGCAGGGCGAGGACATCACGGTTACTGTGACCATCTCTACCCCTGACGGCACTTGGCTCAGCAAGAGCGTTACAGTCAAGAAGGGCAGCACTGTCTATCATGCATTTGCCAAGGCACTGGAGGGCAGCGGCATTACCGCTGTTGGCGCAGAGAGCGGCTATATCCGCTCCATGACCAAGGGCGGCGTCACCTATGGCGAGTTCACCTCCGGCCCCAACTCCGGCTGGCTGTACAAGGTCAACGGCCGCCTGCCCAGCCTGCCGCTGACGCAGCAGGCCGTGGCTGACAAGGATTACGTCCTGTGGTACTACACCTCCGATTGGAAGACCGATCCGGACGCCGGGAAGATGGGGGGTGAGGAGGTCACCGCAGCCGATGTCATCAAGCTCATCGACGCCATCGGTACCGTGAGTAAGAACAGCGGCAACGCCATCGCCGCCGCACGCACAGCCTACAACAAGCTCCCTGCCGACCAGAGGAAACTGGTCACCAACTACGACAAGCTGACGGCGGCGGAGGCGGCCTATGCGGAGATCCTCAAGGCCCTGCGGGAGGATGAGACGCAGACGGGAGACGTTACCGGCTGGCGCAAGACACACAGCGATATGCTGGATACCGTCAAGACCGATGAGTTGACCTTCGGCAGCGAGTGGCTGGTGATCGCGCTGGCGCGCAGCGGCCGGGATGTGCCCGACAGCTACTACGACAGCGTGGTCAAGGCGGTGCAGAGCGCCAAGGGGCAGCTCAGCGACAAGAAATCCACCGAGTATGCCCGCACCATTCTGGCGCTGACGGCTATCGGAAAGGATCCCACTGGTGTGGGAGGCTACGACCTGCTGGCCGGATTGGCCGACATGGACGATGTGACGTATCAGGGCATCAACGGCGCTATCTTCGCGCTGCTGGCGCTGGACAGCGGCAAGTATGACGTGCCCGCCGCAGCGGAGGGCGGCACCCAGGTCACCCGTGACGGTCTGGTGGCGTACATTCTGGCGCAGCAGCTCTCCGACGGCGGCTGGGCATTGTCCGGCACCAGCGCCGACCCGGATGTGACGGCCATGGCCTTGCAGGCGCTGGCGCCCTACCGAACCGGCGACGAGACGGTGGACGCCGCCGTGGACAAGGGCGTGCAGCTTCTGTCCGATATGCAGCTTTCCGACGGCGGCTACAGCAGCTGGGGCACGCTGAACAGCGAGTCCTGCGCGCAGGTGCTGATCGCACTGGCAGCGCTGGGTATCGATCCGGTCAGCGACAGCCGCTTTGTCAAGAATGGACTGACGGTGCTGGATGCTCTGCTGGCCTACGCCGTGTCCGGCGGCTTCCGTCACACGGTGGACGGTGAGGCGGACGCCATCGCCACCGAGCAGGCGCTGTGCGCGCTGACGGCTTATGCCCGCCTGCTGGACGGCAAGACGGCACTGTACGACATGACCGATGTGCTGGGCGGCCAGGTGCCGGATGATGCCGACAACGATACCAATGAGCAGCCTGCGAAGACCACGCCTGTGGTGATGTGGATCGTGCTGGGTGCGGCGGCCGTGGCGGGCAGCGGCGCACTGGCGCTGACCCGCCGCCGTAAGGTCAAGTGACCGCAGCTGCGGGCAGTATATAGCTTCAAAAAAGGGTCATCCCTGCGGGGATGACCCTTTTGCATCGAGTTTTCCCGCGCCCGGTCTGGAGGACGGAGGGAGAACGCGCGGGAGCGACATTTTGGTGGAGACGGCGGAACGATGGGCATACGCTCGTCTTTTGCTGGACTTGCGCCGCAAAATCATGTACAATGAGGGTGGAAATTTATAAAAGAGAAAGGACGAACGACCATGACATACACCTCTGCACAGGCCAATAAGCTGCTGAAAAAGCTGCACGACGAGCACGCCGCTCTGCTGGATCGGGAGAATCGCAGCAAGGATTTCCGCGCCGCTATGGGCGAGGACGTGGAGTCCGTGCGCCCGGCCTACGACTATGGCGACACCCAGAACCGGCTGGCGGAGCTGGAGCAGCGTATCCGCAAGGTAAAGCACGCCATCAATGTGTTCAACGCCACCCACGTTATCCCCGGCTTCCACATGACCATCGACGAGATGCTGGTCTATATCCCCCAGCTTACCCAGCGGAAGAACAAGCTGGCGGATATGAAGACGCGGCTGCCCAAGGAGCGGGTGGAGGAGCAGTACGGGCGGCAGTCCAACATCATCGACTACACCTACGCCAACTACGATCTGGCGGCGGTGGAGGCGGACTACGAAAAGACTGCGGATGAGTTGTCCCGGGCGCAGTTGGCGCTGGATGCCGTGAATCAGCGGGACACCTTTGAGTTGGCGGAGTAACACCGTTCCGTCACGCTGTTTGCGCCTTTTTATAAAAAGCAACGACCTCCCACCGTGTTCAAGGTTGCGAAGGAGGCGGGTTATTCTTTTTGTTATTGGTTATGCGGCCCCTGTTCAGTGTAGCGGGCAACAGAAATAGCCGGCTGCGGCAGTGTGAAAAAACTTTCCCCGGAGGTCGAAGTACGGTTATAGACCTCCACATTTATAGGAAAAGCGCGTGCGAGCATCGCACGCGCTTTTGCGATGGCTTTCGTGAAAGATAAGCCTATCTCGGCATTTTTAAGACAATTCCTCCGCCGGAAACTGCCGGCCGGTGTGGTCGATGGTGTAGGGCGGGTGGAGGATGAGCTGGGAGATGGGGAGGACGGTGTAGCCGTCGTTGATGAGGTAGGTGAGGATAGCGGGCAGCGCCTCCGGCGTGTGGAGGGCGGCGTTGTGGAACAGCACGATGCTGCCCGGCTGCACCTTGGAGGTCACCCGCTGGCAGATGGTGTCCGCGTCGTAATCCTTCCAGTCGAGGGAGTCCCTATCGGCAAGGACTTGAAGCCGTTGCGGCGCAAGGGCTTGCTGGTTTGGCACCTGCGCGCATTAGGCAAAATTTTGACCTGTAAATGGGGTGTTTGAAGGGTGTTTCAGGCACGGGAGAGGTCAAAATCGAGGGGGTTTGCGCGGGGGTGGGTGGTGGTTGAAAGATGGGGGCGGATGAGGTATACTTATAAGCAGTCAAGGAACCTTTTGCATAAGACTAAAGAAAAATGCTATCGCCTGGAAATTGTATTGGTCTAGTGTGGATGATATAAAGCACAGAAGATAGAAGAGAGGAGTTTCCTATGCGCCTGATTCATCTGTCTGACCTGCATATCGGAAAGCGGGTCAACGAGGTATCCATGCTGGAGGACCAGGAGTATGTCCTGCGGCAGATACTACAGATCATTGACGCCGAAAAGGCGGATGCGGTGCTGATCGCAGGGGATGTCTACGATAAGAGCATACCGCCTGCGGAGGCGGTGACGCTGTTTGACGATTTTTTGTGTCGGTTGGCCAAGCGAGATTTGCCGGTTTTCATCATCAGCGGCAACCATGACAGTCCGGAGCGATTGGCTTTTGGCAATCGACTTCTGGAACACAGCGGCATACATATTTCACCTGTATACAGCGGGAAGATAGAACCTGTTACGCTCACGGATGAATATGGCGCGGTGAACTTCTGGCTACTGCCGTTTGTAAAGCCCGTCCATGTAAAGCGTTTTTATCCCGATGAGGGTATCGAAAGCTATACCGATGCCATTCGCACAGCGATACAGTACATGGAAGTGGATCAAACGGCTCGGAACGTACTGCTGACACACCAGTTCGTCACCGGCGCGGCTACCTGCGAGTCGGAAGAACTCTCTGTAGGCGGCACGGATAATGTAGACGCAGAGGTGTTTGAGGGCTTTGATTATGTGGCGCTGGGACATCTTCATGGCCCGCAGAATATTGGTTCCAACCGGATACGCTATTGCGGAACGCCGCTGAAGTATTCTTTTTCAGAGTGCGGGCACCACAAGAGTGTTACCGTGGTGGAGCTGGGAGCAAAGGAAAATCTGGAGCTGCATCTCTGCCCGCTGACACCTAGACACGATATGCGCCAGCTCAGGGGGACGTTTGCGGAATTGACAGACAAGGCAAATTACAGTGGAACAGCAACGGAAGATTACCTCCACATCATCCTCACAGACGAGGAAGATGTGCCGGAAGCGGTAGGACGTCTGAGAGTTATCTACCCAAATCTGATGAAGCTCACTTACGACAATACCCGCACCCGCACAAATCAGGTATTGGACAAGGCGGAGGATGTGCATCTGAAATCACCGCTGGAACTGTTTGCGGAGCTATATGCCAAGCAAAATAACCAGCCCATGAGTGATGAGCAGTGTGCCTTCATGCAGGAGCTCATCGAATCCATTAAGGAGGGTGTGGAATGAGGCCTTTGAAACTGACAATGGCGGGATTTGGCCCTTACGCAGGTGTACAGGTGCTGGATTTTGACTGTCTGGGTAGCAGCGGGCTTTACCTGATCACAGGCGATACCGGCGCGGGAAAGACAACGATTTTCGACGCCATCACATTTGCCTTGTTCGGTGAGGCCAGCGGTAATAACAGGGATTCCACCATGCTGCGTTCCAAGTATGCCAAAGACGATGCTCCGACATATGTGGAGCTTACCTTTGCCTACGGAGGGAAATCCTATACAGTGACACGAAATCCAGCGTATGAACGAGCAAAGACCCGGGGCACCGGAACCACAACAGAGCTTGCTGGTGCGGAGCTGACCTGTCCTGATGGGCGTCAGGTCACCAAAAAGGGAGAGGTAGATGCGGCAATCCGCGAGATCATTGGCCTGACGCGGGAACAGTTCTCTCAGATCGCCATGATTTCACAGGGCGATTTCCGAAAACTGCTGCAAGCAGATACCAAGGAACGGCAGAAGATATTTCGGGATATTTTTAAAACCGACTTCTATGTGCTGCTGCAAAATCAGTTAAAAGAAAGTACCGGAGAAATTAGGACACAACGCGAACAGGCAAGCCAAAGCATCCAGCAGTATATCAATGGGATGACCTGTGACGAGGATTCCGTTTACGCGTTGGATGTGCAGAAAGCCAAAAACGGAGAACTTCCTGTAACGGAGGTAATGGAACTGCTTCGAACACTTCTGGCCGAGGATCAAAAGGAAGAATCTCAGTTGGAGGCTGCGTTGGACACGGTGGAGAAGGCGTTGGAGCAAATCACGTCGCAGCTGACGCAGGCAGAGACGTATGAAACCAATAAAGCGGCGCTTGCGAAACGTGTGGCCGAAGAAGCAATGCTGACGGTGGCGTTTGAGACCGCAAAAGCCAGACTGGATGCGGCACAGAAAACTGTTCCGGCACAGGAAAAGATTCAGAGCAAAATCGCGGAAATGGAGTTGCTGCTGCCGTCCTACGATGAGTTGGATACTCACTCGGCGGCTCTTGCTGCGGCTCAGACAGATCTGGCGGGGGCACACGCGGCGCAAGAGAGTGCCGCAAAAGAGAAAAACAATCTGACGACCGAAATCACCGGACTGAGGGCGGAACAAAAGGATCTTGCCGATGTGAGTGCTGAGAAGGAAAAACTGGCCGCGCAGCTGCAGCAGCTGGGAGACCGGCAAAAGCAGTTTGTGGATTTCCTTTCTGGCATGGAGGGGCTTGCGCGTGAGCAGGCAGAATTAGCGAAAAGGCAAGAAGAATATCTGAAAGCGGAAGAGACCTCTTCTGAGTTGCTGCGGGAGTACGAGGTCAAGGAGCGTGCGTTCCTGCGGGAGCAGGCTGGCATTATGGCAAGTAGCCTGACTGCTGGCATGGCATGCCCCGTCTGCGGTTCTATAGAACATCCTCATCTGGCTGTGCTTGCAGAGGACGCGCCTACCGAGGCGGATGTAAAGAAGGCCAAGGCAAAGTATGATACGGCGCAGAGAAGAGCCAACGAGGCCAGCAACGAGGCACAGAAGCGGAAGGGAACTGTCGGTACAACAGAAGAAATACTCGCCAAGGAGATCGACAGTCTGATCCCGGGAACCCCACTGGAGGACAGCGCAAAAGCAGCGGAGGAGCAGGAGAATCTTCTTGCGGCGCAGATCGAGGGGCTGAATGTGCAGATCGCGGCACTTACGAAAAAGATGGCGCGGCGAGAGGAACTGGATATCCTGCTTCCGGAAAAGGAACTGCTCCTGCGTGCGGCGGAAGAAACAATTGCCATGAAAACGGCGGAGATCGCGTCTTTGACGGCAAAGGCTGAGAGCAGCGAGGCACAGATTCACGTGCTCCAGGACAAGCTGGCATTTCCGGACAAGGTCGCTGCCGAGGCGGAGATCAGCAATCTGCGGGAAGAGTCGGATAAGCTGCGCCAAAACTTGAAAACAGTGGAAACAGCGTATAATCAAAGCAAGGAAAATCTGGCCGGCATTCGCGGCACCATTGAGCAGCTTCACAAGCAGCTGGAAAACGGAACGGATATAGATGCCGAGCAGTTGCAGGCGAAGAAGGACGAATATGTCTCGCAAAAAGCCGTCTCTATGGCAAAGCAAAAAAACGTTCACGCCAGTATTTCTGCTAACAAGAGTGCGTTGGAGGGGATTTCCGACAAAGCAGCCGAAATGGAAATGTTGGATAAGCGGTACGCATGGATGAAAGCCTTGTCCGATACGGCGAACGGCTCCGTATTCGGCAAGGATAAGGTGATGCTGGAGACATATATCCAGACCACCTATTTTGAGCGCATCCTGGCGCGGGCCAATATCCGTCTGCAAAAGATGTCTGGAGGTCAATACGACCTGAAACGCCGCGAGAAAGCAGACAACAAACAGAGCCAAAGCGGTTTGGAGTTGGACATCATCGACCATATCAACACGACCGAGCGCAGCGTCAATACGCTCTCTGGCGGCGAAGCATTTCTTGCTTCTCTGGCGCTGGCCCTGGGGCTGTCCGATGAGGTGCAGATGTCCACCGGCATCCATTTAGACACACTTTTTGTGGACGAGGGCTTTGGCTCACTGGATTCCGAAGCCCTCGGCAAGGCATATAACACACTGGCAGGGCTGACAGAGGGCAACCGTCTGGTGGGCATTATCTCTCACGTGGCGGAGCTGAAGGAGAAGATAGACAAGCAGATTGTGGTCAAAAAGGAAAAGACCGGCGAGAGCCGGGCGGAGATCATTATGTAAAAAAAGAAGCGCCGCTTGCGTTTGCAGGCAGCGCTTCTTCGCGTAATACAGACTGATTCGGACTCATTCGCCAGCCAAGGCGGCGTTGTACCATTCTTCGTAAGAGGTATCCAAAAAACCACCCAGCGGAAGATCTTCGTCAACCGCTTGCTTGAACGTCCGAAAAGATTCGTCTTCCAACAGATTCGGTATTTCAAAATATTCAGCTTCACAAAATGCGTAGTAACAACCTTCGTCATCGTCCGGATCGCCCTGAACAGCCTTAATCATTGGCTCATTACCGGAATAATCGATCAGGAAAGGTGAGCAGTCATAATCAGTAGAGCATTTCCCTGCGATAGTAAATTCTTCTTTCCCTCCAGAGGATTTAATTTGATGTATGAAACACCCACCAAAATGTGCCTATGCAAACTGCATATTGTAAAAATTGCCCAAATGCGATATAATCAAAGCGATTTTTACGATGCAGGAAAGGGTGATTACAATGACCTACATCACGAGAGAAGATGGTATTACTGCACTTCCGCTTTCTAATCGAGCGGCTAATTGCCTGCGTCGAGAGGGCCTGCATACCATCGGGGATATGTTGGATTATGCACGGAAACACAATTGGTTGGACTTACAAAATATCGGGCAGAAAACTGCTGATGAGCTTACGGCAACGGTTCGTGAACTGCAAAGTCATGAGGGTGAATACCGATTGGTAGAACGGGCGGCCATTCCGGAGGTTACGGAAGCAACGAATGCAAGTGCCCAGCAGCTGTGGGAGGATGTACCTGTAGAGAAGCTTCCTCTGTCTGTACGGGCACAGAATTGTCTTACACACGAGGGGATACTCTATGCGTCACAACTGTTGGATATGACGCTGGAGGACCTTATGCAGATCAAGAACATGGGGCGAAAGACGGCGGAAGAAATCTTGGAAAGAGTCAAGGAGTTGCCGACAGACCGATTGATAGCGGCGACTCCGGATAATATGCAATTGCCTGCAGAAGACGCAAAATACTGTGTAGAACTTGCAAAAGAGATGACAGCGTGTTACGGCAGAACGGAAAGCGCATGGCTGCGGGAGATATTGGAGGCAAAAGAAACGTACCCGCAGGCACAGAGTGAGACTTTCTTTTATCGACTCTATGAGCGCCATACTGTTTCAGATGCGGTAAAAGCGGCTATCCTGCGGCAAGTGGAATCCAAGGGAAATGAAATCATGCGGACTGCGCTGGCAGAAAAATGCCCGGCGCATTTGAGAAACACGGCGATTCTGGAAGAATTATTGCGGGCACTTGAAGCTGATGGACGGATTACAGTTGGAGAAGATGTGATCCGCAGAAGGTACCCCACGGTACGGGAATATGCAAACAGTCTTCCCGATGGGCGTAATAAAGAGATGCTTCTGTGCAGACTGGAAGGAAAAACGCTGGACGAGGTTGGTAAGTGCTTCGATGGTGTTACACGGGAGCGCGTCCGACAGATCGTCAGCAGGGCATTGGAAAAGCGACCCCTGCTGCACGAAGATCAGTATCGATATGCATATGATACCTACTCCTTTTCACCGGAGGACTTTTCGTTGGCTTTTGGTGAGCCGCCTTCGGCCTATATCTACTTGGAAACGATCAGCATGACAAAACAGAAAAACAGGAAACCAGTGGACGAAACTATTTTGGCAGATGAGACTATTCCGGTTACCCTGCGGAAAGCGGTAGAGAGAGTTGTATACAAGAATTATGTAACCCTGGACGGTGTTCGTGTCAAGCGTGATCGGAGTGAACTTGTCCGGCATATAATCCGCACACGGTGTAGGACACTGACGAAATACGATGATTTTGTCATTATGTACCGAAACGTTGTGGAAGATCTGGGCCTTGCAGGTGAAGAGAGATTGGCTCTGGAGCCCCGTACCTATGAGAATAAATTGAATGGCAGTCGGTTTGTGCTTTGGAATCAGTGGCGGCGTTTTAGGTATTATAATATCGACGCACAGGACTACGCAGAATTGTTTGCCGCTTTGGACATGGAGCAGTACCGGGACACGGAGCTTTCCTCGTTGAAGGTGTTTCGGGATTATCCGGAACTGATGGAGCAATACGACATTCACGATGAGTACGAACTGCATAATTTGCTGAAGAAGATCTGGCCGGCAGATGCTATGCCGATTCGCTTTCCCAAGATGCCCACCATTGAGGTAGGGCAGGTGAATCGGGATGCGCAGGTGAAAGCATTGCTGTTTCAGTGCGCGCCTATTTCAGGAGAGGCTTTTGCTGCTAAGTATGAGGAAACCTATGGTATTAAGGCGACCTCCGCTATGGCAAATTTCTTTGGGTGCATTGAAAAGTATTATTATAATGGGACATACACCGTTCCGGACGAAACATTGCCGGCAGATCAGACAGAGCGCATGCGGCATGTGCTGACCGAGAATTTCTATTCTCTGCGTAGAGCGAGGAATCTGTTTTTGCGGGAGTTTCCAGATGCTGACGCGGAGCGACTTACCCCTTATGCGCTGAAAACGATTGGGTTTCATGTATATGCGGACTACATTGTGCGGGATACATATGCCAGTGCGGTGGAGTATTTCCGCAGCGTTCTTACCTCGAGGGATGTGCTGGATATGCGCGGAAACGGCAAGGAACTGCAGCGGGTGGTGGCCTATAGCAGCGAGTTGTATTCCTTACGGGCAGCGTACAAGATCGTGGAATTTTCGCCGCTGCAGTATGTCAGTATCAATAGGCTGGCGGAACATGGCGTAACAGCGCAGACCTTGCGGGCCTATTGCGAGGATGTGGCAAGGCGATATGAGCCGGGGGAATACTTCACGGTAACGTCCCTGCGGGCGGATGGGTTTATGCATCCGTTAGACGATCTGGGATTTGATGAGTGGTTTTATGGCTCTGTACTGTTGGAGGATCGGGAATTGTTTTCCTACCAGCGAATTGGCGGGACGCGGCTGTTCATGCGGGGAAATGCGCCGGTTCGCTTGGGAGGCCTTTTGACGGAGCTACTGGAGCATGAACAGAAAGCAAACATCTATGAACTGCGGGATACGCTGGAGGAACACTTCGGTATTGTGCTGTCAAAAGACAAACTTGTGGAACTGGTGAGGGAGACCGATCTGTATTACGACGCGATTATGGGCGCGGTATATGTGGATTACGATACTTATTTTGAGGAGATATAAAAATGAACTTGCTGAAAGAAGGACTGGAGCAGCGCGTTGTTGAAAAGACAACGATGACCCGCAAGCTGACGGTGGATGGCCTAACGAAAGCGTACCCTGTCTATAAAATCCGACTGGATTGGTTATTTTACAATGACCAGAACGACCGCATTGCAACGTGGATCAGCCAGTATAAAGCGCAGCATGGAGGGCAGGCGCCGGATATTTCCCGGCGCGAAGAGTACAACAATATAATCGAGCAGTTCATTGTGGAAAGCAATCCCGATGCCATCCGCAAGACCCAAAGTAATATTGAGATGGTGGACCAACGGGAGGCCGGTGTGGTACTGGCGGACGGACGGATTATTGACGGAAACCGCCGCTTTACCTGCCTGCGGCGGCTGTCTGCCAAAAATCCGCGCTTCAACTATTTTGAGGCCGTAATCCTTGATCGGAATATTGAAAGCAGCGCCAAGCAGATCAAACTGCTGGAGCTTTCCATTCAGCACGGCGAAGAGAGCAAGGTTGACTATAATCCCATTGATCGGTTGGTCGGAATTTATACAGACATCGTGGGAACCCATTTGCTGACATCAACGGAATACGCGGCCAGCACCAACGAATCCGAAACCGATGTGAATCGGCGTGTGGAAATTGCGAAGCTGATGGTGGAATTTCTGGAGTTTATCAATGCGCCCAAACAGTTTTATATCGCCCGAGATTTGCAGATATATTACCCCTTGGAGGAACTCTTGAAGCTCACAAAGAAGTGTCGGACGGATAACGAGGTTGAGGATTTGAAGGTCAGTGTGTTTAATAATATTCTGATGCAGACTGCGGGAGATATGACCCGCTTTATCCGTAATATCAAATCCATCGTTAGCACGGATTATCAGGACGAGTTCTTAGAGGAACAGAAGGAGTTGGCGGCGAATGTGCTTGATCACCTGCCCGCAGTGGGACATGTGAATACACAGGTCATCCGTGAGGAAGTACGCGCCGATGAGGAGAATCGTGAAGCACTAGAGCGTTCCATGGAGAAAACGCTGACCAAAGTAAAGAAAACCGAAACGCGCAACCGTCCCATTCAGTTGGCAGAGAAAGCGACCACGTTTTTGGAGAGTATCGACACAAACATTCTGCTGAAGATGAACGACAGTGAATTACGCCGTCTTACCCGCCAATTGGACAGGCTGGAGCAGGTAATCGCAGACTTGCGGGAGAATCTATAAATGTGGACGTTGGACTATGATGGCAGCATGACATTGCGCCTGCCTTCGGAAGAGATGGAGGCTTTGTCGAGCAGCAGCTTTTATAAGCTGTCGTTGAAGCGCTATGCAACGGAGGTGGCCGACGGAATAATGCGGTTTAAGCCAGCACTGACATATTTAGACTACAAGAAGATCATCACCCTGTGTCAAAAAGAGGCGGTGCGTCGTCAGACGGAACTGGTCGTTTCGGAGTCGTTGAGGGCGTATATCGATAGCCGTGAACTGCATTTGGAAATTCGCTCCCGTTTGGGCAGCGAATTAAAAGATCGCGACTCTAAATTGTGGGAGCGTTTTGAGGCCTACCGCGATACCGTGAATGCAGGTATGGCACGGAAACTGCGGGAGCAGCAGATGTGGGATTCCTTTTTTATGTGTGCCATGAAGAAGTCCGCCAATTTTTCTGTGCCGGGTTCCGGCAAAACGGCATCGGTGCTGGGGATGTATGCCTATCTGCGGGAGAAGGCGGCGATGCACCGCATCGTTGTGGTATGCCCAAAGAACGCTTTCGGTTCGTGGATGGATGAGTTCACAGCCTGTTTTGCGGGCATTGAACCGTTGCGGGTATTAAATATTCACGCACCGCAGTACAAGACCCAGCAGCAGCGCCGCACGGCGCTGCAATACGACGCCGGTAGCTGCAATCTGATTCTGGTCAACTATGAGGCAGTCGGCGGTGTGCTGGACGCTTTGGAGCAGTTGATGGATGCGGGAACGCTCCTGGTGTTCGATGAGGTACATAAGGTCAAGCGTATCCGCGGCGAATACGCGGAGAATGCCCTGCAGCTGGCGCGAAATGCCAGCTATGTGGTAGCGCTGACCGGAACGCCGATTCCCAACGCCTACACGGATATTTACAACCTGCTGCACATTTTGTTCCCCAATGAGTATGATGAGTTCTTTGGCTTTACCGTGCCGCAGCTCCGAAATCCGCGTGACACGGATATAGCGGCTGTCAATACCGCCTTGCAGCCTTTTTTCTGTCGTACCACCAAGGAACAGTTGGGCGTTCCGGCGGCGAATGCGGATATGGTCTTGCAGGTAGGGGCATCTGATACCGAGAACCGTCTGCTTCGTATTTTGCAGATGAAGTACCGAAAGAACAAGCTGGCGCTGTTGGTACGTATTTTGCAGTTGGAAAGTGATCCGCGGATGCTGCTGCAAGCACTGGATCTCAACGACTTCCGCTACCTGCTGGACGATACGGCTGAGACAAGCGAAATAGACTATGCCGATTACAGCGACGAGATACGGAGCTTGATCGACAACTGTGAAGAGAGCAGTAAGTTCTGCCGCTGTATCGAGTTGACCGAGAAGTTGGTGCGGCAGAACAAACCAGTTATCGTTTGGTGTATGTTTGTGGGCTCTATCCGCAGGATGGCAGATGCGTTGGAGGCACGGGGTATCCGCTGCCGATGTGTGTTCGGCGAGGTGCCGCTGGAAGAGCGCCAGCAGATACTGAATGATTTCCGTGCAGGCGGGATACAGGTGCTGCTGACGAATCCCCATACGCTGGCAGAATCGGTTTCTCTGCATTCTGTCTGCCACGATGCCATCTACTTCGAATACAGCTACAATCTGGTTCATCTGCTCCAATCTAAAGATCGTATTCACCGTTTGGGGCTGCCGGAGGGCCAGTATACGCAGTATTATTATCTGCAACTGACCTATCAGACAGAGGGCGGTGCCTGGTCGCTGGACGGTGCGGTGTATGACCGTCTGCGGGAGAAGGAACGGATCATGCTGGAGGCTATTAATTGCCACCGACTGGAGAGAATGCCCACCAGCGAGGAGGATTTGGACACCATTTTCGGTGGATTATTTTGAAAAATACCAGGAGAGCTGTCTGCGTGTGCAGGCAGCTCTCCTGTTCTTTTAGGCGAATCACGGGCGGCCGAACATTTGAATAAATTCGTCCTCGGTGATAATCTTTACGCCCAGTTCGTTCGCTTTTTTGTTTTTAGAGGATGTGGATTCCGCGTCATTGTTTATCAGGTAATCCGTATTCCTTGACACGCTGCCAGTGACAGCGCCTCCCTGTGACTTGATATACTCCGTAAGCTGCTCCCGGTTTTTGAAGGAGGTCAGCTTACCGGCAGCAACAAAAGTCAAACCGTGGCAGCCCGAAGCATCTGATCCTTTCCGATATATCTTTGTAACAGGGTCATACACACGCTTGACAGAATAGCGGTCTTCGTCTATGGAATCGCAGAAGGTGTCGTAATCGATAATACCCAGCGCAACAACCTTTTCAATCGCTGCGTCATATTGTTCCTCGTCGATTTCAGAGCATTCGCAAAGATCTGTGAAGGTGTCAAAGTCTATGTCATCGGGGAAGCCCTCCTCGTCTATAAGAGCCTCATAGTCATCAGAATCAAATTCATCCCGATCAATCTTGAAAATTCTGCAAAACTTTGCCAAGGGCAGACGCTTCTCTACGTCCTCCGTGTAAAGCTGTGGAAGAACTTCATATGGCATTGTGAATTCCGACAGGTATAACTTGCCGTCTGTGAAATCAGCCGTAAGCGAGACACGGGCGCCCGTTACAAAACCGTTGATGCTGCCGCTGAACCGCGCAGTTGGTGCGGAATGGGCAAGTGCCTCAAACAGGCCAACATCGCCAAGTTCATAGAAAATCCCCCATGGGCCGCTGGCCCAAATCTGCAACCCTTTCTTTGCTCCTGAGACAAGTGCCGATAGCTCCTCATCGGGTACATCTTCGAGATTGGTATCCTTTCTGCCCGATGCGCCGCTTATCGTCACCATATCGATATATGCGCAGTCGTGCTGGTCAGAATACCGAACGGCGTTGTCCGTTTCAAATACTCTTAGGACACGGAGCATAGACAGCAGTTCCTCTGCTGTTCCTTGCATTGAAATGCATGTATTCAGATCGGCTGACATTAGAGTTCCTCCTCTTATTTCGCGTACTTACGGTGTGGGACAAATTTATTATACCGCCCCCGCTGGCAAGCGTCAAGGTCGGGAGCGCCTATTTGTGTGCAAAGATCACAGTCTATCAGATACTATGCCGCCTGCATATTGTAAAAACTGTCTAAATATAATACAATTAAAATCTGTTATTATGCAAAGCGGAGGGGTTTTCTATGACAAACGAAGAACTGCGCAAAGCACTGATGGATTATTACGGCACGGCGATGGGCAGCGGCAATCCTATGGCTGTCATTGAGCTGTCGCAGGCAGAGAGCGCGTCGGATGAGAAACTCATTCAGATGGCGGGCGAGCTGGGCTGGATCAAGGAAGACTGACGATGGACAGACAGGAGAAGAAAAATGAATTGGCGCGGGACACACTGAAGCTGGCGCGGAACACGCTGCTGGTGAACCTGCGCTTTTTGGACATGGCACTGAGCCGGTTTGACTTTGTGCCGGTGGACGGCAGCATCGCGGTGGACGGCGCGCACATCTACTACGACCCGCTTTGGGTACTGCGCCGCTACAAGCAGGAGAAGCAGGTCATCGTGCGGGACTATCTTCACATGGTGTTTCACTGTGTGTTCCACCACGCCTTTGTGGACACGCTGCTGGACACGGACGCATGGGATCTGGCCTGCGACATCGCGGCGGAGAACGCCATCAACGAGCTGGAGCTGCCCTGTGTCCAAGCAACGCGGCAGGCGTCCCAGCACGCCTTTATGGAGATCATCCGGCGGGATGTGAAGCAGCTGACGGCGGAGAAGATCTACCACTATCTGCGGGAACGGGCGTTCCCGCCGCAGGAGCTTGCCATCCTGCACCAGAACTTTGCCGCCGACGACCACGGCCTATGGTATCTCCCGCCGGAGGACACCGGCGGCGGAGACGGTGAGCCGGACGAGCATACAAAGCAGCGCAAGCACACCGTCAGGCCCGACAGCCTGTCCCATGCCGAGTTGGAGCAGGTATGGTCGGGTATTGCCCGGCGGATGCAGACAGAGCTGGAAGCCTTTGCTGAGAAGCGGCAGGGCAGCGAGCCGGGCGGCCTGAGCCAAAGTCTGTCCGCCGTGACGCGGGAGAGGTACGACTACGCGGACTTCCTGCGGCGTTTCGCGGTGTTGGGCGAGGCCATGAAGGTCAACGAGGATGAGTTTGACTACATCTTCTATACCTATGGCATGAAGCTCTACGGAAATATGCCGCTGATCGAGCCGCTGGAATACAAGGAGGTCAGGCGCATCCGGGAGTTTGTGGTGGCCATCGACACCTCCGGCTCCGTGTCCGGCGAGTTGGTGCAGAAGTTCGTGCAGAAAACCTATAACATCCTCAAGCAACAGGAGAGTTTCTTCACGAAGATCAACCTGCACATCATCCAGTGCGACGCAGCGATACAAGAGGATGTGAAGATCACCTCCCAGGAGGAGTTTGACACCTATTTGCAGACCATGCAGCTCCACGGCTTCGGTGGCACGGACTTCCGATCGGTATTCGACTATGTGGAGCAGCTGCGGCAGGCGGGAGAGTTTACCAACCTGAAGGGACTGATCTATTTCACCGATGGTTTCGGCACGTTCCCGGAGCGACAGCCGGACTACCACACCGCCTTTGTGTTCATCGATAACGAATACAATAACACGGACGTTCCCATCTGGGCCATCAAGCTAATATTACAAAAAGACGAGATATAGGAGGAAAGCAAAATGAGCAATGCGAATGATTTTGTTATCGAAAACGGTATTTTAAAGAAGTATGTAGGCCCTGGCGGCGATGTGACAGTGCCGGAGGGCGTGACAGCGATAAAGGATAACGTGTTCGAAGGGAATTTAAATCTGACGGGAATTGTTTTGCCGGATTCTGTTACTAAAATTGGAACAGGTGCTTTCTATGGATGTGCAAATCTGAAAAATGTAGAGCTGCCCGGCAAGCTTAGAACGATCGGACAAGCTGCTTTTACCGACTGTAAAGCGCTACAACACGCAATGATACCGAAGTCCGTGAAAACAATAGGTGCACACGCATTTTCTCGCTGTGGGCTGGTGCGTTTGGAGATCCTTGCCGAGAAGGTGAAGATCGGGCCATGGGCATTCGACTGCTATCAGGCGCCAAATTCGATCCACATATCGGATGCATTAGCGGCACAGCTGGGCGTAAAAGAAATCAAGCTGATTTTTGACATGGCTTTCCCCAGCCTGATCGAGCACATCCTGGATGGCACGGCAGATTATAACAAAACCATTTATGATACCCTTGTCGCTTGGATCAAGCAAAAGAAAAACCGCATGGAAATTGCAGAGACTGCCATCCGGAGGGATGATGCCGAGCGCCTGATGCGCCTGTTTGACTTGCGCGGCAAGGTTTCCTTAGAGGAAGTCGACGCATTGATCGAGGCAGCGGGAAAGCAGCAGAAACAGGCGTGCATAGCGGCTTTGGTCAATCATAAAAACGAACATTTTTCGCAGAAGACCGTGGACGCCGCAAAAGAGGCAGAGATTGACAAAGCCTTGGGCATAAAAGAACGGTCTGTTGCAGATTGGCGCAAGATCTTCAAGCTGGCCATCAAGGACGGACGGGCGGAGATCATCGGGTATCTGGATGATGCGGAGGTCGTCGAGATACCGGAAAAAATCGGCAAAAATATGGTGGCCGGTATTCGCTGGAACGTTTTTAGAGAAAATCGGAAAATAATCGGGATGATCGTCCCCAAAACCGTAACGGACATCGCTGTGGGCGCGTTCAAGGGATGCACCGGCCTTCAGGATGAGCGGGGCTTTGTCATCATTAACGGTTGTATTTACGACTATTTCGAGAAAGAGAAGATAGTCGATATTCCCGATGGTATTACCAAAATAGACGGTGAGGCTTTCTGTGATCACGAGGAGATAGAAAAGGTCAATATTCCGGACTCCGTCAGAGAGATTGGCTGCGGAGCCTTTGGAGGGTGTCACGGCTTGGCGGATCAGGATGGATTTGTCATCATCCGGAACACACTGCATGATTACAGCGGCGCCAGCAAGAGCATCGTTGTCCCGGATGGCGTGGAGGAGATCAGCGGGGATGCGTTTATCGATATTCTCGGCGGTGAAAAAACAGTTTTGACGCTGCCGGGCACGGTAAAGCATATAACGGCTTCAAGAATTGTGAGCAACATAACCTATTTCGGAAAACTAGAGATCCACGCTCCGGCGGGCAGTTACACCGAAAGCTATGCCAAAGAGCACAGCATTCCCTTTGTGGCGGAGTGAGGAGGTCTTATGATGGACGAAAGAACGAGTGATAATCGGTTGAAATATGAAAACTACAGAGAGCAATTCAAGCGATTGAACAAGGCTCTTACAAATGGGTTTAATTTGGAAGCTATTTTCATTGAATATGCTATTCTAGAAGATAGAACAGAATCTATCCTTCGTCATGCAGGGCAGTGGGAGGCGTATCTCAAACACCGAAAGGGACGTGAACCCGGATTGGAATCCAAGATTAAATACATAAAAATGCGTGCCGATAACAAGAAAAGTATCCTGTGCAAAATTTTTGCAGATGATCTGCTAGACAAGATGCTCACGTGGAAGGATCAGCGTAATCGCCTGATCCATGCGCTTTTGAAACAACAGTTTGCACATAATGAGGTGAGCAGTCTCGCTGTGCAAGGAAACAATCTGGCAAAAGAACTTCGATCACGGTCTTCAAAATTCAATCGTGCAGTTGAGAAAGAGACGGTCACTAAATGAATATCAAACAAGCCAAAGAGCAGATCAAGAACGCCATGACGGCGTATTTTACCAAGGATGAGCTGGGCAATTACATCATCCCCATCGAGCGCCAGCGCCCTGTGTTCCTCGTAGGCCCTCCGGGTATCGGCAAGACCGCTATCATGGAGCAGGTGGCGCAGGAGCTGGACGTGGCGCTGCTGAGTTACTCCATGACCCACCACACCCGCCAGAGTGCGCTGGGCTTGCCGTTCATCTCACACAAGGTCTACGGCGGCGTGGAGTACGACATCTCCGAGTACACCATGAGCGAGATCATCGCCTCCGTGTACGACATGATGGAGACCACCGGCAAGCGGGAGGGCATCCTGTTTCTGGACGAGATCAACTGCGTGTCGGAGACGCTGTCCCCCATCATGCTGCAATTTCTGCAATACAAGGTGTTCGGCCGCCACCGCGTACCGGACGGCTGGATCGTAGTGACGGCGGGCAACCCGCCGGAGTACAACAACTCCGTCCACGAGTTCGACATTGTCACATGGGATCGTCTGAAGCGCATCGACGTAGAGCCGGACTACACCGTGTGGAAGGAGTACGCCTACAAGACCGGCGTCCACCCGGCGGTGACCACCTATCTGGATATCAAGAAGCCCAACTTCTACAAGGTGGAGTCCACCGTGGGCGGCAAGCGGTTCGTTACCGCCCGCGGCTGGGACGACCTGAGCCAGATGATTTGGCTTTACGAGCGCAACGGCATCAAGGCGGACGAGCTGCTGGTGAACCAGTACCTGCAAAATCCCACCATCGCCAAGGATTTCGCCGTGTACTACGACCTGTTCAACAAGTATCGCAGCGACTATCAGGTGGACAGCATTCTGGCCGGTACGCCGCCGGAGGACATCAAGCAGCGGGCACGCGATGCCAAATTCGACGAGCGGCTGTCCCTGCTGGGCCTGTTGCTGGACGCCATCGTGTTCCGCCTGCGGGAGGTGGTGGACGAGGAGAGCCTCACCGCGGCCTACATGGCGGAGCTGAAGCAGCTGCGGCTGGATCTGACCAATCAGACGCCCGACGCGGCACTGGACAAGCACATGGATCGGCTGCAAAGGACGATGGAGCAGGGCAGAAAGGCGGGCAGTCTCTCCTCGGCGGAGCAGCGGCAGCGGCAGAAGCTGATAGCGCTGCTGCGGGAGCTGAAGCCAAAGATGAAGGACTTGGCGGGTGCGGCGGCGTTCAAGGCCGCCAAGGAGGATTTCGACGCCCGCGTCAAGGCGCTGAAATCCCATGCGGCCCAAGCGGGGCAGCAGCTGTCCAACGTGTTCCGCTTCTGCGAGGAGGTCTTCGCGGAGGGGCAGGAGATGCTGATTCTGGTGACGGAACTGACCATCAGCTATTACGCCGCCAAGTTCATCGGCCGCTACGGCTGCCCGGAGTACTTTGCCCACAACAAGGAACTACTGTTCTACGAGCGTCAGCAGGAGATCATCAGCGAGATCGAGAAACTGGAATTGGACGACGAGTAAGGGAGGAGAACATCATGGGATTTGAAATCGAAAACGGCGTTTTGAAAAAGTACACCGAAGAACCGGGCGTAACGGAGGTGGTGATTCCGGAGGGAGTGACCAGCATCGGTGCGGAGGCGTTTGAGGCGTGCGGAAACCTGACAAATGTTACCATTCCTGACGGTGTAGCCAGTATTGGGGACTGCGCGTTCCACGGATGCAGCAGTTTAATCAGTATCGCGATACCTGATGGCGTGACAAGTATTGGGGATGGCGCGTTTTCCGATTGTAGCAGCCTGACCAGCATCACGATTCCTGGTAGCGTGACGAGCATTGGTGATGAGGCATTTGAGGCGTGCGGAAAGCTAACAAGCGTCACGCTCCCTGACAGTGTGACGAGCATCAGTAATCGTGCATTTCTGTATTGCCGGAGTTTAACGAGTATCGTAATTCCCAATCGTGTAATGGACATTGGTGCTGGTGCATTTTCCTATTGTCGCAATCTGAAGAGCATCGTGATTCCCGATGGCGTAACAAACATTGGTGACGAGACATTTTGGGGATGTAAAAAACTCGCAGATACTGAAGGATTTGTTATTGTCAAAGGCGTTTTATATAATTATTACGGAACATCCAAAAAGGTTGTCGTTCCTGGCGGCGTGACGAGCATCGGAGATAAGGCGTTTTCCGGCTGTAAAGAGCTGACCAGCGTCACGATCCCCAACAGCGTGACGAGCATTGGAGACTGGGCGTTTTCCCATTGCAGCAGCCTGACCAGTATCACGATTCCCGACAGCGTGACAAGTATTGGGGGCGGTGTATTTCATAATTGCAGTAGCCTGACGAGTATCACGATTCCCGGCGGCGTGATGAGCATTGGGGATGGGGCGTTTTACAATTGTAGCAGCCTGACGAGTATCACGATCCCAGACAGCGTGACGAGCATTGGTGACGTTGCGTTTAAGGATTGCAGCAGCCTGACAAGCGTCACTCTTTCCGGTGGCGTGACAAGTGTCGGTGACGAAAGCTTCGAGGAGTGTGAACAGTTGGCGGATTTCACCTGCCCATCCTCTTTGGCAAAACGGCTATCGGCGATCCTCCCCAAGACAAAGCATACCATCGTTCTCCACATTGAGGACATCACGGACGTCAGCGCAAAATACCGACCCGGTGCGGCGGTGGGCTTCGCCGAGGATGGCCGTGACTGCACCGACGAGAACGAAAAAAAATACTGCAAGTATATCAAGTCCAACGCCGCGAAGCTGGTCGAACTGGCCATTGCGCATCCCGCTTTGCTCTACCTGATGCTGCGGGAGAAGCTCATCGCCGCCAAGGACCTGAACGCGGTGACGGCGGCGGTGCAGAATACCGGCAACGCGGAGCTGATCGCCGCCGTGCTGAACTACGGCAACAGCGCCGTCTCCGAACAGGACAAGGAAAAGGTGCGTCAGAAGAAGGATCAGCGGGAGACGAATGTGACCAACTTCATCTTCGATGCCGAAAAGCTGGAAGCGCTGAAAGGTAAGACCTTCGTGGTCACGGGAAAGCTCAAGACCTTCGTCAGCCGCGACGAGCTGAAGGAGTGCCTGACCGCCTGCGGCGCGGCGCTGACCGAGACGCTGAGTGAGGGTGTGGACTACCTCATCACCAACACGCCGGACGCCGGTACGGCTAAGAACAAAAAGGCCGTGGAGCTGGGGTTGGCCCGCATCACCGAGGCGCAGTTCAACGACATGATCGGCAGAAAAGCGGAGGGATAAGGACTTTGGCAAGGGGAAGTATTCTCTAAAATGTGCCTTAAATGCGACTCGCAAGAAATAAAGTGTGCAACGATTGCACACTTTATTTTTTTGCCTCATAAAAACGCATCCAAAAGCATTTTGAAGAAGGACGAAAAATTTGTCCTGCAAAGGGGGTTGACATGATCAGAAAATATGGTATCGTAGAAGTATAATTACGAAGTATTTTTATTAGGGAAAGAGGGTTATCCTCTTTCCGATTTGAAGACACCACATGTTTTTGAGACAAGGTTACCTTAGGGTGGCTTTGTCTTTTTTTACTAAAAAAAGGCTAGTTACTACTGCTTCATTGCCGCAGGCGCGGGCGTGGACGGAGGGGAGGGAGCCGCTGAAGAGACTATAATAATATATGCGAGAGTACGAATTGCTCGCTCGAAAGGAGAAATAACCCCACGAGTATAATAACTAAAATTTAAATACCTCCCCTCCGGCCACTGTGCCGCATGAGGGTTACTATATGAAGCTTAACAGCATCGATTTCTTTGGCCTGTCTGTCACTTACCGCGTAGAGGCGCGCAAGGCGGGCCCTACAGTATTCCTTTCCCTGCGTTCTAGCGATGGCGTTCACCTCGATGGTGTGGGACGCGTTTTCTATGAGCACAGGGGGCATATTTTCCGCGCACCTGATGAAATTGGACTGGAGGAGTATGTACGTACACTAATTCCCGAGTGCCTCCGGTGCGCCTTTGATCCCGACACAAAAGCGGGATGTTCGTTACGGAAAAAGTTTGCTCAGAATCTGCCGCTGGGCGCGTTGATCGCGGCGGACTTTGATCGGGTCGCCCTGGATATGAAGTGGGCAACGTCCACGGAAAAAGAATATATGCGTTGGTTTGAACTGCTTGTAAACAAATTTGGTCGGATACCTTTTTGCGAAATTACGCAAGAAAAATTTGCTTTACACTTGCGCGAAGGTGGGTTCTCTAGTTATCAAATCAACGGGCAAATCTGCGCCTTCCGGGCATTGATTGCGTATGAGCAAACTCGCCATTTGATCTCAGAGCACTTCATAGACACTTTTACCATGGGAAACCGCCGCGTAGTCGTTGGGCCGCGGGATGCGAGCAGGCATTTCGAGAAAAATATTTTGACTCACGCTCAGGTGCGGGAAATCGCTGCGAGCTGTGCTGAGAATCTTGAAAGCAGCCGCGGTTACCTATATTTTAGCCTAATCTTGATGTTGACTACAGGCATCACGATCAGTGAACTCTGCGCATTGACCTGGGGATCATTCTTGTCTTCAAACACCTATACAGAAGTCACTGTTATTGAAATTGAGGCAGAGGCGAAGCGTGTAGGAGATGTCTATCACATCGAAAAACTAAATTGGCCGCGTCGGCGGACTTTGCCGCTGCCGCCGACGGTGGCAAAGCTTTACCATAAGGTAAAGGACAGTGCGCCGAACGTACAAGAAAATGTGCCGTTTATGCGCAGCTTCAAAAACGCGGCGCGGCGGATGCGCCCCGATGAGGTTGAGAAGTGGTTAAAAGTTTTCCTTAGAGGCTTCAATTTTGCAAAGCAGAAGGAAGCAAAAAACTTATTGAAACATCCTGGCCGAGTCTTGCGAGAGACCTTTCGGGCGGCGATGGCAATTTGTGGATGTGATGCGGACGAGATTCGCTATTTATATGGCAGCGCACCCGAGAGTGTATTCGCGCGGAACTACTGTGCCTATGACGATCCTCGGGAGCTGGCAAAGCTGGCTGCAATGCTGGATCGATATATTTTTTCACTGATGGGCACTCCCGACGCCACACTTGATTTCAAGATCAATCGCAGTGGTGAAGATCACGCTATTGCAGCTGCACCTGGTGGTAGGATCAGTGGCGATTTGACTGTAGATCTCAGTAAAGTTTCGCATGACAACCTCGAGACTGGAAGGGAACTGATTATCGACTTTAAGGCAAATGACACCATTTTCGTCACGACAGAACTAGATTTGGAGGAGAATTAGTATGGAATTTAAAGCTGATGGTGATATGTCCCTGTATAAATATTGGAAAAAGCATCGCATTTCTATCGCAAAAGATCGCCACTGGGCGATCCAGGAGGGAGACCAATACAGTTTTGAAACCTGTACGACATTGCGCCAATATGATGATTATATCAAAAAGGTTGCAGGCTATCTAGATATGTCAATCTCCGAAATTACTCCGGCAAATATTCTGCTCGCTGTCTCTAAAGTCGCTAAGGAATGCAAATACCAAGAAGCGACCGTCAAGACGATCATCTCGTCATTGCGGGACGTCTTTTCCTACGCCGCTACATGCGGACATGCATACAATATCCTCCCCAAAAGTTACGCGGGAGACAAGCCGACAAATCTTACGACTTTGATGATGCAGAGGATCTTAGCCCCAGCAGCGGCAAACGCGGAGCCGAAAGAATTGAGCGATAGTTGCCCGCGAGCCTTGACAATCGGGCAGCAGGGACGTCTGGCACTATATGCGGCGGAACATGTACTGGAGGATGGGCGCTTCAGTGGCATTTTGATTTCATTGTACACTGGCATGCGTCCCGCGGAGTGCCGTGGACTGCGGTGGAACGATTTCCGATCGTTTCCCGATCATCCAGGCCGGCATTACCTGAAAATCGATGAAATTTTGAATGACAAATTGGAATATAGTAAGCAGGTAAAGACGAAAAATGCACTGCGGTGCGTCCCCGTTCACATTGAAATTGAGAGTGCTTTGCAGAAGCGAAGGGAATTTGTGCAGCAGAGCATGGGCGCGAACAAGGATATCGGGGAGTTACCCATTGTCTGCTCTGAAAACGATTTTAAGAACCCCTGCCGCGGGCCGGATTATTCAAATTTTGCTTTCAAATTGTTGAAGGAATTTGGCGTTTCAAGCGAACAGTTAGGATTTTTCTTGCTCGATGAGCCTGATAATTTTACGCCATCGGATTCACACCCGCCCATGCGGATATTGCGCCGCAACTTTGCGACCGTAATCCAGGCGTGTACAGACATGTCACCGGAGGAGAAAGATTATATTTTCGGCCACAGGATCTCCGGTAAGGATGGTGCGAAAAAGCGCATTGAGTACAGCCGCAACATGGATCGCCTATGGCGCATTGCGCAGAAGCTGGACAAAGCTCCTTTCTGCAAGAAGCTTTATGAGCCCCACTTCCCTCAAATCACCGTGGGTGACGGTATCGTAGCACAGGAAGGCCGCGGACAGGGAACGATCAGGATTCCCTGGGAGGCAACCGTACGCAGGCAAAAATTACATCTGCATTTTGAAGGCGGCCCCAATACGTCTGTGAGCATCTCAACTCCGAACGCCGTGCGTCCTTTCGGCGGACTGCCGGTCGATGTGAAGATGGCTGACGCACCCGTTCCTTGGGGTGACACTTTGCCGCCGATCAACGCAGAGGCAATGCATTGGGACGCGGTAAAGAAGGTGCGGTATTTGAAGAAAAACGATAAATAATAGAGGTAAGAAGCCGGCGCAGGGAAATCCTGCGCCGGCTTCTTACCTCTATTGCATTTAAGTTGCAGAATCGTCCCGCTGCATGGCCTCATCAATAGCACGGTTGATATAGGCATTGACGGATTCCCCCTGCTGCGCTGCATGTACCTGAATGACGTCTTTTTTCCCTTTGGGCATGCGGAGTTTCACCTCATCATAGTTGTTTTTTACATACTTGTTTACCGCACGCTGCTGTGCTTTTGAAACAGCCATAGTCTCCTCCTTGCCCCATATACCTTGTTTGATATTCTAAGCGAAAAATATACTGGGGGCAATATAAAAACTGCACATATATTGCTCCCAATATTTGTAGAAACTCACCATTGTATATTGTCCCCAATATGTTATAATGTGAACAGAAAAAAGAACAACGGTGGCTTTGAGGAGCGCCAACTCCTCAAAGCCTGCGCAGGTGGTAACAGCACCTACACAACGGACGAATCCGCACCGTATGGGGTTATTATACCCGTTTGACCCCGATTTTGCAAGCGGAATCCGGTCTATTTGTCATACTCATGACACCGTGTAGTGCCTCGGCCTGCACGGTGTTTCTCTTTTCTCATTTCACCGAAAGGAGGAAAACGCATGAGTCAAGATCGTATTCCGTTTCCCGCGTCCCCGGTATGTTCTCCGTCCCCGGTTCATAGGCTGTGGCGAGGGGGAATGAACATGGAAGTCAAGCACACCCATCCGCAGTATGAGGATCCGCAGGCGCGGCAGCAGCAGATGAAAGATGCCTACGCCGCCTGCATGGCGAAGCTGCGTACGCTGCGGGCAGCCCAGCGGGAAAAGAGCGCATGAAGACGGACGCGGTATACGCCCGCCAGTCCGTGGAGAAAAAGGACAGCCTGTCTATCGCGGGGCAGATCGACCTGTGCCGCCGCACGGCGGGCGGCGGGGAGCTGCGGGTCTACAAGGATGCCGGCTACTCCGGCAAGAACACCGAGCGCCCCGCCTTCCAGCAGCTGATGAAGGACATTCGCGCCGACCGCATCGGAACACTGTATGTCTACCGGTTGGACAGGTTCTCACGCAGCGTGGCGGACTTCGGCCAGCTGTGGGAGGTGCTGCAGGAGCACCATGTGGAGTTCGTGTCGGTCAATGAGAACTTCGACACCAAGACGCCCATGGGACGGGCTATGCTGCACATCATCATGGTGTTCGCCCAACTGGAGCGGGAGACCACTGCGGAGCGTGTACGGGACAACTACTACCGCCGCGCGGCGCTGGGCGCATGGCCCGGCGGTCCAGCACCCTACGGCTTCGACAATGGCCGGGCACGCGGGCGGGATGGCCGGGAAGTCCCGTCCCTTATCCCCAACGACAAGGCGGCGGTGGTGCAGCGGATCTTTCAGGAGTATGCCGCGGAGGGTATGTCACTGGGGCTGCTGGCCCGTAAGCTGACCGCCGAGGGTATCCCCGCCCCCAAGCGCGCCACATGGGACAACGTGACGCTGTCCCGCCTGCTGCACAACCCCGCCTATGTGATGGCGGACGAGCAGGTGCGGCTCCACTATCTGGGGCAGGGCGTGGAGGTCACCAGCCCGCCTGAGGCCTTCGACGGTGTACACGGCGTGCTGCTGGTGGGCAAGCGGGAGGCCAACGCGCGGAAGTATACCAAGAGTGAGAACCATCGGGCGTCCGTGCTGAACAGTGTGGGCATCGTGCCGTCGTCGCTGTTTCTGATGGTACAGGCAAAGCTGGCTCATAACCGCCAGGTGGGCAACAGCGGCAAGGGCAAGCACACATGGCTCTCCGGGCTGCTGAAATGTGCCAAGTGCGGCTACAGCCTGTCCGTTGTGGTGGACAAGTCCTATCGCTATCTGGCGTGCAGCGGGCGGTATAATATGAACCGCTGCGACGCCGCCATCCACGTCAAGCTGGCAGAGCTGGAAGCGGTGGTGCAGACGGAGATTGAAAAGCTGCTGGCGCAGTGTCCCCGGGAGCCCGTTGTGCCGAAGCCGGAGGAGGACAGCTACACCTGGCGGCTGCTGGAGCTGGATCGCCGCGCCGAGCGTCTGATGGATGCCTTTGCCGAGAGCGAGGATCTGCCCGCGTCCTATCTGCAAAAGGCACTGGGGAAGATCGAAAAGGAGCGCGAAGCGCTCCGGCAGGCTCAGCGGCGGGAATCGGGCCGCATTCCGCTGCCGGAAAAGCTGGTGTTCGGCGAACTGTCTTTCGAGGAGAAAAAAGCCGTGGCCGCCCAGTTCATCCGCCGCATCGAGGTGGCGGAGGACAGCGCGGAGATCATCTGGGCGGTGTAAATCAAATTTGATATGAATAAGGAGTAACCATTATGAACGACGAACGTAAGACAACCATCGAAGTGAACATGACCGACGACGAGTGGATCGAGCTGCTGTGCCTGTGCGAGGACATCAACCTGACACCGGAGGATTTGGCCGTGGCATTCTGTCAGGAGGTCATCCGGCAGCAGGCACTGCTGCGCATCATCGCCGCCGCCGTTCGCTCCGATGTAGCCAATCAACTCAATCGATAACAGGAGGAACTTCACCTATGAAAATCGAAAACAAGACCCCCATTGCGGAGGAGATCATCCGCAACAACCCCACCGGCCACGGCCTGTTCGCCGGCATCGGCGACAACTTCAACAGCGTGGCGCAGGTCATCTGTGAGTTGATGGACGACGCGGTCTCCAACCTCCGCGCCAACAGCGGCGATTCCGAGCTGTCCATGAGGGTAGTGCTGTCGCTGGAAAATCTTGGTGATGCCGTGGAGATCACCGTGACGGACGGCGGCACGGGTATTGCTGACCTCGGTAGCGCCCTGACTATCGCATGTCGGGACGGCGCGCAGACGCCACTGAACGAGCACGGCTTTGGATTGAAGCACGCACTTGCCTCCTGCGACAGCAGCCCTGACCAGAAGTGGAGCATCCGCACCCGCACGAAAGCCGACGCGGCGGCGAACCAGTACCGCGAGGTCAAGGCACCGTATTCCATGGGTACATCTGAGATGGACAAGCCTATGATGGTGCGTTTCTTTTCAGGTATGGGCGACCTGCCCCACCCCACCGGCACGTCGATCTCCGTCCGCTGCCCCATGGCAAAGTTCCGGACGGTGAAGCCTGACCGTAAGGCAGCGCCCTCCGACTTCCACAATCTGGTGCGGTATATCATTGAGGAGCTCCGGTACATCTACGCAGGCATTCTGGCAAATACATCCATCACCATGGAAGTGGTGGAGATTAGCGGCAGCGAGGAAACGCAGCATACGCTGACGCCGCTGCTGCCGGTGTGGGAAGAGGGCAGCGTAAAGGATTACGGCGAGATCCCCTGCAATCTTGGCGGCGGCCCGCTGACTATTCGTTGTAAATACGGCAATATCCTGAAGAATCCGTCCAACGCCATCTACTATAAGTGCAACATGGAGTCCAGCGGCGTGGAGCTGCGCATCAACGGGCGTGCCATTGAACACGGAATGTTTGACCGCGTCTGGGGCGAGGCCATTCATCCCAGCCAGAACCGCTTCCTGGTGCAGGTGGATCTCATCTCGGGCAACCCCGCCGCGCTGCCCGCCACGAAGAATACGAAAACCTCTTTCTGCGAAGCTGATCCGCGTCTGAAGAACCTGCTCAGTTGGATCGCCTCCTATGTTCCCGCCCCGGCCAAGGATGTGGACTCGATGGAGCTGCGGTACGTCAAGGAGTTGACCGCCAAGCGGGAGAACGACCCCACCGCCCTGCGGGTGAGCCGCGAGGAGCCGGTGTTCCAGAAAATCGGGTTGAAGGCCAAGGTCGACCTGTTCGTGGGCTACATCGACCGCGTGACCATCTACGAGGCCAAGGCCGGCAAGACCAAGGCGTTGGACTTGTACCAGCTTCGCATGTATGTGGATGGCTGCGCGCTGGACAACAAGCCTGTGGACGAGGCCGTGCTGATCGCCAAGCGCCATTCAGCGGAGGTGAAGGAACTGCGGGACATCCTGAACACTCTGACCGCGCCTGACGGACGCCCCTACAACTTCCGGTTGGCTACATGGGACGAAGAGGGCATCGTGATCCGCCAGAGTGCGTAAGAACAGCAGAGGAAAAGTGTGCAATGATTGCACACTTTTCCCCTACAGGAAGGAGTGAGAATATGGCCGATGAAAGCAAAACGCTGCTTTATGAAGCTCCTCATTGCGACGATGAAGACGAGGAGATGGACAGGCGCATCTCTCAGGTAGCTTTTGTTGCGTATCAGCAGGCCAAGATGAAGGGCTTGCCCGTGGCCCGCTATGACGCTGAGAAAAAGGCGACCTATTTGCTGTACCCTGACGGACACCGCGAATATGTGGACAAGCCGCCGGAGAAAGCGCCGTCATCCGCTGGACTTACACCGCAAAATCAGGTACAATGGGAGCAGAAATTTACAAAGGAGAAAGGACGAACGACCATGATATATACTTCCGCACAGGCCAACAAGCTGCTGAAAAAGCTCAACGACGAGCACGCCGCCCTGCTGGACAAAGAGAGCCGCAGCAAGGATTTTCGCGCCGCCATGGGCGAGGACGTGGAGTCCGTACGCCCCGCCTACGACTACGCTGATACCCAGAAGAAGTTGGCGGAACTGGAACGGCGCATCCGTAAGGTGAAGCACGTCATCAACGTGTTTAACGCCACCCATGTTATCCCCGATTTCAACATGACCATCGACGAGATGTTGGTGTATATCCCTCAGCTGACCCAGCGTAAGAACAAGCTGGCCGACATGAAAGCCCGCTTGCCCAAGCAGCGGGTGGAGGAACAGTACGGGCGGCAATCCAATATCATCGACTACTCTTACGCCAACTACGATTTGACGGCGGTGGAAGCCGACTACGAAAAGGTCAGCGATGAGCTGTCCCGCGCCCAGCTGGCACTGGACGCCGTGAACCAGCGGGACACGTTTGAACTGGCGGAGTAAAACCCGTTCCGTCGCACTGTCCGCGCCGTTTTGAAATTACAAGTGGTGACCTCCGACCGTGTTCAATGTTGCTGCGGAGGCGGGTTATTCTATTTGTTATTGGGTTATGTGGCCCGTGTTCCATGTTTCGGGTCATTGATGTAACTGGCTGCGGAAGTCGCGAAAAAACTTTTCCCCGGAGGTCGAAGTACGGTTATAGACCTCCGGTTTTTCATCAGGAAAAGTGTGCAATGATTGCACGCTTTTCCAAAGGAAGGTGAAGTATGAACGTAAAAGAACTGATCCTGAGCCAGCCTGCGGCGGACATCGCCGCCGCGCTGATCGACCGCCTGGACGTTGAACCTGCAAAACGTGACAAGGGCATCCGCCGCATCACGGCGCTCATTGATACCCTGCGCGGCATGGAGCTGGAGGCCACCGATTATATGCTCCTGGGCGTCTATCACATGTATGAGGACAAGGAGTTCCTGAATGCTAACCTGTATTGTAAGAGCGAACTCCACGCCAAACTTGCGCCGCTGCCGGACATTCTTGCGGTGAAAGATGTTGATGAGCTGACTGCGGACGAGACCGAGCAAACCGCCCGCGCCATTCAGCTACCTCAGGGCTACGCGTTTGAACTGTCGCCTTGGTGTGAGGTGTTGGGTTACGAGGTCAATATCGCCAACGCACGGGAGGTCGGCGTGGCCGCTTTTTGCGCGGCGGTGCTGTATGAGATGACCTTCTTCGGCTTTGACGAAAAGGCGGTGGACGCAGAACGGCAGAAGCTCTATGATTCCCTCCACGAAGCGGAGGAACTGGACAAACTCCCGCCGGAGGAACGGGCGAAACACTTCTTCTCTGCGGAGGAGGTCTTTGCCGAACTGGGTATCCCTGAACCTTCCGAGGAGGAACGTCAGGAAACGCATTGGCAGATGTGCAGGGAGATGCTGATCAACAGTCTGAGAACGTATCGGATGCTGGAGAGGTATTCGGGTAAGCACGAAAGAAAAAAATCATCGACAGGAATTGCCGATAAGCTCCCGAGTCTAAGGATACGATGAGAGGAGGAAGGTGTTGAATACCAACGCTCTCCTTTCCGCCTCTTTTGTGCACTTTCAATTTAGTGGAATATCTATTGTCTTCACCTATTGTGTCCCTGTCGTTTCTACATTTGAGTCACTGTTTGTGGCATGGAAGTCTCGTAGCGGTGCAAAAATGACCACGTTGTGATCAAAAAACACGCCATTTACCTTCGTGTATTCCGTATACTCCTATGTTCCTTAGGGATGTGGGCCTTTTGAGACTCTAAGCACAGAAAGGCAAAAGAGGCAAACAAGTATAGTATCTATGCGGAATTAAAATACTTTTGCTACTGATAGACCTATGTTCTTTCGCCCTTGGGAGTATTCTTTGTCTTATTCATTTAAAAGAATAACTTCCCAATCAGAATCGAATACGCCCTTACTCTTTTCATAAGTTTCCGCCTGCATTGCTACGCATAATAGCTTTTTAGGCCTACTCATACCAACATACGCAAGCTTACGACTGGAATCATATAGACTTGAGCTCCCGTAGCGGCCAACACCAAAGTACGGAAGAATCCGATTCAAATCGGATGCGCCCTGTCTATCGGTTTCAAGATATAGAGTCGCATCATGCGTTTCACCTTTAACGCCGTGAATAGTGTCAAATATAATTCTGCGGCCTCTAATAGGATCAATCAGCACATTTTTCTCGGCTATATCTGCATGATTAACACCAGTGGATTCTTCGAGAAAAAACGCTGGAAGGACAGTAAATATGTCAGTTAGGCTCGGATTTCTGATTCTTAGCAATTCGTTTATCTTCTGCCGTACCAAATGATCTACCGAATGCCTATCAAACATTTGTATCCTCGGCATTTCATATATCCATTGATGATACTGCTCTCTATATTTTTCGTCGAGAGCATTTTTCATTGTTACTATGGTATAGTCTTTTCCTGATACAGGGTTCTTTATCGGAATGTAGTGGAATACTCGGCACAAGAGCTTACGGACAATTTGCTCTGCCTTATACAATTTTCCCTCAAGCAAATACTGGACAATCTCGTCTACTAAAACCCAGTAGCTATACTCGCTTTCCTTATTTGCTGAACCATCAAATTCAGTCCAATAGCTTCCGATTTTCAAGCCGGACAAATCCTCTCTTTTTACTGATCCAATAGCCTTATATATGCCATCACGGTCATAGAGTTCATGTCTTTCTAAGGCTGAAATGAACCCGCCGATGACTCTGTCAATCTTCTCGGGAGAAAAAACAAGCAAGACTGGTTTAACACCTGTCTCTCCAGCAAGCGTTACGATATTCTTCTCACCTTTTTTTAGCTTGCAGAGTACATTGGCAATTTCTTGGTTAAACCTGCAAGAAGTCATAATTGGTAGAAAGTCAGGTTGGGGTATCCAGTCAGGGGTTGTATCTTCTGCTGAATTATAGATAGCCTGATCGGAATCTCCAATTTTGAACACCGCACATTTTTGTGGGTCAAATATTGCATCTATGGCTTGGCGCTGAAGGATGTCGCAATCCTGATATTCATCTATGAATACATATTGGAATCGCGTCGAAAATAGGTCTGTATACTCTTTGGGCAAATCGTTGATAGCGTCTCTTGCATATGAATAGGCATCCCGATACCGTATTATGCCCTCATATTTTAGAAGGTTAGAAATTAGCTTGTGATATTGTGTTGTTGCATCTGAATCCGCACGTGCAACAGCCCGTGTTTGTCTTCCGACACAAAGAGCGCCATCGTGCCGTATATATAATGCTTTTGTATGATCAAACCGATTTGTAAACTGATTACCATTCCTAAGACTGTTTTTGGTCGTGCGGTCAAGATCACCGTATTCTTCGCTATGTTTCATTTTGTGCAACATATGCTGTACATATGTTGTGTCATCGACAGTATGCACGCTCCGACCGGTTGACGCTCTAAGATATGGAACGGTCACAAATCTATCGATAAATGATTGAATCGTTCCGATATAATTTGGATAGCCAAGTAGCTTATCGGCAGAACCCAAAAGCCGTTTTTTAATTTCATCGACTGCAACGTTTGTATGAGAGAGCACACAGATTCCTGCACCGTTTTCGAGTGGCATTTGGTCTGCCAACAATTTTAGCTTTGCGAGAAGAACAGTTGTTTTTCCGCTACCGGGACAGGCTGCTACATCTGTTGAATGCCAACAACGTATAACTTCTCTTGCGTCTTCCGGGAAGTGTGCACCATGCGGCAAAAGGAGTTCTTCTACGGCTTGAATATCTTGGTCGTAAATCCGCCATTCCATTATAGAATCCTCCTATCTACACCGTTTCTCCTGCTGCATATTTGATGGCATTCACAATATAACTTAAAAACGGATCATTCTCAATCTCAGATTTCAATGCTGCCTTCTTATCCTCGTCGGTTTTGAATCCATACAACTCGAGATCGAACATCTTTTCTTGTGTCAGTCCATCTGGAACTATGGATATTTTCCAACGCAAAAGCGAAGCCAAGCACTGAGCAGTAATCGCTTTCAGACTGCTTTTTCCATCGCCATTAAGCATTAATTTATAAATATGGTATGCCCTTTCAGCAAAGGAGACCCCATTCCACGCCTGCGCTTCTGCTTCGGCGTCACGATTTGCTTCATCAATCTTGGCATCAGTCAGTGAAATATGCTCTTGCGCATTCAGAATTTTCTTCCCGTAATGAACCGCCTTATGAAAGTCATCCGAAAGGCTGCTCAGGGCGATGCAATATTCGAGCGTCCATCGAGGTGAAGTAAATCCTCGGATAGAACCTGTTGTATACTTACTATTTTTTTCTTCTTGCTTCTGTACAGATTGAGTTTCTTTTGCGTTGAATTCCTCACTGCGCGTTACCGGATCGGTGTTATACTCCGGCTTTATATCACAATCTGTTACTACAGAAACTGGTATTCCAATATCGTTGCCGTCTTTTCTCTCCATAATTCTGCTATATCGAAGAAAAGCCGTGCTTCCAACATTTACAATAGATATTCCGTATTTCTCCAATGGATAGCCGAGAATATCTGCAATGGCAGGGATCAGTATATTCTCTGCATCACCCTCAACCATTATAATACCCTTAGCAAAAAACAGATTGGCCTTTGTTGAGTCGAGAAAACGCTGGAGGAACAGGTAATCCCCCTTTTGTAATCCGGTTCGCCCCTCGGCCAAATCATATCCGGTACCATTCTTCATTAAAATCAAGTTCTTGAGGTTGATTTTTGATGCCAAAATGGGGCTGTGTGTGGATATGATAATTTGGACATCATTCTCGTTATACTCGTTCTGGAGATAACTGATTAGTCGAAGCTGCGCTTGCGGATGCAAATGGGCTTCCAATTCTTCGATTAGAGCCAGTTTCAGGCCACCATCTGTATCATCCTTAAGGAGCAACAACTCCGCTGCAATAAATAGCAGATTCAATTCCCCAAGCCCAGGGTTGATCTCGGGAGCATTCAATGACAGGGACTCCAGTATAGCTTTAAGCTGAATATCCGAGGTTTTCAATTCTGCATTGCTGGCTTGGCCTTTATCACTAAATGACTCTAAATTACTGCGGATCGTCTGGAGTATGCGTTTCCCATCTGTATCATCTGTAAAATAATCCTCGATGCGTTGATTCGCATCTCGAAAAATATCGAGAACTGTATGTTCCTTTTTGCCTTTGAAAACAGGGTGATTGAGAAGTATCTGTGAGATTCTGGAACCACGTCCGGAACTCATTTCTCGTTCGGCATCACGAAGCGGTTTCAAATAAACAGCCTTCAGCAATTCTCTTGCTTTTCCATCAATCGAAATTCCATCGTCTATATCGCCCACACGCAATTCCTGATAGATTTTATGTCCTTCTTTCCATGCGCGATAATGAAGTTCAAGCGTATATTCAATGCCATTCTCCGTCTGGTTGAATGAAAGATATTCGATAAAGTTCTTTGCTTCGTTCTGCGTAAAATCTGAAATCGTACAATCAATCTTGAACTCTGAGCACGCATCTTCACCAACAGACTTATAAAAATCCTCATCTGACGGCCTGATATACTCATTGCTCTGTGTCAACAAGACTAGTTTTAATGCATCAATCACGGCGGTTTTTCCCGAATCATTTTCGCCAATCAGAGCGTTTAGACCTTTGTGAAAAGTGATTTTTAAGCCGGGAGTACTATCCACAGATTTGAATTGGCGAAAGTTATATACTCTCAATTCGGATATAATCATTTTTTCACCCTCACTTCCAGTTACAAATTTGCAACGAAACTTAATGTATCAATTTACGATACAATTTCCCATTTTTGACCTTCGTATGTCGATATGAGCATTCAATGCAAGAGCAACGCTTATCCCTGCGCCAGCCTGTAAAGGCTGCGGATGGAATCCATAACCGTATGCCACGACAGATCGGCGGCACAGCCTTTAACATAGGAGTGCCTCCAAATACCGCCGAAGCAGTTTTTCAACACGGAACATCTGCGCATAGCGC
>UMKJ01063510.1_pt1 | contig 56281 bp, 57 predicted proteins | sample 1966301 | NCBI WGS metagenome assembly UMKJ01 (sample SAMEA4836173, study PRJEB28245) | human gut metagenome | biome: gut microbiome; material: fecal sample | place: Denmark | collected 2008
GAAAAACTGCAGCGGATGAACTTTCCTATCTTTCTAAAAAATTTGACAGTGATGCGGTGTGGATACGGTATCAGTGTTAAAAGTCGAGGTGGCAAATCATCAACAATATGTTGAGATGATTTGCCGCCTTTTTGAAGTCTATACGTTTCTCCCTTTTATACCGATACATCAATAGAATTACGAACGAGTCTGTTACCATTTTGGACAAGTGTAGCTTCTATGGATTCTCTTGTGACATTATCAAGAATGCCTGTATCAAATGCTTGTCCGGGCTTCCAATTTGGATTGGCTGATTTTACGGCTGCGTACATAGCAGCTCTGTACTGTCCTTCATATTGTTCTAAAGTCCATGTACCACTTAAACGATTACAGTAACATCCATACCTGTAACACCATTTGCATTCAGTAAATCTCCGTCCGAATAAAACTGCTAATATTCATTGACATATAAAAGCCTCCCTGCAAATAAATTCAAAACCTGTTTAGAATGTGCGTATAATCATAAAAATTAGAACTAACATATATGCGCATAATCTGGAGGAACCATGATATTAAAAAGAAAAATATATAAAAAACTACTGGAATGGAAAAATGAATGTTAGGGGAAAAAAGCTTTACTGACAGAAGGCGCCAGACGTATGGGAAAGTCTACCATCTGCGAAGAATTTGGAAAAAACGAATACGAAAGTTATATTATTCATCCAAGAAATTTAATTGTAAAAGATGGAATTATATGCATTCCCCCATATATGACGATGAATATATAAAAATCTGACATACACACTTGATTTTAAAATAATTGTTATTATGATATTATAAAGAAATGCCAAAAAACAAAGGAGAGGTGTATGTACCACAAGAAATTAGAATCAGATATCAGATGTCCATTGGAATACGGCCTGGAAGTCTTTGGAGGCAAATGGAAATCAAGAGTTATATGTGTTCTGGCGGATAAGAAGACATTAAGATATAGTGAGTTAAGGGCGGAACTGGTGAATATTACAGATGCAGTTCTTTCAACAACATTAAAAGCATTGATTGCTGATGATATTGTTTCAAGGAAATCATATGACGAGATTCCGCCAAGAGTTGAATATTCACTTACGGAAAAGGGCTTGTCTGTAATGCCGATATTGCAAAGTATATGCGACTGGTCATGCGCATTTTACAAGAAAGAAACTGACAAAGAAACGAGCCAGTGCATGAAGTGCGACCATAAGTAATGGATGAGAGGAAGGTTATTGTGTGAAAAAAATAACCTTCCTTTTCAAATTAATATTTATTGTGTAAAATGTTACATGGAACTGTCTAGCGGTATACTGGCAAGCAGCAATACGACATACGCAATATGCAGAAATGGAGCGGGAATTGAGCAGATTAACAATTATTACTAAGGATAAGGCTCAGGTTACAATGGAGTCTTTATATCAGGATTTGGAGAGAAGAATAGTAGCAAGTCCACCGGGATTGTGTACTATCGACCTTACGAGGTCATTTATAAAAATGTGTCTTGCACAGTCATGTGGTAAATGTGTACCATGCCGTGTGGGACTTAGACAGCTTGCGAGACTTTTTGATGATGTGCTTGATGGTAACGCAACAGAGGAAACTCTTGATGTTATCAGGCTTACAGCAGAGGGAATCTATTATTCCGCTGACTGTGCAATCGGATATGAGGCAGCAAAGCTTGTACTAAAATGTATTGATGGCTGCGAGGATGATTTCAGGTCACATATTGAGAGAGGATTTTGTTCATGTAACAGTAACCAGCCGGTTGCATGTGTGAAGTCATGTCCGGCAGGAGTAGATATACCGGGATACATAGCACTTGTGCATGAAGGCAGATATGCAGACGCGGTTCGTCTTATAAGAAGAGACAATCCAATGCCTACAACATGCGCATACATTTGTGAGCATCCATGTGAAAACAGATGTAAGAGAACACTTATTGACGCGCCAGTCAACATCAGGGGACTTAAGAAAATGGCAGTTGATAATGCCGGTGATGTTCCGGTTCCAGCATGTAATGAGCCAACAGGTAAGAAGGTTGCAATAATCGGTGGTGGTCCGGGAGGACTCAGTGCCGCATATTATCTGGCTCTTATGGGACATAAGGTTACTATATTTGAGCAGAGAAAGCAGCTTGGTGGAATGTTAAGATATGGAATTCCTAACTACAGACTTCCAAGAAAAAAGCTGGATGCGGAGATTAACGCTATATTGTCTACAGGAATAGAAGTTAAGAAAAATATAAGCGTAGGAACAGACATTACGCTTGAGGATATTAATAAAGAATATAATGCAGTATACATTTCTATCGGAGCACATGCAGACAAGAAGATTGGAATTGATGGTGAGGATGCTACAACAGGCGTAACATCAGCAGTAGAAATGCTTCGTGCAATTGGTGATGATGAAATGCCTGACTATACTGGCAAGCGAGTGGTTGTTATTGGCGGTGGAAATGTAGCAATGGATGTTGCCCGTTCTTCTGTAAGATTAGGTGCTGAGAAAGTAAGCATTGTATATAGAAGAAGAAAAGCCGACATGACGGCACTTCCGGAAGAGGTTGAAGGTGCAGAGGCAGAGGGCTGTGATGTTCTTGAACTTATGTCACCGGTTAGAATAGAGAAAGATGAAAATGACGCAGCAGTTGGTTTATGGGTTCAGCCACAGATGATAAGCAGGATAAAAGGTGGCAGACCATCACCTAAGACTGCAGCTAAGGACGAGGTTCTTATTCCTTGCGACCTTATTGTAGTTGCCATCGGACAGGGTATCGAAACAAGATATTTTGAGGAGCATGGCGTTACAGTCAAGAGAGGAACAATTGAGGCACTTGATACAAGTGAGATTAAAGAACGTAAAGGAATATTTGCAGGAGGAGACTGCGTAACAGGACCTGCAACAGTAATCAGGGCTATAGCAGCCGGAAAGGTTGCGGCAGCCAACATTGATGAATATCTTGGCTACCATCATGAGATAACTTCAGATGTAGAGATACCTTATGCCGGATACGAGGACAAGGTACCTTGCGGACGAGTTGAGGTTGCACTGCGTGATGCCGCAGACAGAAAGAAAGACTTTGAACCTATTGAGTATGGATTTTCATGCGAGGAAGCATGTCAGGAATCTGGACGCTGCTTAAGATGTGATCATTTTGGATTTGGTTCATTCAGAGGAGGCAGAGAGAAACAATGGTAAATTTAACAATTAACGGTAAAGCTGTATCAGTAAAAGAAGGAACTACCATTCTTGAAGCTGCCAAAACAATAGGAGAGACAATACCTACACTCTGTTATCTCAAAGAAGTCAACGCAATTGGTGCATGTCGTGTATGTGTTGTTGAAGTAGAGGGTACTGACAGATGTGTTACAGCATGTAATAACTTCGTAGAAGAAGGCATGGTTGTCTACACTAATTCAAGAAAAGTGCGTACAACCAGAAAGACTAATGTCAAGCTCATACTTTCACAGCATGATTACAAATGTGGTACATGTATAAGAAGTGGTAACTGTGCGTTACAGTCAATTGCAAATGAACTTAATATATCAGAGATGCCATATGATTCAATATTAGAAAAAGATAATTGGGATAAAACATTTCCACTTATCAGAGATGCCCAGAAATGTATCAAATGTATGCGTTGTGTGCAGGTGTGTGATAATATTCAGGGAATGCACATATGGGATGTTGTAAATACAGGTTCGCGTACAACTGTAAATGTGCGTGCAAACAAGAACATTGCGGAGACTGCATGTACACTTTGTGGTCAGTGTGTAAGCAACTGCCCTGTAGGTGCACTTACAGAAAGAGACGATGTCGGAATCGTGCTTGATGCAATTGAAAATGAGGATATCATTACAGTAGTACAGATTGCACCTGCAGTAAGAACAGCATGGGGCGAAGATTTTGGTATGTCTAAGGAATATGCGACAGCACAAAGACTTGTTGCAGGACTTAGAAGAATAGGATTTGATTATATATTTGACACAACATTTGCAGCAGACATGACAATTATGGAGGAGGGAAGCGAGTTTCTTGAAAGGCTTCCAGAAATCAAGGAGTCAGGACTTCCAATGTTCACATCATGCTGTCCAGGATGGGTGAAATTCGTAAAGAGCGAGTTCCCTGAGATGGCAGGCAGACTTTCAACAGCAAAGTCACCACAGCAGATGTTTGGTGCAATAACAAAGTCGTATTATGCAGAAAAGCTTGGGGTTGACCCGGAGAAGATATTCTGTGTGTCAATCATGCCTTGTCTTGCAAAAAAGGACGAGTGTACATGGGACGGCGGCAAAGATGTTGACGCAGTTCTTACAACAAGAGAAGTTGAAAGAATGTTCAAAGCATTTTTCATAAAGCCGGAAGAACTTGATGAGGACGAGTTCGACAATCCTTTAGGTGAAGGAACAGGTGCTGGCGTTATATTCGGTGCAACAGGCGGTGTTATGGAGGCGGCACTCAGAAGTGCTTACTATCTTGTGACAGGAAATAATCCTGATGCGGATGCGTTCCAGTCAGTGAGAGGTCTTGAGGGCTGGAAGGAAGCTTCATTTGACCTTAATGGGACAACTGTAAATGTGGCTGTTGCCAGCGGACTTGGCAACACAAGACACCTTATGAATGCTATTAAGAAGGGCGAGGTTCACTATGATTTCGTTGAAATCATGTCCTGTCCGGGCGGTTGTATCAACGGCGGCGGACAGCCTTACAAGGAAGACGCTGTGATGGTTGAGGAGCGACGTCATGTGCTGTACGGGCTTGATAAGCGCGATAATCTTAGATTCTCACATGAGAATCCATCGGTTAAGCAGTGCTATGAGGAGTATTTTGAAAAACCGTTGTCACATAGGGCTCATGAGATATTGCATGTGAAATAGAATCATTTTTTGATAAGGTATGTGTAGACCGGTCTGCGGCTGGGGCAGAGCAGGGTGTACACCTTCGGACTGTCTTCGCTTAGCAGTAGTAAATGCCGCCATCTGCAGAGTTTTTTACAGGGTGCGAAAGCAAACGCGCTTCGCTTGAACGAGCTTTCGCACCCTGAACTTTTGCAGATGGCGGCATTAACTTCTGCACAGCTTGTCAGACTCAGGCGTACACCCTGCACTGTCCCAGCCGCAGTGGCTATATATGCTGGATTGGAAATATGATTTTATTCACGGTGCGTGTTCGGGGCAGATGTGGCAGACGGACGCACCTGGTCGTTGCACTTCAGGTGCTGGGCTGGCTGTGATGTGTTTATTTGATTTAGGAGGCTTTTTATGAAGTTAAATGAATTGTCACCTAGTGAGGTGTTTTCTTATTTTGAAAAAATATGCTCTATTCCGCATGGTTCTGGGAATACAAGGATGATTGCGGATTATTGTCTGGAGTTTGCTAAGTTGCATGGGCTTAAGGCAAGGAAGGATACGTCTGATAATGTTGTTATATTTAAGGCTGGTTCTTCTGGATATGAGGACTGTGAGCCTGTGATTTTGCAGGGACATCTTGATATGGTGTGTGAGAAAGAGCCGGATTGCGATATTGACATGAGTGTACAGAGCATTAAGGCCTGCACCGATGGTAAGATGGTATGGGCTGACGGCACGACTCTTGGCGCTGATGATGGAATTGCTGTTGCATTTATACTGGCAGTACTTGCATCGGATACAATTGCACACCCTCCGATACAGGCAGTGCTTACAAGTGATGAGGAGATTGGAATGCTTGGCGCAAGAGACCTTGATACTTCTGACCTTACAGCAAAGAGGCTTATCAATATTGATTCTGAAAGTGAGGGAATATTGTATGTAAGCTGTGCTGGTGGTGTAAGGGCTGAGTGCGATATTCCGGTTGCGTATGAGGATGCTGCGGGCTGGGTGGCAGATGGTGCAAGTGATGTGCAGAATGGTCAGGTCTGCTTCGAAGTTAAGATAAGCGGGCTTGCCGGCGGTCATTCCGGCGTTGAGATTCACAAACAGCACACTAATGCTATAAGATTGCTTGCTTCATTACTTTCACATGCCAGCGGGGCAGCAGATTTCCGTCTTGTGTCGCTTTCAGGTGGCGGCAAGGAAAATGCAATTCCAAAAGAAGCAAAGGCAGTTGTAAGTGTCAGAAGCTGCGATGCCACAACATTTGAACAAAGCATCAAAGAGAGTGAGGATGTGTGGATGCAGGAAATCAAAGCGACAGAGCCACATGCTAAGATTGAGCTTGAAAAGACAGACATTGCAGCAGACAAAGTTCTTGATTTCCATAGCACTGAAAATGTAATATATGCCATCTTGTTAAGTCCTGATGGTGTGTACAGAATGAGTCAGGAAATCAACGGCATGGTGCAGACTTCACTTAATCTGGGCACAGCGTATCTTGAAGATGACAAGCTTGTGTACAAATATCTTATAAGAAGCAATACAGCGGCTGGAAAGAAATTATTGCTTGAGAGAGTCACCACATTTGTAAAACATTTGTCAGGAAATGTAGTCACAATGTCGGACTATCCTGCATGGGAATACAAGAGTGATTCGCAGTTAAGAAAGATATGCGTTGATAGCTTTACAAATGTGTACGGCCACGAACCGGAAGTGACCTCAATCCACGCCGGACTCGAATGTGGCATACTTGCCGGGAAAATGCCGGGAGTAGATATGATATCATTTGGACCGACACTTGAAAGTGTGCATACGCCTGATGAGTGTATGAATGTGGCTTCAGTGGAGCGGACTTGGGAATATCTGCTGGAGATACTTAAAGAAATGTAATATACAACAGAAAAATGGGTAGAATATGCTATATATTAACCATCAGGAGAAGTAATAGATGATAAAAGATGGATTTTTATACCTTGCGGCACTTATATTTGCAGCTGCTGTATTAGTAAATCTACCCAAGATTTTTAAAGGAAAAAAGGCACAGGTGTTCTTTAATTTTGCACCGCCGATTGTACTTATATACCTGGGGCTTATGCTGCTTTGCACAATGAAAGTGTGGGACCTTAGTGCAACAAGCACTGTGTACAAATCAGTCAAGAACCCGATATTATATGCGATGCTTTTCATAATGCTGCTTCGATGTGACTTGAAGAAAATCATCAAGCTTGGACCTAAAATGCTTATCGGTTTCTTCGCAGCAACATTGTCAATCGGACTCGGATTCTTCGTTTCATATGCGATATTCCATCAGCTCTTAGGCGCAGGTTCATGGAAAGCGCTCGGCGCACTGTGCGGAAGCTGGATGGGCGGCGGCGGAAACATGCTCGCAATCCAGGCAGCACTTGATGTTGACGAAGCAACAATGGCTTACGCCCTTGTTATGGATTCAATCTGCGCGACACTTTATGTAATGTTCCTTCTGTGGGCAATCGGAAATCACGAGAAGTTCAACAAATGGACAAAGGCAGACACAAGCATAATCGACGGCGTTGGAGCTACACTCGAAGAGGAAGCAAAAGCCAACACAAAGCCTCTCGTATGGCAGAACATCATTCTTATGCTCGGTTCAGGACTCTTAGTATCGGCAGTTTCAATGGAACTTGGCAGCATAATTAATGCACATTTATCATTCTTTGACAGCACAACATGGACAGTCCTTATCGTATCAGTGCTTGGTATCGTATTTGCCCTGACACCATTTGGCAAGATTAAGGGAACTGAGGAGATTTCAAATGTAATGCTTTATATAGTCATTGCCTTAATAGCCTCAAGAGCAGACCTTGGAGCAGTCGGCAATGCCCCAATATGGCTTCTCGCAGGATTCGTAATCCTCCTTATCCATGTGGCAATAATGATTGCACTTGCGAAGATATTGAAACTCGACATCTTCACATGCTGCGTTGCTTCCCTCGCCAACATCGGCGGAACAGCAACAGCACCGGTCCTCGCCGGCGCATACTCAAATGCCCTCGTACCAGTTGGTATCATGATGGCGCTGCTCGGCTATGTCATCGGAACTGGCGGCGGCCTGGTTGTGGCTAATCTGATGAGTATATTTGGGTAAGGGTTAATGGAATAATTGATGGAATGGATAGCACTTCGGCAGTATATGGGTACTGCCGGGGTGCTGTTTTTTATATGTTGTAGAAGTGGTGAAAATAAAAAAGAAACGAGCATCCTTTTCCAGTCGTGAGATTTTACTCAGTCATATTAAATTCTTAAAGAATAATCAAGAAAAAATATAATTTTACAAATTATTGCAAATAACATTCATTGTCGACATAATCTGACAAATTTTGTATATGAGGAGTAGTAGTATAAGTATATATACAAGATTGGAGGATAAAAATATGGATGAAAGGGATATTGTTTTAAATAGTGTTTTAAATAGTGTTTTAGAAGAACTTAAGAATAAAAAGCTGATAACAGAATTAGAAAAAGATATAATATCTGCTATTAAAGTGTTTTTGGAACAACCTATAGATAGAAATAGTGTAAAGACAAAAATAAACGAAATAGATCTTAAATATAATACTTATTCTGATTTGCTTATGGTAATGCCAAAAGATTCTTTATGTACATTAGATGAATTGAATGATGTTGAGATAAGAAATAACTTATATTTGAGAATTAATGTGTTGTTGGGAAGAAAAAAATAAGAAAGGGGATAGCATTTAATGAACAATTTAAGTGAAGAACAAATGAAAATGTTAGAACCCTATATGCGAAATAATATGCAACATTTGAAAGAAATGACAAGGAGTATTTTAAGTAAAACGGGTGAAGAAATTTATGATTTAGATTATGATGATTTTTATTCTATAGCAAATGAAACTGCATGGAAAACAATTATGACATACAATAGTGCAAGAAAATGTAAGTATGATACATATTTATATGCAAGTATAAATTTTAAGGTTAAAGCTGAAATACGAAATAGACATAGGCAAAAAAGATGGATAAATTATATAGCAATACATTATTACTGTACTGATGATGAATTTGATACATTATATAATATTGATTCAGAAATAGATTTATTTGAAGAAATAGAAAAAGATTATAAGTATATTGATTTATATAATGAGATTAAGAAATATTATCCGTATGTAACTAAAGAAGAGTTTATAGTTTTGTTTTATAAAGCAAATGGTTATAAAGATAAGGATATAAAGAATTTCTTAGAAATTACATCGTATAGATATGGGAAAATAAAAGAAAATATCAAGAACATAAAAGTAATATAAGGGTTTGTTCTGTGGGTTATATAACAAGATATGGGAGTGTAGTGCTCATAATGTAGCAGAAATATAATTTTTGAGTTTTACATAATCGTAAATCAGTAAGGTTTTAATAAGAAACATATTTATTATATAAGGCTATCTTTGAGAGATAGCCTTATATAATAATTGATTGATAAGTTGTCTATTTTTATATTATGCATTTTCGGTATATCTGCATTTAGGAAAAGCAGAGCATCCCCAAAAACTCTTGCCAGTATTATTGCCTTTGGAAGCTTTACGCAAGACGAGTTTAGAACCGCACTTAGGGCATATTTTATCAGAACATTCTGAATTTGTAGATGTGTGTATGTCTTTTTCATCTGTATTATTGGAAATTGTTATATTAGATGACTCTACTGCCTTTACATCAATATTAGAGTTATCTTGTTGTTCAATATTGTGTGTATTTTCGACTTCTGTTAACATTTCTTCATATTTTTTTGAATAATCGGAACGCTCTGGTTTGTTAGCGTTAAGATAAAAATCAGCAAGTTCGCGCATTTCTTTTTCTGTATAAGAAGGATCTTTTGATTCGGAATTTAACTTTTTAATTGTAGCAACTAATTGATCTGCACGAATAACAGTATTTTTTAATTCTTTTGGAGCAAATCTGTAATTAAAATATGTCTTAGGGTTTGCAAGAACAATTAGTGATTTGTGGTTGTCATCAAAGTAGTGTTCAAAGGCCATTTTGGTTATAAAATTACCTTTGGCTTCTTTTCTATAAGCCTTCAATACATTTAAATGTCGTTGATTTTGTGTTACAGGCGAATATATACCTTCTTTTACTTTCTTTCCAAACATCTCATATGTTCGAATGAAATTTCCTTGACTATCTATTTCTATATTTCCAATAAGATTCTTGCACTCTATTATAAAGATTTTCTTTCTTGTAATTATGATGTAATCAATCTGTGCAGTTAGGTCTTCATGTTCAAGACAAACATCATGAAGTATATACATATCCATACCACTATTTTTAAGTTCATAAGCAATGTTTTGTTCACCTATTGCTCCATATGATGCAAGTTTAATCTGTTTTTGAATTTCTTGTTTGAGTTCTGGTGAGGTTGCCTTGCTTTCTAATTGATGCATTTTATCTATAAAAACAGTAGCATCACTGTCTCCTTTTAAGAAAACAGGACCGATTTTTTTCTGAAATAATTCCATGTTGGTCTCCTTATCTGTGATTGTGTGTTAATAATTAATTACTATTCTATGATAGTATACAACATTAGGAGACGGTATAGCTATAGTGTTTAGACGAATAATTATGTTTTGTGTAGTGGATGTGGTGGAAGTGCAAACTAATATATTTTATAATAAAATTTAAAGATATAGTAGGATATCGCTTATTTTTAAAATAATAATAAAGAGAAAGCAGAATTGTTCCGATTCCTGCCGGACGATAATAACTATAATCTGGAGCTTCATATGGCTGTTTTGAAGAATTGTGGAATGAAGCTGGAGTTTGATGAGGTATATGAGGATTATCAGAGGATTTATGATAAGACTATGGAGATGCAGGGGGAAAAGATGAATGAGAGGGGTGAAAGTGGTAGAGGCAGGGCGTGATAGCGTGCTCTTGAATTTGTAAATTATATGTAGATTATAGATGAAAACGATGCATGCGCAATGTACTTTACGGGTCTAAAAGAGAAAAATATCTGTGTAAAAAGTATAATTGACTTTGTTAAATACTTTGCTAAATGCAGATTTGTGCAATAAGTAATAAATTTGCGTATAGTATATTGAATCAATTACAGGAAAATATAAAATTTGAGAACGCAAAGTTTTATGTTGCTTAAAGGAATTATTGGTGGTATTATATGGGGTAGAGAGACTAAGGAGGATTGTTATGCATATCTCATATAAAAAATTATGGAAATTATTGATTGATAGAGAGCTTATGAAAAAAGACTTATGCGAAATGGCAGGAATAAGTTCAGCTTCTATGGCTAAGCTTGGAAAGAATGAAAATGTCAATACAGACATTATTTTGCGAATTTGTGTAGCTTTGCAATGTGATATTTGTGACATTATGGAGATTGAGAAAGATAATAACAAGTCCGTAATATAGGACAGCAAAGATGATAATATACTTGATAGAGGTGATACCATGAAAAAATATAATTTCATAGATTTATTTGCGGGTTGTGGCGGACTTAGTGAAGGATTTTACAAACAGAATTTTAATGCATTGGCTCATGTTGAGATCAATCCGGTAGCATGTAAAACCCTTAGAACACGTATGAAACATTACGGATATGAAAATGCGGACGAGTCTGTTTTGGAACTAGATATTACAAGTGAAGATGTTTTGGAAAGAATAGAGAGCGCTGTTAAGGGGAAAGAGGTGGATATTATTATTGGAGGTCCGCCTTGTCAGGCATATTCCAGCCTTGGTCGAGCTAAGGATGAAAATGCAATGCAGGATGACCCACGTAATTATTTGTTTGAAAGCTATGTGAAAGTTTTAAACAAATATTTACCTAAGTTTTTTGTGTTTGAAAATGTCACAGGAATGCTCACAGCCCAAATTAATGGCGAACATATTGTTAACAAGATAGTGGAAGCATTGAGTGAAAATTATAAAGTTAAATTTGATCCAAAGATTAATGTGTTAAATTCTGCAAATTATGGAGTACCACAGATTAGAAAAAGAGTAATTATAATAGGCGTTCGTAAAGATATTGATATTGAGCCAGAAGAAATGTATGCAGGAATTACAAAAACACATTATGATCCGGAAATGGGTAAAGATGAAAGAAAAGGATTAATAAAGTATGTAACAGTAAGAGATGCCATTGAAGAATTACCTGCTGTTAAACCGGGAGAGGGAGAACAAGAAATACAGTTTGAATCGAAAAAGAATAACGAATTCTTAAAAAGAATTGCATCAAATGAAAATATTCTTCGTGATCATGTGGCTAGGAATCATAATGATAAAGACATTGAACGTTATATTGCAATGAGTAGTAATCATTGGTCATTTCAGGAACTGCTGGAAAAACGCCCGGATCTTAACCATGAAAAACAAAGAGTGTTTGGAAATAGTTATACGGTACAGTGGTGGGATCTCCCGTCTAAGACAATTATTGCGCATTTGTATAAAGATGGAAATCAGTTTATTCATCCAGATAGTGCTCAAGGACGGACATTTACTGTTAGAGAAGCTGCAAGAATACAATCATTCCCGGATGACTTTGTGTTTGAAGGACCCCGTACAGAACAATTTAAACAAATTGGGAATGCGGTTCCACCGTTATTGGCAGAAGCAATTGCCAAGTGTATAAAAAATAAGTTGGACACGCTGGAGGCACATAATGATATTTAAATCTATAAACAGATTGGAAAGCAAAGCAGAAAAATCTTTCTGTAAGGAGCAAATTCAAGTATATATTAGATTAGTTGAGGTATATTGTGAGAAAAATAATTTGCAATTCTTATCAGAAAAATCTGATAAGTATATAGATGAGTTAATGGATATTGGTATTATAGAGAACCCTGATGAAATCAATGATTTGATAGAATTTGCTGGTATGTTGTATGAAAAGTTTGAAGTGGCTGTAAACTTTGCTATTGCAAATAAAGAACAAATCGGAGATCTGTTAGATAACTTATATAATTCAAAAAGAAAAGAAGCACAGGAAAAAGCAGATAAGGAAAAAAAATTAACCTTAGTGGATTTCTTTTGTGGAGCAGGAGGATTGAGCCTTGGATTTTTACAAGAAGGATTTCATGTAAAACTTGCAAACGATATAGAAGATGTGTGTATTCAGACATATAAGTATAATCATCCGGAACTTCCTTCAGATAAGCTGATACAAGGAGATATAAAAGAAATCGTAGATCATATTGATGAATATATCTCTGATGATATAGACATTGTAGTAGGAGGACCGCCTTGTCAGGGGTTTAGTGAAGCCAACAGACAGCGTGTAATTGATGATCCGAGAAACAAGTTATATAAGTATTTTGTGAAAGCAGTAGAAACTATTACACCTAAAGTTGTGGTAATGGAAAATGTAAAAGGAATGCTGAAAGTAGCTAATCAGGTTGTAGAAGATTATGAGCGGTTGCGTGTGAAAAAGGATGGACAAGAATACAGTTATAAAGTGTCCTATCAGATTCTGAATTCTCAGGACTTTTCGGTGGCTCAGAGTAGAGAACGACTTATTTACATTGCAATTCGAAGCGATGTGATGTTAGAAAAAAATATTACACCCGAGAAGATTTTTGAACAAATCAAAAATAACTGTGATGGAAATCAAAGATTTCTGCTGGCTGATGCGCTGAGAGATATTAAACCATTGGAAGCTCCTAGAATAAAAAATATGAATGAAGTGGATAGTGAGCTGACTGGAAAGAAAATAGATATAAATCCATATGATAATAACGATAATAAGTATTTAAATCTTATTAACCAGAATAGAAAAATACCATATGTTTTTAACCATAAAGCCCGGTATTGTAGTGATGTAAATTATGAGATATATAGAAGATTGAATCCGGGTGATGATGCAACTGATGATAAGATAAAAGATATTATGCCGTATGCGCATCGAAATCATTGCTTCAAAGATAAATACTACAAATTGATTGCAGATCGTCCATGCAGAACAATTACTGCACATTTGCGAATGGATTGTCATTCTCATATTCATCCAACACAGATTAGAGCAATCACGCCACGAGAAGCGGCAAGAATCCAGTCATTTCCTGATGACTATTTTTTCTGGGGAGCATATCTCAAGACATATATGCAAATTGGTAATGCTGTACCTACAATGATGGCAAGAGGAATCGCAAGTGTAATCAAGGAGTACCTTGTATAATAAGTGAGAGGGTGATAGTTTGAAAATTGTTCAGATGATAAAAAAACTAAATAATACTGAGTTGGGGAAGGGAGGAACACATGATACATATGTTTTGGTTCCTAATGACTTAGATATTTCGGATATTTTTGATACACCTGGTGCTGTAATTGATTTTGTGGATAAACAAAGAGGAAATCATGTTGGCTTGAGAAATACCGTGGGTCGGGAAAAGAGAATTGTTGGCTTAGGGCAATACTATCGAGAGAATGACTTGTCTGCTGGTGATGAAATAATATTTGAAAGAGTAGAGTCAGGCGATAATATAAGGTATTTCATTACTATACAAAAATACGATGAATCTTTAGTTGTACAAAAGTCAAAGTATGGGTTTGAGATTTTAACTCCGGAACGGTTAGCATATTTTAATGAAATTTGCCAGAATGCAGGAGCATTAGTCGAAATCAATTTTGTTACTGCTGAAAAAAAGAGAAATGACTCTCCAGAAGAGACGAATTTTTACGATATTTTAGTAAATGGTACAAGCTTATTGAATAGTTGCGGTGGTAAGGAAATTAAGGAACTGTATTTGAGTGGTAGAAACCTAAGAGTAACATCTTTCTATGGTTGGAAAAAATATGCATATGAAATGGAGGATTAGAAAATGAAGAATTATTATATTTTGTCAGTGGATTCATTTCAGGATACATTCACAAGAATAGATGCAGGAAAAGACTTTTATTTTGAATTATCAGTTCAGAATATATCTGGAATACTATCGGTTTTGCATGGCAGAGATACTGTTATTGTTTATAGAAAGAGTCCGGTGTCTGGATGCACTATTGTTCTTCAAGTTGTAGAAAACACCGGAAATAAGACAAAATTTAGAAAAGTATTTGAAATTGGAAATGTAGTATATCCAAGTGTACCTGATCATGATTTGGAAAATGAATATTTAGTGGAAATTAGTTCTGATGTATATGGTGTTATATGCAAGCAGATGTTGGATAGCATACAAGGAATTACGGAAGTGAATATAGCAGAAGAAGAGCATCAGAACAATCTGAAACAGAGATTTGAGCAGTACATTTTACATGTCCTGAAATTAAAATCGACTAGACAAGTGGGAGAACTTGAAAAATTATCAGATAGATTGGTTGCAAATGGAGTATTAGAAAGAGGAGTATACCAGATAGATAACATTGATGACTATACAAGTACTCTGAAAAAAATACGTGAAAGTGAAGAATATATAACATATAAATCAGAACGAAAAGAAAAGAACCCAAATTCTGGTCTGGCATGTGATCAGGGCATGAGTAATTACTTAAAATTTCTTGAATACCTGGCAGCTAAGGAAGAAAATGTGCCGAGAATCAAAGGTGCAGAGAATGTGCTGTTATATGGAGTACCGGGTGTAGGAAAAAGTCATGAAATACAAACAAAGTATTGTGATGATCCAGAAAGAATGGAGAGGGTAGTATTTCATCCCGATTATACATACTCGGATTTTGTTGGACAGATTTTGCCAAAAGTAGAGAATGGCAAGTTGAAGTATGAGTTTACAGCAGGTCCATTTACAACGTTGCTGGCAAAAGCATGGAATAATCCAGGTAAAGAGTATTATTTGGTCATTGAAGAAATTAATAGAGGAAATGCGCCTGCAATATTTGGTGAGATTTTCCAGCTCTTAGATAGAAAAACAGAAGACAGTCACAGATATGATCCAAGTGAATATGGAGAAAGTGAGTATTCAATTACCAACAGTGATATTGCAACAGCTGTATTTGGAGATCCAGAAGAAAAAATAAGGATTCCTTCAAATATGTGGATACTTGCCACGATGAATACTGCGGACCAGAATGTATTTACTCTGGATACCGCTTTTCAAAGAAGATGGAAATTGCATCATATGAAGAATGATGTTATGTCGGCTGGTCATTCTAAGGCAAAAATTGAAGGTTCAGAAATAGAATGGGGTACATTTGCGTCTGTAATTAATGAAATGGTAACGGATTACAGCCTTGAGATGATGAGTTCGGAAGATAAGAGATTAGGAGCATATTTTGTTAAAAAGAATGAATTATCAGAAGAGGAATTTCCAGAGAAAGTATTAAAATATTTATGGGATGACGCCTTCAAAATGAAAAAGGATGCTGTTTTTGATGATAAATTCAAGTCACTTGAGACGATAATTGAAACATATGAATTGTCTGAACCAGATAAGTTAAAATCAGTATTGCGTCTTGAAGTATACCAAAAGATGTTGAGTAAGCTGAAAAACAACACAAATGATGAAGAATCATAGATCAGGGTGGTGGTTTAGTGCAACAAGCAAGTTTGATTGACAGATGCAAAGTAAATACAAATTGGGATGAGGATATTTTTGTAGGGTTAAAGTGTGATGGAGATGATATTTCAATACACTTTCCACTCGGATTTGACATTTCACATGACGAAAAAGAGCTGCGTTCAGATATACTTCTTCTGCTAGATACTATTAGATCGACAACTTCCAGAAAAGAGTCAGAGTATGTTCAGGGTATTAAATCGTATGAACAAGTATCTTTTCCAGTACAAGCGTATCTGGAAGTGATTTTCGACTTTTATAAGAGAGGTTACTATAAGGAGATAGAAGTCTTATATAACGTTGCAAAAAGAGGGAAAATTAATTGGAATCGAACCATAAAAACCCAAAAAGCATACATTCAGGATGGAAATGCCTATTATCTTGATTTTGTAACTAAAAATAATTCGTTACAAAATGATCAAATGATTACATTAATACATGAATACTGTGTCTATGAAAGTTTTGATAAGATTGGGTGGCTTTTTACTAACAGTATGCCTCAGAAGCCAAGAATAAAGTTTAATTACAAAATGTTTAAAGGCATTTTAATGGATAAGATTGCTGCGACATTTAATGATAACAACAAAATGTTATTTCGTAATCTGCTCGCTATTATAGATTATACTGGTGCAGGTTTTTCAACCAGGAAATTTCAGTATGGGACATATAGATTCGAATATGTATGGGAATCATTGGTTGATAAGGTATATGGAATTTCTGGTAAGGAAGAGTTTTTTCCAAAGACTTATTGGAATATTGATAAGAATGTAGTTCCTAATGCTTGTTTGGAACCAGACACAATAATGCTGTGTAATAATGATGTATATGTACTGGATGCAAAATATTATAAGTATGGAGCAACAAAAAGGGCGGTTGATTTGCCTGAATCCACATCTATTAATAAGCAAATAACGTACGGTGAATATATCGATGAGCAAAAAAGTTTTCGTCAGAAGTACGGCGATAATATGATGGTGTATAATGCGTTTTTAATGCCATTTAATTCGAAGTCGGATAAATGGATGACAGAAGATAAGGTTATTCGTATTGGACAAGCCTATGGAGATTGGAAAACAAATCTTAAGTCATACGAAAAAGTACAAGGAATAGTTGTTGATATTAAATATTTGATGAAACTATCTACCAGACAAAATGAAGAAGAAATTCGGGTACTGGCAGATAAAATAGCAAAATATGTGGATGAGGAGGTTTAACAGAATGAAAATTACTATTTCAAAGATTTTAAATAAAACGGATTTGGCCGAATCAGGTTCTCATGGTGGATTGGTTGTGACTAAGCCGATGATAAATCCGTTGACAGATTTTTTTGAAGAAACTGGGGTGGATAGGGATTTTAAAGATAAGGATGACGGAGAAATTTTTTCAATTCATTACATGGATTACACTTCAAATGGAACCACGCCAAATGACAGAGTAACGCCAATTGGTAGATTTAAAACAAAGCATGAATTAAAACCGGGTGATCAATTAATATTGCAAAAGATAGATCAGAATGGACAAAAGGACTATTTTATAGAATATGCAAGAAGGTTAAATGCTGCATATTTTGTAGGGAAATCGAAAGAATCTGTTGAAGTTCTTGATTTTGAACAGTTTACGAATGTAATTATAAGAAAAATTCAAGAGGGAAAAGTACAGAGTATAACTTCTAATGATTGTGAAATGTACGTTAGATATATGGGAGTTCTTGGAAAACTAACAATAAGTCAGACGACAGATGGTTTTGAAATGTATTTTGATGGAGTACATATTGAGGAGAAATACAAATATTTTGAACTTGATATGTCAGTAGAACCATTTGAATTAAGAAAAACAGATAGTTGGAAGCTGGATATTGAACTGGATGTTAATGAGGCGGACACAGAATTAAATGATGAGGCGGATCAGAGTTTGATTCGTGATATCGGAGATGAGAACCTTTCGATAGACAAAACAACATATATACCAGTGCCGGAAGACAAGAAACCTGAAAATAATGTTAATGGGCGTAAGATTCCAAATAGAAGCCGAGATAAGGCGAAAAAAGCTTTGATTAGAGCGGATTTTAAATGTGAAGTCGATGAAAGCCACAAGCTATTTCTTCGAAAAAGTCAGCCGATTAATTATACAGAGCCACATCATTTGATCCCGTTGAAGTATGATAAATTATTTTCAAAATCACTTGATGTTGAAGCAAATATTGTTTCGTTATGCAGTTATTGTCATAATTTAATTCATTATGGTGCAGATGCAGAAATTGTAATTCGTAAGTTATGGGAAGATCGTAAGGAAGAATTAGAAGCTGCAGGAATACTGGAAATGAATAACGGAACTCGGTTGACAGTGGATATTCTATTAGGATTATATGGTATAAAGTAGGTGATTCTATGGATGTTCTAACAAAAGAACAACGACGTAGAAATATGCAACATATAAGAGCCAATGATACGAAGATTGAAGTTATGTTGCGCAAAGCATTGTGGAAAAAAGGATACAGATACCGGAAAAATTATAAGGGTTTACCAGGAAAACCAGATATAGTTCTGACAAAGTACAAGATTGCTATTTTCTGTGATGGTGAATTCTTCCACGGGAAAGATTGGGAGGTATTAAAACCAAGACTTGAAAAAAGTAATAACAGTGAATTTTGGATAAGCAAGATATCTCGGAATAGAGAGCGAGATGATGAAATAAATAAGAAATTGCTGTTTGAAGGCTGGACCGTTATTAGGTTCTGGGGTGACGATATAAAGAAAAATACGGATGAGTGTGTAAAAGTTGTGGAAGAAGCAATATTTGACATAACTATGCACGATATCGACGAAATGTAAAACGTAAAAAGGGGTTACAATTTTTAACCTGAATTTTAGAAGGAGTAAACAGCTTATGACTACAGAAGAAATTTTGCATTCTAATTTGACCGATGAGCAGTATGCAGCTGTAATTGATGACTCAAGAAATATATTGTGTCTGGTATGTGCAGGCTCTGGGAAATCAAGAACCTTGGCATATAAAATATGACCCGACCGGATATGCAGAGGATGCTGGACCTTGTGAAGAGGAATCAGATCAGCTGTGTTATAGTGAAAGATTTCTCCAGATTTTCCAGAGATCGCATTGAACAGGGAAAATACATCGAGCAGATATTTCCTTTTATGGGTGTGCGTTTTATTGCTATCAATGATAATTACGATAGCGCAGATTATGTAGGCGGTATCGATGAAATTGATGTTTCATTTAAGGAAATTCTTTTTGATTTCTTCAATGAGGAACAGTCGATAAAGGTGAGTACAACCATTGATGCCAAGCGTGGCAGCGGAAAATACATTTTTGCCTTTGCACCCTACGGATATATGAAGAGTCCGGAGGACAAGCACAAGCTGGTGGTGGATGGATATGCCAGTCAGATTGTGAAGTGTATTTTCAGAGAATACTTATCCGAAAAGTTCATGTATAAAATTGCTGAGTCTCTGAATAAAGAAGGAATTGCGACGCCGGGAGTGTACATTGCCATGTAGGAAGAAAATGAAAACCAGCTGGCAAAATACCGAGAGAAAAAGCCGCTTTGGGGTAATGTTGCGGTGGGTAGAATCCTCAGTAATGAACAATACATCGGGACAATGGTTTATAACCGCTTTAAGAGCGTAAATGTAGGTGATAAGCACGCCAAGGCTCTTCCGGAGGAAGAATGGAAGCGTGTGGAGAACTGCTATGTAGTCATTATAAGCAGAGAGAATTTTGAAAAGGTAGTAGCTATTAGAAAAGGTAATACCTGTGTCGGCGCAGAGAGGAAACATGAGACACATTGTCTAACCGGCAAAATGATTTGTGGTAACTGCGGACATCGATTAGCTCATTCATATTCGGGTCGTCCTAAGTATTATTGTGCCAAGCATTACATGGATAAAGCAGATGGAAAATGTAATATCAGTGTCCTTGATGCGACTATGGAAGAAGTTGTGATGAAGTTTCTGCAGCTGTTCATAGATATGTGGGTGGATTCCAGAAAGATTGTAGACATGCAATGTGAGAAATAGGCACAGCGATTGAAATTGGTGGAACAACGTTTGGTAGATATGGAGAACAGTAACGAGCGCCTTAATAGGGGTTTGCGTGATGCATACCAAAGCTACAAGCTTGGTATGAACGATAAGGAAACCTATCTGGAACAGAAAAAAACCTACGAGCAGTTACATGTGCGCATGCAGGAAAATATCGAAAAGCAGAAAGTGGCAGTTGGTAAGTTGGCAACGGTGGACTTGCCGGAAGTAGATGGTTTTGAAATGCTGGAAGGACAGATGAAACTGCAGAAACTGAATAAGGAAATTGTGGATGCTTTCGTGGAAGAAATTGTTGTGTATGGCAAGGATAGGGTGGAGATAAAGTGGAAGTTTCGGGATGAGTTTCAAGTGGTGGAAAAGCTCGAAAATTGTAGCAAATGATATGGAGATCTATGAGGAGTAGTAGTATAATAAAATTTAAGAGTTTTTGCATCATAAATATAAGTTGGTATTATTTCAAGGAGGATGAATACATGGATTATTTGTTCAAAGCAGTTCATAAAATTGATTATGATGCTGAAAGTTTTAGTGAGGTAGAAATACACCCAAATTTTGATAATTTTTTGACTGAATTATTAATGAATATTAATGACAATGTAGTTAATAAAGCCTATGTACCAACATCTCAGTCAACACAGGTAGTTAATGATGTTAGGAGCATTTTTTCCCTTCTTGAAGTAACAGAGATTGAATCTGAAGAAATGGCTATTAGGGTAAAATCATATGCAGATGATATAGCTCAAAGACTTTTTGATAAAGAAAAATTGAAGCAAGAGCAGATATATCATATGGGTCAGAATGTTAAAAAGGGGAGTTTAATACAGGCTGCTATTAAGAGTGGAGATACATATGCATATTTATTGGCGAAAGTTGAACATTCTTCGTTTGTTGATGATTCAGATTTTTCATTTAAATCAGGTTTTTCTAGTGAGCAGAAAAAAATCTGGAAAACATGTATTTTAAATTGCAGTATAGAAGATGAAAACATATTGGTTAATGAAGCCAAGATATATGTTAGTAATAGTGGAAAGTATTGGTCGGATGATTTTCTGGAATTAAGAGAACTCTCTACGGATGCACAAAATACAAAAAGAGCGTTTAATGCTATTGATACAATTCTTACAAGAGAAGTTAAAAAAAATGCACCAAGTGATTATACTGTAATTAGAAACACATTTGTAGGGTATATGAAGAGGGAACAACAACTAGATTATAATGAAATGGTCTCAGTTATTTTGGATAATTATGATGCAGATACTTTATCTCAAGAGTGTATAGCTGAATTAAAAAATAAACTTATGGAATTGCCTGAAAATAAAAAATTTGACAGATTATTTACAGTTGTTCCCAAGGAGATAAAAGCTAGGGTAAAACAGTTATATAAAGTTAATGAAGGAATTGAAATTAAAGTAAATGATTTCGTACAAGATATAAAGCAAAAAATATCTGCAGAAGAAGATGTGACAACTGGTGCAAAATATATTCGAATAATGACAAACAACGAGGATGTATATCAACAGTTTAAGTAGGCAAAAAGGTGGAATGTTTTGATGAGAAGTGTAATTGAGAATATTAAAGAAAAATTGAATACTTCATCATTGGTAAAATATTCTGAAGAAATAAGAATTGTAGATTTTGTGTTTGAAATAGTTGATTCTGCATGTGTGACTAAGGAGATTCTTCGAGAATTATTGGTTGGTTTTCCGTCGCGTGATGATGTAGAAATAACTGTTGTAAATGAAGCAGATCAAGGTATTCAAATTTCTAAAAATAATGATCTAGATTCGTTTGATTGGGAAATCTTTAATGGTGAACCAGTAACGATGACTTGGCATGTTGATAAAAACATATCTGATCAGAATGTAGTTTCAATCTATTGCTATGATAAGTTTTGCGAAGCTGTTGCAACTAAAGAATTACTAGATATAATGTTGATTTTTTCACAACTATTAACAGATAGAGAGTTTTTATATTTTGAAGTACAAGATAGCGACATTTATTTTGCAACAAAATCTATTTCTTTTATTGGCAGAGAAGACCATAATACGATAATAAATGGCGGAAGACTGGAAAGATTGAAAATGGTAAGAGATAATGCAAATTTCAGAAATGGATATTTGTATTCTTTAGTGCCTGGTGATTTTTCTTTTCAAATAAGTGGGATGAGGAATAGATTATCAGATTGCTTTGCGAAGATAGAGACTCTTTTAGCTGTATGCTATATTGCAAATGATGCTGAGATTGTAGATGCAAAAAAAATAGAAATAAAAATTTCTGGACAAAGAAATGTAAGTATGGAAATAAAAATACAAGAACTTATTTCCAATAGAGAGATAGTAAAGATCTATAATTGGATATATGAAGGTGGAAATAGCACAGATAAGGCTATTATTGCGCGAAATATCATAAGTCTTCATTGTAGATATTCTAACATAATTAATTTGGACGATAAAACATTCTCGTCAATTCAGTCGAATTTTAATCTGTATCAAAAGGATAATGTAGATAGATATTTGGATTTAAAGAATCAAGTAGGAAAAAGTGTTACAGAAATTATAGAAAAATCAAGTGACTTAGCATTTAGTATCCCTCATGGGATGAAAAATAACATATTAGCTGTATTTAGTTTTCTTTTTACTGTAATACTTGCGAATATTGTATCGGATGCGCCATTAGATAATATATTTACTAGAGATATTACAGTTATATTTGAGATTATTATATTTTTTTCTGTGCTCTTTTTGCTTTTTAGTGTTTATGAAACTAACTATAAAATAAAGCAAATGCAGATGGGATTTGATAAGCTAAAAAATAATTATAAAGATGTATTTGACGAAGAAGAATTGAAAGAACTTATTGGAGAAGATAGTTTTAAGAACGAAATTATCACAAAAATTAAGAAGCAGCGTAATTGGGCAATTGTTGCTTGGATTATTTTATTAATAATTTTACTTTTAGTGGTGGAAATGATTAGTAGCGATTCTACAGCTGATTGGATTGTTACTCTATTTGCAAGATTAAAAGAATAAAAAAATAGTAGCGGCAACGGTAAAGGACGTAGGTTCGACTCCTGCACCTCGCTTTTGAACAGTTAAAACTGAAAAATGCTATCCGTAGAGATATCTTCAGTAGCTACTGCCAGCACCTCAAGGCATGTGCTTTTCGGTCAAATGTATGGCTTGTAGCTTGCGTGAAAAATATTTAAAAAACTTCTCCTCACACCCTTGACACGAGCGGGGAATAGGTAAAACGTACGCTTCTGCATTTGCAATGAGAGAACTGGGATTTAAGAGAGTGTTATTTTTAGTTCATAGGGGACAGCTTGCAAGACAGACTAAGAAATCTTACGAAAAGGTGTTTGCAAAATCTGTTTCTATGGGTTTAGTTGGTGCTGGGTATCATGAATATGATGCAGATTATGTATTTGCTACGGTCCAGACATTAAATCGAGATGAGCATTTGCTTCAATTTGATAAGGATACATTTGATTGTATTGTGTTGGATGAAGCACATCATGTAACTGCTGATACATATCAGAAGATTATGAAACATTTTTCGCCTAAGCTTTGGCTTGGAATGACAGCAACTCCTGATAAGCGTGATGACAATGTTGCAGGTAGAAATGTTTATGAGTTATTTAATTATCAGATTGCTTATGAGATACGTTTGCAGCAGGCCATGGAAGAAAACCTGTTATGTCCGTTTCATTATTTTGGAATTACTGATTTGTCTATAGTTGGAGATGATAAAGATAATCGTGATTTTAGTATGTTAACAAGTGATGAACGTGTGAAACATATAATCCAGCAGGCAAATTACTATGGATATAGTGGAGAAAAGGTTAAAGGACTTATATTCTGTAGCAGTATCAAAGAAACACAGGAATTATCATATAAGTTTAGCAATATAGTTAATCCGGATACAGGGAAATATTTTAGGACAATAGCATTGAATGGTGATGCTAACGAATAGGAAAGACAGGATGCATTTGAAAGACTTGCAATGAATGAGAGTGAGGCAAATGTCCATAAGCAGCCATTAGATTATATATTTTCTGTAGAAATATTGAATGAGGGTGTTGATATTGTGGAGGTTAATCAGGTTATTATGCTCAGACCAACACAATCACCAATAGTATTTATTCAGCAGTTGGGACGAGGGCTAAGAAAGGCTGATGGTAAAGAATATGTTGTAATTCTTGATTTTATTGGTAATTACAATAATAATTTCATGATTCCAATAGCATTATCCGGGGATAGAACTTACAATAAAGACAATATTCGTAGATATATAATGGAAGGTGGAAGAATTATTCCAGGTGCATCTACAGTGCATTTTGATGAAATAAGCAAAAAGAGAATATTTGCATCTGTTGATAATGCTAATTTCAGTGATATTAAGCTGATAAAAGAAAATTATACAAATCTTAAGAATAAATTGGGAAGAATACCTGCACTCAAGGATTTTGATGATTATGGGGAAATGGATGTTATACGAATTTTCGATAATAACAGCCTCGGTTCATATTATAAATTCTTAGTAAAATACGAGAAGGATTATAAGATCCGTTTGTCACAGGAAGAAGAAAAGATAGTTGAATTTATTTCAAAGAAACTGGCAAATGGTAAGAGAATACAGGAGTTGCAATTATTAAAGAGAACACTTCTATATGCAAATGGGTTATCAAAATGTGGATTATTTACAGGACTATCACAGGATTTGTTGACATATGGTAAATCCATCAGTAAGGAACAGCAAGAAAATATCATAAATGTTATGACAAATGAATTCCCTGCGGGTTCAGGTAAAAAGACATATTCCCAGTGTGTCTTCATAGAAAAGGAAGGCAATGATTATAAACCAACGAAGACATTTCTTGAAATGTTATCAGATAGAGATTTTTATAATGTTATTAAGGAACTTGTTGATTTTGGCATAAGCAGATATGAAAGAGATTATAAGCAAAGTTATGATGTAACAGATTTTGTTCTTTATCAGAAATATACATATGAGGATGTGTGTCGTTTGCTTAATTGGGAGCAGAATGAAGTGCCATTAAATATTGGTGGTTATAAATATGATAAGAAGACAAAAACATTTCCTGTATTTATTAATTATGATAAATCGGAAGATATTAGTGATACGACAAAATATGAGGATCATTTTGTGCCAGGATTTAGAGATCGTTTGATAGCAATATCGAAATCTGGAAGAAGTCTGCAGTCTGAAGATGTACAGAATTTTCTTAAGGCAAAAGAGCGGGGAATCAGAGTGGAACTTTTTGTTCGTAAGAATAAAGATGATAAGATTTCTAAGGAGTTTTATTATCTGGGACATATGACAGCTAGTGGGAATACTAAAGAATTTACAATGCCCAATACACAGAAGACAGCAGTCGAAATAGAATGGATTCTTGATGTTCCTGTGAGAGAAGATATCTATGAGTATATTGTAAATTCATAAATACATACAAAATTCTCTGCATATGCAAAGACAATCATATTTTGTTACAGAAAAGAGGAAAATACATGAAAACAGTTAGGGTAGTTGCAGCAGTAATAAAGGCAGTTAATGATAAGAAAGAACCAATTATTTTTGCAACCCAGCGAGGATATGGAGAATTCAAAGATGGCTGGGAATTTCCAGGCGGAAAAATAGAAGCAGGAGAAACACCACAGGAAGCGTTAAAACGTGAGATTATGGAAGAATTAGATACAGAAGTTAAAGTTGGAGTTTTAATCGACACAATTGAATATGATTATCCTAATTTTCATCTTTCAATGGATTGCTTCTGGTGTGAGATATTAAGCGGAGATCTGGTATTAAAGGAACATGAGAATGCAAAATGGCTGACTAAGGAGCATATTGGAGAGGTTGAGTGGCTGCCAGCGGATGTTACTTTGATTGAGAAGATAAGAAGATACATATAAATCTTTCCGTGTGTTTCGAGTGTTTAAATCATTTAGATACTCAAAAAACATCCAAATGTTTTTAAATGTCTTTCATAGGCAGAAAGAATCTTTGACTGTCGTATGTGTTCTGGCTGTTGGATATATATTTATTTCGGCACTTGTTATATTTAATGTAGAACCGGAAACTTTTAACAACTTTTTTGATGCTATATATTGGGCTACAGTATCTTTGACAACAGTAGGTTACGGAGACATATATGCAGTTTCAATGGCAGGAAAGGTTATTACGATGATATCATCAGTGTTTGGCATTGCAATTGTAGCATTGCCAGCAGGCATAATAACAGCAGGATATATGGAGGAGTTGAATAAAGATAAATGATAATACACAAATCAATCATTCGAGTGGGAACAACAGAGGGGCATTTTCGTATGATTATGCCTTCTCTTATGAGACAGTTTAAGGAAAGGTGCAGATATTAGATCATTTGCTTGACTGGGAGGGGGTTACGCTGGATTGTGTGCACACATCAGGTCATTTTGACCTGTATCAGCAGATGGCGCAGGAGAATTTGGTGGCGTGTTTCAGCTTGTCCATGTATCTGCCACATTTGCACGAATTGAACTTATATAATGACAATAAGCTGCTGGTGTTTCCGATAAAAGATTTGACAGAAACCAATCTGGTATACATATTTATGAATAAGGATAATGCGTATGCTGAAGGAACTGCTGGATTTAAGAATTTGTTGAAAAATGAAGTGAAAAATTATGTTTAGATAATTTAGATTTTCGTATACAATAATTATGCCCTGATTGATGAATCTATAGATTATAGAATATTTATAGATTGATAAATCAGGGCTTTTATTTTATTGATGATTTACCTGCAAGGTAAATTATTGGTTGACATGAGAGTTGACGGATGTTAATATAAATTTACCACAAAGGTAAATTTGTATTAAGAGGTGGTTCATTGGATATTACATACAAAGACAAGAATATTAAGAATATTTGTATGGATGCTAAAGCTGCCGATAGAACCTATGGAAATGAGATGTCTGAAAAAATACATATGCGTCTGGATCAGATTAGAGCTGCGGATACAGTAGAAGAGATGATTCAGTGTCATATTGGTAGATGTCATCAACTATCAAATAATAGGAAAGGGCAGTATGCAGTTGATTTAGTTCATCCATACAGATTGGTGTTTGAGAAACATGGTGATGTGGTTCAGATTGCACATATTATGGAAATAGTGGATTATCATTAGTTGGAATATGAATAGGAGGTAGCAAAATGGTGAGAAGTCGCAGTATAATTGCAACGCCACCAGGAGCAACAATAAAAGAACAGCTTAACGATAGGGGGATGAGTCAGAAAGAGTTTGCTGTAAGAATTGATATGTCAGAGAAACATGTCAGCAAACTCATTAATGGAGAGGTTCAGTTGACACCTGAGGTGGCTGTTAGATTGGAAATAGTGCTTGGCGTGCCAGCAAGGTTTTGGAATAATTTGGAGGCAATATATAGAGAAAAACTTATAAAGATTGCAGCGGAAAAGGCTATGGATGCGGATGAGAATTTGGCTAGACAATTTCCATATAGTGAGATGGCTAAGTTAGGCTGGATACCACAAACAAGGAATTCTAAGGAAAAAGTTATTAATCTTAGAAAGTATTTTGAAGTGGTTAGTTTATCATTGTTAGAGAATACACAGATTACAAGAATTGCATGCAGAAGACTTGCAGTGACAGATAAGAGTGATTTGGCTTTGCTAGCATGGACACAGGAAGCTAAAATTCAAGCACGTGGCATAGAAACGAAACCAATTAATATTAAGGGTCTTATAAGTGTTATGCCAGATATAAGAAAGATGACTTTAAAAAAACCAAAAGATTTTTGCTTTAAGCTTAAATCATTGCTTGCAGAAAATGGGGTTGCATTGGTATTTTTACCACATTTGAAAGGTTCATTTTTACAAGGTGCTACATTTATAGATGGGAATAAGATTGTTGTTGGATTAACAGCAAGAGGCAAGGATGCAGATAAATTCTGGTTTAGTCTGTTCCATGAACTTGGACACATTATTCTTGGGCATGTGGGAAAAAATGGTGGAACAACAGAACAGGATGAACAGGATGCAGATGTATGGTCAAGAGATGAATTGATTCCATTAGAGGTATTTAAAATGTTTAAAGAAAAACAGAATTTTTCGGTTGCAAGTGTAAAAAGATTTGCAAAAGAGAATAAAATTGCTCCGGGAATTGTTGTTGGACGATTACAGAATGAAGGCTGTATTGAGTACAATATGTTAAATGAATTGAAGGAACATTATGTAATTACTGTATAAGAATTTACATAAGGAGAATTTTCATGAGCAATATTATTGTTTTGTCAGGCAGTCCGCGTAAGGGCGGCAATACTGACCTGTTGGTTGATGCATTTGTTAAAGGTGCGGAAAAGAATAATAATGTAGAAGTCGTTTCGGTGGCGGATTATAAGGTCAACCCATGCATTGGTTGTAATTCTTGCTTTGACAGGGAAGGGCATGATTGTTTTCAGCAGGATGACATGCAGGTGGTTTATGATAAGTTAAAATGTGCTGATGTGATAGTGGTTGCTTCGCCAGTGTATTTTTATGGAGTGAGCGCGCAGCTTAAAGCAATTATCGACAGGTTACATACTCCTATGAGAAATGATTTCAAAGTCAAGAAGCTGGCATTGATATTGGTAGGGGCAGCGGTTTTGCCGGAATTGTTTGATTCAATTAAGATACAGTATCAGCTTGTGCTTAATTTCTTTAAGCTTGAAGATGCGGGAATGGTGTTGGTCAGAGGTGCTAAGGATAAAGGTGATGTCAGGAACACTGATGGGCTGGATGAGGCTTATCGGCTGGGATTGGCGATGGAGTGATTTTGTTTTAAATTAAAGAGTTGAGGAATTGACTTACAGTATCAGTAGGTGTTACACTTCGTGTAACACCTACTGATACTGTATAAATAATGGGGTAATAGACATAAAAATTGTACAAAGGTTAATTTCGTTGAAATTGAAGTTTGTGTGAGTGATACCAAATGTAAATGGAGGGGAAATTTGAATAACAGGAATAGAAGATAATTGTGATTTTAAAAAGGCAAATTTCTTGACAGCACTGCAAAAAGATGTATAATAATCGTAACAGAACCCACCACGCCTCTGGTTTTTCATGCGCAACCCGGTGGGATTTTTTATTTATGGAGTGTTTTATGTATCAATATCCTAAACAAATATTAACAATAGAACAACAGGTTCAATCATATATTGATGCTGGTATGATAATTACTTCTCGGTCAGATGTAGAAAATGCGTTGAATTCAGTTGGATTCTATCGCTTACGAGGATATTGTTTTCATTTATATGATAATGCTGCCAAAAAGTATGTTCCGGGGACAAGGTTTGAAGATGTCCTGAAACTGTATTATTTTGACCGGGAATTATCCTGCTTAATTTTTTCTATGATTTCTAAGATTGAGGTATCTTTGAGAGTGCGATTAGTGGAATCGTTACTTATACATAGAGAACCACTTGTTTTGCAAGATTCGTCGATTTTTAAGGATAAAAAACTGTATTGGCAGAATATGTCTACCATAGCATCTGAGATTGCTCGATCTAATGATGTGTTCATTAAACATAATTTTAATAATCATGATGGAGAAGTGCCTGTATGGGCGATTGTTGAGGTTTTATCTTTTGGCACTTTGTCAAAGATAATTAAGAATTTAAAAACAGGAACGGGAAGTTCATACTCAGTATTGGCGGCTAATTATCAGTATAAATCGCAAAAGGGAAACTTGGTAAATCCATCTAAGAAAATGTTCACTTCATGGATACAGGGAGTCTCAATATTACGTAATATGTGTGCCCACAATTCGAGAATATACAATCGAACAATACATACTACACCAGAAATCCTTGATGTAGATAAAATTACACCTATGCCTGCGCATAACGGATTATATCAAATCTTATTGGCAATGAAATATCTAAGATCGTCAGATGAAGAGTGGAAAGAGTTTGTAGATGAATTTGATAAGTTGATTCAAAAAAATAATAGCGTAATCAATATTGCATCAATGAATCTTCCGACAGATTGGAAGTTGCATTTGAGTGTTTAAAATATGTTTTATTGCATAAAATAATAAGGCAGACCTAACCAAGCATTCTATGCTCAAACCGGTTAGGCTTTTGGCGGAGTGTTACGATAAGCACTTCGCTTTTTTGATTTATGCGCAGCTTAAAGCAATTATCGACAGATTACATACTTCTGTGAGAAATGATTTCAAAGTTAAGAAACTGATGAATCAGAAAATCTGTATGCCTGTGGAAGACTGCTTTATCTCAATAATTGAATTAAAACCAGTGGAAGATAAGATTTTGAACAAGTACGGCAGGATGCGCAGAGTGTTTTTGCAGGAGCATAATCCGATATTGTTTGATAATTTGACGCTATGGCTTGGGTAAGGCACATGAATCTACTGAAAGAGATGGAGAAGAAAGCAGTAGTCAGAGAAGTAATTTATGAATGATTTGAAATGAAACCAGCTCGAAAATGGCAAAATAAAGAAAAATATTACTTGTGAATATTTAATATTTTGCCGATAGTGTAGTATACGATATTATCGATAAAATATAAATTTAGATTTGATTTATAATGGAGGAGAGCAGATGCGATACCTTTTAGTTACTGAAATAGCGAAAAAATGGGATGTGTCGGAACGTAGTGTCAGAAATTACTGTGCTCAGGGACGAGTAAACGGTGTGTTTCTTACCGGCAAGACTTGGAACATTCCCGAAAATGAACAAAAGCCGGAGCGTTTCAATAAAAAGAAAGAGCAGCCAATTACATTGCTAGATATTCTGCAGGAGCAGAAGGCAAGTAAGTATTCCGGTGGTATGGATACAGCACTTCCGGAAGAAGTTTCCGATAAAATGAAAGCTCTGCTGACAGAGTACAACGGAAAAGAAGAAAAGACTTTTGAGGATATTCTGGATTTTCATGTGAAGTTTGAACGCATCCATCCATTCCAGGACGGTAACGGTCGTGTGGGCAGATTAATTATGTTCAAGGAATGTCTGAAATATAATATCATTCCGTTTATCATCGAGGATAATCTGAAGATGTTCTATTATCGTGGATTGGAAGAATGGAACAATGAAAAAGGTTATCTGACAGATACCTGTCTGACCGCACAGGATAAGTATAAGGCGTATTTGGATTATTTTAGAATTGCATATTAAACATTGCATTTTTATCGAATATTTACTATGAGTTGTTTTGACAGATTTGTTTTACATTTTCATTCCATGGTGAAAGACTGTCAAGTGAAATTCTTGCGGAGCTAAAATCCCGGGTGTTGAGCAAAGACACCCACAGGTTTATTCTGTATATAAGAGATAGGATAGAGCAGGGAAAGCCGGTTTTCCGAGGAAGAACAGGAAGTGGCACGGTACATGCTGGCACAAAAGATCAAACTTGAACAGGAGTGTATACGATAATGTATAAGAAATGTTCTCTAAGGGGGATTATGAAGAAGAAAATATTACTGTGTCTGATAGCACAGCTCATATGTTGGGGTATTATGACGATGTCAGATTATATGGAAGAAACATATAACGACAGTTTCAATCTGATTGTTGTATTTGCGGTTCCTCTGATGTGTGTGGTTCTGTATATTATATTCAGGAGATGGATATATGACAATCAGATGGTGCGGCTGAAAGATGTCGTCATAATCTGCGGGACGTGGCTGATCTGTGGACTGATACTGGGATTTCTGATAGGTGCTTTGGTTAACAATCAAATGTGGATAGTGTCGCAGGCTACAGGAGGATGGGAACATCTGCTGAATGGGATAGAATATATGATGTTCGCCATGACACTTGCGGGAATACCATTTGTGGCTGTAGTATTGATTGAATCGGTTATAGGAATAGTGAAATTGTTAAGGAGCCGGAAAGGCGTGAGATGAATCTTACGTCTTTTTTCTTAGGCTTTATGTAGGCGTATATTACTTGAAAAATCAAATAACGTATGATAAATTATAAATGTGACGTAAAAATAGTCGAGTTTATAAAAAGGTGATTAATGTGAAAGAATTTTTGGAAAAAGCATTACGGCAAAATGTAATAATGACTGAGAATAAAGAGGTATATAAAAAGCTTCCGTTAGCATATCGTGGAAGGTATGATATTTTTACAGTAGAGACGAATGGTGTGTTATGGATGGCTATTCATCCAAAAGATGATGTCGGACTTGTTATGTTACGTAGAGACAGAGCTGGCGTAGAAAAAATGACAGGATTAAACTGTGCAATATTTCTTGATCGAACAACATTTTATATAAAGGAAAAAATGATGGAAGAAGGAATTCCTTTTGCAATAGAAGGGAAGCAGGTATTTCTCCCATTTATTGGATATTTGTTGAGTAAGGAAAATGAAAGAGAGCTGGCACCAGTTCATTTAATTTCATTTTTGACGCAAAAAATGCTTCTGATGGCTATTTATGAACGATGGAATGAAGTGAAGGTATCTGATGCAGCGAAACGAATAGGAGTGTCAACAAAATCTGCAAGCCGGTGTTTTGATGAACTGGAATATTTAAATATTGATGTGTTGGGCATGAAAGGTAAATCAAGAGTTATCAATATTCCGGATGACCGAGAACAATTATGGCAACAGATTGAAAATGTATTAAGAAATCCGGTGATTCGAAGATTTGTTCTGAGAGAAGATAAGAAACTAGAAAAGAAAGCAGGTATTTCTGCTTTGTGTGAGTATTCTCTTTTGTCAGATAATGTTTATCCTACTTATGCAGTAACCAAGAAAGAACTGAAAGATAGTGGAGTGAAAGTGGAAAAACAAGTGAGTGAATTGGAAGAAATTGGCTGTGTTGTTTTGGAATTGGGATATTTTATTGATTTTTTAGGAAAAGGATTTCAAGATCCCTTGAGCGTAGTATTGTCATTTACAGGAGAAGAGCAAGAAGAGGAACGGGTAGATATTTCTATTAATGAGATGTTGGAGGAATATGTATGGTCAAAGGATTAGATACATTTCAGAAGTACTTTGCAGATTATGAAGAACAGTATGTTTTAATAGGTGGTGCAGCCTGTGACATTCTGTTTGAAAGCAATGAAGTAAATTTTAGGGCCACAAGAGATCTGGATATGGTTTTGATTGTTGAAGCAAGTATTCGGATAAAAATGTGATGTGTTATACAGTTGATTTGAAACCCATTTTTACACCTTTTGCGGACGATATTATGCGAAAATAAACCAGGTTATGCCAGAAAGCAAAAATTTACAAAGGCTTACAAAGTTCGAGAAACCAAGAAAAACTAAGAAATGCGAGGTTATGTAACAATGATAAAAGTACTTTTCATCTGCCACGGCAATATCTGCCGAAGCACTATGGCAGAAAGCGTAATGACTTATTTAGTTGAGAAAGAAGGGCTTGCTGATAAGTTCTATATCAATTCGGCGGCGACAAGTCGCGAGGAGATTGGTAATGGGGTGCATCATGGCACTGTTGCCAAGTTGAAGAAAGAAGGGATTCCGGTGATTCCGCACAGGGCAGTGCAGATGACTCTGAATGATTATGAGGAGTATGATTACCTTATTGGAATGGATACGGAGAATATCCGCAATATGCAGAGAATATCGGGCGGAGATCCGGATGAGAAGATATATAAGCTGCTTACTTTTGCGGGAAGCGGACTTGATGTGGCAGACCCGTGGTATACGGGAGATTTTGAGGCAACTTACAGGGATGTTCTGGCAGGTTGCAAAGGTCTGCTTGAATGCCTTAAGGAAGAATTGTAGTCGGCTGCAGGCAGGTTACATGAGCAAGTGCTACGGTAATATATGTGAATAAAAAGGGTCGGGCAAGGCAGGCTGTCTTCTTCTGGGACAGCCTGCCTTGCCCGACAGCCACTACCTATAGGTTGTTACCCACCTACCACGGCAGAATATACATATTCCTCTGGTAAGAACCGAATACAGTGGCAGTTGCCTTAAGCTCTGCACCGAGACGGCGGAAAGACGAATTGCTGGCGACGTTGTCAGGGTGGGCTACGGCGAGGATTGTGTCGATGCCGCGGTTGCGGGCAATTGAACAGAGACGCTTGTTAAGCTCACACATGAGATTGTGACCGCGGAAGTCAGGGTGAACCATGCATCGTCCGACTTCAGCTACATTTGTAGAATGAATGTCGAGACCGAGCTTTTCAGCTTCCTCAGCAAATTCATGTTCATTAAAGAAAAGGGCGCTGGCGGCAACGAGTTCATTATCGTCATTAAATGCACCTAAGAAGCATGTCCAGTCAGCATCAAAGAAATGTGAGCGTTCAATATCATCAATAGGAATCCACCATTCCGGAACAGGGAGAGCATTTTCTATAGTAAATATAAGCTGTTCGAGAGCAGCCTTATCATTTTTATCTAATACACGGATATTCATAGCAATCTCCTATACACTTAAATTCAGAAGTAACTTTAATATTACCTTAATATATGCAAGTTATAATCATAATCCACCACATTATAATATGTATGTATCTTAAAATCAAAATATTTTTAAATTCGCGGGCAGAATATTAAGCAGGCACAAATTAATGCCGATATACATTTATAAGACATATTGCTTCTTGAATATTTATAAAAATATATATTTAGATAGATTTTTTTTATTTAGGGCTTTTAAATTTCCTTTTTTATGTATATAATGGTGATTAGCCATGGGTACACATGGCTTCTAATGACTTTTGATTTTATGTTTTATCTGAATATATCGGACAGACAGAGGTTCGCATTGTTTTATAAGAAAGGGGAATTATCATGTTATCAACAGATATTGGTATAGATTTAGGTACTGCAAGTATTCTTGTGTACATCAGAGGCAAAGGTGTTGTTCTTAAAGAGCCTTCAGTTGTTGCATTTGACAGGGATACTAATAAGATTAAGGCTATCGGTGAGGAAGCAAGACTGATGCTTGGTAGAACACCAGGTAACATCGTTGCTGTAAGACCTCTTCGTCAGGGTGTTATCTCTGATTACACTGTAACTGAGAAGATGCTTAAGTACTTTATCCAGAAGGCTATCGGCAAGAGAATGCTTAAGAAGCCTAGAATCAGTGTATGCGTACCTTCAGGTGTTACTGAGGTTGAGAAGAAGGCGGTTGAGGATGCTACTCTTCAGGCAGGCGCAAGAGAGGTTGCTATTATTGAAGAGCCTATCGCAGCAGCTATCGGTGCAGGTATTGATATTTCAAGACCATGCGGTAATATGATTGTTGATATCGGTGGTGGTACAACTGATATCGCTGTTATCTCTTTAGGAGGAACTGTTGTAAGTACTTCTATTAAGATTGCCGGAGATGATTTTGATGAAGCTATCGTAAGATACATGAGAAAGAAGCATAATCTTCTTATTGGTGAAAGAACCGCAGAAGATATTAAGATAAAGGTTGGTTCTGCTTATCCTAAGGCAGAAGTCACAACTATGAATGTACGAGGAAGAAACCTTGTAACAGGTCTTCCTAAGACTGTAGAGGTAAGCTCAGAGGAGACAGAGGAAGCTTTAAGAGAGGCAACTTCACAGATTGTTGAAGCTGTTCACAGCGTTCTTGAGAAGACTCCACCAGAACTTGCATCTGATATTGCAGACAGAGGAATCGTCCTTACAGGAGGCGGAAGTCTTCTTTCAGGACTTGAGGATTTAATTGAAGCCAAGACAGGAATTAATACTATGACAGCCGAAGATCCAATGACATGTGTTGCTATTGGTACAGGTAAGTTTATTGAGTTCCTTGCAGGCTACAGAGACGAAGTTAAGTAACCTGGAACATTTTTAATAACATTATTATGAATGTTTCTTAACATTCTGGCAGAATGGACAATTTTTATGCCGGAAGAATATATTATCAAGAAAGAGGCGGGCTATGGTAAAAGGGCTTTATACAGCGTACTCTGGCTTGACAGTTCAGCAGAAGAGACTGGATGTAGTGTCTAATAATCTGGCTAATGCAACTACCACAGGTTATAAGAAAGAAGGCCTTACGACACAGTCGTTTAAAGATGTTTATGGCATCAAAGTTAAAGATGAAACTGTGGGCTATATTAATCAGAATATCGGAACTCTGAATCTTGGAGCAAAGATAGGAGAATCTTTCAGAAGCTGGGATCAGGGTTCTTTCCAGAACACAGGCAATACATTTGACTTTGCGCTGAGTGGAAGTGGATTGTTTTCGATTTCTTTCACTAACAAAGCTGGAGAAACTTCAACGCTTTATACCAGGGACGGATCTTTCCAGATGAACCGTGAAGGTTATCTGGTAACCAAGGATGGTGATTTTGTATTGGGCGAGAATGGACCGATACAGTTACCTACAGACTTTGAAAAGCTGACTGTAGAAGAGAGCGGCGAAATATATGCTGACGGACAGTATGTAGACAGATTTGCTCTTGTAGATTTTGAGAATTATGACTATGTTGAGGCATACGGCGAGAATCTTTACAGAGCTGTAGATGGCGCAACACAGACAGATGCTGCAGCAACAGTTAATCAGGGATATTTGGAGGCTTCCAATATTAATGTGGTAACAGAGATGGTAGATATGATATCTATTGCAAGAGATTTTGAAAGTAATCAGAAGATTATGAATACTATCGATGAGATGTTAGGAAAGATGGTATCTATATCTGAGATTTAGTAACAACTGTTAGGCATATACATATGGAGGACTGACGACATGATGAGATCATTGTGGACTGCTGCATCAGGAATGATGAGCCAGCAGACAAGTGTAGATACTATTGCCAACAATCTGGCAAATGTTAATACAGTAGGATATAAGCAGGAGCAGACTCAGTTTAAGTCTCTGCTTTACCAGAATCTTCAGGCGAAGACTACTTCTGCCAACGGAGAGAATAAACCTGTTGGAGCACAGGTTGGACTTGGTTCAAGAGTTTCAGCAGTAACATCAATATATACACAGGGTGCATTAAATGCAACTGACAGTACAACAGATTTTGCAATTAATGGAGATGGTTTTTTCGCAGTAAGAAATACTAATACTGACGAGACTGTGTATACAAGAAATGGACATTTTACATGGGCAACAGCTACAGAAGGTGTAATGCTTAGTACTTCTGAAGGATATCCTGTACTCAGCGCAGATGGCGCAGAGATAGTTCTTGGACAGGACGCTAATGGTAAAGATTATAAGACTAATCTTATTACTATTGATACAGACGGCAACCTTTTATATCCTGACGAGTCTAACAATCCGGCACCAATCGGTATTAAGATTGGCTTATATCAGTTTTCTAATCCTGCAGGACTGGATAAGATTGGTGGAAGCTACCTTTCAGAGACTGAGGCGTCAGGAGCTGCACTTAACGAAGCGTACGATGAAGTTGGAAAGAAGAGCTCATTAAGACAGTCATATCTTGAATCATCTAATGTTCAGGTTGCAACTGAGATGGTTAATCTTATTACAGCACAGAGAGCGTATGAATTATGTTCTAAGGCTATAACAACATCTGATACAATGATGGAGCAGGCTAATAACCTTAAGAGATAAGCGGGGTGTAGTGTATGAGCGATTCTATTACGGGGCTTAGCAGTAAGAATTATTCAGATGTGTATGATTCTAAAGCGGGTTCTTTAACTAATAAACTTACAGATACTGATTATTCTAAGGCATCAGACGATGAACTTATGTCTGTATGCAAGGATTTTGAAAGTTATTTTGTTGAACAGGTTCTTAAGTCAATGGAGAAGATGGCTAAGATTGATTCGGATGACGAAGATAGCAATCTGTTCTCTTCTATGGCTGGAATTGGCGGAACAGAGGATACTTCACTTAATACTTTGGGAAGTTACTTTGGAGATGAGATGGTGTCATCTTATGCCAAGCTTATGACTGATTCTAATCATGGCAAAGGACTTGGAATAGCACAGACGCTTTATGAGCAGATGAAGAGAAATTATTCTACAGAGTCTATTCCTAAGGCAGATGAGCAGGAATAATATTTAACATAAAGGAGATAACAGATTGGATTACGAGTCTGTGAAATATGTAGAGGGCTTTGTGGAGAATATTATCTTCAGGAATGAAGACAATGGATATACGGTTTTTAATATTGTATATGATGATGAAGAAATCACCTGTGTTGGAGTGTTAAGCTATATCAACACAGGTGAATTTATTACTGCACAAGGCGAATTTGTTAAGCATGCAGTTTACTACATGCAGTTTAAAGTCACATCTTATGAGTTCAGGGCGCCGGATGATGCTGCATCCGTAAGGCGTTATCTAAGCTCCGGGGCAATCAAGGGTATCGGCGAGAAGATGGCTGAACGAATAGTTAAGACATTTGGCGATGATACATTCAGGATTATGGAAGAAGAACCGGAGCGTCTGGCTGAGATTAAAGGAATAAGCATGTCTAAAGCTATGGATATAGCAAACCAGCTTATTGACAAGAAAGACATCAGAAAAGCAATGATGTTTCTTCAGCGTTATGGAATCCAGATGAATCTTGCCAACAAAATATTTAAGCGTTATGGAAACGATATATATAACATTCTTGAACAGAATCCGTACAGGCTTGCTGATGACATAGAGGGTGTCGGTTTTAGGACGGCTGATGAGATTGCTTCGCGTGCCGGAATTAAGATTGATTCTGAATTCAGGATTAAGAGCGGAATATTTTATGTGCTTAACCAGGCGACAATGCAGGGACACACATATCTTCCGTATGATAAGCTTGTGCGTCAGGTCAATGAACTGCTTTTGATTGATGTCCAGGACTATGACAAATATCTCATGGACCTGACAATGGATAAGAAGATAGTTGTCAAGGTTAAGGACAATGTAAAATGTGTCTATGCCCGCATGTATTACAACATGGAAGCAAATGTTGCAGCGATGCTTAATAATCTCGATGTACAGATTGAGGAAGACCAGAAATTCATAGATGACAGGATTGCAAGGATTGAGGATAAAGAAGGCATAAATCTTGATGATATCCAGAAAGAGGCTGTCGCGAAAGCTGTCAGAAACGGGCTTGTTGTTATTACTGGCGGACCGGGAACCGGTAAGACTACAACTATTAATACAATAATCAAATATTTTGAGCTGGAAGGTCTGGAAATCAGGCTGGCAGCGCCTACGGGACGTGCAGCCAAGAGAATGACTGAGGCGTGCGGTTATGAAGCACAGACTATCCACAGAATGTTAGAGATAAGCGGCGGCGTGCCGGATGGTGACAGAAAGTCGGCAGCAGGTCTGTCTATGTTCTTTGAGAGAAATGAAGATAATCCGCTTGAGGCTGATGTTATTATTGTTGATGAGATGTCGATGGTAGACATAAGCATTATGAATTCACTTCTTAAAGCTGTTTCGATTGGAACGAAACTGATTCTTGTAGGTGATGTGGATCAGCTTCCAAGTGTAGGTCCGGGAAATGTACTTAAAGACATTATAGAATCCGGATGTTTTCCGGTTGTTAAGTTGGAGAGGATATTCAGACAGGCGGCACAGAGCGAGATTATTATTAATGCCCATAAGATAAACAGGGGTGAGGAGGTAGTACTTAACAAGTACAGCAAGGATTTTCTCTTTGTTCACAGAAACGGTGCAGACAATATAATAAATGCGATGAAAACGCTTATTAAGGACAAACTTCCGGACTATGTAGGTGCCGATGTGTATGACCTTCAGATTCTTACTCCATCGCGAAAATCCAATGTCGGGGTGGAACGTCTTAATAAGATTATGCAGGATTTTCTTAATCCGGCTGATGCTATCAAGCAGGAAAGACAGGTCGGTGATGTTACTTTCCGTGAAGGTGATAAGGTTATGCAGATTAAGAATGATTATCAGCTTGCATGGGAAAAACGAAGCAGATACGGTATTCCAACAGAACAGGGAACGGGCGCTTTTAACGGGGATACCGGAGTTATAGAGAGAATAAGCACATTTGATGAGAATGTAACTGTGAAATTCGAAGATGGCAGATTCGTTACTTATGAATTCTCACAGCTTGATGAGCTTGAACTTGCGTATGCGATTACGGTTCACAAATCACAGGGAAGTGAGTACCCGGCGGTTATTATTCCGATGTCGCAGGGACCAAGAATGCTGATGAACAGGAATATTCTGTATACGGCAGTTACAAGAGCAAGAAAATGTGTGTGCCTCGTTGGGGAAGAGGAGATATTCAGGCTTATGGCTGACAATGTATCAGAGTCAAAACGATATTCTTCACTCACAGACAGGATTGAAGAAATCAGACATATTGAAGATTTCGGACAATGATAATTGATATGTTTATATGTGATAATGATGATAATAATGGGGGATTATGGATTATAAGAAGGTATTAATGGAGGCAGTTAATGCGGTACTTCCGCCAGCGTGTCCTATGTGTGGAAAGCCGGCACCTTTTGTTGGAGGGATAAGGGCAGATATATGTGGAAGCTGCATGCATAATATAAATTATGTAAGCGAGCCTGCCTGTTTAAAATGTGGTAAGCCAGTGAAAGATGAAGAAACAGAATACTGTAGTGACTGCAGCAGGCAGAAGCATGTATATGACCAGGCATGTGCGTTGTATGAATATTCTAAGAATGTCAGGGAATCAATATACAGATTTAAATATTATAACAAGCAGGAATATGCAGGAATATATGCGAAGCAGATGGCGGACAGATGTGGCAGGATGATACGCATGTGGTCGCCGGATGTGATAATTCCTGTTCCGATTCATATTTCGAAATATAAGGAGCGTGGGTTTAACCAGGCTGGGCTTATTGCACAGGCACTTGGAAGAGCCATGCAGATTCCGGTAGATGAGGAATATCTCGTGAGGATTGTTAAGACTCAGCCCATGAAGGAGCTAAGTAATCGGGAAAGAATTAAAAATCTGCAAAATGCTTTTCAAGTAAGAGGAAAAGTTGTAAGATATAGAAAAGTATTAATCGTGGACGACATATATACAACAGGAGCAACATTTGATGCATGCGCAGCAGTACTTAAAGATGCAGGAGTATCGCAGGTATATGGCATAAGCCTGTGCGTGGGAGATGGATTTTAAAGTATGAGCTGCTTTAGTAACTGGACCTGTTAACGAGATTGATAAAGAGAATTAACAAGGAGAAGCTATGGAAGTTAAGAATTGTAAGAACTGTGGAAGATTATATAATTATATAGGCGGTGTGTACAGACTTTGTCCTGAATGCATGAGAAAGCTTGAAGAAAAGTTTCAGGAGGTTAAAGATTATATAGAGGATAATCCAAGGGCTGATATGAGAGAAATATCTGAGAAGTGCGATGTCAGTACAAGACAGATTGAACAGTGGATAAGAGAAGAAAGATTATCGTTCAGTGATGATTCACCTATTGGTATTGCATGCGAAGTATGCGGAGCTACCATAAGAACCGGAAGATACTGTGAGAGATGTAAGAACGATTTAGCTAACAGACTGGGAGGCATGTACGGAAGCAGATCTTCAACCGTTGATGCTGATAAGATAAGAGAGAGAAGAGAAAAGGCAAGGATGAGGTTCCTTGATAAATAATAAGCATTTTTTCAAAACGGGTATAAAGTATTTGCGGAAACTGTCCGATATCTTACACATGAAGCAAGAGAGTATCTGCTTTAATTAATGGAAAGTGAGGCGGTTAATATGCGCATAGATGCTTATAATGCTGTTAATCAGATATATCAGACCAGCCAGATTTCTAAAGCTAAGACAGCAGCTAAGACATCATCGGTTAGTGACAAGTTTGAGATTTCTGACACAGCCAAGACATATCAGACAGCCAGGACAGCAGTAAGTAAGGCTTCTGATGTTCGAGAAGACAAGATTGCTGATATTAAGGCACGTATGGCAGCAGGAACTTACAACATCAGTTCAGAAGCTGTTGCAGATAAGATTCTGAACAACATTTCAACATTAACATTTTAGTGGGGTTTTATTAGATGGCAAGTTTGATAGATTCTTTGATTAATATAATGAATGATGAGAACAGACAGTATACTGAGCTTTTGGACTTGTCTAATAATAAGACTACTGCTATTGTTAAGGGAGATGTCGGACAGCTTCAGGAGATATTTGGTAAGGAGCAGAAGCTTATTGATATTCTTAACAGACTGGAGATGGAGAGACAGTCATGTGTTGCAGATATATGTAAGATTCTGCATCTGTCAGCAGCGGAGGTTAAGGTGAGTCAGATAGTAAGACTGTTAGAAAAGAAGCAGGCAGAGCATGATGCTTTAGAACAGTCGTATCTGAGTCTTAAGAAAACTGTAAACCAGCTTACGCAGGTTAATGATAATAACAGGCTGCTGCTTAAGGAATCAATGGATATGATTGATTTTGAGATTAATCTTGCGAAGAATGCAAGTATGGCTCCACAGACGGCTAACTATGGAAAGGGAGCGTATGAGGAGACAGGTGGCATGGGAAGCACAAGCTTTGATGCCAGGCAGTAATATTCTGATGGCATATCAGGATGCCACGGATATAAGACAATATGAATAATATCACGGATGATTTATTGTGAGATGGGGTTGTCCGTGTTGGATTGAAAGCCACATTTTTACTAAGGAAATGTGGCTTTTTTAGTCTCTGGGGTGTTTTGTTTTAAAAAAATGACGATATACATATAAGATTATGAATTAAGTAAGAAAGAGGTGACCTTATGGCTAATGGAATGGCAGGATTGTTTGTTGGAGCAAGCGGTTTGAAAACAGCTCAGACAGCGCTCAACACAACAGCACACAATCTGTCTAATATTAACACAACCGGATATACAAGACAGCAGGTTACTTTCTCTGATACTACATATGTCAATGTCAACAGCAAGGACAAAGTAAGTTATGCAAGCTATGGACTTGGTGTTGCAATATCTGAGGTAAGAAGAATAAGAGATCAGTATATTGACCTGGCATACAGGAATGAAAATTCAAGACTCGGATTCTATGAAAGCCAGTATAATGCTGTTCAGGAGATAGAAGATCAGTTTGGTGAGATGCAGGGTGTAACTTATGAGTCATATCTTACCAATCTGTATGATTCAATTAATGAACTTGCCAAGAATCCGACAAGTACAGTTGCAAGGTCATCACTTATCCAGAATGCGACTGCATTTATAGAGAAATCAGAAAATGTGTATAAGGGGCTCAGGGATTACCAGACAACTCTTAATACACAGGTTAGTAATATGGTTAATAAGATTAATGATCTTGCAGGCCAGATATATAAGCTTAATAAGAGTATTGCCAAGGTGGAAGCACCGGGTATTGAGAAAGCTAATGATTTAAGAGACCAGAGAGATGCGGCAATAGATGAACTCAGCAAATATATAGATATTACCTATTATGAATCAGAGAATAAGGAAACTATTATTAATGCAGCCGGAGTTCCTCTTGTAACATCAGGCGAACTTACAGCTATGAGTACAAGAGTTGTCGAGGGAACAACACTTGTTATTCCCACATGGCCATCGTATGAAAGAGATGTTTATGAAGATGGCAAGCTGGCGTCTAATGCTGATGATACAGATAAGGGACAGCTTAAGGGACTTATTATTGCAAGAGGCAATATGGTTGTAGATTATACAGTGGTTCCGGTTGCACCTGACAGCAATGATTATGACATGAGTACTGAGGAAGGCCGTACAGCATATCAGCAGGCCTATAATGAATATGCAAAGCAGCAGGAATACTACAATACATATGTAGAGCCTTCAGCAATTCTTAGCGCTATGGCGGGATTCGATAAGCTTGTTAATGGAATTGTTGAAAGAATCAACGGAATCTTGTGTCCGGAGAAAACTGAGACAAGGAATAATCCTTATCTTAATGCAGATGGAAGTGAGATTCAGGCAGATACATACATATATAATTCAGTTGATAAGGCGGTTCTTTATGACAGATACGGAAGAGAGGTTACCGGAACTGATAACGGTGATGGTACTTACAGCTATGCATCTGGTGAGAAATTATACGAGAGTGTAGGCGGAGCAGCGGTTCCGGTTGATTCATATGAGTATCTTATGCTTGACATGGACAAGACTGGATACGGTATGGATGACAATAAGACTGTTGGTACAGAACTGTTTTCAAGAATTGGAACAGACAGATATATTAAGACTACAGGTGATAATGGAGAGACAATCTATCTTAGAAACAATCTTAACGAGACAGATTATGAATCATTATATAAGCTTGGCAATCTGAAGATTAATCCTGAAGCAGCACAGAATGTAGGAAAGATTCCACTTTCTACTGTACAGGGTAAGGAAGATTTTGACAGAGCCAAGGAACTCGTGGATATATGGGATGAGAAATTCGCTTCCCTTAACCCGGACATGTATGCGAAGTCGGATTACATGTCATTCTACAATAATTATATTGGTGAATATGCCACTATGGGTAAGGCACTTTATAATTATGTAGGTAACCAGACAACGATGGTTGATGGTTATGATAACCAGAGACTACAGTCAGAGGGTGTATCCTCTGATGAAGAGTTAGAGAAGATGATAAAGTATCAGCAGGCATATAATGCAGCATCGAGATATGTCAATGTAGTAAGCGAAATGCTGGAACATCTCGTTACTTCACTTGGACGTATATAAATGCTGATTAATACAGGAGGATAATATGGCATCAACATTTTTTGGATTAACAATTGCATATACAGGATTGCAGGCGGCGCAGACCTCTATAAATGTTACATCACATAATCTTGCTAATATCAATAACCAGTCATATACGAAAGAAACAGCATCAATTAAGGCTGGTGAGGCATTACGTTCATATGCTAAATATGGAACACTTGGTGCAGGAGTTATCGTTGATGCAATTAATCAGACGAGAGATTCTTACTATGATGAGAAGTACAGAAATAATTATACTAATTATGGACAGTACAATGTTAAGGATACATACATGTCACAGATACAGAATTATCTCAATGAGTTCACACTTAAGGGATATTCAACAGAGTATGAGAATTTCTTTGCAGCACTTAACCAGCTTGATCTTACGCCGGCTGATACATCCGCAAAGAACCAGCTTATCAATAATGCAAAGAGCATGACAGATTATTTTAATACTCTGGCTACTAATTTAAGGAATGTTCAGATAGACGCTAATAATGAGATTAAAGATACTGTTAACCAGATTAATTCTCTGGCACAGAGCATTTCTTCTCTTAATAAGCAGATTAACCAGATTCAGGCTAATTATGGCAATGCCAACGATCTTAAGGATCAGAGAAATGCTTTAATTGATGATCTTTCCAAGCTGGTTAATATATCAGTAAGTGAGACAGATATTGGCAATAACCTTACAGACCTTCAGATTACAATTAATGGTAATTCGCTTGTTAATGGCTATAATTACCATACTCTTCAGACTGTTTCAAGAGATGAGCCAAGAAATGTATCAGATGCGGCAGGTCTGTATGACATACAGTGGGAGACCGGACAGCCATTTAACATATACAGCACTTCATTAGGCGGAGAGTTAAAGGGACTTATTGATATAAGAGACGGCTGCAATGGTGAGATTGAAAAATATGCCACAACAACTGACGATGATGGCAATGAAACATATAAGACAGATGCAGAGGGTAATATCCTTACTGATACAGTAAGTAAGGTGGACAGCAATACTAATTATAAGGGAGTTCCTTATTATCAGGCACAGCTTAACCAGTTTATACAGACATTTGTATCATCAATCAATGAGATTCTTACAAAGGGTGTTACATCAGATGGCTCGGCAAGCGGAATTCCGCTTTTTGTAATGTCAGATGGAAGCAAGGCTCTTACAGCGTCAAGTGTAACAGTTAATCGGAATCTTATTGATAACGCCGACCTTCTTGCTACCAAGTACAAGGAAAGCGATGGAGAAGCCAATACAAGCCTGATTGTAGACCTTATCAATTCTAAAGATGCTAAGATATATGACGGAGGTACGGGAACATATTTTCTCGAAAGTATTGTCAGTGATATGTCAATAGATGCAAGTAAGGCAATTAATTTTACAAAGAATTACAACAATCTTAAGACAACTATACAGAACCAGCGATTATCTGTAATGGGTGTTGATACAGATGAAGAAGCCATGGATCTTGTAAAGTTCCAGCAGGCATATAATTTAAGTTCGAAGATGATGACTGTCATGAATCAGTTATATGACAGACTTATTAATAATACAGGTGTATAAAACAGTAAAAGAATTCTTCTCCTCACCATAGGGGCGGTTTTTGATTCGCGATATAAGGAGGCACAATATGCGTATTACTAACCAGATGATGGTAAACAGCTCAATATCCAATATTCAGGGAAATAAGAGCCAGCTTAATGATTTAAGTACACAGCTCTCAACACAGAAAAAGATTAATAAGCCTTCTGATGACCCTATTATAGCCATCAGGGCATTGAGACTGCGTTCAAGTCTTGATGAGGTAACACAGTATCTTGGAAAGAATATTCCTGATGCATCATCATGGTTAAGTGTAACTCATGATGCATTAGACGAAAGCAACAAGATTATACAGGATCTGTATAATTACTGTGTGCAGGGCTCTACGGATTCATATTCAGAATCTGAGCGTAACACTCTTGCTGAAAGTCTTAACAAGCTGGTGGAAGCTTATTATGAGCAGGGAAATGTTGATTATGCCGGAAGATATGTATTTACAGGACATGCTACAGATAAGCCTCTGACATATCAGTCAGATGAAACTGCTAAAGATGTTGATTATACAATTACACAGAACTTTACAAGGGAGGATTTATCTAATAAGACAGCATACACTAATGCATATACTAATGACGATATTATCAATCTTAATGTAAAGACAGACGCTAACGGAAATATAATCACACCTAATATAACAGATGTACACAGAATCCAGCTTGCATATGACGAGATTAACGGAAAAACATTTTCAATGAGCATGGGAGATAATAATTCTGCCAATATAACTATTGCTGATGATGGGAGTGTTACTGTAGATGGAGGACTTACTGTTCCGGTAACTGATGCAGACGGTAATACAGCTGATACAGCTGTAAATGTGGTTACAACGACAGATCCTAATTATGTTCCGGGAGAGAATGAGATTGCAATTAACTCAACAACAGGCGAGCTTCTTCTTGGTGAGAATGTATACAAGTCAGTGTATGCTGATAATGCATTTTCAGTGACATACGAGAAGAGCAATTTTATAAAGGGTGACATTGACCCGACAATGTATTTTAACTGTGTTGATAATAATACAGGAATTGAGTACAACAAGCAGAGTGAGGATATTGAATATATCATTAATTTTTCACAGAAGATTAAGGTTAATACAGAAGCTGATGAAGCTTTCAATATATATCTTGGAAGAAATGTTGATGACCTTGTCAATGCGGTACAGAATGTCCTTGATATTAATGACCAGATATCAAAGATTGAGTCTATGCAGAAGGAAGGACAGTACAGCGATGAGGCTTCACAGAAGAAGTTAAGTGATATTATGGAAGGCCTTACAAAGCAGAGAGATTTTGCAAAATCTAAGATGAAAGATGCTTTTGAAGCGGGAATCGGTCAGATGCAGGGTTATCAGGAGCAGGTATCTAATGCGAAGGCTGATGTCGGTAACAGACAGATAAGACTTGACCTTACTAAGACAAGACTTACAGAGCAGAAGACTAATTTCACTGATCTTAAGTCTCAGAATGAAGACATTGATCTGGAAGAGATTGTTGTTACATATACATCAGCACAGCTTGTATATCAGGCAGCATTATCAGCTGCGAGCAAGGTTGTTCAGCAGACACTGCTTGATTTCCTTGGGTAGCCAGCATAAGAGAGGAATACAGTGAGGCAGGCTGAGAGTTAAGCTGTATAAACAGCATTGACAGATAAAGGATAGAATTAAGATTTGGAGGTTTGACATGAAAGTACAGACTAAATGGTTTGGAGAGATTGAAGTTAGTGATGATAAAATCATCACATTTGACAAGGGAATCATTGGATTTGAGGACTGGAAGAAGTATACTCTTGTGTATGATGCAGAGAAAGAGGAGAATATCTCTATTATATGGCTTCAGGCGATTGATGAGCCAACACTTGCACTTCCTGTCATGAAGCCGGAATTCGTGTATGAGACATATGATCCTGTTGTTGAGGATGAGCTTCTTAAGTCTCTCGGAGATGATATACAGGATGATAATATCAGAGTGTACTGTGCGCTCACGGTACCACAGGATATTACTAAGATGACAATTAATCTTAAAGCTCCTATTATTGTTGATTTTGATACGATGAAGGGAATACAGCTTATAGCAGATAATTCTGAATATAAGGTAAGATATCCTATATATGATATTCTAAAGAAGGAGGAGAACTAATATGCTCGCATTATCAAGAAAGAAAGACGAAGCAATCATTATTAACGATGATATTGAGATTACTATAATTGAAATCAAGGGCGATCAGGTAAAGCTTGGCATATCAGCTCCTAAGTCAGTACCTATATATCGTAAGGAAGTGTATGCACAGATACTTGATTCTAATAAGGAAGCAGCAAGTTCGGTTGATGTTAAGTCTCTTAACCAGTTATTTAAGAAATGATTTGTTTTATTTGTGTATATTTTTGTCCAAAGGGTTAAATTTTACTTAACATTTTCCGATATATGCAGTACAACATGAATGTAACTACAGGATAAAGTTTTGTTTTCACACGGAGGTGGAATTGTATCATGGGAATGGAAGTTAATGGAGTAGCGGCAGCGTCAAGCTATCAGAGCCAGAATTCACAGGCTGCTAAGCCGGTATCACAGGTAAGCAGTGTTACATCAGCTACAGGTAAGAGCAATGAGGTTGTTGTTGATTCAGCGAAGTCAGCAGCATCTAATGTAGCAGTTTCTGTAGGACAGGCAGCAGACAGTGAGAAGAATGGCAGCAACGCTAATGACAATGACAAGGCAAAGAAGCAGGCTGAATCTATGGCTGACGTTAAGGATATAAGGAAAGTCCTTAACAACAATACAATTGCAGAATTCGGCTACAACGAACCAACTAACAGAATCACAATTAAGATTAAAGATAAAGATACAGATGAAGTTATTAAGGAGATACCTTCAGAGAAAGCTCTTGAGATGCTTGCCAAGGCATGGGAGCTTGCAGGTATCATAGTAGATGAGAGGAGATAAGCTATGGCAATAAGATTATCTGGTATGGTATCGGGTATGGATACAGAATCACTTGTTTCAGCGCTCGTATCATCATATAAGTTAAAGAAAGACAATCTTGTTAAAGCACAGACCAAGCTTTCATGGAAGCAGGAAAAGTGGAAGACCATGAATACAAGTATTTATGGGTTCTATAGTGGAAAGCTTTCAAGTGCAAGATTTTCTACAAGTTATAATCTGAAGACATCAAGTGTGTCTAATGATAAGTATGCCAAGGTAACAGCAAGTTCATCTGCTGTTAATGGTACACAGAGACTTAAGGTTAAGCAGCTGGCGTCAACAGGATATCTTACAGGTGGACAGATTAAAGCTGCTGATGGAAGCAAGGTTACAGGTGATACTAAGATATCAGACATAGTTGGAACAACAGATGGTTCTATAAGTTTTAAGACTGCTTCTGGAACCAAGAGTATTGATATAACATCAGATATGAATGTTAACCAGTTCGTATCTAAGTTAAAGGAAGCTGGCGTTAATGCAAGTTTTGATGAGAATAATGCAAGATTCTTTATAAGCTCTAAGGAGTCAGGCAAGGATAACGATTTCTCACTTGTGGCTAATGACTCTAACGGACTTAATGCATTACAGAAGCTTGGAATATATACAGTTAATGATACTGATTCAGCAGAATACAAGAGACTGGCAGCTTTAACAGAGGGCAGTGATGCATATAATACAGAACTTGAAGGTATGTATACTAAGATTACTGCCAAGGATACAGCCAAGAGTTATGCTGATAAGTATAATGCAGCCAAGGATAAGCTTGATGCACTGGCAGCAGATGATACTTGGGATCATTCATTGACATTAGATGAATATGTCGCAAAGCTTAAGACAGAGACACCAGATATTCTTAATGCTTATGATAAGTATAAGAAGGAAAAGGTGGATTCAGAGGGCAATACAGTTAAAGATTCTGATGGCAAAGTTGTGTACGAATATGACACAGAGGCTATGGAAAAAGATGGTGTCAAGGAAGAGTATGAGGCAGCGGTAAAGAAAAAAGCGTCTAATGAATCACTGATTAAGGTGTATGATGATAATTCCAAGGTTATACGGGATACTAAGGATTATGTGACAATCGGCGATGATGGAAAAGCTGTGGCAGATGCTTCTAATGCCAATGTATTACAGGAAGTAAGCGATACTAATGCTGACAGACAGGCTAAAGCTAAGGCACTGCTTGACTCTAAGATTGCAATGGCATCAAATGTTACTGGTAGTGCATCATCTTCGGGTGCTGTCAGAATAACAGGACAGGATTCAGAGATTGAGCTTAATGGGGCAACATTTACTAACAACTCTAATAACTACTCAATCAATGGTCTTACAATTGAGGCAATGGAAGTTACTGGTAATGATGAAGTAACTATTACAACCAACACAGATGTAGATGGTATATATGATATGATTAAGGGCTTCCTTAAGGATTATAATGACCTTGTCAAGTCTGTAGATGTTGCCTACAATGCGGCAAGTTCTAAGGGATATGAGCCTCTTACAAGTGATGAGAAAGATGCAATGTCTGATGATGAGGTTAAGAAGTGGGAAGAAAAGATTAAGGATTCACTTCTTAGAAAAGACTCAACACTTGGAAGTGTTCTTGATACTATGAAGAATGATATGGCAAAATCATTCAAGGTGGGAGATAAGTCTTATTCACTTTCTAGTTTTGGAATAGCTACACTTGGATATTTTAATTCTCCAGAGAATGAAACAGGTGTATATCATATAGATGGTGATAAGGATGATTCTAAGACATCAGCTAATACAGATAAGTTAAGAGAGATGATATCTAATGACCCTGATACGGTTATATCATTCTTTTCACAGTTATCTACACAATTGTATACTGATCTTGGAAAGAAGATGGCAGCATCATCAACAAGCAGTGCTTATACTATATATAATGATAAGCAGATGAATACGCAGTATTCAGAGTATAATACTAAGATATCTGCGGCAGAAGACAAGGTTACTACATGGGAAGATTATTATTATAGTAAGTTCTCAGCAATGGAATCAGCGCTTGCCAAGATGAATGCGCAGTCATCATCGTTATCTGGACTTTTTGGATAATAGTACATATTAACAACCGCATAAGCATGGAAGCTTATGGGAAATGAGGAAAACATGGCATTTAATCAGAATATAGCACAGGAATATAACAGAAATAAGATTCTTACAGCAAGTCCTGCAGAACTTACACTTATGCTTTATGAAGGGGCAATTAAGTTTTGCAATATAGCCATGATAGCTATAGAAAAGGGCGATTTACAGAAAGCTCATACTAATATTAAGAAGGCTGAAGATATAATTACAGAGTTTAAGGTGACACTTAATCATAAATATCCTGTTGCAGAAGATTTTGAGAAAATATATGACTACATATACTCCCTTTTAGTTAATGCTAATGTTAAGAAAGATCCAGAGATACTTAATCAGGCATTAGTTGAAATAAGAGGCATGAGAGATACTTGGAAAGAGGTTATGAACCGTACAAGGGGAATGAACCAGTAGGAGATTAATATATGACTACTAATTATCTTCAGATGATGATAGACAGCCTTAATAAGAAGAAAGGAATTCTTATCAGAATTATAGAGCTTAATGAAGAGCAGAATCAGATTCTTTCAGAAGAAACATTGAATGGTGATGCATTTGATGATAATATGAAAGCAAAAGGAAGTTGCATTGATGAGCTTGATTTGCTGGATGAGGGATTTCAGTCTCTGTTTAACAGGGTCAGAGATGCAATTAATGCTAATAAAGAAATGTATGCTAATGAGATATCGGTCATGAAGAGACTGATAACAGAAGTTACAGGGCTTGGAGCTAAGATAGAGGTTCAGGAAGCACGCAACAAAGTCAAGGTAGAGGCTATGTTTCGTAGAGAACGCCAGGAGCATAAGGAAGCTAAGAGAAGTGCATCTATGGCAAAGTCATATTATCAGAATATGAGCAAGGTGAGCAATGAACCACAGTTTATGGATACCAAGCAGTAATTTTTAAAAAAGTTATATTACGGACTAAAGTTTTGGTACTAAGGTCCGATATATAAAGTACAAGGAAACAGACAGTTTCCTGTAAACCATAACTAGATGTAGCAGGGACGCTGCATCATAATATAATTTCAAGGAGGAAAATATTATGGTAGTACAACACAATTTATCAGCAATGAACACAAACAGACAGATGGGTACAGTTTCTAGTGCACTCCAGAAGTCAACAGAGAAGTTATCATCAGGTTACAAGATTAACCGTGCTGGTGATGATGCTGCTGGTCTTTCAATCTCAGAGAAGATGAGAAGCCAGATCAGAGGTCTTAACAAGGCTTCTTCTAATGCAGAAGATGGTATCTCACTTATTCAGGTAGCTGAAGGTGCTCTTAATGAGACACATTCAATTCTTCAGAGAATGAATGAGTTAGCAACACAGGCTGCTAACGATACTAACACATCTACTGATAGAAAGGCTATCCAGCAGGAGCTTACTCAGTTAACATCAGAGCTTGACAGAATCTACTCTACAACACAGTTCAATACAATGAATCTGTTAGATGGTAAGTTCACAGGAAAGAGTCTTCAGGTTGGTTCTCTTTCAGGTCAGGTTATTGGTATCTCTATTGCTAGCATGAAGGCATCAGCTCTTGGTATCAAGGCAGCAGATGTTAAGGTTAGCACAAATGCTGTAGCTGGACAGTCAATGTCTATTATTCAGAAGGCTATTGACACAGTATCTTCAGAGAGATCTAAGTTAGGTGCTCTTCAGAACAGACTTGAGCATACTATCAACAACTTGGATACAACATCTGAGAATACATCAGCAGCTGAATCTCGTATCCGTGATACAGATATGGCTACAGAGATGGTTGAGTACAGCAAGAACAACATCCTTGCACAGGCTGGACAGTCTATGCTTGCGCAGGCTAATCAGTCAACTCAGGGTGTTCTTTCACTTCTCGGTTAATAACAATTACTACTATAAGCAGAAGAGCCGGTGCTTGCACCGGCTCTTTTTGCAATTAATAATATATCATAGGGGAATAGACATATATGGAATTATCTAAGAGTTTTTTTGAAGATGAAGTAAGAGATGGGTTCTATGTAACATCAGATATGAAACATGCGTGGGCAGCTCAGTTAGAAGTATTGAATGATGTTGATAAAGCCTGCAGGGAGAATGGAATACAGTATTTTGCAGAATGGGGAACACTTCTTGGAGCAGTAAGACATCATGGATTCATTCCCTGGGATGATGATATGGATATATGCATGAAGAGACCCGATTATAACAGATTCCTACAGATTGCAGACCAGATAATGCCAGAGGGATATAAGATATTTAATATAAGTAGTGATGAAGATAATGATAATATGCTTACCAGAATTATTAATGGGAGAGCAATTAATTTTGAGAAGACACATTTGGAAAAATTTCATGGATTTCCATATGTTTCAGGTATAGATATATTTCCATTGGATTTTATAGCTCCCAATAGGGAAGATGATGATTTTCAGTGTGAATTAATAAGCATTGTTAATTCAGTAGCCAAGTTTATCAGGACATTACAGGAGAATGAAGAATCTATCAATGAAGAGAATCTTCAGGAACTTAATCTCAAAATTAATCAGATTGAGGAATTATGCGGAGTGGAGATTGACAGAGATAAGGATCTCGCACAGCAGCTTAATGTACTGGTAGACAGATTATGTGGATTATATACAGAGGAAGAAGCGGGATATGTAACAATAATGACTATATGGGCAGAGGAAAGGCAGTATAAGCTTCCGAAAGAATATTATTCCAAAACAGTGCGGCTTCCTTTTGAGAATATTACCATACCGGTACCATATTCTTATGATGCGATATTAAAGAAGAAATATGGTGATTATATGAAGCTTGTACATACATGGGATTCACATGATTATCCATTTTATGACAGGCAGAAAAAGCTTCTTAAGGATAATGGGGTTGTATTTAATGAGTTTTGTGATACATATGAGGATTATATTAATTATAAGAAACAGGTCAATGGTATAAGAAAGACAAGAAATGCGATAAGAGAAAAGAATATAAACCATGAAACTGCAGTATTTATGGTGTATAAGGCAGAATATTGGGATATGCTTGATGGATTGTTCAGAGAATATGAAAAGAGAAAAGAACAGGAAATAGTAGTTATTCCATTGAGGTATTATTATAAAAATATTGATGGAACAGTAGAAGAATGTGCAAGTGATGCAGTTCTGCCAGAATATGTTCAGAAATATATAAACAGTGATTATAATATTGAAGAGGAGAATCCTGAGACAATTATTATTCAGAATCCATATGATGGATATAATGGTTCTGTTACAATACATCCACGATATTACAGTAAGAATCTGGCTATACATACAAATAAACTTATATATATGCCATATTTTGTAACGGAAGAGATTAATCCTATGGATATGAGAGCATATATAAGTATGGATGCATATGTAACCATGCCAGGTGTTGTGTATGCAGATGAAGTTATGCTGCAATCAGAAGCCAATAAAGAATTATACATAAAAAAGCTGACCGAATTCTTTGGAGAAGAATCAAAGAAGGAGTGGGAAGATAAGATTAATGGCCGGGGAGCTTTGTATATAGAGAAAAAAGATCCTGTTCTTAAGTATAACATAATGCCGTCAGAGTGGAAAAATATGGCATTAAAGAATGACGGCAGCTATAGAAAGATAATACTATATTTTATAAGTACTAATGGAGTGCTGGAACATAAGAGAAAAATGTTTGGAAAAATTAGACGCTCAATGGATGTATTTACAGAATATCAGTCAGATGTTATGCCACTTCTAGCATTTGAGGGCAATATGGAAGATATATTGGAACTCGAAGATGTAATGCTTTTGATGGATTATAAGACTATATTGAGAAAATATGAAAAAAATATAGTCAGACCTGATATGTTAAAAAGAGCTGTTGATGCATGTGATGCTTTCTATGGAGAGGCAGGAGCAGAAGCACAGATGTGCAGGAATCAGGGGAAGCCGGTTATGATAGAAGATGTTGATATATAGTGAGGAGAAAGTATGCTTCAATTTCCAGAAGAATATTTTGAAGATGAAGTAAGAGATGGATTTTATGTACCATCTATGATAAAAAGAGCTTGGGCAACTGAACTTGATGTGCTTGATGAGGTTGACAGAATATGCAGAAAATATAACATAACTTATTATGCGGAATGGGGAACATTGCTTGGAGCAATAAGACATGCCGGATATGTTCCATGGGATGACGACCTTGATATAGGAATGAGAAGAGAAGATTATGTGAAGTTCTGTAAAGTAGCACCAGGTGAGTTTGTGGAAGGATATCAGATAATCAATTTCAGGACTAACAAAGATTTTCATCATTTTCTTGCCAGAGTTGTGTGTAAGAACAGGATATGTTTTGAGGATGAACACTTGAGAAGATATCATGGATTTCCATATCTTGCAGGACTTGATATATATGTGCATGATAATGTGTCAAAGGATAAAGAAGCACAGGGGAAATGCGAAAAGACGGCAGAATATATAGTTGCGGTCGCAGATGCTATTGAGGCAGGACAGATGTCTGCAGCAGATGAACTGGCGGCTG
>UMKJ01013824.1_pt1 | contig 52684 bp, 42 predicted proteins | sample 1966301 | NCBI WGS metagenome assembly UMKJ01 (sample SAMEA4836173, study PRJEB28245) | human gut metagenome | biome: gut microbiome; material: fecal sample | place: Denmark | collected 2008
ATTACCTCTTAAGACCTAGGCTTAAGAGGATAAAGAAAAAAACATAGACTATATTAATCTACATTATTTACTTTTATAGTACTTACATACTTTATATTTAATACTTTATCATATAGTAATTGCTTATTTTTTAATATTTTTATAAAACTATATATATAGAAAATTATAAATATTAAAAATGTATTTAATCCTATTATTACTGATAAATAGTTAGGTATATTTTTTGCTAATAACATTTCTAAATGTACCACTAATGAAAATATTCCATAGTAATATAAATATATAAAGATATTTCTTAAAGTTATTCTAAGTAATCTCTTATCTGGTACTTCCAATGATACATTTATTATTCTTCCAAAGATAGTTTGGTTATGGTTAAAATATGGAATGATAATAAAGTAAAGAACCGCTAGTGAAAGATTTATATATTTATTATTTATTAAAATTGATACTAGCATTATTATTAGTAGATAGATAAAGATATCTCCTAGAAAGAGAGTTATTCTTCTTAAGGAAGATACTTTTTGTCCTTCTTTTAATGATTTCGTATCGATATCTTCTCTTGTTGGTAAATGTTTTTGAATAGGACTTATTATTAAATATCCCAGAACTCCTCCTAGTGTGTTTATTAATAGGTCATCCACATCAAAATTACGATATGGTCTAGGATAGATATAATATAGTCCTGTTAACTGAGTTAATTCAAAGAATAGTGATATTAAGAGGCTTATAATTACTGTTTTCTTTAATGAGCATTTATAGTAGTATCTTAGATAGACTCCTAATGGCATAAACATTATTATATTAAAGATAACAGTATATATACTAGGTATAGTTATTATTTTTAGAATGTTTATTTGTTTTAATTCTATTATGTCCTCTACTATATCTTTTATGAATGTTAATGGGATTAACTGAGGATTAATCACTTTCATTTTGATTACTTCTTCTTTGGTTGGAAGAGGTAATATTACTAAAAAGTAGATTGTCATTAGATATAAGATAAAGGAATATATTATTAAAGTTCTTAATTTATTTACTGATCCATAATGATGATATTCATATATTATATATGGTAATGTTATTAATAAGGCTAAAAAAGGAAAGATTATTAAAGCTGCTTTTATTGGTACTAAATAGCTCATCTTATCTCTCCTTTATTATGGTTTTACTACAGTAGTATGTTACTAAGAAATATCCTCCATAGATTACTACTAGAAATACTGCTGTTAATATTATTGATGATAGTAATGATTCTGTTCCCATTGTTTTTAAGATATAATTAGCAAATTCTATTCCAAATATTGAGTGAATTATAGCTAGTAATAATGGGAATAGGAAGAATACTGCTATCTGATTAAATAAGGCTTTGTTAATCATTTTCTCATCTGTTCCTATTTTTCTTAACATATTAAATCTTTCTTTATTATCAGTACTTTCTGATAATTCTTTTAGGGCTAAAATGGCTGCACTTGATATTAAGAAAATTATTCCTAGATATAGTCCTACAAATGTTACCATGGCTCCTAGTCCTATGGATGATTCATAGATATCTATTTTAGTATTATATGATAATAAGGTATCTTTGTTAAAATGGTTATTTATTATAGTACTAACTATATCTTCAACATTTTCTTTTTCTTCTTTAGTGTCTGCTTGATAGTTGGCTGCTAAGACATTTTTATATGGATGAATACCTTCTAAGGCATTATCTGGTAATATTATTACTCCTGTATTAGTAGCACTTCCACTTAGTTCGATAATGCCATCTTGACATTCTTGATATTTTGGATAGTAGTCTTTACCATTTATAGTTAGTTTGGTATTGTTTTTTAGGGATATATTTCTAATATCCGCCATCATCTTATAGTTAGATATAATTACATATTCATTATCTTTTAGAGTTAATTCTTTTTTGTTATATAGTTTTGCTAGACGATTGTAGTCACTTAATTTTACTAAGTCTTCTCTTACGTTATAAGCTAGTGTGGGATAATCTTTTCCTATTTGTTCTATTTGGTCTCCAAAAGAATCTTTTAGGGTTATTTCTTCTACTCTATATATATTTATGTCTACTACATCTTTTAGATACTTGTATACATCTAATCTTTGTAAGGTATCTTTGACAGTGGTGTTATAATCCTCTATTATCTCTTTTGAAAAGTTTTCTTGTTCTTCTTTAGATAATGGTTCTTGTAATTTTGAGAATTGAATATCAACGGGTGCTAAATCTTTTAGATTACCTGATAGGGAGTTCTTTATGGATAATGCTGAGGAAAAGATACATATGGTAAAGAATAACATTAGGCATATTATTGTCATTGAAAAGACAGTGGTATTTATTTTGCTACTTATTTGACGAACGGTAAAACTATTTAGTCCTTTGTAGTAGTATTTTTTTAGATGCATTAATATCTTTAGGATTAGACCTGATAGTGACCAAAAGATTAGAAATGTTGATATACAACCTAGGGCTATTGGTATTAATATCCCACTTATAGTATTCATAAGTGGTGAAGTACCAAAACCATCTGTTACTAGATAGTAAGCATATGATAGTGCTATGACCGCAATTATAAATACTATAGTGCAAATGATAGGATTTTTTAATTTTACTTTTTCGGATTTTTTATTACCATGTAATAGATCTATTAGTTTACATTTATTTACAATTATGGTGTTAAATATCATTACTATTAGATACATTATGCTAAAGTATAATAAGGCTTTTAAGGCTGCTGAAGATGAAAATGTAAACTGAAATTTTGTTAGGTCTGCTTCAAACATATTGGCTACTAAGATACTCATTAGTTGTGATAAAACTATTCCTAAGGCTAGGCCAACTCCTAAAGAGATAACTCCTATTATAAGAGTTTCAAAGAAAAGGATTAGAGATATTTTTCTTTTGGACATTCCTAAGGTTAAGTAGATTCCAAATTCTTTGTTTCTTCTTTTTATGAGAAAACGACTGGCATAGATTATTAGAAATCCTAGAATGAATGAAACAAAGACACTTACTCCTCCTAGAATGGTGGTCATTAGTCTTATTATTTCACTTGTTGATGATGATACATTTAGCATTACTGTTTGACTATCTATAGCATTGAAAACATAGAAAATAGCTACTCCTAGTACTAGAGTAAAGAAATAGATAGCATAATCTTTGATACTTTTAGTTATGTTTTTTATAGACAATTTAAAGAGCATCATTTATGTCTCCTCCTAGTAAGGTTACGACATCTATTATTTTATCAAAGAATTCTTTTCTGGTATCATTTCCTTTACGAATTTCGTTATATATTTTACCATCTTTTATGAAGATTATTCTAGTAGCGTAACTTGCGGCATAAGCGTCATGAGTTACCATTAGAATAGTAGCTCCTAGGTTATTATTTAGGTATGTTAGTTTTTCTAGTAACATTTTTGATGACTTGGAATCTAGGGCTCCGGTTGGCTCGTCTGCTAGTATTAGTTTAGGATTTGTTATTATGGCACGAGCTGCTGCTACTCTTTGTTTTTGTCCTCCACTCATTTGGTAAGGATATTTTTTTAGTACTGATTCGATATCTAGTTCTCTTGCTACTTTTTTTATTCTTTTATCTATTTCTTTGGGACTTACATTTTGAATTGATAAGGCTAGTGCTATATTTTCATAGGCTGTTAAGGTATCTAATAAATTGAAGTCTTGAAAGATGAAACCTAAGTCTTCTCTTCTAAACTTGTTTAAATCATTTCCTTTTAGTTTTGTTATGTCAGTTCCTCCTACAAAAATATGTCCGGCGGTTACTTTATCAATTGTGGATATGCAGTTTAGTAATGTTGTTTTACCTGAACCTGAAGAACCCATGATAGCGACAAACTCTCCTTTTTCTACTTCAAATGATATGTTATCTATGGCTTTAGTTAAACTTGATTTACTTCCATAGTATTTTTCAATATTTTCTATTTTTAGTATATTTTCCATATTATTTTCCTTCCTTTCGTAATTAATAATACTAGATAATAGGATATTTGTCGTAATTTTAATATTACAGTATATTACTTTTTTGTAAGGTTAGTCTTCAGGGTGATAAAGTTTATTTTTACCAAAGGTTATTTTGACAATGGTATATTCTTTTTCTTCAGATTCTATTTCTATTTTATGTCCTAATTTGGTACATAATTTTTTGGCTATGTATAGACCCATGCCTGTTGATTTGATTTTATCTCTGCCATTAGTACCGGTAAATGATTTTTTGAAAACATTTGGGATATCACTTTTTGGTATGCCAATACCGTTATCTTTGATAAATAAGGTTATTTGATTATTATCTTCAGTAGCATTTATTTGGATATAGGAGTTTGGCACATCTTTTTTGTATTTGATACTGTTATTGATAATTTGATTTAAAATGAATTCTAACCATTTGGTATCGGTATAGACTTCAGTATTTTTTATATCGACGATTAGGTCAATTTTATTTTCTAAGAGGTCATCTTTATTTTTAAGGGCTACGGATGAGATTATTTTTTCTAGTTTTACTTTTTTGAAGATAAAGTCTTCACTGGTATAGTTACTTCTTACATAATAAAGGATTTGGTCGATGTAGTTATCTAGTCTTTTTATTTCTTCAATGTATTCTTTTGGTACTTGGTTTTTATGATTATGGGTCATAAGTATTAGACTTGATATTGGTATTTTTACTTCGTGTATCCACATCTCGATATAGTCTTTGAAGTCTTTGGTGCTATTTATGTGACTACTGACATTTTCAATCATTGATTTGTTGATGTCGCACATGATGTTATATATTAGTTCTTCTTCGTAAGTGGTTGGTTTGGGTAATGTTTCTAGGACTAGGTATTTTTTATCTAGATTTTTGGTATTGGTTATGAGTGTGTTATAGAAGGTTCTTTTTTGGAAATATGATATTAAAAGGGCTATGATTAGTGTTAATAGTAGTAATACTATGGTTACTATTATTAGTCCCTCTGGTACTTTGAAGGCTATGTCTAATAGGGCTATTAGAATTATTGATATGATAGTGATAATGATTATAGTTATTTTATCTTTTAGATAGTTTGTTAATTTCATAATAGTATATATCCTTGTCCTTTTCTTGTTTCTATGGCATTTGGATAACCAAAGTCCTCTAGTTTACTTCTTAGTCTACTTATATTTACGGTTAGAGCATTATCATTTATGTATTCTTCATTATTCCAAAGAATGGTCATTAATTCATCTCTTGATACAATTCTATTTTGGTTATTTAATAGGTGCTGAAAGATTAGCATTTCATTTTTGGTTAGTTCTAATTCTTTATTATTACCTGATAAGGTACCACGTGATGGCGAGACTTCTAAATCTTTATATTTTAGTACTTCAGTACTATTATCTAATCTTTTAAAGATATTTTGTATTCTTAGTAATAGAATGGTTGGGCTATAAGGCTTGGTTATATAATCATCTGCTCCATAAGAGATTGATAATATTTCATCGGTTTCATTTGCTCTTGAGGTTACCATTATTACGGGAATATTTGATTCTTTCCTTATTTCTTTAAGTAACTGCTCACCATTCTGATATGGTATATTTATATCTAAGAGAATTAGGTCTATATTACTTTTTAATATTTCTTCTTTGGCATTTGAGAAGTCTTTTAGTATTAATGCTTCATATCCAGCATTTACTAGTAGTTCATATAATTCTTTAGATATTATAGTATCATCTTCAATTATCATTATCTTTTTCATATATTATATTTCCTTCTTTCTATAGTTATATTATATCATTATATTGATGGATTTTATATTACAAGTTTGTAAGGTATGAAAAAAAGGACTTAGTACATCATTGCGATGTGGGTAAGTCTTTTTGAATTATTTAACTGTTATTTATGTTTATCTTCTTCCCATTCATCAATAATAAGTTCATCATCATCTCGTTCTTCTGCTTCAACGAAATCTGCTGGACTCATTCTTTCTTCTTTGGTTATTCTTTTAGCTCTTCAGTTAATCTCCATAACTCTGCTTCTTTATTAAGCTATTCATCTTTATGATTTCTTTACTGCTTTTAATTCTTTACAATGTTATTTTTTTATTTTCTTTTGCTAAAACGACAATTTATTCATTTTTGTTATAGTATACTATCATTGCAAGCAACAAACAAATACTTTAGTTTGACTGTTAACCTGAAGTATTTAAAAACAGTCCTTAGCTTGCTTTTTATTATATAAATATTGACTGAAAACATTTAATGATTCATTGAATTTAACCGCGTTTTCTAAATCATAGTCATTCAATATGTATGATATGAATTCAAACTTATCCATAGTTTTAGGGATTATATTAATAAATTTTTCTTTAGTAATAATAGAAGTATCAGTACAATTATAATTTATTTTATGCTTTTTTAGTATCTTTTCACTTATTCCTGCTATAATCCAGGACTCTATTTCATATATTGATATGAATACATTCTTTTCTTCTAAATTATTGTATTTAGAAATAACATTGTTCTTTTTATTTAAATCGCCGTCTTGATCTGCAATAAATATGTAGTCCCAGTTTTTTATTTTTTTTATTGTAGTAATATATTGAATAACTTTTTCTTTTTTTCTTTTAGAGTACTTAAATATAGTATAATTATGGCAAATTCTTAATAATTCGTCATTAAATACCTCTCTAATAAATAACTCGTCAGTAGTTCCTTCTACAAAAATTATTAATTGTTCTATCATTTTAATATGCCGTCCACAAACAAGTCTTCAATTCCTAAATCATTCTCTAAAAAACTCTTGATTTTTGAATCTTCACACGGTTTTGATATTTCTGATATTCCATTATCTGTCCTAGATACCAAAATTATATCTTCTAGCTTGGCTTCTTTAATAATAAATGGATTATGCGTTGTTACAAATATTTGCTTTTTATCTGACACATCTGATAAAATGGAAACTAACACGCTAAGCATTTTGGGATGAATATTTTTTTCAGGCTCTTCCAAAATTATAATTTCATTATCATCTTGAAAATAAAGAGCAATAATTATTGCTAAAATGTTAACTGTTCCGTCTGACAACATATAGGATGGAAATTCTTTCTTACTATAGCTTTCTTTAACTTTAAAAAATACTGATTTATTGATATTGTTTTCTATTTTAATATCATCAATAAAAGGTAAAATAATCTTTACTATTTTATTTAATTTTTCCTTTTTTGTTTTATTTTTCAATAACTGCTGAATTATATTTACTAGATTGGAACCATTTTCCTCCAATTCACTTCGTGCTACTATATTTGATGGTGACTTTAATAAATTTACATCAAAATTGTATATTTTTATTTTGCCATCATATCTATAAAAAATACCAAATGCTGAAAAAAAGTTATTTAATAAATTTCCGCCTCTTTTTATAAAATGTTCAACATAATTTAAAGTTAAAAATTCACCTTTTTTTCGATGCTTACTGTCAAAGTTTCCACTTATTTTACCATTGGAATCTTTATTTACTGTCAGATCATAACTATCAATTACACTAACTTTTTCATCAGATTTATTTAGTTGTTCAAATTTAATTTTAATTTGTTCATAAATTATTTTATATCCTTCACCTTTTTCGTTAGGTTTAATTCTTATTGTATATTCTAATTTATTTGGCAAATATAAATTTTTTTCTTGTTCAAAAATTTTGTGTATTGATTTTTCCTCTTTTTCTAAATCAATTTCAAAATATAATAATAAACTTAAGCTTTTACTACTATTGGAATTAAACAAATATTTTATTCCTCCCTGTAAAAGAATTGCATCGTCTATACCATAGTATATTATATCATTAAAAAATTTTAAAATATTAACATAATTGGATTTACCAGATGCATTTCCACCTATTATAAAGTTTAAATTATTAAGTTTAATATCCAATTTCTTATAGCTTTTGAAATTTTCTGCTTTTATCCTATTTATTTTCATATTACCTCCTTGTATAACAAAATTAATATATTTTAAAATCTATATAGTAGTAATTTATATAACTTCTATATTTTTATTATTATGAAACCATATTTATTAACGACTCATAACTATCAACCACATCATATTTTACTTTTCCATTGCTTATGCATTCAAAATGCTTTTTGGCACAGGCAATTTTAGCTTGTTCTGCCCCTTTTAATTGCAATGATGACATATCGCCTTTTGTTTCTGCAATGAAATAAATATATTTAAAAGATTTGTTGTCAAAGACAATTGCCCAATCTGGATTATAATTTCCGACTGGTGTAGGAATTTTGAAGTCATTAGGTAATTTTGCGTAAACAGTTACTTCCCCAGATTCCAACTTTTCTGCAAATTTCTTTTCTATTAATGAATCGTATACTAAAAAATCGTATATATGTTTTCTAACATTTGATATTGCATTAACATTTAATTCAGCTTTAATATTATTCATTGTGAAAATATCAGTAGAATATTTTTTATCCGTTTTATGATATGTTATACCTTCAATGACAGAAGTTGCTTTTTCATCATTGATAATGTTAGTTACTTTTCTTATGAATTCTTCAGGATTATATTGATAATAATTAAACTTTTCCGGATTGACTTTTGATAGAATTGTAATTATAGTTTTTCTCGTTAAACCAGTATCTTTTGTAATTTCTCCAACCAAATCATATTCAATTTGTGATGGCGTAAAATTATCAATTACAGAAGTAGATGTTTTTCCATTAGTTAATGTAGAATGTTCTTTCAATGATTCGGCTGAAAGTGTTTCCTTTTGTTCACCTTGAGTAATTCTTATTGCCATTTTAGCAATATTTAATTTAGTATTAATTGAATTAACAGCTTTTTCAATTAATTCACCAGAATCAAAATCAACTTCATATAAAGTTTTAATGTTAATTTTATTCCATAAATCTTGGAATTCTTTTTTATTAAAATTGTCATTTGGAATAAGATTTTTGATATTATCTCTTCTTCCATCAGTTATTGGTTTATAATTATCCGTATTGTATATATTAGAAATCATTCTTGTGATATCTTCTTTAAAACTGTTAAATGGGTCACCTAAGTTTAACTCATTATTGTCTCTATCTTCTATGAATCTTTCAGTTATTTTAAATTGTTCATCTACATAACCAGCATTTTTCATTTGTAACATAAAATTAAATGTGTTTTCATTATTAAACTCTAATATATTTCCTTCTTCATTAATAACTTGTTTATTCAAAAGCCAATCCATAGTTAGTTTTGTTGGTCTTGATGATAAACTATCAACCATTTCAGTTTGAAGTGCTTCAGCAAACTTATCATAAGATTCTGATGCAATAACAGTTAGATTATTTATTAAATGAAAATTATCTTCCAATACAGAATAATCCATTCTTTCACCATTATTATTTACACAAATGCGGAGTCCACGACCTATTTCCTGTCTTTTGCTTATTTCAGAATTACTATGTTTTAAAGTACATATTTGAAAAATATTTGGATTATCCCAACCTTCTCGAAGTGCAGAATGAGAAAATATAAATCTGACTGGTTCTTCTAAGGATAAAAGTCTTTCTTTATCTTTCATAATCAAATCATAAGCATCTTCATCAAAAGATAAATATTCTTTTTTGTCATTAATTGCTGAATCTATTTCATGACCTTTTTTATCTATAGAGAAATATCCAGCATGAATTTTGCCTGTTTCAAATGATTTTAAATATTTTGAATATTCATCATCAAATAAAGTGATATATTCTATAATTGCTTTATTATATTCTTCTTCAAATATCCTTGCATATTCACCTTTTAGTGCCTGACTATCTTCATAGTATTTATATTTTGCTACTTCATCAATAAAGAATAATGATAAAACTTTAATTCCTTTTTTATATAATTCTTTTTCTTTTTCTAAGTGAGATTTAATTGTTTCTCTAATTTGAATTCTTGCTATATATTCTTGTTCAACATTTCCTTTAGCTTGACCTACTTGAATCATTTTTCCATTAATGAAATATACTTTATCATAATCTTCATATCTTCCATCTATTTCACTAACTTTATAACCTTTATATTGTTGTAATTCTCCAGATTTTGTATATAAATCATCACCAGCTTTAATTTTCATTAATTTTCTTGATACACCAGATGAAGATTTAACTTCTATTTCTAAATTAGCAATTGGATCATGTTTGCTACTAATATCTACACTATCTAAGAATAAGTATGTATCTTCTGATTTATCATGTAATACTTCTATTCCTTTAACATTTATTTTTTTAACTAATTTTTGATTGTAAGCATCAATGGCATCTAATCTATAAACTTTATTATATTCTTTTCCTCTTTTATGAGTAGCAGAATATCTAATCTTAAATAAAGGATTAAACTCTTTAAATAACTTTTCAGTTTTATCACCAAATTTTTGAGGTTCATCAATAATTAATATTGGATGAACAGATTTAATTACATCTATTGGTCTTCTTGATTGTAATTCATCAAGTTCTTCATATATTTTTCTATTTCCAGCACCTTTTGAAGCAAAGGCTTGATAATTAATAATCATAACTTGAATTGAATCATCAGAAGCAAAAGTATTAATATTTGCTATATTAGAACTATTAGAAGAATTATATATAAAATATCTTATTTTCTTATGATATAATTCTTGAAAATAATCTTGTGTAACATCAAAGGATTTTTGTACACCTTCTCTAATTGCGATACTTGGAACCATCACAATAAACTTACTCCAGCCATATTCTTTATTTAATTCATACATGGTTTTTATATAAGTAAAAGTTTTACCTGTTCCAGTTTCCATTTCAATAGAAAACTCACTTAACTCTTGTCCATCAGTTAGATTAATATCATTTCTTCTTTGAATAGTTCTAATATTATTTCTCTCTTGTATTTCAAGCAATTCAATGGATTTATTACCAAAAGAGATTTCTTCTATTTCTTTTTCTTCTCTAAATATACCTGTTCCCTCAACCTTTTTATATCTAGCAAGTAAATCCCTTCTATATCCTTTAGATTGTCCTTTAAATACATCAACAATAGATTGTACGGCATCATCTTGATATGATTGGTGTTTAAATTTTAATTTCATTTATTTACACCTCCCTATAAAATACTTATCTCTGTATCAGGTGAAAGTTTCTTCACTCTTTCTTCTAAATTAATTTTATCTTTATCAGAGTTAAATGACATATCTTTAAATACTACTTTTAAAGGTTTGCATTTACAAATTTCATCAATAATATTAATATCTATAATATCATCAAAACAAGCTACTAAGGCATTATCTGCTACATAATATACTTTGTTATTTAGAATTATTTTTTCTTCTATTTTTAAATCAAGAGTTAATCCTAAATCTAACATTACTTGAGTTAATAAATCTTCAGAAGTTCTATCTTCTTTAATATTACTCATCAAATCAAATAAATCTGTTTGGCCTAATTCACTAGGTTTATAATATACATCTTTCATATTTGAAGAATCAACTTTATATACTCTGAATCCATAGTCTATATCTGCATTAGTTTCATCTTTAATTTTTTTTGCAGCTTTTCTAATTCTTTCTTGACCCAAGTCACAAATAGTTTCAAATTCTTTTTTATTAATTTTTTCTGGAAGTTGTACTAATATAAATCTTCTATTTCCATTGTCTTCGTTATTCAATTCCATAACTGCTTGTGCAGTTGTTCCACTTCCACTAAAAAAATCTAAAACTATTGAATCTTCATTTGAAGCAGATTTTAAAAACAATTTAATTAACTCAACGGGTTTGGGAAAGGAAAATATTTTGGAACCTATTATTTCTTCAACTTCAGCTGTTCCCTTTCTACTTGTATATCCTCCGTCATATAAAAAACTTCTTATCAATTTAGCAGAATTCCTCATCTTTTGAACAATTCTGAATTCATTATCCACCTTATATCCAACTATTTCTTTATTTAAATTAGTCCTAGACTTTTCTTCCTTTCCCCATCTCCAGACAAATTGAACTCCATTTTTTACAGATTTAGGAGGATAAACTTCTATCCATCCTGTGCGATTTTCAAGTCCAATTTCATAAAATCCATCTTTAGTTTTACTGTTAGGATTTACATAAAATGGATAATATAAATTTGGACGATTAGCAGGAGTAAATGCTTCGTTACTATTGTATAATGGATGAATATTAAAACCTCCGATTTCATCTGAATATGTAAATTTTTTTTCTTCTTCTGGTATCATATTAGATTTAGCAAAATCAATATTTTTCGCATAAAACAAAGCATACTCGTGCATTTTACCTATGTGTCCATAATCTCTTGCATTAGGAGTTGTATTTATACAAAAAATCCCAATAAAATTTTTCTCTCCAAAAATTTCATCGCAAACCTTTTTAAGATTTGCTTGTTCGTTGTCATCAATAGACACAAAGATTAATCCATCTTTAGACAATAAATTTCTTGCTAATTTTAATCTTGAAAACATCATAGAAAGCCAATCACTATGAAACCTTCCATTGGATTGATTATTAGATATCATTCTATTCCCATCTTCATCAATTTGTCCAGATTCATTAAGTTCTTCATTTTCGGACTTACTAAATTTATCATTATAAATAAAATCACTTCCTGTATTATATGGTGGGTCTATATAAATACACTTGATTTTGTTCAAATATGACTCTTGTAAAATCTTTAATACTTCTAAATTATCTCCCTCAATATATATGTTTTCAGTATAATCAAAATCAACTGATTTTTCTTTAATTGGCCTTAATGTGTTCTTGCTTGGAGTATTAGCATTAACTATAGCTTCCTTTTTCCCAGGCCATGTTAATTGATATTTTTCTTTTGTGCCATCTACTATCTCTTTACTTAATTCTTGTTTTAGTAACTCAAAATCTATTGCTTTTCCATTTGTTGATTCTACTATAACATTTGGAAATAATTCAGATATTCTTTCTATATTTTCATCAATTATATCTTTTGATTCCATATCTAATTTATTCATTATTAAATTCCTCCGTTTCTTTTAATAATTTATTTAATTCATTATTTAGTTCTAATTTTCTATCAAACTGTTTTTCTGATTTAATTTTATTTCTTAAATTAATTATTTTTTTATTTAAATCATCTATTCTATTTTTTTCTTCTATAATAATTTCAAAGTTTCTGTCATCATCTTTCTTATCTATAATTGTTTTAACAATGTTTTCATATAATACTTCTAAGTTTATTGCGTTAAAATCAATATTAATTTCTTTATTCCATTCTAAATTATATATATCATCTACCTTTAATAAATAACAATATTCTTCATTATATTTTAATAAAAATAATATTTTATATAGAATGCCTTTTGTTATAACTTTAATAACATTTTTAGGTATTATTTTTTCCTTTAAATCAAGTTGAAATACTTCTATTTCTTCAACATTATTTGTTTTACTAATACCTATTGTATCTGGAGATATTTTATATAACCAGGTTATTCTATCTACTTGATTAGTAAAATCTTCTTTAACTGATGGAGATATAGCAATTTTTTCATAAAATAACTTTTTGGGTAAAAATTTATTTACATAACATTTCTTAGGAATATCTAACATTATATCACCACCATAAATGTAATAAGTTCAAAGTCTTCTAATCCTTTAATATTATTTTTTAACATAGTAGTACCACCTGTTCTAAATAAACTATCAATATCATTTTCTTCTTTGATATTTATTATAGAATCAATACTTTGGCTTAATAAATTAGAATATAATTTCATATCTTTACCATCATTAGTAAATTCATTAAAGATATTATAAGCACTTTTAATTGGATCAGTTTTCCCCTTTGAAATTATTCTTAAGATGTCTAAAGTATGCTTAACATTTAAATGATTAGACAATATCTCACCATCTTCTTTTATATAGACTAAATAGAAGGGATGTAATTGATTCATATTATCAATATTTACTTCATTATTTATATTTTTTAAAACATAAATAACTCCCTTTTCGACACCTAGTTCTTTATTCTCATGAACTACTGAATGTAGACCAAAAGGAACTCCATCTAAACTTCCATTGCTTTTTACATATTCTACTAAATCCATTCTAAACTCATTTAATCCTAAATCAGTTATTGAAATTCCAGTATTCATTTCTTCTAAGTCTACTACTTCTTCTTGTAATTTTTTTAATTGCTCTTTTCTATATTCCATATCACTAGATTTATTAGTTAAAACATTATCTTCCCCAGTTCCTGAAATATCCATCATAACCATTCTATTTTCAACCCTATTTTTTAAATTAATATAATCATCAAGAGATAAATTAGGCCAGAAATTAACTAATTGTATAACCTTGTTATCAGAACCTATTCTATCTACACGACCAAACCTTTGAATAATTCTAACAGGATTCCAGTGAATATCATAATTTATTAAATAATCGCAATCTTGTAAATTTTGACCCTCTGAAATACAATCTGTAGCAATTAAAATATCAATATCGTCTGTAGAACTAGGATCTAACATATCTCTATGTTTTGATTTTGGAGAAAAGTTTAATAATAAATTATTAAACTCTTTATTCATATTAATTGTACATTCATTAATTCCAGAACCAGTTATTTTACAAGTATTAAGGCCATAATAGTTATTTAAATTTACTGCTAAACATTTATATAAATAATCAGCTGTATCAGCAAAAGCACTAAAAATTATAACTTTTTTATTATTGCTATTAATAGGATGATTAACTTTATCAATAATTAAATTAAATAATTCTCTTAATTTTAAATCATGTTCTGGATTTATTTTTTCCATTTCATTAATTAATTGCTTTAGTATTACATAGTCTGCTACTAAATCTTGTCGCCAACCTATTGTATTCATATCCTCTAAATTAATTTTTACTTTTTTACCAATACTGAATTGATCATCAAGTAAATCTTCAACATCTTCATCTGAATTATAATTTGTTACTTCTATATCTTCAAATGATTTATTAATCCCTCTATTTTCAAATTCTTCAATTGATTTTAATATTGTTTCTATTTGATTCATTACTTTATTTAAAGTTAATCTAAATGATTCGACGGAAGATTCTAATCTTTTTAAAAAGTTGATTCTCATTAGAATCTGCAAACTTTTTTCACGATCTGCCTGTCTAAAACTTGATTGTCCACCTTTAACTGATATATCATACTTATCTTCATATTCTGACAATTTATTTGGTAAAATATAATCAAACGGAGCATAAACACTCATATTTAATTTTGATAAAGTATCCGCTATTTCTTTAATTGACATAAAGCCATCTAAATCAGTTAATTCTGGCGTTTTACTTATTGGTTTTAATCTTGTAGGAAATTCTCCTATATCTTTCATATTATAGTATTTTTCAATATGTTTTCTACTCCTTGCAATTGTAACACTATCTAATAACTTAAAGAAGTCAAAATTAGTATTTAATCTATTCAATAATTCTTTTCCGGTTCTTTCTTCTGGAGCAAGTTTGCTCCATTCATTAAATACCGTCTGAGCATTTTTTAAAATTGTGTCAATAGACTTAGTATTACTTATTTTTTCATCTATCCTATCAGTATGCCCTTCATAAGCAAGTGCAAGTTGATTTTTTAAATCTAAAAATTTATTATTTACAGGGGTTGCAGATAGCATCAATACTCTAGTTTCTACACCAGCTTTCATAACATTGTTCATTAATTTATCATATCTTGTTTCTCTATCGTTTCTAGCACTATTATTTCTAAAATTATGTGATTCATCAATTACAACTAAATCATAATTTCCCCAATTAACTCTTGATAAATCCATTCCGTTTGAGTTCCCATGATTTCTAGATAAATCTGTATGAAATAATACATCATAATTAAATCTATCTTCCTGTAAAGGATTGTCCTTGTAATTTTTTATAAAAGTATTCCAATTTTCAGACAATTTTTTTGGACATAATACCAAAATACTTTTATTTCTTTCTTGATAATATTTAATTACTCCAAGAGCAGTATATGTTTTTCCAAGGCCTACACTATCCGCAAGAATACATCCTCTATGTCTTTCTAATTTGTTTATAATTCCAAGAACTGCATCTTTTTGAAAATCATATAATGAATTCCAAATCTTAGATTTCTTAAATCCAGTTTTTTCATTTGCGAGTTCATCTTCAGAAATATCTTCTAAAAATTCCGTAAAAATATTATAAAGGGTTACATAATAAACAAATTCAGGTGAATTTTCTTTATATAAATCAGACATAAAATCAATTACATCATTTGTTATGTCTTTTAATTGTTTTTCATCATTCCATATTTGTTCAAAAGATTCAATATAACTTTTAGTGATAGCATATTCTTCATCCATTTTAGTTACAGGCATAAATATTGAATTGTCTTTTTCATAACCAAAGCCAACTGTAGAAAATTCTTCCACATTAGTATATCCAACTCTACTTATAGGGTCTTCAATAGTTATGAATTTTTGAATAGCATTTCTATTAATATTTGTTTTAAACTTTGCTTTTCTTTTTATCCAATCTGCACATTCTGATGCAATTGACTTCCCATTTAGTTCATTTTTTAATTTAACCTCAAAATCAGAACCGCTTAAAGATTTTTCTCTTATTTTTGAATTTATTTCAAAGAATCTTTGTTCTTTAGTGTTTTTATTTTTTTCTACAAAAGTTGGATCTGAGAAAATAAACTTAAATTCATTAATTTTTGATAATTCTTTTTTTAATGCTTCATATCCGTACATAGAAAATATAGAAGCACAAATTCTAATTTTAGAGTTTGGTTTAATTGTATCTTTTAAATCATCACCAAGTTTTTCAAATTTATTATTTATTATTTTCATATTTATACCTCTTACTTCGAATTACTAATTATATTATATCATACTATTTGTCTTTTTTTGTTTGTATTTTTATATTTCTATATAGACAGTCATTTAAATGTTTTCAATTATATCAATTTGTTGTTTTTGTAAAATTATTAGAGTGATAAGTCAGCAATATATTTCCCACTTAATATTTTACATATGCCCTCTTGATATTTACTTTTTTCTATTTGAGTATCCAAAACTTCTATAAGTTCTTTTAAATTTATGTCAAATAATTCTTTTTTATCATTCAACATCTTATATACATCTTTTAATTTTTCTTGATTATCCGTTATATATTTATTATTAGTATCATAATAAAAATATCTCTTTATAAAACTTTTATTATCTTTTGTTTCAATAATGAAATAACTAATATTTACTAAATTTATGTATGTGCATATGTTTATAAAATTTAAATCAAAACTACTTTCTCTATTTCCAGCCTTTTTGTTTAAATAATTTAAATACATATATTCTATTATGATCATTATATATCTTAAATTATTTAACAAATAATCTTGGTATTTTGATTTTATTATCATATTTGAAAATAATTCCTTTAAACTGCTTGGATGAACAATTTTGCATAAATATTTATAAATTGCATTAAAATCATCTTTTTCAAAATAATCAGTAAATATTTCATCATGATGTTTTTCTAAAACATTTCTCAATGTTTTGGCATCAGTATCTAGTTTAATTTTTAGTTCCTTGTCATATGATTTGGCTATAATATATATAATATTTTCATAAACAGTCCTTAAAATTGCTGCAGCATTTAGTAAATCTTTATTATTTATTAATTTATTCACTAACTTAAAATCGTAATCAACTTTATCATATATATTTTTTGATTTATTATATTTACTTATTTTTTTAAAGTTAAATGAGTTTATTTCATCTAGATACACATAATTTGCACAACGTAATACCCTTATACTTTTTTTATAACTACTATTTATTTTTATATATGTACTTGTCATAATATCTTCTACGTATTATTTTTTCTTTAATGGTTATTAAATCTAAATTTCATATTTTTATAAATTTTATTCAATAGTTAATATATTATTATTCAATTAATTGATTCAATTTTAATGATCAAATTTTACCGAAACTAATTTGTCATTATCATAAAAAATATATTCTCCTATTAATAAATCAACTGATTCTAACAAATAGTTTTTTTTATCATTACCCTTTAGTTCTGAACCAGATATTTTTTCTAGCATAACTTTTTTTAACAGTTTGTTATCATTATAAAAGTCCTTTACTATGATTTCAAATTCATCTACTGATTTTTCTAATTTACCAAGTTCATTGCTGAAAACATGATAAATAAAGTTTTCTTCAAGTCCCTCAATTATTATAACTGGTACTGATTCTTTTTTTATTAATATAAATAAATCAGAATAATCCATTTTATTTTTTATGTTATATTTGAGATTATTGCTATCAATAATGTTATAAATTGCTTCATAATTTGAAAATAGTACTGATTTTTTTAATTTAGATTTACTTAAACTGTTTAAATAACTTAACACACTGTTATCATTATATATTGCTTTCTCTTTTAAGGAAAAAGACATTTTCTTCTCTTCTGAACTAATAAATGAATTTGCATATCCTTCCTCAAAGTTTGACCAAATAATATATCTGTTATTAGGTGTATTTTCTAAAAAGTATGTTTTGTCTACTATATTGTGTATCCCCAAATAATTTATACCTTTCTTTTTTCTTTTAACAATTTTTAAATTATTAGTTTCTTTAAATAGCAATTTTAATTTATTATGTTTATGATAATTTTCAATAAATTTCAATTTGAACTGTTCAACTTTTAAGTTACTAATTGATGTATTTCTTATATATTCTTTTTCTTTTTTATTTACATCTTCCACAACCTTTTCAAATACTCCAATATATTCTTCTTTAGCCATTCTTCTAAGTTCATCTACTATGTTATTTACTTGAATTCCCAGTTCATAACTACTTTCTAATTTTATCATATTAACATTTTTCCTTGTAATAAGTAGACAATACAAATGTATTAAATAATTGACAGTATTAACACTATAAAAACAATCGTCATCAAATGAGTTTTTTGTTTCCATTAAATCCCAAGAGTATATTTCGCTATTATAATCCATTTGTATTGAATTTATGAGAATGTCAGTCAAATCATTACAACTAAATGAATTATAGTACACCAATAGTTTTGATATATCTTCGTGAGAAGATTCTAAATTCTGAATTATATATGATGTTATTGCAAATATGTTACATATATAATTTTTATAAATGTCATTTAGAACAGTATAATAATTATTATTGTTTTCACTATATGTAGGGTTAACTTTAACAACATCATCTTTTATATCGTTAATAAATTTCATAGTCTTTGCATAATATTTATAACATTTTTCTTTATCTTTTAAACTTAGGTTAAATATTATGTTTCCGAGTGTTTTATTGCAAACTAATAAAGCATCATGAATAAAATCATTTTCTCCTCTATTATAATTGTATATTAAAATACTCATGAATTCAAAAATTTCTAATTTAATCTTATTAAATGATGATTCATCTTCAAGTTTTAAAGAACATTCATTTAAATAGCCATATGTACTGTATAAATTTTGAATTGATAGTAATTCTCTTTTATCATATGAATACAAAATCATATCATATAAAAAAACAGTTAATGAATTCATAAGTTTTGAACTTCCCAATTTTACTATCATATCACCATAATCGTATATATTTTTTTGAATATTATTCAAAAAATCATATGCTTTGAATTTATATAATGAATTAACTTGATTATATGAAACCTCGAAAGAATAATGACCAATTTTGAGTGATATTTCATTGATATAATTTTTATAAATGTCCAAATACTTATTTAAATCTTTTGTCAATAGAGTGGATGACATGTTATTTATAGAAAATACACATTCCGTTTGTATTTTTTCATATGCCATTTCAATGTATAAATGATTATTAGCTTCTGAGGTAATATATACTTTATCATCTAATAATCTAATAATTGACTTTATTTCTTCTTTATATTTACTATTATAATACACAATTATCCAGCTTCTGCTTTTATCTGTACTAGAGCCAATATCCAACAATTTAATTACTACATTTAACTTTTTTTCATTTTTTAACACGTTATTAGAAGATTCTGATTCAATAGAAGCAATGTATTCTTTGTTAATTTCTTTTAATTTTTTTACAATTTTATTTAATAATTTATAGTTATATTGTTCAACAATTAAATATTCTTTCTTGGGATAAAGATTTTGTTTTTCTAGATTTTCGGTTGTTACATAATCATATTTGTTTATCATTATTCCGTATTTTTTATAATTAGATATTAAATTGCTATTACTAAAATGTCTTGTTTGTTCAATTAAATCTTTAGATATTATTTCCTCCCTCACAATATTTTCCTTTTTTCTTTCATAAATTAAATCAGAAATCATTTTAAATGACTTATAGTACATATCAATAATCATTATAGTTGAAAAAATATGTGTTATTATAAAATAATACTGTTCTTCGCTTATAGTAAAAATTAATAAATTAAATACAAAATATACTATTACCGGAAAAATTCTTGTGTTTTTTAGGTATGACTCAGATATTATTGCATTGCCTTTGTCCTTTATTCTTTCTATTATTAATATTGCAACCGGTAATATTAAAGATAGAAATCCAGAATAAACTGTTAAAAAATCAATTTTAAGATTTAGGCCAATGTGAATATCCAATATTTCTTGAAAAAATAGTTTTGAAAGTTTAACTAATATAAACAATACGGAACTTATTAAAATAGTATATATTATATTCCATACATTTATCTTATATAAGTTTTTTAAGATTTTTTTGATTTTTTTCATTATACTTCAACTCCTACTTCTAGTTAATACAAAAAAACGCAGCACAAAAAATCTATTAAATAGACCTGTACTAGCGTCTCTCTTTAACTAAATCAAGTATATCAAATTATTTTTATTTAATCAACAAATTTAGACAAATTTCTCCATACTAAAATAATATTAGTATATATCTATAGCTTATATATAATAGATGCAATAGGCATAATAAAATATATATAATTATTTATTACTAACTAACTCATCTAATTTACTTCTTATAATACTTTCTTCTCTACTACCATTAGTAGTTAATCTTATTAATGGTATATTATATTTAGATAGTATATTATTCTTTAATATATCTCTTTCTTTTTGTTTATTATCTTTTTTATGATATTTATATCCATCTACTTCTACCGCTAATAATGGTATTTTACTTATATTATTATATATTAAGAAATCTATATGAGTATTATGATGAGAAGCATATTTTCTTTCTTCTTCTGTTAATAATGTTTTATCTTTTATTAATACATTTACTGGATATCTAAAAGTAAATGTTAAGTCTTTATAATCTTCTAATACTTTATTTAATAAATGATACATGATATTTTCTGAATCATAGTTTGATATCTTTTTATGTTTTTTGAAATAGTCTAATCTTTCTTTTTCATATTGTTTATATAATAAATCAAATACTGAATATATATTGCTTTCTTCCACTTCCATATTTATATATTTGGTATAATCTATAAAATCTTTTATATTTTGATTCTTTATATTATTACCAGTTACTATGAATATTAATTCTTTCTTTGCTCTAGATATGGCTACATTTAAGATATTAGAGTCCGCTACAAAGTCTGATATTTCATCATCTACTGTTGATATTATTATAACATCTTTTTCTCTACCTTGAAACTTATGAACTGTACTTACTTCTATATCTTGAATATTTTGTTTTATTAAATCTACTTGGTTATTATATGGGGCTATTATTCCTATATCATTAGTTTTTAGCTTTGGTAGTATTTCTTTTATTATATCTAATTGTCTTTGACTTGTATTATCCCTTTTATGATTTCCTTTATTGGTTTTTATTACTTTTATAACATCTTGTTCATCTTTATCTTCAGTCATTATTACTAGTTCATTATTATAGAACTTTTTATTGCAGAAGTTTATTATTTTAGGATGACATCTATAGTGTTCTTTTAACATTACTTTTGGTGCTTCTTTTATGATATTTTTAATACTACTTAAGAAACTATTTAATGAATAACTATAGCCATTATCTATATTGTATTCTTTGAATATTTTTTCTGTCTTTTCTTTAATTATATCTGGTACAACATTTGGTAGTTGTTTTTCATCTCCTATTACAACGGCGTATTTAGCGGATGATAATGCTAATAGGCCTGTTACAACATCTATTTGGCTTGATTCATCCATTATTATATAATCAAACTTGAAATCTTCTTTGAAGGTATTTCTTGATGAGTAGGTTGTACTTAGAATAACTGGATAGTCTTTTATAAAATTAGTGCTATCTTTTTTTATTTCTTGATATGTATATTTTTTTCTTGGTTCTTTATATTTTTGTGATAGGTATTTTTTTAGATAAGTCATTGATGAGTTTATAAAGGCTGTTTCTATATATTTATTTTTTTCTACAAATGTCTGTTTTTTGGCTATTTGTTCTTCTAATGATTTTATTTGTGTTTGGTATAGACTATTTTGAATGGTATTTATTATTATTTCAATATTGTTTTTATAGAATGAGAAGTCTCCTATTTGGTATATGAATATATATTTTAATTTATTTAATAGTGTTAATTTATCGATGTTTAATAATTCACTCCATAATTTTTGTAAGTTATTTGTATTTATTCTTGTTAGTTCTATAAGATTAATATTCTGATTTTTTATGTATTCTTTAAAATATTTGTATTCTAGTGTTAAGTCATTTTTATTTTGAGTTAGTATAGCTATATTTTGTCTACTGGTATAGATTTGTTTTACTATGCTATTGTTATTTTTTATTACATTGGTTATATCTTCAATATTTATATTTTCATACTCTTTAAACGATGGAATGTTATCTGTTTGGTTTTCTATAAAATTATTTTTATTGGCACTTTTTCCTAAGAGTGCTTCAAAGAAGTCTAGGTTGTATTTTTTTAGTTTCTCTTCGATGTTTTCGATAGCAGCATTATTATTTGACACTACTTGACAATTCATATTTCTTATTAGTATATTGGCTATGATATTTAGTATTGTTTGAGTCTTACCTGTTCCTGGCGGTCCTTCAATGACACTTACTTTATTATTTATAGCATTTTCTACAGCTTTATACTGACTAGAATTACAACCAAAGGGAAATATTAGAAAGTCTATGTCATTTCCTTTTATTATACTATTTGATAGTTTTAGATAGTTTGATAATGCTGTATCTAGATTATCTACTTCTACTTTCTTCATCTGTTCACTTAGTATCTTCTTTCCATCTTCGGTACTAAGTGATGTTATGTCGGCGACCTTTTGCATGTATTCTATTACATCTTTGTTATTACTTATTATTTTTACTTGGGTATCTAGGTAGTCTTGATGTGTATTATTGTTTAAAATCATGTGGTAGTAATAGTTATTTCCATAGTTAAATTCATAGACTTCTTTTATATCTTTTACTTTAATGTTATTTATGAAGATGTTATATTTTGTTAGGTCTATTTGTTCTGAAACTGTTAGATGTTTTACTCTATCTGTTTGATAATTGTAAAACTTACTACTATTTTTATATTTTATTACGTAGGTACCGCTAATGCTGTTATGTTTACAATAGGATATTTTGGGTGTTACTATTTCATTATCAATGATTATCATTTCTTTTCTTGTGTCCATACTTCTTTTACCTCCGGTGATTTATTTAATTATATATTATTATTGTATAAAAAGCCATATTTTATTATGACTTTTTTATTTTACTTTTTTGTTCTTTTATACTCAGTATATATTTCTGTTAAATAGTACTTTAAGTATTGCCTATATAGGATATTTAGTAGAATGGCAACTAATATATATATTACCATGAAATAGTGTATGAAATTTTGTCCTGTTTTTTCTAATACGAAAAATACTATTAATAACAAAATATTAGTTAAATCATAATGAATATTTAAATCACGAATCAAAATTTCGTCCTCCATTATTCCTTTAATTTTCTCATTATCTCGCACCGGCTTATACATATCGTTATAAAAGTTTAGAACTAAGTCTTTTTGATTAATCTTATTTTTTGGATATATATACTTATACCAAACTGAAAATGGTTCTTTAAATATTAGTAACATCTTGTATTTTTTGTTTCTATTATAAAAGAATGTAACATCTATCAAATACACTAAGATGGTTATAATACCTATAAATAGTGAAATATGTTTAAAGTTTGATATAATATTTGAAAATAAATTAGAACCTTCAGATATTTCTCCTACTATGTATAATAAAGATATATCGATTATTCCTATTATGATTGCTATTTTTATGTATTTATTTATTCTAAAACCAAAATTATTTATCATTTGTTAAACTTCCAATATATTTATATCCATCTATCTTATTTACATTAATTGTTTTTAATGTCTTAAGTTTTTTATCATAGTTTTCATTACTAACATAAAAGTTTGAGTTATTATCTTCGAACATAATGATTATATCACCCGCTGTATTCTGTGTTATTGTTTCATATCCTTGATAATAATTAAGACTTTCGCTTTCAGCATTTCCTATTATTATCACTTTCGGTTCAATCTTTTCTAACACATCTTGGGGCAATTTTCCACTATCTCTTCCGTGATGAGGCGCAAATACTATATCGCCCTTTTCCCATTCTACTTCTTCTTTTATATTTTCCATATAATCATCTTCTAAATCTCCAAACCAATAGATTTTTACATTATTCTTTATTGAATATGTAATTATTGGGCATATGTTATTTGGCTCCTCTTTCTCTTTGGCGATTTGTAATGCTTCTTTAAAATATTTATTGTTTATATCAGGCCACTTAATATTTATACCAGAATCATCTCGCTCATTACTTGATAAATTCATCCACCTTCTCTTACGTCCTTTTTCTAAATAAAAGGCATTTTTTTTATCGTCTCGTAATGAACAATATTTTTTAAAGTCTTCACTCGGATTAGTTTTTGTTGCCGAGTTTTTTACACAATAAAAGTTTGGTATTTCTTGATTATCCATTAAATACTTTAGTCCTCTGATATGATCATCATCTGGATGGGTAGAAATAAATCTAATAATTCCTTTGTTTCCTTTCTCTTCTTTTAATTCTTTTAATACTTCTTCTTTTTTTTCTTCTTCTATGCAACAATCAATAATGGTAAAATTATCACTATTATGATTAATATAAAACATATCACCATCAACAGTTGCAAATGATTTTACTTTTGACATACTTCCTCCTAACTTCTAGTTAATACAAAAAAGACGCAGCACAAAAAATCTATTAAATAGACCTGTACTAGCGTCTTTCTTCCTTTAACTGCTTATATTGTACCAACTTTTTTATATTTAATCAATATATTTTGACAAATTTTTTATTCATCATCTTCTGAATAGTAGTCATCATCTTCTAGTTCTTCTTCTTCAAAGTTAAATGTATCATACTTCTTTTCTTTTACTAATTCTTTTTGCCAATCTTCTAAATCATTATTATCTTTTTTATTATCATCTTCTGTATCTGCAAATGCTTTTATTAAGTTCCATATCAAACACATAATCTAACCACCTGAAATTATTATATCATAGTTTTTTGTTATGTATGACTATGCGATTATTTTTCTACTCTTATTTATATAATTACTTCTTTATACTAAAATATTATTAGTATATACCTATAGCTTATATATAATAGGTATCTTGGATACATTTAATTAAGATAAGTTTACTTAGCTTAATTAAACACTAATAAGACTTACATAGTAAGGCTTATAGTGGACATAATAGAAATAATATATAGGTATATTAAAACTAAGACTTGATATCTTAGTTTATTATTTAGTTAATGTTAATGTTTTTATTTTAAAATCTTTAGTATCATAACCCCATGGATTAGATACTAATCTTGTATTATTTGTTATTATATCTTCTTCTTTATGATCATGTCCATATATCCATACTGGTGATTTATATTCTTTTACTTCTGTATAGTAGCAAGAGTTATTACCTCTACTATTATTTTTATTTCTAAATGGTGGTACATGTGTTATTATTAAATCTATATTATTTGGTAAGTTATTATACCAAGATATGCTATCGTTATGTAGTTTTTGTATTTTATCTTTCTTAGATAATTCTGATAAGATAAATCTTGAATCATTCTGCATAGGATAGTTATATAGTTTATCTACTAATGTTACTGGTTTATACCAAAGGGTATCTCCCGCTAATAAGAAGGTATTATAGGTATATAGTCCTTTAGTATTATTTGTTTTATCTAGTATGATTATATCTTTATTATCTTTAAATATTTCATTTAATCTATATACTTTATTCATACTATTATAGTTATATTCTTTTGCCATAGGATCAGTATAGATATATTTTATTACTGGTATATAGTATTCATGATTACCTAGGACAAATATTACTTTTTTATAGTATTTTGAACATGAATATAAAAGTTCACTCACTCTATTTATATCTTCATCGATATCTCCCGCTACTACAAGGATATCTCCTTTTACTTGCATACTTATTTTATCTTGAACTAATTTATCTATTTTGGTTATGCTTTCTTTTTTACTTATATAGTGAGTTAAGTGTAAATCAGATACGTAGTCTATGTTTAATTCCATGGTATTTTTTCCTTTCTAGATGCTTATATTATATAGAAAGATGCAATTTATGTCAAATAAAAAACCATTGACACTTTTATATGTCAACAGTTTCTGTGGATAAGTTATTTATTATTACATTTACTTATAAATTCTTTTTCGTGTTCTTTTAAATAGTTATAACTTTCTTTAATAGCGGTCTCTATACTATTATTTTTATATATACTTGTTATTTTATTTAATAAGTTTATATTATCTATTTCTACATTATAAAAGATATCATAGCATTTAAACTTATGTTTATATATTTTTTGTATGTTAGTACTATTTAGTATTGGGTCTATAACTATTTCACTTAAATACCATAACAAGCTTGGGCTATCAAAATCTTCATACTTCCAATTTGGATATATTTCTTTACATTTTTCAAAGAAAAGGAAATGACATAATTCATGCATACAGGTATCTATTAAATCTTCTTTATTTTTCTTATGAATATCAAAGGCTTTTTCTTTAATATACCTAGGACATACTGGTATTAGTCCTATTCCTACTGATATTTCTTTATATTCTTTTGGCCACTTTATATTAAGGTAATTACTTATTTCTAACATATATTTATCATTATATTCATTCCAGATAGTGGTATATTCTTCTCTCAAGTTATTATTTTCTTTTATAAAGTTATTATATCTATCTTGAATTATGTCTTTGATATTATCTTCTTTGGTAAGTCTTTTTAATTCTGGATATAGGAATAATGTTCCTTCTTTTAATGGTAATACATTAGCTGTATCTTTAAGTGTCCATGATAGTATGTCAGATGTTTCTTCAAGAGTTAAATATTTAAATTTTAATTTTGGTATGTTATTCATATTTCCTCCTAATTAATTATATCATATTTTGTTTATTTTCTCACGATAATCATCATAATTACCAATATATCTAGTTATGTTCTTATTTTTTATTTCAATTATACTAGTAGCTATTTTATTTATGAAATATCTATCATGAGATACAAATAATATAGTACCAGTAAACTCCTTTAGTGACTCTTCAAGCATTTCTCTTGTATCAATATCAATGTGATTAGTGGGTTCATCTAGAATTAAGAAGTTATATGAATTTTGGATTAGACAGAATATTTTTAATCTTACTTTTTCTCCTCCGGATAAATATTTTATTTTTTTATGAATGTTTTCTCCTGCAAATAGGTATTTGAATAAGGCACTTCTTAAATATTGTTCTGGTCCAATGAAATATTTTCTGGCTTCTTCTAGTACTGATAAATTAATATCTTCAAACTCGATCTCTTGAGGAATATAACCTATCTTGATATTACTTCCTAGTTTTATACTATTATTTCCTTTTAATATTTCTTTGATTAGAGTTGATTTACCGACACCATTATCTCCGACTAGACAGAGTCTATCTTGATATTTAATACTTAAGTTAAGGTTATTAAATATTTCTTTAGTACCATAAGATAGATTTAGATTATTTATTGTTAATACATCTTTTCCTGATCTACTAGCGGTATCAAAAGTTATATTTAGTTTTTTCTTTTCTTCTGGTTTATCTAACTTTTCTAGTTTTTCTAATCTTTTTTCGATACTAGCGGCTCTTCTAAAAAATATTTCTCCACCACTTGGTCCACAAAGCCTGCCATATTCTTTTAATCTTTTGATACTATTTTCCATAGCGGTTATTTGTTTTTGTTGGTCTTTATAGTTTTTTAATTCTAGTAATAATCTATTTTCACTTTCTTTAATATAGTAACTATAATTACCATGATATACTTCTATTCCTCTTTTGGTTAATAAATATACTTTGTTTATGACATTATCCATGAAATAGCGGTCATGTGATACTAGTATTATTGTACCTTTATAGTTCTTTAATGTTTTTTCTAACCAAATTATTTTATTTATATCTAAATGGTTAGTGGGTTCATCTAATAATAAGACATCTGGTTCTTGTAATAATAATCTTATTAGAGATATGATGGTTTTTTCTCCTCCAGATAGGGTATTGAAATTTCTATTTAATATTTCTTCAGTTATATTAAATACTGGTAGTATTTTTTGAATCTTTGTTTCGTATTCATATCCTCCTAACGAGATAAACTTCTCTTGCAGATTCATATACTTTGTTATTACTTTATAATCTTCAGTTAAAAGTTTATCTTCATATCTTTCTAATTTTTCTTTTAGTTCTATTATTTCTTTAAAGGCACTATTTATATAGTCTTTTACTATTATATCTTTTTCTTCAGGTATTTGACTTAAATAGCCTATACTTATATTATTTCTTATTGAAAGGGAACCAGAATCTATACTTTCTTGGCCTGCGATTATTTTTAGTATAGTACTCTTTCCACTTCCATTTGTTCCAATTAAGCCTACTTTTTCTCCTTTTTGTACTGTTATATCTATATTATTTAATACTAAGTCAAAACCAAATGACTTACATGCTTTACTTATATTTATATCTATCATAATATTCCTCCCATCAAAAAAAGTTATATGAATATATTGCATCCATATAACTTTTATTTATATATATAGATGCAGGCACGACAAAAACTCACACCCACATCTCATTTTTTTTACTTTTATTTTTGATGAGATAAAGGTGTGATATTTATAGTAAACATGATTACATTACCTACATATTTATACATAAATATCCCTCCATTTATAATATATTATAGTTTTTTTGTTTTGTCAATTGTTTTTTATCACTACAAGTCTAAAGTCTTGTTAGTGCTTCTATTAGTCTAAGGTCTAATAGAAGAGTATCTACATACCTATTATATATAAGCAATTAATATATATTTAAAGTAGTTTATTATTGGTATATTTTTTACTATTTTGTGTATAATAATAGTGCAATATACTTGACTTTTAATGATAGTTATAGTATTATTGTATTACCGGAGAGAAATCTCGTCAGGTCGATAGCTCAATGTTGATTTTATTAAATTAAGTGTATGTTAAGTACACCACTTGAGTTGGGAAGAGACTAGAAATAGTCTCTTTTCTTTTTATGGAAATAATAATTTATGATCTATGATATCTATATCATCTCTATCAGCAAGTGCTTTTCTTCTAGTAGTGCCTGCGATTAGGTCTGCTGCTTGAACTAGATAACTTTTTCCTGAGTCTTGATATGATAGTGATATATCTAATTTTCCAAATAATATGTTTTTATGTGTTATATCATAATTATAATTTATTATTCCATGTAATAATTCTTCAGTTAAGCCATCTTTTAGGTTATAGTAGCCATTACTCTTTGTAGATTGTTCATCTATATTTATTATTAATCTAACATTTTTATATGGATCTATTTTTTTATCTTTTATTAATTCTTCAATGGTACTTTTAATTAATCTTCTTATTGTATAATCTATATATCTTCCTTTTGAGGCTTTATTATTTATAATATGATCATATACTCTTGTATTATCTATTATTAAAGCAATAGTATAATATTTATTTATATAATTCATTATTCTTCTTTTATGACTATTTTTAATATTAGTATTTTTTATTTCTTTACATTTTTTAGTACATTTTCCTTTTTCCTCATTACAATAAGAACATTTTATTTCATTTATTATTTTACGATACTGAGTTATAAATTTATCTTTTTCTTGTTTTGATAAAAAGACTATTCCTGCATATACTGATAATTCTTCTTTTTTTGATAATTTACCTGAATCATCTAAGTTTATATATATTTCTTGGTATTCTTCTTTTTTACTCATATAATTGCTCCCTTCAATTGTTTTAATGTTTATTATAGCACTTGCTTTTACTCTTGTCATTATTTTTTAGTAATTTTATTTATCAACAATATATGTGGATATAAGAAAAACTATAGACATAAATCTATAGCTTATATAAATACTTTTATTTTAGAGACATTTGGCCCAGTAAATTTTTTTGAAAGACTTTGGGCTTTCAAAAACCTCGAACAATGTAATGTGAGAGGGATATATTACCTTCTACTTTTTCCTTTAGAAGATACTAGTTCTTCTCTTAAATATCTATAATATTCAATACAATTAACATATTTATTTTCTTTTTCATTAAATATCCATATAGCAGTTAAATCTTCTAACGAGATAGCTCCCATTTGACCATCTTGTACTTTGGTATAAGGTGCTTCTAGTACTGGCCTTTTATCGTAGTAAAATAGTTTATCTCCACCTCTAGTCCAAAATAATTCATTATTATGACCACCTTTTACTTTATCTTTACTTCTTGCATATCCACTAGTTATAATATCTTCTACTTGATCCATACCGGTTACTCTATATACAAAATTATCATTTGTCTTCATAGCAATAGGACTATCTTTCCCAAAAGCTAATTCTCGGACAAATACTCTATTTCTAGTAGTTTCTATTCTATCGTCTTCCATATTTACTCCTTTTCTATAGTAGTTCTACCACTTATTCTATTATCACTATCTTTAATCCAAAGATAATATTTTTTATATGTAAAGTAATTACTCTCTACTTTGTTATTTTCTATTTTATTCCAGCATAATGAATCTATACTGGGAACACTCTTAGTTGTTTTTAGACAGTATTCAGTTGAATCTCCTGCTGTTGTTATTATAAGTTTATTATTTTCTTTAGTAATACTTTCTATTTTAGCTATCATATTTTCATTAGGTTTAGCATAATACTGATTATTATCACTATCTGGCAAGATATTTTTTGCTACAATGAAACTAAATACTGATAAGACAAGAATACCACCAAGTACTATGAATGTACTATTATTATTTTTCATTTTTAACCTCCCTGTAATCTTTAAATAATTTTGTATATATTGGTTTTACTAACTCTCCTAATACAAACATTATAAAACATATTCCGATAGTTATCAAGATATAATTTATTTTTATATTTGGTACTATAAAGTATTTACTTATTGGGGTTACTAATACTATGATTTGTATTATTAATATTGTTAAGACTCCTAATGTTAGTTTTTTATTTGAAAAGATATTTTTATTTAGTACTGACTTTTTGATATTACGACAAGAGAATGAGAATAGTAATTCATGAGTTACTAAGTAGATAAATAATAATGAACCTGCGGTATTTACATCTACTTCTTTGGCAAAGTAAATAAATATTATTAACATTACTATTGATTTTATTATTGCTCCAATTACTATTTTGGCTGTTAATAATGGGGTGAAGAAACTTTCATTATATTTATTGGCTGGGGTATCTTCCATTTGATCTTCTGTTTTCTTTTCAAAAGCTAACATTATAGCGGGTATAGAGTCTGTTACTAGGTTTAACCATAATAGTTGTAATGTGGTAAACATTTCCATATTTAATATCATTGATATAAATACTAGTATTACTTCGATTATATTACCCGCAAGTAAGTATAGTATTATTTTCTTGATATTAGAAGTTATTCTTCTTCCTTCTTCAACTCCATCTACGATGGTTGAAAAACTATCATCTACAAGAATACAATCTGCTACTTTTTTTACTACTTCAGTTCCGGTTATGCCCATGCCTATTCCAATATCAGCTTTTTGAATAGCGGGTGCATCGTTTACGCCATCACCGGTCATAGCTACAACATAACCATTACTTTGAAGTGCATCTACTATCCTTAATTTGGTACTTGGTGATATTCTAGCATAAACATTATATTTTTTTACAGCTTCTTTTAATTCATCGTCGGTTAACTTATCTATTTCTTTTCCAGTAGTGGCTCCTTCATCGGTATCGATAATACCAACACTTTTAGCGATAGCACGAGCAGTATTTATACTATCTCCAGTTATCATAACTATTTTTATTCCAGAATTTTTACATGTATTAATAGCATTTGGTACGGATATTCTTGGTGGATCCATCATTCCTATTAATCCTATAAATATCATATTATGTTCTGGATCACTTGTGTTTTCTGTTTTATAGGCAAGGGCTAAGATACGAAGTGATTTTTCTGATTCTTCTTCTTCTATTTTAAATATTTTTTCTTTATATTCAGTAGTTATATTATATAATTTATTATCTTCTAGATAATAGGAACAGTTTTGTAATACTGAGTCTAAACTTCCTTTAGTAAATGAATATTCTTTACCTTCAATGGTATTGATAGTACTCATCATTTTTCTATCTGAGTCAAATGGATACTCTTTTACTCTTGGAATATTTATTAATATATTTTTTTCTTCAAGGTATTTATAGATGGCTACTTCGGTTTCATCTCCTAGATATTTGTCGTTATTCTTTGTTACATTTTGACAACTTGATAAACAATAATTATATAGATTTATGTTTTCGATATTATCTTTTTCGGTATATAATTTATTGTTTACATAGATACTTTTTACTTGCATTTTGTTCTCAGTAATAGTTCCTGTTTTATCAGAACAGATTATATCAGTTGAACCTAGTGTTTCAACAGAGGCCATCTTTCTTATGATTACATTTCTTTTAGCCATTTCGGACATTCCTAGAGATAATATTATGGTTATTACTGATGACATTCCTTCAGGGATAGCGGCGACCGCTAATGAGATGGATAACATTAGGATATCAAAGAAATCATTCTTTTTAAGTAGACCTACGACCATCATAACTATTATTATTGCTATTATTATATAGGTTAATACTTTACTTATTTGGTTTACTTTCTTTTGAAGGGGAGTTAGTTCATTCTTATTATTCATAAGGCTTGCTCCTATTTTGCCTAGTTCTGTATTCATAGCGGTACTACATACTACTACAAAGGCATGTCCATTTGTTACATTACAGCCAGCATAAACCATATTTTTTCTTTCGTATAATTCTTTTTCTTCGGTTATATCTATATTATCTTTCTTGATACTTTTTGATTCCCCGGTTAGGGTTGATTCATTTACTTCTAAGGCCTCTGATGATATTATCCTAGCATCAGCGGATACATAGTCACCAGCTTCTAGTTCTATTATATCTCCTGGTACTATTTTTCTTACATCTATTGTTTCTTTCTTACCATCTCTTATAACATTATTATTAGTTATAAACATTTTATTTAGTTCTTCGATTGCCTTGTCGGCTTTCTTCTCTTCGATAAAACTTAGGGTTGCATTTATTATGACGATTATTAGAATTATTACTGAGTCAGCATATGATTCTTTTTGGATATAAGATATTACTGCAGAAAATACTGAAGCAAATATTAATAGTATTATCATTAGATCATTAAACTGATTTAAAAAGATTATGAAATTTGATTTTTTCTTTCGTTCTGCTAATTTATTTTCGCCATACTCCTCTAATCTCTTACTTGCTTCTTCTTCAGTTAATCCACTTATATTGGTATTTAATTCTTTATATAGTTCTTCTACTTTTTTATTATAATAATTATTTTCTTTCATCTTTTTACTCCTTTATATTAGATATGATAGAATAAACATTACTATCATTATTATTAAGATTATTATTAAGAGTACTTTGGTTATATTTATTAAGATATTTTGATATGGTTTTAGTACTCTTATGCCACAATTACGGCAATACTTATCACTATCTCTTACGACTTTTTTACAATTTATGCATTCTTTCATTGTTGTAACCTCTCTTTTATGATATTTATTATTTCTAATGAACTAGTACTTGACGAATCTCTATGTAAATAATAGTCATGAATGGCTTCGGCGATTACTTCGTCATAATTTACGTTTTCTTTTACTTTTTGACTAGCATAACCAGAGATACTTTTGGTAAATTCTTCAAGTGAAATATTGGTATTATACTTTTTGTTATAACTCTCTATGGATTCTTCGACTAGTTCTTTTGAGTATGTTCCTTTTTTTAAGATATTTAGAATATTTTGATAGCTATTTATATTATCTTTTGTTACTAGTGTTATGTTATCAATATTATTTTGCTTTAACAATGTTACAAATGTTATGTAATGACCTAGTTCATGAGCTATTAATGATTCATAACTAGCATTATTTGGATACCAGTTTTCTTTTAATCCTTTACTTAGGATATCTTTATTTAAGAAATAATAACTATTTAATAATATTTCTGTTTTATTTACTTTGTTATATTCTTTTATATCTAAGTTATTATTTATAAAGGTATTAGTAGGATTGAAATAGGCTATATAATCCTCATTACTTGGAGCATTGGTTATTGTTATGTTTGTTAGATATCCTTTTATATTAGGAAATAATTGGTATGTTGTACTTATTACTTCTTTTATTTTATTTGATACATCTTCATCAACATCACATAAACTTACACTAGGAATGTTATAGTTTTCACTTATTTCTTTTTCGATTAGAGATACATTTATATTTCTTTTACATTTCCAAGATTGTTTTGTGATATCTTGTTTTATTAGGTTTATAGCTTCTTCTTTGGTATCAACAACAATATTAGTATATTTATTATTGGTATTCATAATGGATACTTTATAACCATATTTTAAGCTAGATATTTCTTTTTGTAATTCTATGTATGGTCTAAACATATCTTTACCACTTATTAAAGTCATAGTAATAAAACTTATTATGATAATAGAAGTTAAGGTAAATAATGAGCCAATATTATTTTCTTTATATCTTAATTTATTATCTTTTAGAGATAAATAACCATGAGGAGTTAGTTCTCCGCAGGTGGGACAGAAGTTATCATCTACTTCTAGTTCTTCATTACACTTTATACATTTCATAAATACCTCCTTTGCTACTTTATTTAATTATATCATATTTTGTCGTATTTGTTTGTAAAAAAATGATATTTTTATTTTTAATGGGAAAATTATATTAGGTGTTAGATATGAATTTTCAAAAACTAATAGAATTAAGAGAAGACTTTAATCTTAAACAAAAGGATATTGCTAAGCTATTAAACATTACTCAGCAGACTTATTCACTATGGGAAAATGGCAGTAAAATTATTCCTTTAAAGCATTTGAATTCTTTATGTAACTATTATAATGTTAGTATGGATTATATGCTGGGGCTTTCTAATAAGAATAGTTTTAATAATGGTAAATATAATATTGATAAAAAGATTATTGGTAGGAGATTAAAAGAATTTAGAAAAGAAAAAAATATTACCCAAGAAGAACTAGCTAGTACTCTTAATACTACTCATTCAACGATTAGTGCTTATGAAAGTGGTAAGACTACTATTCTTACGGCTTTTGCCTATGAGATATGTAAAAGATATAATATTTCTATGGATTATTTATGTGGTAGAACGCTTATTTGATACTTTTATATATTATATATACTTTTATTTCAGAGACATTTGGCTCTGAAGTTTTTTTGAAAGACCTTAGGCTTTCAAAACCTCGAACAATGTAGTGTGAGAGGCATATAATTTTTTATTATATTTTTATTATTTTGGTTCATAATATTTTTGAGGAGGATATTTATGAAAGAAAATTATGAATTAATGGAACATATTTATAAAGATGCTGAAATGGCTGTTTATACTTTGACTACTCTTACTAATGATTTAAAAGATAAAGATAATAAAATAAAGAAGACTCTTGAAGATATTCTTAAAGAATATGAGTCTTGGAAAAAGAAGAGTATGAAGTATTTAAAGAAAGGAAAAGCAGAAATTACTGATAGTGGAGTTATGGCCAAAATGATGGCTAAGATGGGTATTAAGAAAGAAGTTATTAATGATAATAGTGATTCTTCGATTGCTAAGATGATTATTAAGGGTGTATCAACAGGGTCTGTGGATATGGAAAAGAAAATTAAGGCTTATGATAAAGATGTTGATAAGAGTGATTTGAAGATAGCGAAAGAATTTTTGAAATTTCAAGAAAAGACTATAGATGAACTTAAAGAATATCTATAGTTTTTTTAATATTTTTATATACAATTATTTATTTATGTGGTAAAATTATAATAGGTGAAGAAGAATATGTTGGGGAGAATTATTGCTATTAATGATAATATTGTTTCAGTACAATTATCTGTTAATATTTATGATTATGATAGTTTAATTAGTAAGAATGTTATATTTAAAGATACTACTGCGATTAGTATTGGAGAAGTTATTGCTATTGGTAATGGTATTATGCAGGTATCTTTAGTGGGAGAAATTAGAAATAATAAGTTTTTATTTGGAGATATTTCTAAGCCTTCTTTTAAGGCTACTTGTAATTTGATTGATAATAGTGTTCTTGATATTATTTTAAATAATGATGGGCCTAATAGTATTAAACTTGGTAAGTCTTTTATTTATCCTGATTATGATATTAAACTTGATGTTGGTAATTTCTTTTCTAATCATTTTGCTATACTAGGTAATTCTGGTAGTGGTAAATCTTACTCTGTTGCTAAGATTCTTCAGAGTGTCTTCTACCAATGTAAGAGTTTACCTTTCTATTCTAATATATTCTTATTTGATGCTTATGGAGAGTATCAAAGAGCTTTTTCTAGGATACATGAAGTTAATGATAATATTAATTATAAGGTATATACTACTGATTTAAATAGTACTGAATTTGATATTTTACAATATCCTTTTTGGCTTCTTGGTATTGATGATTTGGCTTTACTTATGGGTGTTACTTCTAAAGAGCAATTACCAGTTATTGAGAAGGCTTTAAAATTAGTTAGTTATTTTGCTAGAAAAGAAGAAGAAGTTATTAATCAGAAGAATGATATTATTGCTAGATGTTTATTAGATATTTTATTTTCTGGTAAGAGTGCTAGTATGATTAGAAATAGGATTGTTTCTATTCTTACTAAATTTAATACTAGTAATCTTAACTTAGAAGTTAAACTTGTTAAGGGTGGATGGACTAGAACTATTAGACAATGTTTATTCGTAGAGAATACTGGTGAGTTTTCGGATGTTGAGGTTGTTATTGAATACTTAGAAAGTTTATGTTTAGATAATTTTGAGCTTTCTCTTCCTAATGGGGAATATATGTATACTATGAAAGACTTTAGTACGGCTTTGGAGTTTGCTCTTATATCTGAGGGTACTCTAAATAGTGATAAGGCTTTTGAACTTACTAATATTCTTAAAGTTAGATTTAATAATTTAATGAATAGTAATTATGCTAGATACTTTGAATTTGATAATTATATTAATAGAGAGAGTTTTATTAATTTACTTCTTACTACTAATGATGGTAAGAAAGCACAGATTGTTAATTTTAATATTAATTATGTTGATGATAGATTTGCTAAGAATTTGGTTAAAATATTTTCTAAACTTTTATTTGATTATATTGTATCTCTTAATCAGAGAGCTTCAATGCCATTTCATATTGTTCTTGAAGAGGCTCATAGATATGTTCAAAATGATGAAGATGTTGAAATACTTGGATATAATATTTTTGAAAGAATTACTAAGGAAGGTAGAAAATATGGATTACTTCTTGGTATTGTTTCTCAAAGACCTAGTGAGTTATCTGAAACTACAATATCTCAGTGTAGTAATTTCTTAGTATTTAAGATGTTTCATCCTAGAGATCTTCAGTTTATTAAAGATATTATTTCTAGTGCAGATATTACTTTGACTAATAAGATTAAGACTTTACATCCTGGTACTTGTATTATGTTTGGTACGGCTTTTAAGATGCCTACGATTGCTATTTTGGATAAACCTAATCCTGAACCTCTTAGTCAGAGTTGTGATATTAATAAGACTTGGTATATTCATAATTAGTTATAATAAAAAGATAATTCTTGATATTTAGAATTATCTTTATTTTTTATGCCACTTCAGCCTATAGTCTTACGTGGTAAATTAGAGCCTGTAGTCTCTAATTTAATATTCTTTTCTTTTTTGTTTTTTTGATAAGACTATCTTTAAATATATTTATATTTTCTAATATTTTATTTAATGATTTTTTATTTAATTTTATATCAATAATTTTTAAAGCATCTTCTAATGATATATTGGTCATTATTTCTTTATTTAGTTTTTTTAATTTGTTTAAATAATTAGAATCTTTTTTATATTCAATATAGTTATAGAAGGAGATTATTGCTACTGAATAATGTAACATTAGAAAGATTATATTTTGATTCTTATTTTTTTCTTCATCAAATATTTTTAGTGAGTCTTCATATTCTTCTTCATCTTTATATAATAATTTATAACTTTCTTTAGAGACTTCTCCTAGTAAATAGTATAGAAAGGTTATTTTTATTACATGATAGGCTAGTCCTATTAGATTATATAAACTTTTATATTCTTCAATCATAAACATTCTTGCTTCTTCTTCATAGCCTATCTGACTTAGATAATCAGTATAAATTAATTCTTCAGTATAGGCTATTAACTCTGTTAATATAATATTTACTTCTCCTCTTTTTTCTGGAGGTTGATTTTTGTAGTGAGATATTTCATGTACCCATATTATTGAGTCATTTAATAAGTCATTATTATGAACATTTATAGTTTTATCTAATTTTCTATAAAGTACTATTCTTTCTTTTTTTTGAGGATTGATATATGCTTCTTCAGTTATGACATAATTATTGCTACCTGTATATATTTGACTATGGGTTGCTTCTTTAGGAGTGTTTGTACTTAATATATTTAGTATACCATTTCTTGTTATATATTCCATTTTAAAGTCAACATTAATACTTTTATAGAAGTTATCTATTATTTTAGATTTTTCTACATAATCTTTTCTTGTTCCATTTTGTATATCTTGTTTTTCTATATTTAATTCTTGCATATTATAATATAAAAATATAATTAATAGATATATACTTTGCATATTATTAAATAATACTTTATTATCATTATATGTTGTATCAAAAAAATTTTTTAGAAATGAATTAGCGGACTCTTCTATTTCTTTTATTTCATCCATAATTATTTCTTCTTTCTTTTTACTTTTATTTTAGATAATTCTGAAGATATATCACTATATAATTCTTGATGTTCTCTATAGAAATCTTCAAATACATCTCTATTTTGTTCATATATTAGTTTTGTTTCATCAATATATACTTGGTCTTCACTAAATGGTGTACAAGATGGGGTAAGTGTCTTAATTACTTTTTTATTTACTGATGGTATTATTTTGGTATCTCTTGCCGCTATTGTATCTGATAAGTAGTCTTCTAATATGGTACTTGGTTTATATATTCTTGACTGAGTTGGATCTAAATAATATGTATTTCCTTGATATACCGCAGTTGTTATTTTATGATTACCGGTTTTTATTGTTTTAGTATCTCCTGATGGTATGGTATACTCATAATATCTATTTAATTCTTCTTCATATTCATGGATTAGATCTATCAAGGGAATGCCTGTTTTTCTACTTTCTTCACATATTTCATTTAATATTTTTAATATATTTTTTCCTTTGTTTTCTCTCTCTGAGAAATCTCTCTGAAACACATTTAAGGTATTACCTTCTATTCCATAAGCATTATAAATATCTTTTAACATTACTGCTATATGACGACATACTGCTTCACCATTTATAACATTAGTTGGTGATATTCCTCTTATATCTTTTACATTTGTATCTCCAAAATGAAATGTTTTCCCTTTAGATAAATATCCACTTTGTAACATCTTATTATATAGTGTATATAGTTCAAGAGGATGCTGAAGTTCTAATTTTTTATTTAGTTTTACATATTCTGATAGAAATTCCTGATAAAGTTTTTTTATTTGTTGTATTTCTTTAGTATGTTCTTCGGAATTTATAGAAAATAATAAATATGCAGAATTTAACATACTGATTCCTGATACTGTTAAATATTCAATAGTAGTGTCATTAGGTAATAATGCTGCCATACTTACTACTCCTGCCGCTATTAAAGCTAGATCTATTTTTGTTATCAGTTCATTAGTATTATAACTTATATTACTATAAATTTTATCTTTTATATTCATTTTATTTTCCCCCTTTGAATAACGACTATTATAATAACATAATATTTTAAAAAAAGCAAATTTTTGTTTGCTTTACTTTCTTACTATTTTACTTTGTATTTCTAGTGGTGTTTCATAATATTTATTTTTTTCTTTCAACTCCTCTTGATAGCGGTCTTCAAATTCTTTATTTGTTAGATTATATTTATAACCTTCATAAATGTGATCGGCATCAAGAATTATTAAATCTCCTTTTTTTAGTTGAGGAGCATTTATATATTTTTTTAATTCTAATGCTTCATCAGTAGGATATAATGGTGTATTCCAGTGTACTATGTTATCTTTTTTTAATCTTCCAACATTTCGCTTTGCAACATCAGTCCATACTAAGCCTAGGTATCTTATTTTTTTATATAATTGATATAATTCTTCAGTCGTTACCTCTGTTTTAGTATCTACTCTCTCTGTTACTTCTAGAAATATTTTATTTTCTTTATTTATTTTTATACTTTCTCTTAATAATGGAGTAATTATATATGGATTATTTGGAAAACTATCAGTATATCTTTTTATACCTATTTTTAATACTTTATCTCCTACTGCTAGTACATAAGAAAATGTTCCTTTACCTAAATATTCTATGTCACCATAAGTTTTATTTTCATTTTGACATAATTCTTTTATAATAATTTTTATTGTATCTATTCCGACTTTAAAATCTTTATTGTTAAATTTTTCCCCATATATTTCTTTTAATATATCTTCTATGGTATTATCTAGATATTCTTCATTATTTTGAACTATTTTAGATATTTTTGTACTTGTTTCTTCATTTAAAGTACCTTGCTTTTTTAATTCATATAAATCTTTAATATTGTTACTTATGATATTATCAAAGTTTTGATATACTTTATCTATATATAAATTATTTTTTAATAAAAAGGAAGTTAATTTAATGGATATCGTTGAATTAATTAAATATTTATCTATAACATAATTCATTACTTCTTCATTATCTTTTGTTTTATTTAATATATTATGTAGTGTAAAATCATCTATGACTGGTATTAGTTTATCTATATATGATATTATTTTATCATTTGGATATTTTGTTATTCGATTTATAATTGGATATGTATCAATATTATTTTCTTTTAATTTGTTATAATTATTTATTATGGCATCAATTAATTCATCTCCATCATACATTATTAAGTAAGATGTTATCCAGTTATAATCAGAACAGTTCTTTAAAATATAGTCGGCATATTTTCTTATTTTATCTTTATTTCTTTTGCCTTCTTTTAGTAAAAATGCTTCTAGTTTACCTATTCTATTGCTTGATAAAGCTTTATTTAATCTTATTTTAAATATATCCATATTAGTCACCTACTATAATTTTAACATATATTTATTTTGTTTTCTACATAAAATATCTAATTTAAAGACTTTGGCTTTAAATTATTATAGAAAGACCTTAGGCTTTCTATAGCAGTGAACAACGAAGTGTGAACTCTAAAAAAAATAGTCTAGTATAATTTACTAAACTATTTACTTTTTAATATTTCTTTTAAGAACTCCCCAGTATAAGAATTTGGATTATCGGCGACTTGTTCTGGAGTACCTACTGCTACTACTGTACCTCCACCAGAACCTCCTTCAGGTCCTAAATCGATTATATAGTCTGCTACTTTGATAACATCTAGATTATGTTCTATTATTATTACAGTATCGCCATTATCAACAATTCTCTCTAGGATAGCAAGTAACTTTTTGATATCAGCTTGATGTAAACCAGTAGTAGGTTCATCTAGAATAAAGACAGTCTTACCAGTAGGTTTCTTTTGAAGTTCTTTAGCTAATTTGACACGAGCAGCTTCTCCTCCGGATAGCGTTGGAGCGCTTTGACCTAGGCGAACATAACTTAAACCTACATCATCTAGTACTTTTAATTTATTTAATACTTTAGGATGATTTTCAAAGAAAGGTATGGCTTCTTCAACACGCATATTTAATACATCATATATATTTTTTTCTTTATATTTTATTTCTAATGTTTCACTATTATATCTTGTTCCATTACATACTTCACATGGTACATAAACATCTGGTAAGAAGTGCATTTCTATTTTTTTAACACCATCACCCCAGCAAGCTTCACACCTTCCACCTTTAACATTGAAACTAAATCTTCCTTTGTCATAACCTCTTATTTTAGCTTCTTTGGTTTCTGCAAAGATATCCCTTATATCATCAAATACTCCAGTATAAGTAGCGGGATTACTACGAGGTGTTCTTCCTATTGGTGCTTGAGATATTTGAACTACTTTATCAACATTCTCTAAGCCTTTTATTTCTTTATATTTACCTGGTTTATCTTTAGAACCATATATTTTTTGAGCTAAGGCTTTATATAGTATTTCATTTATTAAACTTGATTTTCCTGAACCTGATACTCCTGTTACGAGAGTCATTGTGCCTAGTGGTATTTTTACATTGATATTCTTTAAGTTATTTTCTTTGGCACCTTTTATCTCTAGATATTTTTTATTACCTTTTCTTCTTACTGAAGGTACTTCAATTCTCTCTGTTCCTTTTAGGTATCTTCCAGTAATACTATTTTCATTATTCATTACTTCTTCAGGAGTACCTGCCGCTACTACATTTCCACCTTCTAGTCCAGCACCTGGTCCTATATCAATTAGGTAGTCTGCTGCTAGCATTGTATCAGTATCATGTTCTACTACAATAAGGGAATTGCCTAAGTCACGCATTTCTAATAGAGAATTTATTAGTCTTTGGTTATCTCTTTGATGTAAACCTATACTTGGTTCATCTAAGACATATAAGACTCCTGTTAATCTTGAACCTATTTGAGTAGCTAATCTTATTCTCTGGCTTTCACCTCCGGATAAGGTGCCAGCTTCTCTTGATAGTGTTAGATATGATAGGCCAACATTTATTAAGAAGTTTAGTCTTGAATCTATTTCTTTTACTACTATTTCAGATATTTCTTTTTGTTCTTTTGTTAATTTTAGATTAGTTATAAATGTTCTTAGATCTCCTATTGACAAACATGTTACTTCATAGATATTTTTGTTATTTATTAGAACATTTAATACTGATGGTTTTAGTCTTGAACCATGACAAGTAGGACACTCTAGTTCTGTCATATAGCCTTCAATCCAATCTCTTATCCAAGTACTTTTGGTTTCGATATATCTTCTTTCAAGATTAGTTATTATTCCTTCATAGTAACTTGTTGTCTTTCTAGTATTTCCATTTTTGGCTTTATAATTAAAAGTTAGAGGTTCGGTTGAACCATATAATATTAAATTTAATTCTTCTTTGGTTAGGTCTTTAACGGGTTTACTCAAATCAATATGATAGTGGTCCGCTAGTGTTGTTAGTTCAGTATACATAATACTTGATTCTTCATCTAGATTTATTGGTTTGATAGCACCATCTAGAATAGAGATATCTTTATTTGGTATTACTAAGTCAACATCTATTTTATATTTTACTCCTAATCCTTTACAATCAGGACATGAACCATATGGAGCATTGAAAGAGAAGATTCTTGGTTCTAGTTCTTCAAGAGAATAATCACAATATGGACAAGCATAGTCTTCACTCATGGTTATTTCTTCTTTACCTACAACATCGATTACTACTTTACCATGGCTTAATTTACTAGCAGTCTCTAGTGATGAATATAGTCTACTTCTTATTCCATCTTTGATTACTAGTCTATCAATTATTACTGATACATTATGTTTTTTATTTTTTTCTAATTCTAAATCGATTGTTAGTTCTTTTATTTCACCATCTACTTTTATTCTTATATATCCTTCTTTTCTTAGCTTTTCAAATAAATCTTTTTGAGTTCCTTTTTCACCTTTAACTACTGGTGACATAACCATTATCTTGGTATTTTCTTCTAGTTCTAAGATTTTATTGGTCATTTCTTCGATTGACTGAGATGAAATAGGGATATGATGATTAGGACAATGGGGAACTCCTACTCTAGCAAATAATAGTCTTAGATAGTCATATATTTCGGTTACTGTTCCAACAGTACTTCTGGGATTTTTATTAGTGGTTTTTTGGTCAATAGAAATACTTGGAGATAGACCTTCGATGACATCAACATCAGGCTTACCAGATGAACCCAAGAATTGTCTAGCATAAGCAGATAAACTTTCTACATATCTTCTTTGGCCTTCGGCATAAATTGTATCAAAGGCAAGGGATGATTTTCCTGAACCTGATACACCAGTCATTACTACTAATTTATTTTTGGGTATTTCTATATTTATATTTTTTAAATTATTTTCTCTAGCACCTTTTATTATTATTTTATCCATATTATCACTGCTTCCTTTTCCTTTGGTATTATACCACATTTTTTTAAAATTATAAACAAGAAAAAAATGCTAATTGATAGCACTTTATATTTATTAAAAATTTAATTCGCCAGGGGATACGGTTCTAGCACCAGAGTCGGCCCATGGGTTGTTTATTTTTCTTTCTAGTACCTTATGTTCCTCTTGCTCTTCAGGAATAAAGTTTTCTAGGTCTGGGATTGTGTAGTTTGCTTCTTTTGGTTCTTCTTTTACCTTACTAGAATCTTCTTTAACTGAATTATCAAGTTCTTTATCAAAAGTAACCGCAAGTTCATTTATAGGTTCTTCTGGTATATCCATGGTTAGAACTTCATCACGAGGATGAGTTAGTTTATCTTGGTTTACTAAGTTAGTATATTTTGAATCATAAATACTTGCTGCACCTGGAGTACTTGATAAAGTTTCTTCTTTAGGAGGATCCTCTAATGCTTTGGTATCTTCCGGTAATGATATACTCTCTTCTTGTGGAGGCAATGTTTCTTTTTTTGATTCTTCAGATAGTAATTTATTTACTGCATCTAAAAATTCTTCTTTACTTTGAGTAACCGCTAGTAAATCTATTATTCTTAATTTTTCTTCTGGGGTAAAATTATTATTCATACTTGTGCCTCCTTTACACTTATAGTATATATTAGAAAAGAAAAAAAGTAAATATTATAGTTAGTAATTATTTTTATTTGACACTATACTTGATACTTTTTTTCTTATCCTATTAATTATATTATATACAGTTCTTTGATTATTATCTATTATTTCAGATATTTCTTTTGGTTTATAGTTTTGTTCTTTTAATTTAAAAACTAATTCTTCTTGCCAAGTTAATTTACTTATGATTGTCTTCTTTAATTTATTATAGTTATATTCTTCAAATACTTGTAGTTCTGGGTCATACTTTTTATCATATGAGGATATATTTAGATAATCAGTGCTATTAAGTGATGTTGCTTCATTTAGAACTCTACTCTTTTTGGTATTATTTTTTCTAAAAGCATTTTTTAAAGCATTATCTAGGCATCTATTTAAATAGATATTATAGGGAGTAGTATCGCGATAATTATCTATTGTTTCATATAATGCTAAAGTTCCTTCACTTATATAGTCCTCTAGCTCATTATTAGTGTTATTTCTTTGTGAATATTTTCGGGCTTTATAATAAATTAGATTTTTATATTTTTGATAAATTAGGTCTTTTACTTGATCATCATCTTTAGCTAAATATAATAGTTCATAATCATTATCCATATTATGCTCCTCTTGATCTATTTATTTCTGCTAGAAAGATGCCACAAGCTACGGAAGCATTTAAACTATTTACTGTTCCACTCATAGGTATTTTGGCTAAGTAGTCACAATTTTCACTTACTAATCTACTTATTCCCTTACCTTCATTTCCTATTATTAGAGCAGTTTTCATTTTATAATCAATATCGGTATAAACTGTTCCTTCCATATCAGTACCTACAACCCAATAACCATAGTCTTTTAATTTTTTGATGGTATTATTTAGGTTTGTTACTTTGATTATTTTTACTTTTTCAATGGTACCTACTGATGCTTTTACAACAGTTCCTGTTATATCTACTGAACGATCATTAGGTATTATTATGGCATCTACACCAAAGGCTTCGCATGATCTTATGATGGCTCCAAAGTTATGAGGGTCTTCAATATGATCTAATAGGACCACTAGTGGATACTCTTTATCGATATTTGGTATGATATCTTCTAGTGAATAGGTTTTAACATCTTCTACTTCTAATATTATACCTTGATGTAAACCTTTACACATTTTATCTAAATCACGCATATCTAGAAGAATAGGATTTATATTTCTTTTTTTGATTAGAGTGATTATTTCATTATCTTTAAATTTATTACTTAGATATACTTTTTTTATTTTATCTTTTGTTTGTAATTTTTCTCTTGCTACATTCTTTCCATATATTTGCATTATTTCACCTCTATTTGTTCTAATATTTCTTTTAATCTATCTTTATTATTTAAGTATAAGTCTCCTAGTAAGGCTTCAAAACCAGTAGATAATTTATAGGTTATGATATCGGTATTTTTGGGGTGATTTTCTTTTTTGTTATTTCTTCCTCTTTTTACGATATCTAATTCTTCTTCAGTTAAGAAGTTATCTTTAGTTAATTTATCTAATATTTTTACTTGTCCTTTAGCGGATACATAAGGAACTGCTGATGCATTTAATTTATTGGCATTATTGATACCTTGTTTTAATAATTTTTCTCTTATATATAAGGATAATACAGCATCTCCTAGCAAGGCTAATACTTGAATATTTATTGTTTTAGTATTCATTTTATACACTTCTTTCTTTAAAAAAATATTGTTTTTCTTCATATTTAAATGACACATATAGTTTATCATATATAGTTATCTTTGTCTATAATTTGGTAAAAGAAAAGTAGCATTTTTATCTGCTACTGATTATTTTGCATTATTTGTCCAAACATTGATGGTCCAGTTGTTGTTTGTCCTCCTACTGGGATGGGATTATTTACTTGATTAGACTCATTTACTGGATTACCAAAGAATGGATTACTATTTAAATTAGTATTAACTCCCGAATTCATGTTTGGAGTACTATTTATATCTATTTTGAAATTATCTGTTGTATCCATTAGATTGGTTGGTTCTGGCGTAGGTTGTTGATACAAATTACCACTGAAGTTTACTGGTTCATTACTTTGATTATTTACTACTTGATTATCTAATTTAGGAATTTGTTCTCCCATCGGTTGATAATTAGTTGGTTCTAGAACTGGTGTTGGTACTTCAAAGTTATTTGTTTGTAAATTTGGCATAGCCTCAGTTTGATTCATGTTAGGAATATTTAAATTATTTGGTACTTGTCCTTTTTGACTTGATACTTCTACTGGTTCTGGTGTTGACATTTGAGGTGTTACTTCTACAGCAGGACTACTTGGAGCATTAAATGCTGGTACTTCAAAACTTGGAGTACTTACAGGAATACTTTCTGTATTTACTAGTTCCTCTTTTGGCATATTGAATGCTCCTGAATTAAATGTTGGAACTTCAAAACTAGGCATGCTATTTGCTACACTTTCTTTAGGTGGATTAAATACAGACTCCTTAACAGGTAACTCTACTTTTTCTTCTTTATTATATTTGTTATTAAGATTTTTTAATGTCTCACGAGTAGGTTCTTGTAATAATTCATTCGTTATATCCTCTAACTCTTCTTTTGTAAAATATTTCATATTAGGCCCCTCCTTATTATAAATAAATTATAATATAAAAAAGATAAAAAGTAAATAGAAATATCACTTTTTATCTAGAATAATTTTTGAATTAGTCTGCTAATTTTTTGTTATGCTTTATTTCTTCCCAACCTAAATTTCTTTTAAATATTGATATCATAAGGCATAAGATATAGCTTAATAAAAATAATGGGTTATATAATGTTAATTTTGTTTTTGATACATTTAAATTTAATTTATTTTTTTCACTTTTAATTATTATATAGGTTATACCCGCTAATTCTAAGTAGATTAGTAATAAGACTACTACTAAAGTTTTTATAAATGCTGTAATATCATTTATTGTTAATGAACTTACTATTAATAAAAGAACTCCTATTAAAAGGTATATTAGTGGTTGTACTCCTATTACGGTACTTATTTTTGAACCATAGTTTTTATCTTTATAATCTAGACTTCTTCTAATTTCTTTGATATATATTTTACGAGCTTCAAAATAACCTTTTACCCATCTTGTTCTTTGTTTCATAGATACTTTAAAACTATCTGGTTGTTCATCATAAAAGATAGCTTTCTCATTATAGGTTGTAGTTAAGTTATTCAAAGTACTATATAGAGTTAATTCATAATCTTCAGTTAAGGTATTAAAAGGGAAACCTTGCCAATCTTCCACTAAAGAACCTTTGATATAATATCCTGTTCCTGATATGGTTAAATTATTGGTATATTTACTTTTTAATTGATTACCAATTGTATTTATCATAGAAAAGGTTAAGGCAGAAGAGGCTGCTACTAAGGTAGAACTATTTTTAGTATTACGATAACTTATGCCAATATCATAACCTTCTTCAATACTATTTATCATTTCTTTGATATAGTTTTTATCTAAGATATTATCGGCATCAAAGATAAAATAGGCATCATATTTTTTATTTTTTGATAATATTTCTTTAATAGCATCATCTAAGGCATAGCCTTTTCTTTTTTTAGTTAAATCTTTTCGATAGATGATATTCATATTATGTTTTTTGACTATTTCTACTGTAGGATCTTCTTTTGATTCTACAATTATATAGACATCTTTGGAATTTATTTTTTTAGTTTGCTTTTCAATACTAATTAGAAGTTGTTCTATTACTTGAGATTCGTTACGTGCAGGTATTAAAATACAATATTTATTAGTTACTGTATCTGACTTCTTGGGACTATTGTTATTTCTTGTCATTACAAAGAAACTATATACTAACAAGAATAGTGAATAAATTATTAATAAAAAACTTATTATTGTTGTCATCTTACCACCATATTCGTATAACTTTTCTTCATTCTTTCATCATTATATACTTTATCTAAAAACTCACCATATCCTGTCAGTGGTTTATAGCCTTCATGTCTTAGTCCCATTCTTATACATGCACTAAATGATATAAACATATCTATTGTTATTACTACTAATAGAATGTAATAAATTAGATTTCCTAAATTATATGGTATCTTTTCTATTTTGTTTGATACAAAGGGATATATTTTAACCATTAGTATATAACATAATAAACCCCAGAATAACATATATGGTAAAGTTGTTCTGCCATTTATATTTAATAGATATGTTGAATAATCCCATGATGTTGTTCCAGTAAAGGCCTCCTGCAAGAAGCTTATTAGATATTCGAAGGCTCCTCCTATTAAAGAACCTATTAAGAAATAATCTAATTTTTGCCTCGGCTTTCTAGCAAGAATATATACCATGATACATGCTCCCCAGCCATATATTGGAGATAATTCTAAATATAATAGCCCTCTTTTAGTGGAATAATCTAGTATTCCATAATTGATATAATTCTTGGCCATAAATAGTATATCTTCATAAAGACAACCTAAGAAACTAAAAATGACAAAGATTAAAAACATTTTCTTAAAAGATAAACCTTCAGCGAAGGGTGTTCTATCTTTTAAAAGATATTCTTTTATTTTCTTCATACTGCTAACTCCTTTTATATTAAATTATTTCTTTCATATATATTGATATCATATTTAGTATATATATCAACTTTTCCTTTTTTAGTAAACTTTATGAAACATAAATCTTCAATTACGATATCTTTATCCTTTTCTAGATTGAATGTTATTTTTTTACATTCTTTTAATTTTGGATTATTATGAGTCATTTTTGTTATATTTAAGTTATTAGCTATATATATAGTAATATTATTATCTGTATAATAATCTAATCTAATATAGTCTTCAATTACTAGAGAACTTTTTCCTTTTAACTGATAACTTCTTGGTTTTATCTCTTTTTTAGGAGTTATTTTTTTTATTTCTTTTAGAGATAGACTATTTAGAATACTACCTTCATTTAATAAGCCCGGTGTATCTATTATTTTTAAATTATCTAAGTTTATTTCTATTTTATTTAGGGTCGTTGAAGGATATAGACTAGTTGTTACTTCTAGTTGTTTGTCGGTATAGTTTTTTATTAGTTTATTTATTAGAGTTGATTTACCTGAATTAGTCATTCCTACAAAGTATATTTCTTTATTACTTTTATTATATTTTTTTATTTTGTTTAATAAGCTATCTAGATTGTAATTTTTTATTGAACTTATTATTTCAATATCTAGATAGTTATTAGTTATATTGGATATATAATTTATTAATTTATAGTCCTGAACTGATTTTGGTAATAAATCTTTTTTGGTTAACACTAATATTACATTATTAAATTTATTTATATATTCTAAATTAATATTTAATAATGATGTTAAATAGACTACTAACGCATCTTTAGGGATACTATTTAAAATATCAGTATAGTCTTTATTATTTAATGTTACAGCTTTGTATTCACCATAATTTTTTAATTTAAAGCATCTTAAACATAGTTCATTATCTATATTTTCGGTATATCCTTCTTTATTTATATCTTCTGTTTGAAGAGTAATGCCACATCCTGTACACTTCTTAATCATAATATTCTCCTACTTTAAATATTCCTTTTTTATTCATTTTATTTATTTCTTTTCTTTCTATATAACGATGTATTTTAGTAAATGGCATATCAATATCAGACATTGGATTTACTAATACTGTTGTTATACCTACTCTATTACCACCATAGATATCTGTTACTAATTGATCTCCAATAATTGCTACTTCAGATAAGTCTAATTTGTATTCTTTTAATACTTTTATGAATTTTGCTTTTCTTGGCTTTCTAGCAGATGGGCAACAATCAACATTTAAATATTTTTTAAATGGTTCTAGTCTATTTCTTGGTGAATTAGAAAATATTATTACTGTAAAACCTGAATCTTTTAGTTTATCAAAATGATTTTTTAATTTTTTAGTTGGTTTTTTATCTACATATGGTACACAAGTATTATCTAAATCAAAAAGTAAACATTTTATACCATTTTCTTTTAATTTATCGTAATTGATGGTATAGATACTTTTTTGATAAACATCTGGATAAAAATAATTCATATATAATTCACCTCGCTATAAATATTATACTATATTTTTTTTATTATTGAAAGTTAATGGTTATTTTTCTTTACTTTAGTTAAATTTATGCTCATAACTAAAAGGGATAAAGTTAAAATTATAGTAACTATATTTAATACTACCGCACTTTGAGTTAAACCCGCTAGTAGGAGGAGAGTATAACCTGTAACTCTTCCAACATTTAATGTTACTTCTCTTATGGCATTAAATTCACATTGATTACTTTTATTTACTATTTTGCTATTAGATAAATTAAATATTTTAATTTTTCTAACTAAAGATAGTATTTCTGCAAATATTACATAACTAAATTTATATATTATTACTGTAGTATTTGTTTTTAATATTAAAAATATTATTAAAGATATTACTGGTATTATACTTGATATTATTATTACTTTTTTATCATCTCTTTTATTATAAATTAAACCATATATTTTTACTACTAATATTGATAATAATGTTGCTATGGAGGTTATTATTCCTAGATTGATATTTGTTTTAAAGGAATTTAATATTAAAATTACCATTACTGTTTCTAAAGCACCATTACAAATATTCATACCAATAAAGAATTCTCCTGCTAAGCAATTTATTACTTGTTTATTCTTTTTGAGTTCTAGCCAAGCTTTTTTTAAATTGTACTCTTCTAAATCTCCATTATGATTATCAGTTATGAAAAAAGATAATATTATTTGGATAAGTGATATAAATAATACTATAACTGCTGTTAATATATAATTGGTTATAGTTATTATACTACCGAAAATTATTGGAAATAGAATACCTACTACTGATATGGTTATAAATAATTTTACCATGTAGTTTGTTCTTTCGGTATTTTTTACTTTATTTATAATGAATAAATTATATGGAAAATAATAACAACTTGCTGATATACCATATAGTATTGATATGATTGGTAAATAATTTATTATTTTTTCTTTTAATAATATTATTATTAAAATATAAATAAAGTTTAATATTATTCCTATTCTAAATATTTTAATTCTATTTCTTTTTTCTGCTAGGGCTGCTACTACTAAA
>UMKJ01030044.1_pt1 | contig 45552 bp, 35 predicted proteins | sample 1966301 | NCBI WGS metagenome assembly UMKJ01 (sample SAMEA4836173, study PRJEB28245) | human gut metagenome | biome: gut microbiome; material: fecal sample | place: Denmark | collected 2008
TTGCCTCCGCGGTTGTAGCCGAACTCGCCGATGCAGAGCGGCACGCCCACGTTGAGACAGTAGTTGATGATGTTCTTCACCTGAGAAGCCGCAGCGGCGCAGTTCTCATACATATGTACGGAGTACATCATGTTCTTCAATTTGTCCGTGGCAAACACCTCGGCACCCTTGTCCCTGACGCTTGCAGGGTATTGTCCCCAACCGGCGCAGTCCACCATGAGCGTGTTCTTGATGCCGGCGTTGCGCATCATCGGGATCACTTTGGTGTATCCCTCCGCCCAGAGATCGCTGCTGTGCTGGCCGCACCACTCGTTGCTGATGTTCACGATGACGGTGTTGAGGTGGGCGTTGACCACGTCTTTCACAGAAATCCAGTAGTTTGCCGCGCGCTCAAGGTCGCTGACGCTGTTGCTTCCTGTCTCGTCGTGGGTGTTGAACACGGCGATGAGCTTCTGTTGTTCGCACAGGCGTATGAGGTTCTCAAGTTCGCTTGCCGATGGTTTCTTCCAGCCCGAGTGTCCTCCGTCGGCAATCTGTATGCGTATGGTGTTGAAGCCGTGGCGCTTTGCCGCCGCGATGACTTTCTCGGTCTCGCCGTTGCTCCATGCCTGCCATGCCCATGAGAAGTTCACTCCACGCATGATGAACTCGTTGCCGTTGGCATCGAGCAGTTTGTTGCCGCTGATGTGAAAGCTGCCGTCGGTGGGGGTGATGTCGCCGCCGCCCTCATTGCCGCCTTCGTTTCCTCCCTCGTTACCGCCTTCGTTTCCTCCGTCGGTTATGAGGTCAACCTGTGTGACGGTGGCGTTCTGGCCCTTTATGAAGAGACCGTCCATGCTCTTGAGCGCGTAGACCACATCCGATGCCGACAGGCTTCCGTAGCCTTTCACGTCGAATGTGTATTCCGAACCGCTGACATCCACATAAGGAATCAGCTCTGTCCATGTCCAGTCGCTGCCCGTTTTCACGTCGAACTGCAACTGTGCGCTGCCCTGCGAGGAGAAGTGTACGATGATTTTGTCGCCCTCCTTGACGTTGGCAAACTTGTCCTTTGCGATGCTTACCATGCCGGTCCAACTGCCGAGGTCTGTGTTGCCCGTCCAAATAGTGGTTGTGGCAGCGCTTGCCGCCAGACTTGCCATGAAGGCGAGTAATGCAAATAATGCTTTTTTCATTGTTGTGTATTTTCTTACTTAGTTAATAAAATAGATTTCGTTTTGATATAAAAAAGGGTGCAGTCCACGCCTAACGGCATGAATAGCACCCTTCGGTTGTTTGCTTTATTTCAGTTCCGGCAGTTCATCGCGTGTGATGACCATGTCGGAATTCATAAGCGTGTTCATGAAGACGCTCGAGTTGTGCGGGTCGGTCATGTAGTCGCCATACCACGGCATGAACCAGCTCCACATATCTCCGCCCTGCATCATGTTGGTTATTGCCGGGATAGCGCCGCACTCGCTCAGCGTGACCATCTTCTTGTTGGTGATGGCGATAAGCTCGTTGAAGTTCGTGCTCAGCGAGTTATGGTAGAGTGTAGCGTCGTTCTCGTAGTAGTCGCAGGCGATGATGTCCACGTATTCGTCGCCCGGATACCAGTTGGCATCGGCACCGTTGGATGTCCATACCCATATCAGGTTGTTCACGCCGCGCTCTTTGAGACCGTTGTAGAGGTTCACCCAAAGTCTCTTGAAGAACGTGTTGGCGGCTGCGTAGTCCTTGTCCTTGCCCTGACCGTTGCCCCACCAGAACCATGCGTGTCCGCCGTCGTACTTGCCGGTGTTGCCGGAAGCCTCGTGGAACGGACGCCATATCACCGGAATGCCCTTTGCCTGAAGTGCGAGCAGGTAGTTGGCGATAATGTCGAGGTCGCGGTCGAAGATCTGTTTCTCGAATGTGCCGTTGCGTGTGGCGCGCTGTGCTGTGAAGTCTGTGTTCTCGTCATAGAAGGTGTATGTGTCATAGTTGTCCTTCTCTGCTTCCGATGCCGGAACGTTCCAGTGCCACATACAGCTCACGATACCGCCGGCGTTGAACCAGTCTTCAACGGGCTGCGTGTTTGTGTAGTCTATCCAGTTGCTCGGGTTTAGCGGTGCGCTGAAGATATGATGCACGAAGTCGAACGTGTTGATAGCCGGATATTTGCCCGTCATCTGATACATCATCTCCGCGTTCTGCGTGTTCCAGTTGATTTCCGCCATTGCGCCTGAGAGCACTTTCTGGCCGAACTGCGACTTCAGATAAGCGTAGAGCTTCTTCGCCGGCTCGGTAGCGTCAGCGTTGACAGGGCTTTCGGCGATGTCGAACAGCGTCGGGTCGAACATATTGTATGCCTTCGTAGAGAACGTTGTCGTGAAGTCGGAAGCGAAGTTCATCTCCGCGTCGCGTACCGACGGCTTCAGAATCTCCACCTTGTATGTTGTGTTGCCCGTGGCCTCAATGGGGATGATGAGCTGGTTGCCCTCTGCCACGACACCCTCGTCAACGTATTGGCCGTTGACACGGATTGTCGTTACCGGCGTGCGGAATACCGGCTCGTCGTAGGTAATCACCAATTTGTCTATCAGTTCAAGGTCTGTGGCTCCGTCTTCGGGTGTTACGGAGACAACCTTCGGTGCGGTAACGTCGGCGTTCGGGTCAATGGCACCGTTGTTGTCGTCATCGTCTGAGCAGGCAACCATCGTGAATGCGAGAAGCGCGGGAGCGGCCATGCTCAATAATTTCATTGATATGTGTTTCATTGTTCTTTTGTTTTTTTTAGAGGTGAGTGGTTAGAGGTAAGTGGTTAGAGATGTGCTCTTGTAGGAGAATGCTTGTTGTAGAAGGTATTCTCTTACCTTTTACCTCTCACCCCTTACCTCTTGTAAAATCAATACTCTTTCGGTTCTATGCGGAACTGTCCGAAACTATGGTCGATATTCCATGCAGAGTCGTCCTGGCTGTTTGGCTGTACGACAATCTCTAAAGGATAGAACTCGTCGAATACCGGCATCTTTTCGCTGTTGAGGCACTCATTGAGCGGTACGCTCACCGTTACCCACTTGCCGTATGTGTTGGTAAGGCCGTCAGTGACAGGGTCCCATTGGTAGCGGTGACCGTCGGCTCCCTCGAATGAGAAGTAGTAGCCGCCCGTTGCCTTCTGATCCTTTGCGTTCCATCCGTAGTTGCAGAACGGCTTAGAAGAGTTGGTGTTCACCTCGAATTTCAGCACGTAGTTCTGCGGGTTTGTTATGGCATCGGCCCATCTCCAGTTACATCCTAAACCGGTGGAGTTCCACGACCAGATGTCGAACGTGCCGTTGATGCGCAGGTAGTTGTAGCCGAGGCTTTCGGGGTCGCCCTCCTTTGTGCCATCGGTGACAAGTGTCTTGCCCCAGTCGTTCCACCATCCCACATCGCCGTCGAAGTCGCCGAACATCAGTTGGTCTGTCATACGGTAGGGTATAGACTTAGTCTTTGGCTGTCCCATCTCCTGCCATGTGAACGTGATGAGCGAGTTGTCGGGGCAGTCCTCGGGTATCTCTATGCTCATATACTCTTCGCTGATGGAGTCGGCGTGTATGGTCTCGCTGTATCCGGCTGCCGTGTTGTTGATTGTGATGGTTGCCGGAGATGTCTCAGTGAAGTCGTTGAATCCGAAGAGGTCGAAGTATTCGCCCGACACCTGCACGCTTGTGCCTTGCTTGGCGAACTCGTTGCGCAGTCCTTCGAGGCGCATATTCGGTATGTCGACGGTGAAGTCGAGTTCCGTTGTTCCCTGTTCTGTGGTATATACCAGCTTGTTGGTTACTTCCTCGGGAATCTTGCGTGGAATCTTCAGGAATGCGCTGTCGGCTTCGGCGTAGATGCTGCGTGTGTCGACCTCGAGTCCGTTGAATGTCACTCTCTTCACGTTGCTGAGGTTGTGGCCCACGATGCGCAGCATCTGATTGAGCACTCCGCCGTTCAGGGTGTTGGTGTGCTGCGTGTCCTGAACATCGTATATAGCGGTAATCACTGGTGTTCCGTTGCTTTGGAACTTATCGGGCACCTCATAGTCCACAACGTCACTGCATGATGCGAGTGCCATTGTCGATGCGATGACGGCGGCCGATATGATATATTTTAATGTCTTCATATTATTGATGTATGTTTGTTATGAATGTTTTTTAGTTCCATCCCGGGTTGTTTTCCTTGATGGCAGTGTTCACGTTCATCTCGTCTGTCGGTATCGGATAGAGCAGGTTGCGCTCCGTGCGCTCCTTGTTCACGTTACTGTCGTCGTGTCCGATGGCGTTCATGCAATCGAGATAGATACCCCAGCGGATGATATCCCAGCGGCGGTCGCCCTCGCAGGCAAACTCCTTGGCACGCTCTTCGAGGATGCTGCTGCGCAAGGCGGTCTTCTGCGGAGTGGTAGTCATGAGCGCGGCGTTGCTTCTGTTGCGCACCATATTGAGGTATCTCACGGCCTCGGCGGCGTTGCCAAGCTCGTTCTGAGCCTCGGCGTAGATGAGGAGCACGTCTGCATAGCGCAGGAACGGCCACTGTGAGTCGGCATAGTCGGTGGCCTTGTCGGTTACGTCGTCGTATTTCGTCGTGAAAGCGAGGCACTCGTTGGACAGATTATAGTAGAAGTTGTATCCTAATGCGGCGTATTCCGGATCCGGTTCGCCCACCTTGTTGCCCTCGGTGTCATAGCCTGTAACCTTGACAGACCACTTCTGAGGATAATAGAAGGCTCCGTCGTTTTCCTCCTGATAATAGTAACGCCATACGTGGCGCACGCCTTTCAGAGCACGATAGTCGTTGTCGTCGAACAGACTATACCAGTTGTTGGTGTTGCCAACCCATCCGCCGGACGATATGAACTGGCTCGATGCGTTGTCATAGTAGCCTGAATAGTAGGTGTGGATGTGCATACAGTAGGTCTCATCGCCGTTGGTAGACTGTATTCCCCACATAAACTCAGAGTCGTTGCGGTGAGAACGCGACCACAAATCATCGTATGCGAGAAGAGTATAGCCTCCGTATTCGCCGTCGATGACGCGTTTTGCCCAGTAAGCGGCCTTTTCATAGAGTGCCTGAGAGTCCATTTCCTCGTATCCCGCAACCGCTTTCTTGCCGAAAGTCTTTGGCTCCGGTGCTCTGTATTTGCCGTTCTCGTATGCAGGGCCTGTGCGGACGATAAGCTCCGTGCCTGCAGGCATGGCTGCCGAAGCCATTGTGGCGTAGACCTTAGCGAGCAGTCCCGCTGCAGAACCGGCGCATACGTGGCCTGCCTTGTAGTTGGAGTTGTCGCGGTTGTACATCAGTTCCTGTGCCTGAGTGAGCAAGTCGATGATGTGGTCATACACTTCCGCAACCGGACGGCGTGGCTCATAGTATGTGTTTCCGTGGCTCACGTCGGTTGTGAACACAGGAATCGGACCGTAAGCCCTTACCAGCATGAAGTAGGCGAAAGCCTTTTGGAAATACAACTCACCCAAAGCGTTGTCGCGATATGCGTTGAAAGCCTCGTCGCCGCTCATTCCCTTGACGTTCTCGATGGCGAGATTGGCATCGTTGATGAGGTTATAAGGACCTGTCCACATCTTCTTCAGAGACTCCTCGCCCTGAAAGTTGCCCGCTCCGAGATAGCCGAAAAGCCAGTCCGGTCCTGAGATGTAGTCGTTGTCGAGCTCCAGCACACGCGGGAACTCACTCCAGCGGAACATATCATCGAGCCAGTTGCTGTAAACACCCGTTACCCAAATATCGATGGCTTCCTTTGAATTGCCCACGCTCTCCGGGCCGATGAAGCTCTTCGGGTCTTCTTTCAGCCAGTCATTGCATGATGTCAGCACGCCGGTAGTGCCGAGAAAGAGCAATGATGATACTATATATTTATTCAGTTTCATATCTAAAATGTCGTGATTAATGATTTTTCTTCTGTTATATAATGTACTTCCCATATTCTTTTAGAACGCTACATTCAGTCCGAGAGAGAATGTACGTGACGACGGATAAGAGTAGATATCCACACCGCGGCGGCTTGAGTCGCTTCCGAAAGCGTTCACGTCAGGGTCATACCAGCTATAGTCTGTAATAGTAAAGAGATTGGATGCTGATAGAGTTACGAGTATTCTTTCGATGCCGAAGAACGGATTGCGCCAGTTGTAAGACAGGCTTATGTTCTTCAACTTCAAGTAACTTCCATCTTCTATGTAGCGGTTGCTGAGCAAGAAAGTACGGGTATAGCCGGCAGTTGCCTTCGGCCATTTTGCGCTCTCATAGTTCTCGGCAGTCCAGCGGCTGTTGTATGCGTCGCAAGTGATGTTACCTATGTTGCCCAACTTGATGTCCATGAGGTTTCCGTTGAATATGTCGTTGCCGTGAGAACCCTGGAACATGAAGCTCAGCGAGAAATCCTTCCACCTTATATTATTGGTGATACCATATACAAAGTCCGGGTTTGTGTCGCCGATGATGGTGCGGTCGTTGTCTGTGATAGTTCCGTTACCGTCTTTGTCCCAGTACTTTATTTCTCCTACTTTCGACTTCACGAGCGATGCCGTGGCGTAGGTGTACTGAGGGTCAGCCCTTACCTCGGCCTCGTTGTCATAGAAACCGTCCTCTACATATCCGTAGATAGCACCGATAGGACAGCCGTTGCGCTGGATGAACACATTGTCGCATCCCGACCAAAGCGTGTTGGCATACTGGTCGCCGTTGAGTCCGTTGATTTCATTCTTGTTGAAAGAGATGTTGGCACTGATGTCCCAATGCCAGTCGTGAGAGTCTACGGGTGTTGCTGCGAGAGCCAGCTCAAGACCCTCGTTGGTTACGTTTCCTGAGTTGGTGAGTCGGTTTGAGAATCCTGTTGATGACGGAATTTTCACCTCTTGCAGCAAGTCGCGGGTCTTTTTCTTATACCAGTCGATAGTCAGAGACAGGCGGTTGCGGAAGAATCCCATATCGATACCAGCGTTATACTGCGCCGTTGTCTCCCATTTAAGATTGCCGTCCACCGGTCCGCGCCAGTTCACTGCTGCCGCACCGCTCGACATTGAGCCGCCGAATGGATAGTTTGCCGTTCCGAGCATAGGCAGTGTGCGGTATGAACCGATACCCTGATTACCTGTTTCTCCGTAGCTGAGACGGAATTTCAAGTTAGAGAAGATGTTCAAATCCTTGATAAACTTCTCCTCGCTGGCGCGCCAAGCGAACGCACCCGAAAGGAATGTAGCCCATTTGTTCTCCTCTGTGAACTTAGAAGAACCGTCCGAACGCACGCTTGCAGTGAACAAGTAGCGGTCCAACAATGTATAGTTCACGCGTCCGAGGAAAGAAGCCAGGCGCTGATTACCCGTATCGCTCTTCGGAGTACCTTGATACAGGGCACGCTCCATGTTGTTATCCTTTGTCATATCATCAGGGAAACCGTATGCCGAGTGGCTGTCGTTGTCCCAGTCAGAGCTTTCTACGGTGAAACCTGCCAATGCGTTGAACTTATGAATCTTGTTCAATGTGTAGTCGAATGTAAGCAATGACTCGGCAGTTACGCTGCGCCAGATGTTCGTTGCCTTGCTTGCCTTACCGTTTATAGGTGCTTTACCCTCCTGAGTGTGGCGGTCATAGTAAGAGCCGCGGTGGCTGTCGTTGTGCGAGAGACCGAGATTTTGGCGGAACTTCAACCACGGAGCGAGCTTAATCTCAACGAAAGAACTGCTGAACCAGCTTGTGGTGCGAAGCTCATCCTTAGTGTTTGCCACGTATGCGGCAGGATTGGCAGCGAGCCAGTTCAGGTCGTCCGACTTTGTCGTGTCCATATCCGGAGCGTATGTCGTCGGGAAAAGGAGTGCCGAACGCACGATACCTGTGTTGTATGACAGAGTGTTTGCGAAGTTTGTAACAGAGTTGGTGAAACTCGTGTTGGTACCTATTTCGAGCCAGTCGGTAACGTTACGTGAGATGTTCACACGCAAGGCGTAGCGCTCATACCCCGAGTTCTTGATAGTACCTTCCTGGTTTGCGTAGTTTCCAGAGAACGAATAGTGCCCCTTGTCATCACCACCGCTTACGCTGATGTTGTAATCCTGTGAGAAAGCTGTGCGGAAAATTTCGTCCTGCCAGTCGGCAGAGCCGAGCTGTGTGGCGTTTCCGTACTCGTCATAGTGCCATCCCGGATTGTAGTAGTCTTCCGGACTTCCGGTATATACACCGGTGTTGTAGTTCAGGTGCCCATCGCTGTAAGGCTTGTATCCCCATGTTCCGGAATAAGGAACCTCCGTGCTCTGTGAGCCCTCATAGAACTTTGAGTTGTAGTATTCCTCGTTAATATAACGCGCGTATGTTACAGGGTCGAGCACGTCAATCTTCTTTGCCACTTTAGATACACCGAAGTTGGCCGTGAATTCAACCTTTGCCTTGCCGGCCTTGCCGCGTTTTGTGGTGATGATAACCACACCGTTGGCACCACGCGAACCGTAAATCGCTGTGGCAGAGGCATCTTTCAAGATTTCGATATTCTCGATATCGTGCGGGTTGATGAGGCTCAACGGGTTAGAACTCTGGCTGTTCTCCGTAGCACCGTTCGACGGAGTGTCGCCTGTTTCAAAAGGAATACCGTCGACGATATAAAGCGGCTGCGAACTCGTTGTGAATGAGTTGGCACCACGTACCACGATACTCATACCGCCACCCGGCGCACCGTCGCTCTGCTGAATCTGCACACCGGCCACTTTACCTTGCATTCCGTGTGCCAAATCGAACGTTCCGCCCTTCATCAGGTCGTCAGATTTTATCGAAGAAACGGCACCGCTGAGGTCGCTTTTCTTCATCGTTCCGTAACCGACGACAACAACTTCGTCTATCATTTTGTCATCGTCTTTCATTACAATCTTTACGTTGCTTTTGCCACTTAGGTTGACCGTCTGTGTGGTCATGCCTACACTCGATACCGTTACGCGGCTTTTTCCGGCCGGTAATGTGATTGAGAAATTACCGTCGATGTCGGTTACGACACCCTGAGTTGTTCCCTCAATAACAACAGTCGCTCCTATCACGGCCTCGCCCGTAGCATCGGTAACGGTTCCCGTTACCTTGTTCTGAGCCATTGCGCCTGTAAACAGGATTGACATGAGAATTGATAATAAAACTTTTTTCATGTTAGTAAATAGAATTGTTATGTTTTTTATTGTTTGAAATCATGCTGATGAAATCCCTGCAACGCAGACAGTTGCTGCCGGTTGCAATGCTGTGCTTCCCATGCGGAGGAGGTTTGTGTACCAATGTGGTGTGTGTCATATTGTTTTTAATTTATGCTTTATGTTTAAGTTATTCAAGATTGTCTTCAGAAGGTCTTACGTTAAGACAGTGGCAAAGGTAGGTCAAATCCGAAAGATGGCCTTGCATTATCTTGGCATAACACAATATGATTATTGCACACATAGGGATAGGGCTTTTTCAGTAGTTTTTTTCTGATTATATTTGCATTTGGAAACAAGCCGTTTCACAATCCGGCAAGCGATAGAAATAACAAACCAATATAATTATGAATACATTATTTATTAAAAGAATGATTTTGTCGGCTATGAGTGCTGTCGCTCTTTGCGGGGCAGCGCAGACCAAGTTTGTTACCGTTTCCGACGGGAAGTTCATGCGTGGTGACAGCGCATACTATTTTGTCGGGACCAATTTCTGGTATGGCGCCATACTCGGCTCGGAGGGAACGGGCGGCGACCGCAAACGGCTTGTGCGCGAACTCGACTACATGAAGAGCATCGGTATCGACAATCTGCGCATCCTTGTGGGCAGCGACGGCGAGCGAGGAGTGAAGACAAAGGTTGAGCCGACATTGCAGATAGCACCCGGTGTCTATAATGACACTATACTGGCAGGGCTCGACTATCTGCTCATGGAGATGGGAAAGCGCAACATGGTGGCTGTACTCTACCTCAACAACTCGTGGGAATGGAGTGGGGGCTACGGCTTCTACCTTGAAAATGCAGGAGCCGGAAAAGCACCGCGCCCTAACGAGGTGGGCTACGAGGCATATATGAGCTACGCCTCACAGTTTGCCTCCAACAAGAAAGCGCATGAGCTGTTCTATGACTACGTGCGCTTCATCCTCGGCCGAACCAACCGCTACACGGGCAAACGCTATGCCGACGACCCTGCCATCATGTCATGGCAGATAGGCAACGAGCCGCGCGCTTTCAGCCGTGAGGCCCTGTCGGAGTTCGAGGCGTGGCTGCGCGAGTGTTCCTCGCTCATCCGCAGCTTGGACGGCAATCATCTGATTTCCGTCGGTTCGGAGGGAATGTGGGGCTGTGAGGGCGACTATTCCGTTTACGAACGCATCTGTTCCGACAAGAACGTAGACTACTGTAACATCCATCTGTGGCCTTACAACTGGGGGTGGGCGAAGCAAGACTCGCTGAAGGAGAACGTCGGCCGTGCCTGCGCCAACACCAAAGACTACATCGACCGCCATCTCGCTATATGCCGTCTGTTGCGCAAACCGCTTGTCATGGAGGAGTTCGGCTATCCCCGCGACGGTTTTTCATTCGACAAGACATCGGCAACGACAGCCCGTGACGAATATTACAAGTATGTGTTCTCACTCGTAGCGGCCGATGCTAAGAGTGGCGGTCTGTTTGCCGGATGCAATTTCTGGGGGTGGGGTGGCTTCGCCGAGTCCCGGCATGAGCAATGGCAGCCCGGCGACGACTACACCGGCGACCCCGCCCAAGAGCAACAAGGGCTAAATTCGGTGTTCGCAACCGATGAGTCGACGTTGAAAGTAGTGCAAGAAAGTGTAGTAAGAATGAGTAATTTTCCTTTACATTTCAAATAGTGTCAACTTTTGTTAAATGATGGCTTCGTTACTCATTTTCGATGATTTCTCGACCTAAAAAATCCCAACTCAAAACTCAAAATTCGTAACTCAAAACTCCAAAACGGCCTCCGTTGCAAAAAATAAGGGTCGGTTTTTGTTGAAAAATCACGTCTGGGAAAACAGGTGAAAATGGCAAAAACCGGGTGATTTAACGTTCGTTAGCTTTCAAAAGTGGCACTTTTGCACTCCGTTTTAGGCCGTTTTGGAGTGCAACGGGATAGGTTTTGAAGCCCAAAAGTGGCTCCGTTGGCGTCTAACGGAGCCTCCGTTGCAAATTTACGGGGGCTAAAACACACTCTAAAAGGGCCAAAAATGGCGAAAAACAGGGTAAGTCTTTGGTTATCAGGGGATTATCTTGAAATGTCCGGAAAAGCCGTATTTTCTCGTTTTTGAGAGCAAGAGAGAGTTTGATTGAAAATACGCGAGTTTTGAATAGAATAAAAGTGAATTCTAAAGAGAAAAGAGTAGAGGAGAAAGGTGATAGAATTGCTTCTCAAGGAGATTGTTCTCCTCCCCTTTGGTGAGGTTGGGGGTGGGCTTTGTTTTAATATGATAGTATCATGTTTGGTAATTTTAGTGTAATCTGTTCTTATCGCCATTTTCTATCTTTGCAACTGAAAATAGCAACTAAAAATAACTGATAAAAAACCATTTTTTGAATATGAGAAACAATAGTTTGGTCGCTAAGACCTTGGCGGCAGTGCTTTTCGCATTGATGCAGTGTGGCATTGTGAGTGCCCAGAAGTGGGATAATCTGTCGCAGACACCGCAGATGGGATGGAGCACATGGAACAAATTCCAGGGTAATATCAATGAAGATATAATAAAAGGTATAGCCGATGCACTCGTGGAGACAGGTCTTCGAGATGCAGGATATACCTATCTGAATATTGATGACTGCTGGCACGGAACGCGAGACGAGAACGGATTTATTCAGGTAGATGCCAAAAAGTTCCCTAACGGAATGAAGGCACTTGCCGATTACGTGCATTCCAAAGGCCTGAAGCTCGGTATATACAGCGATTGCGGAACACAGACCTGCGCAGGAATGCCCGGCAGTCTCGGACACGAATACCAAGACGCGCTGCAATATGCGCGCTGGGAGATTGACTATCTGAAGCACGACTGGTGCAACACCGAGAACGTTAATCCCATCGGAGCATACTCGTTGATGAGCAATGCGCTACGTGCGGCCGGTCGTCCGATATTTCTCAGTATGTGCGAATGGGGCGATAATAAGCCGTGGAAATGGGCCCGCGAGATTGGTAACTCATGGAGAATAGGCCCGGATATCTGGTGCAGCTTCGACAGCACGAAGGTGTTCCCGACATTCGTTCAGTACAGCGTGATGGACTGTATTCATAAGAATGACACGCTGCGCGCATACGCAAGACCGGGACATTGGAACGATCCGGATATGCTCGAGGTTGGAAACGGAATGACGGTGAACGAAGACCGCGCCCACTTCACGATGTGGTGCATGATGGCTTCGCCCCTTATTCTCGGCAATGACCTGCGTAATATGAGTAAGGAGACGAAAGAAATACTTATGAACAAGGCACTTATAGCCATCGATCAGGACACTCTCGGCGTGCAGGGACTGCATTTCTGTACAGAGGAAGGACTCGACTTCTGGTTCAAGCCGTTGGCCGGAGGTGACTGGGCGTTCGCCATTCTCAACCCCACAAAGGCCGATGTAACCTATGCCTTGAACTGGCAGCGGTTCAATCTCACCGATGAAGAAGTGTCGGGCAAGAGCACATCGTTCGACAAAGTGGTGTATGACGTGAACAACCTGTGGACATACAAGAAAGAAGGCAAGACCTCGACAAAGGACAAGACAGACCGCAAGGTGACCGTGCCGTCGCACGATGTCGTTGTCTATAGGCTTGTGAAGAGAGATAAATAATAAGGAATAAACAGTCGGTAACAGATGAGAAGACTTGCATTTTTGCTGCTTGCCGCTTTCGTTTGCTGTTTTGCCGGAGCTCAGATTCGGGGAAACAACGTAGAGGTGGTGGTCGTTCCCGACCATGCCGATTGGACTTATGCTGTGGACGACAAGGCAAAGCTCACGGTAAGTGTGTTGCGGTCGGGCGTCGCACTCGACGGGGCTGTCGTGGATATAGAGGCCGGTCCGGTGATGTTCCCGGACGTGAAGAGAAGCGGATTGATCCTGAAGAAAGGCATGATGGACTATACTGCCACGATGAAAGCCCCCGGATTCTACAGGCTTAAGGTAAGGACAACCGTGGATGGACACCGGTATGAGGGTCTTTGCACGGTGGGATTTTCGCCTGAGAAAATCGTTCCGGCAACGAAATGCCCTGCGGATTTCGATGCCTTCTGGAACAAGACGCTGGCTGATGCGCGTGCCACGGAGCTGAATCCGACACGTGTGTTGCTGTCCGAACGGTGTACTGACAAGGTCAATGTGTATGAGGTGAGCTTCAATAACCTCTTTTCCGGCAGCCGTACCTATGGTATCCTGTGCGTGCCGAAGGCTCCGGGACGCTATCCGGCGTTGCTGCGTGTGCCTGGCGCGGGCGTCAGACCGTATCCCGGCGATGTGTGGACGGCCTCGCAAGGAGCCGTAACCCTTGAGATAGGCATACACGGCGTGCCGGTGACAATGTCGCAAACCGTTTACGACAATCTCGCTTCGGGAGCGTTGAACGGCTATTGGGACTGTAACATCGGCGAACGGGCGCGCAACTATTACAAGCGCGTGATAGTGGGAGCGGTAAGGAGTGTCGACTATATAGCGACGTTGCCGGAGTGGAACGGAGAGTGTCTCGGCGTTACAGGATCGAGCCAGGGCGGATTCCTTTCGCTTGCAGTGGCGGCTCTCGACAAGCGGGTAACATTCCTCGGAGTGGTGCATGATGCCATGTGCGACTATGAATCTGCGCTTGGGGGCAAGGCCGACGGATGGCCGCATTATTTCTATGGCAGGAAGAAAGTGCCTGCCGGGGAGGTGGAAAACGCACGGTACTATGACGGAGTGAACTTCGCAAGGCGCGTGAACGTACCCGGCTGGTATTCGTTCGGATACAACGACGAGGTAGTTCCGCCTAACTCATCATACGGTACATATAATATCGTGACGGCAAAGAAGACACTTAGCGTCTATCCGCGTACCGGACATTACTGGTATCAGGAGCAATGGGACGAGTGGATGGACTTTATTTTTAAGCAAATGAATATAAAATGAGAAGATTATCAATAATGACAATGGCGGCAATGATGACGCTGTCAGTGAACGCGAAGATGAAGAATAAACCTATATACAAAGATGCAAAGGCTCCGGTGGAGGCTCGGGTGGAAGACTTGCTCGGGCGGATGACGCTCGAAGAGAAGGTAGGACAGATGAACCAACTCGTGGGAATAGAGCACTTTAAGCAAAATTCTGCAACCATGACGGCTGAGGAATTGGCTACGAACACGGCCAACGCATTCTATCCCGGCGTTACGGTGGCGGATATGGAGGATTGGACACGCCGCGGACTTGTGTCGAGCTTTCTTCATGTTCTCACGCTTGAGGAGGCCAATTACCTGCAAAAGCTGAATATGCAGAGCCGTCTTCAGATACCGTTGCTAATAGGTATAGATGCCATTCATGGCAATGCGAAATGCGAGAACAACACTGTTTATCCCACAAACATAGGACTGGCAAGTTCGTTCGATGTGGAGTTGGCATACAGGATAGCGCGTCAGACGGCGAAAGAGATGCGTGCCATGAATATGCAATGGACGTTCAACCCGAATGTTGAGGTGGCGCGTGATGCCCGTTGGGGACGCTGTGGCGAGACGTTCGGCGAAGATCCGTACCTCGTTACGCTCATGGGCGAGGCCACAACACGCGGCTATCAGGGCAATCTCGACAGCGAAAACGATGTCCTTGCCTGCGTGAAGCATTTCGTGGGTGGGTCGTATTCGATAAACGGAACAAACGGTGCGCCGTGCGATGTGTCGTTGCGCACGCTCAGAGAAGTATTCTTTCCGCCATTTGAAGTATCGGTAAGAGCCGGCGGAGCCAGTGTGATGATGTCGCATAACGAGCTTAACGGCATTCCATGTCATACTAATAAGTGGCTGATGAACGACATCCTGCGTGGCGAATGGGGCTTCAAGGGCTTCGTGGTGAGCGACTGGATGGACATAGAACACTGCGTTGACCAGCACTTTACGGCCGAGAACAACAAGGAAGCGTTCCTGCAAAGCATCAACGCGGGAATGGATATGCACATGCACGGGCCGGAATGGCAGACCGCCGTGGTGGAGCTTGTGCGTGAAGGAAAGATTTCCGAGGAGCGCATCAACGAGTCGGTGCGCCGCATTTTGGCCGTGAAGTTCCGCCTCGGACTGTTCGAACATCCATACGTGGACGCACAGACAAGGAATAAAGTGATTAATAATCCGGAGCATAAGGCCACGGCTTTGGAGGCCGCACGCAAGTCGATAGTTCTCCTGAAGAACGATAACGCGCTCCTGCCGCTCGGTAAGGGAAGATTCAAAAATATATTGGTGACAGGCATAAATGCCGACGACCAGAATATAATGGGCGACTGGAGCGAGCCTCAGCCGGCTGAGAAAGTGTGGACGGTGTTGCGCGGATTGAAGGAAACGGCACCCGATACGGAATTCCATTTCGTTGACCAGGGATGGGATCCGCGCAATATGTCGCAGGCGAAAGTGGACGAAGCGGTGGCTGCGGCAGCCGACTGTGACCTCAATATCGTTTGTTGCGGCGAGTATATGATGCGTTTCCGCTGGGCAGAACGCACATCGGGAGAGGACACCGACCGTGATAATATCGCTTTGGTGGGACTGCAAGACCAACTGATAAGGCGATTGAACGAGACTGGAAAGCCCACTATTGTGATAATGATAAGCGGTCGTCCGCTCTCGTTGGAGTATGCGGCAGAACACGTTCCGGCCATTATCAATGCGTGGGAACCCGGCCAATACGGTGGAAAGGCAATAGCAGAGATTCTGTTCGGCGATGTAAACCCGTCTGGAAAGCTCGCGATGACAATGCCGCGCTCGGCGGGACAAATCTCAACGTGGTATAATCATAAGGCATCGGCATACTTCCATCCTGTTGTTTGCGGCTCTTCCACACCGTTATGGCACTTCGGTTACGGTCTTTCATACACCTCGTTTAAATACGACGGCCTTGAGTTGGACAAGAGCTCGATAGCTAAAGACGGCAGCGTTAAGGCTACGGTGAACGTCACGAACACAGGAACGCGCGACGGCGAGGAAGTCTGCCAGTTGTATATCAACGACAAAGTGTCGTCGGTTGCGCGTCCGGTGAAGGAGCTAAAGGACTTCCGCAGGGTGGTGTTGAAAGCCGGTGAGACAAAGAAAGTGGAGTTCTTGATTACTCCCGACAAGCTCTCGTTCTACGATGAAGGCATGAATAGGGTAGTGGAAGCAGGTGCCTTTGAGGTTATGGTGGGCGGAAGCAGTCGTAACGAAGACCTCTTAAAAGCAGAATTTAAAGTAGAATAAATGATATGAGAAAGGTTTTGATAGCTCTTTTGGTTATGAGTTCGGGCATCGTATCAGCCAAGACACCGGCAGGAAAACTGTTAGACAGAATCTGTAAATTGCAGAAAGTGGGAATCATGATAGGCCATCAGGACGACCCCGTGTATGGAGCGGAGTGGAAATGGGAACGCGGCCGCAGCGATGTCATGGAGACCTGTGGCGACTATCCGGCTGTGATGGGATTCGATTTGGGCGCAATGGAACTCGGATCGGACAAGAATCTCGACGGCGTTCCTTTTGATCGGATGCGCGAGGAGATAATAGCGCAACACAAAAGAGGCGGTATCGTGACGCTAAGCTGGCATCCGTGGAATCCTGTTACCGGTGAAAATGCGTGGGATAAGACGGGAAATGCAGTTTCATCAGTGCTCAACGGGGCGCAAAAGAGCCGCTTTGACGGTTGGCTTACGATACTTTCGTGGTTCATCGGCAGCCTCAAAACCGAATGCGGAGAGCCGGTTCCCGTGATATTCCGGCCGTGGCACGAGATGTCGGGAGGCTGGTTTTGGTGGGGAAAAGACAGTTGTACGCCCGAAGAATACAAACAGTTGTTCATCTATACATATAAGACGCTTGTCGAAAAAGGTTGCGACAACATCGTCTGGGCATATTCCCCGAATCTCGGAGTGGATGATTTCATGAAGTATTATCCCGGCGATGAGTATGTAGATATGCTCGGAATAGACGTTTACGACTTCGAACATAACAACAAGACATATACGGATAATCTTACGAGAGAGCTTGACACGCTGTCTAAATATGGCTCGGAACACAAGAAACCGATAGCCCTCACGGAGACCGGAAGCCAGCAGTTGCAATACGATAATTGGTTTACTGAGGTGCTATATCCCATCGTTTCCCGTTATCCTTTGGTTTATGTGCTCTTTTGGCGCAATGCCCATGACAATCCGAAGGAACTGTACATTAGTTATCCGAAGCACCCGACGGCACCTGACTTCAAGCGTTTCCATGACTTGAAGAATACATTATTCGTTAAGGATATAAGCAAAATACATTGACGGTATATCCCTGATACATTGACATTATAAACCGAATATATTGACGATATAAACAAAATAAAATAACAATGAATGAGTTTGAATTAAAAGTAGCAGCCTTGCGCAAGACTCACGAAGAGCTTCTGGCGCGCAAGAACGAGCCTGTTGAGGGCGGAAACGGTATCTATACCAAGTACAAGTATCCGATATTGACTGCTGAGCACACTCCACTTGAGTGGCGATATGACTTCAACGAGAAGGACAATCCATATCTGATGCAGCGCATAATGATGAACGCCACGCTCAATAGCGGCGCAATCAAGCTGAATGGCAAGTACATTCTCGTGGTGCGCGTTGAGGGAGCTGACCGCAAGAGCTTCTTCGCCGTAGCCGAAAGTGATAACGGCATCGACGGATTCCGCTTTTGGGAGAAGCCGATAGTAATGCCCGATGATGTCATTCCGGCTACGAACGTATATGATATGCGCCTCACTCAGCATGAGGACGGATGGATTTACGGTATCTTCTGTGCCGAGCGTCATGACGATTCACAGCCCGGCGACCTCTCGGCTGCTACTGCAACAGCGGCCATCGCACGAACAAAAGACCTCGTGAACTGGGAGCGTCTGCCGGATTTGAAGACGAAATCGCAGCAGCGAAACGTTGTCCTGCATCCCGAATTTGTAGATGGTAAGTATGCGTTATACACCCGTCCGCAAGACGGATTCATTGATACCGGCTCGGGCGGAGGCATCGGCTGGGCACTTATCGACGATATGACGCACGCCGAAGTGACGGAGGAGAAGATTATAAACGCGCGCCATTACCACACCATCATGGAAGTGAAGAACGGCGAAGGACCTCATCCAATCAAGACCCCGAAGGGCTGGTTGCATCTCGCCCACGGCGTGAGAGGATGTGCGAGCGGCTTGCGTTACGTATTATATATGTATATGACAGCCCTCGACGACCCGACGCGCGTGATTGCAAATCCGGGCGGTTACTTCCTCGTTCCTGAGGGAGGAGAGTATATCGGCGACGTGATGAATGTAGTGTTCACCAACGGCTGGATTGCCGACGAGGACGGAAAGGTGTTCATCTACTACGCTTCGTCCGACACACGTATGCACGTTGCCACATCGACGGTAGACAAGCTGGTTGACTACTGCATGAATACTCCCGAGGATGGATATTACACCTCAAAGAGTGTCGACACCATATTAAAACTTGTAGACAAGAATAAAGCATTATGATTCGTATAAGTGAGAAGATAGGTTATGGCCTGGGCGATATGTCATCGTCTATGTTCTGGAAGTTGTTCGGAGCCTATCTGATGATATTCTATACCGATGTGTTCGGGCTTTCGGCGGCTATCGTGGGTACGATGTTCGCCGTTACCCGAATCTGGGACTCCTTCTTCGACCCCGTTGTGGGCGTTGTTGCCGACCGCACCGAAAGCCGTTGGGGCAAGTTCCGCCCTTACCTGCTGTTTCTTGCCGTGCCTTTCGCACTCATCGGCATACTGACGTTTATGACACCGCCGATGGGTTATACAGGCAAAGTGGTCTATGCGTTTGTCACCTACACGCTGATGATGATGATTTACAGCGCGATAAACGTGCCATACGCCTCATTGCTCGGCGTGATGAGTCCCGACCCGGCCGATCGCAATGTACTTTCCTCTTTCAGGATGATGTTCGCCTACATCGGTTCCTTCGTCGCTTTGTTGCTCTTTATGCCGCTGGTTCATGCCTTCGGAGGCGACGATACGGCAGGAACGATGTATGGCTGGATGACCGCTCCGCAGTTCGGATGGTTCATGGCTGTGGTTGTCATAGCTGTGGCGTGCGCTATTCTGTTCTTCGGATGCTTCAAACTGACCCGCGAAAGGGTTAAAATGGTGAAGCAGGAGAAGACTCCTTTGAAGACAGACCTGCGCGATTTGATGCATAACCGCCCCTGGTGGATATTGCTCGGAGCCGGCATCGCATCGTTGGTATTCAACTCTATTCGCGATGGAGCGACAGTTTATTACTTCAAATACTATGTCGATGAGACTGCGTTTGGCAATATCACCTTCCTCGGCATACCCTTTGTGCTTAGCGGTCTCTATCTCGCGGTAGGTCAGGCAGCCAATATCCTCGGTGTTGTACTGGCCGCTCCGGTGAGCAACAAGCTCGGAAAGCGCAACACCTTCATGGCTTCCATGCTCGTGGCGACGCTCCTCAGCATCGTCTTCTATTTCTTCAGCAAGGACAATATCACCATGATATTCGTCTTCCAAGTTCTCATCAGCATCTGTGCGGGCAGTGTCTTCCCGCTGTTATGGAGTATGTATGCCGACTGCGCCGATTATAGTGAACTGAAAACGGGCAACCGTGCGACGGGATTGATATTCTCTTCAAGTTCAATGAGCCAGAAATTAGGTTGGGCGATAGGCACAGCACTTACGGGATGGATGCTCGCAGCCTTCGGATTCGTGGCCAACGGAACACAGAATCCCGAGACCATCAACGGCATAAAGATGTTCCTCAGCTTGCTTCCGGCAGCCGGAGCGTTCCTCAGCCTGCTGTTTATTGCGTTCTATCCGCTTTCTGAACGTAAGATGAAGGATATAACTGCGGAACTTGCAAAGATAAGGAGTGAAAAGTGATGAATAAGATAGATAAGAATAAAGTAAAGGCATTGCTCGATGAGAATATCCTGCGTTTTTGGATAGAGCGGATGACCGATAATGACAATGGTGGCTATTACGGCCGCATAGACGGCCACGGCAATGTCGTGGCCGACGCTCCGAAGGGTGCCATTCTCAACGCGCGCATCCTTTGGGCATTCTCCGCAGCCTACCGTGTGTTGGGCAATAAGGACTATCTTACGGCCGCCACGCGAGCAAAGAATTATCTCTTGGCGCATTTCGTGGATAAGGAATACGGCGGCGTGTATTGGAGTTTGGACTGCAAAGGTGCTCCGCTCGACACTAAGAAGCAGACCTACGCCATCGGATTTGCCATCTACGGACTGAGCGAATATGCCCGTGCCACAGGCGATGCCGAGGCTCTCGACATGGCGAGGTCGCTGTTCCGGAATATCGAGGAACACGCTTTCGATGCCGGGAACAACGGCTATGTGGAAGCCCTCTCATGCGACTGGCAGCCCATTGCCGATATGCGCCTGAGCGAAAAGGACGAGAACGGCTCGCGAACCATGAACCCCCATCTGCACATCATCGAGCCTTATACAAACCTGTATCGCGTATGGAAGGACGAGACTCTGAAGGAACGGCTCGAGAATCTGCTCTATATCTTCACCGAGAAGTTGCTCAATAAAGAGACCTGTCATCTGGATTTGTTCTTCGATGATGCCTGGAACGGCAAGCGCAACATACAGAGTTTCGGCCACGACATCGAGGCGGCATGGCTTCTACATGAGACGGCTCTCGTGCTGAACGACGATAAAGTGCTTGCTAAGATTGAGCCGATAATCCGTCGTATAGCCGTGGCTGCCGACGAAGGACTCAATGCCGACGGTTCAATGATATACGAACGGTGGACCGATTCGGGCGAAACCGACACGCAAAGGCAATGGTGGGTGCAGTGTGAGAACGTCATCGGACACATCGACCTGTACCAATACTTCGGCGATGAGGCCGCTTTGGACGTTGCTCGCCGTTGTCTCGACTTCATCTATGACAATTTAGTTGACTATGACGGAGGCGAATGGTATTGGAGCGTGGATGCCGGGGGGACGGTAAACCTTGTCGATGATAAGGCAGGCTTTTGGAAATGTCCTTATCACAACGCCCGGATGTGTCTCGAAATAATAGAAAGAGGGTTCTAATGAATAGAAAGATGGTCCTTGCATACGGGAATTTCCCGTGTGCAAGCTATCCGCACAAGTGTGAAAATGTTTTGTCAAGAAAAAGGGGATGTTTTTTTTACCGTCCCCTTTTTTGATTCTTGTCAGTGGCCGCTTTGGCCTGTCTGCGATACTTCACAATCTCATTATTCAGTTTCAGCACGAGGCTGTCGCCGAGCATATATACAAATTCGGCCGTGTCGCGCATAATCTTATTGTCGGGCAGCCGGTTGTGGTTGGCGTCCGCCGTGTCGCCCACGAGTATCAGCTTTCCGTTATACACGTGCCATTCCGTGTATTTTTTCACCGGCGGATACTCCACGATGCTCTCGTTGTCGAGCAGGTTATTATGATGCGACTCACCGATGGAAAAAGCCTGAAACTGCCGTTTCAGCGAGAATCCGTATTCGCGTGGCACGAAAATCTCCTCCTTCATAGAGTCCGTCAGTTCGGCTATTATCTCGTGTTCGCTCTTTGTCGTCATCTCCTTTAGTATCGGCATCACCTGATATGTCCACGTGCCCTTCAGTTGGTCAAGGTCAACCACCATTGTAGCCTCGTGCTTATTGTTCGGGTTGAGCATGATTCCCGCCCAGTCGCCGATTTCCGGTTTGCCGAAAATCTGTTTGTTCCGTGTGGCCCGTATGATATTATATGTTACGGGGTCGCCGCCCTCATTGTTCAGGAACACGATTGTAGAGTCGGTGCATCCGTCGCAGATCAGTCCGTAAATCATTTTGTCTCCCTTTGCCTTTACGGTCTTGTCTATCGCCCTGCTGTTCTCCCATTCCTTGTCCGGGTGCTTGCACGAGGAGATAAGAGCGGTGCATATCAGAGTCAGAATAATGGTGTATATCTTCATCTTTTAATATTTTAATGCTGCGAAATTTATGTTTCTGATGGCTTATTACCACAGCGTTACCTTGCCGCCCATACCCAAATCGAGAATGCCTGAGGTAATGCCAAGAGCCTGAAAAACACGGCTGATTGTAGGCAGAGTGATGACACTTCTTCCTTTTTCCAGCCTTGATATTTGCGCTTTCTGAACTCCCACTCGCTCGCCTAATTGCTCTTGGGTGAGATTTTGAGCCTGACGTATTTTGCGGATAGTCTCGCCAACAAAGCAGGCATTCACCTCATCTTTGAGTTGCTTTTCCATCGCGTCTCGCTTGGCCGTTCCGATTTTGCCAAACACCTCATCTGTCAACACATCTAACGATGTCATATTCATCTTTGCCATAACTATTTGTCTTTGAAATATTCTTTTCTTATCGCCTCGGCTTTTTCGATTTCCTTTGTCGGAGTCTTTTGGCTTTTCTTCATTATGCCATGAGTTGCTATTATAAAAGTCTCGGTGTCCGTGTCCCAAAAGGAAAAGAGTCGATAGCAATTGCCCTCATATAATGTGCGGAACTCCCATATTTCGGAGTTTTCCAACTTCTTGAACAGCTCCTTGCTCATCATTCCGCGCTCTATTTTATTATAGTTATAAACTATCTTCTCTTGCACCTTTATCGGTAAGGAACGTACGAACGCCAGAGCTTCGTCAAGCATACGACCTTTATTTTATATCTCCCCATATAATTGTTATTCGTTGCAAAGATACAAAAAGTTTCCATTCGGAGAAACCTTTTCGTGCTAAAATACATACGCATATTCATATTTTATGAAATGCCAGCGATAAAAAAGATGTTTTTTGAGAACTTGACAATATAGTATTTTGTAACTTTTTTAGTAAAAAGTCATTACATTTGAAAATCGACTCTCTCGTGCTAACGAACGTTAAATATAGGTCCCGTTACTCATTTTCGGTAATTTTCTGGCCCACAAAATCCCAATTCCAAACTCAAAATTCGTAATTCAAAATTCCAAAAGTGCCTCCGTTGCAGAAAAAACAGGTCGGTTTTCATCAAAATTTGGCGTTTCTAAAAATACAGAAAAATGCCTTTTTCTCTCGATTTAACATTCGTTAGCTTTCAAAAGTGGCACTTTTAGAGTGCGTTTTAGGCCGTTTTGGAGTGCAACGGGATAGGTTTTGAAGTCCAAAAGTGGCTCCGTTGGCGTCTAACGGAGCCTCCGTTGCGATGTAACGAGGTCTAAAACGCCTTCTAAAACGGCTGATTTTGCAAGAAAACGGGATAAGTATTTGAGAATCAAGGTTTTAACTTAAAATCGGCTAAAAAGCCGTATTTTTGCGTTTTTGAGAGCAAGAGAGAGTTTGATTGAAAATATTCAATTCTGAGAGAGTTGTTTGCAAAGATTTTGACGGTATTCTGTTGTTTTTGAAACCACAGAGACACAGAGGACACTGAGCTTTATATTTCATTTCCAAACTTAGAGCTTATACTTGAAGGCATAGAGAACACAGAGCCGTTAATTCTCCCTCCTTGCCCACAAAGAATCTTGTAAGCTCTGTGTCCTCCTGATGCCATAGGCATCTACTCCGTGAGCTAATATTACCAGATGGATAAAGCTCCGTGTCCTCTGTGTCTCTGTGGTGATGAATAATTCAATCAAATATAATCAATCCCCATGAATTATCGGGTGAGCCGTCTCCTCTTTTTAATTGTAATAATTGCTAAAAAAGCACACTATCAGTCTCTAATTGATTTTTTTTTCATAATTTTGCATCCCAAATGCGCATGGTATGCGAGATGGCTAATACGTGCGCGTGATATTATATATGATGTGTGGCGTTTCCGAAGGGATTGAAAGGCTTTCAGAGACGGCGCATTTTGTAGTACAAGAAAGGAAAAGAAAAACGATATGAAGAAGAAAATCCAGTTTAGTCTCGTTTATAGAGATATGTGGCAGAGCTCCGGTAAGTTCCAGCCACGTAAGGATCAGCTTGAACGCATCGCACCGGTAATTATCGAGATGGGATGCTTCTCGCGTGTAGAAACAAATGGTGGCGCTTTCGAGCAGGTGAACCTGCTTGCGGGCGAGAATCCAAATGACGCGGTGCGCGCTTTCTGCAAACCTTTCAATGAGGCCGGTATCAAGACCCACATGCTCGACCGTGGTCTGAATGCGTTGCGTATGTATCCTGTGCCTGACGATGTTCGTGCCCTTATGTATAAGGTGAAGCACGCGCAGGGTGTGGACATACCGCGTATCTTCGACGGTTTGAACGATGTGCGCAACATCTGCCCGAGCATCAAATGGGCTAAGGAAGCAGGCATGACTCCGCAGGGAACGCTCTGCATCACGACCTCTCCTGTTCACACGCTCGAATACTATATGGAGATTGCCGACAAGGAAATAGAAGCTGGTGCAGAAGAAATCTGTCTCAAGGATATGGCAGGTATCGGTCAGCCGGCGTTCCTCGGTAAACTGACGAAGATGATTAAGGAGAAGTATCCGGACATCATCATCGAATATCACGGCCATTCAGGCCCGGGACTGTCAATGGCTTCAATCCTCGAAGTCTGCAACAACGGTGCCGACATCATCGATACAGCCATCGAACCGCTTAGCTGGGGTAAGGTGCATCCGGACATTATCTCTGTTCAGAGTATGCTGAAGAACGAGGGATTCGACGTACCGGAAATCAATATGAACGCATACATGAAGGCTCGTTCGCTCACTCAGGAGTTCATAGACGAGTGGCTCGGCTACTTCATCAACCCCGGAAACAAAGTCATGTCGTCGCTTTTGCTCGGCTGCGGACTGCCCGGTGGAATGATGGGAAGTATGATGGCCGACCTCGGTGGCATCATGGGCACAATCAACAACATACGCCGCAAGCGTGGCGATGAGGAACTTTCAACTGACGATATGCTCGTGAAGCTCTTCAACGAGGTTGAATACGTTTGGCCGCGCGTGGGTTATCCGCCACTCGTTACGCCGTTCTCGCAGTACGTGAAGAACATCGCGCTGATGAATCTGCTCACGATGGAGCAGGGCAAGGGCCGCTTCGTGATGATGGACGATTCTATGTGGGGTATGATTCTTGGTAAGAGCGGTAAGATTCCGGGAACTGTCGACCAGGTACTTGTTGACCTTGCCGCAGCGCAGGGACGCGAGTTTACCGACGCCGACCCGCATACGCTCATCCCTAATGCGCTCGACGACTTCAAGAAAGAGATGGACGAGAACGGCTGGGAATACGGACAGGACGACGAAGAACTCTTCGAACTGGCCATGCACCCGGAGCAGTATCGCAACTATAAGAGCGGTCAGGCAAAGAAAAACTTCCTCGCCGACCTTCAGAAGGCGAAGGACGCAGCACTCGGAACACAGCTCTCGCCGGAGCAGCTCGCAGCATTCAAGCACGCAAAGGCCGACGCTATCGTCGCTCCTGTGAAGGGACAGATATTCTGGGAGTTCGGCGGTGACGGCGAGGCCGTGGCTACCGTGGAGCCGTTCATCGGCAAGGAATACAACGAAGGCGACCAGTTCTGCTACATTCAGGCACCGTGGGGCGAGTTCGTTGCAGTGCCGGCAGCGCTCGGTGGCAAGCTCGTTGAGATAAATGCAAAGCAAGGCTCTAAGATAAACAAGGGCGACGTGATTGCATATATCGAGAGAAATCACGAATAAGAAAGTGGAAATATGAAAGATTGAAAGCCGGAACACACAGTATGTATTCGGCTTTCAATCTTGTTTTTTATATAAGTAGCGTGAAGAAATACTGCCGTTGAGGCAGGCACTTAATCAGAAGAAGTGGATTATCTAAAGCTGATAGACAAGTATTATGGCTCGGCCGACAGCAAGTTGAAGGACATCTTGCTCATCCACAGCCGTGCCGTTACGGCGCGCGCACTGCGTATCGTCGATGCACATCCCGAGCTGAATGCCGACAGGACGTTTGTGGAGGAAGCCGCGATGCTTCACGACATAGGCATCTTCAAGTGCGACGCTCCCTCGATAGAGTGCCACGGCACAGAGCCTTATTTGCTTCACGGCAAGTTGGGTGCAGACATCATGCGTGCCGAGGGCTATCCGCTTCATGCCAGAGTGTGCGAGCGGCATACCGGTGCGGGCATCACATTGCAGCAGATTGAGGAACGAGCGTTGCCCCTGCCGAAGCACGATTACCTGCCGGAAAGCATCGAGGAGAAAATCGTGTGCTATGCCGATAAATTCTATTCTAAGTCGCATCTCGAAGCAGAGAAGACACCCGAACAGGCCGAGAAAAGCCTCGCAAAGTTTGGAAGCGACGGCGTGGAACGTTTCAGAGAGTGGAAAAGATTGTTTGAATGAAAACGTTAAAATTGCAAAATACTACCGTAAATAGACGGTTAATGCTTAATTTTGCAACTTATTATATATAATGAGGAGTAAGATTGTCATATTCTTTCTGCTGTTTGTCTTCGTCTTTGCGATGGCAGACACGAGTCTTCTTGTGCAACGTCCGCTAAAGAAACGAGCACGGGCAAACACCACTGTTTCCGCGAAAGACAGCATAAAGGACACTACGCAGGGGGCGACGGCGGTCGCGGACACCACAAAGATGGACTCCTTGCAGCTTGCCATATATCGTCATAACAAGGTGATTGACGACTCGATAAGGCTCGACAGCATTCAGAGAGCGAAGTCGAACGGTATTGAAGCGCCGGTGAAATATACGGCAAAAGACTCTTTGGTTTATTACGCCGGTACCAAAACGGCATATCTCTACGGCTCTGCGACGGTGGATTATACCGACATGAAGCTGAACAGCGACAAGATTTCATTCTCTCTTGACTCTAACCTCGTCCGCGCGACAGGTACTGCCGACTCTACGGCTGAGAAGGGATTACGTGGCGCACCGGTGTTCAGTATGGGCAATACCACATACGAGAGCGATACGATGGCATATAATTTCAAGTCGAAAAAGGGCTTGATAAAGGACGTATATACCGAGCAGAAGGATGGTTTCCTGCGTGGTGCGAAAGGTAAGAGACTTGATAACGGCGACATATATTTGGAGCATGGGCGTTACACCACGTGCGACGACCCGCATCCCGACTTCTATATAGCACTCTCGCGTGCTAAGGTGCGCCCCGGAAAAGACGTTGTCTTCGGTCCGGCCTACCTTGTGGTGGCCGACGTTCCGCTGCCGCTTGCCATTCCTTACGGATTCTTCCCGTTCTCAAAGAGTTACAGCAGCGGATTCATCATGCCGTCGTATGGTGATGAGTCAGACCGCGGTTTCTATCTTCGCGACGGTGGTTATTATTTCGCCGTGAGCGATAAGTTCGACTTGAAACTGCTTGGTGAGATTTATACTAAAGGCTCTTGGGGACTCTCGGCAGCATCCAACTACAACAAGCGTTACCGCTATTCGGGTAGTCTGTTCTTTAGTTTCCAAGATACACGGACGGGCGACAAGGGTATGCCCGACTACTCGAAGCAGACCAGCTTCAAGGTGCAATGGAGCCACAGACAGGACGCTAAGGCCAATCCTTTCAGCTCTTTGTCGGCAAGCGTCAACTTTGCCACGACGAGTTACGAGCGCAACAACCTTAACAGTATGTACAATCCGCAGTTGCTCACGCAGTCGACAAGAACATCATCTGTGAGCTGGAGCACTCAGTTCTCGAGCATCGGAATGAGCCTTAGTTCTACGTTCAACCTCGCACAGAACATGAGAAACTCTACAATCGCGCTCACTCTTCCCGACCTGAATATCAGTATCAGCCGCTTTTATCCGTTCAAACGTAAGCATTCGGCTGGTACACCGAAGTGGTATGAGAATATCTCGATGAGCTATACAGGTCAGTTGTCGAATTCGATAAACACAAAAGAAGACCATATCATGCACGCCAATCTGATAAAGGAGTGGCGCAACGGTATGCAGCATAGGATTCCTATTCAGGCGAATTTCACGTTGTTCAACTGCCTGAATGTTACTCCGTCGATAAACATCACCGACCGAATGTACTCTAAGAAGGTGTCGAGATCGTGGGATGAGGCTGCACATGAGGAGGTTCGCGACACCACTTACGGATTCCATAACGTGTATAACTGGGACTTGAGCCTGTCGGCTTCGACTAAGATGTATGGTTTTTGGGTACCCAACAAGAAGATTTTCGGAGATAAGATACAGGCTATCCGCCATGTCATAACGCCGTCTGTATCGTTCAGCTATGCGCCCGACTTCGGAACACGGAGCTACGGTTATTGGGACAGCTACCAATATACGGACGAGAACGGCGAGGTGAAACTCGTGGAATACTCGCCTTATGAGGGGGCACTTTACGGTGTTCCGAGCAAGGGAATGTCGAAGAATATATCATGGTCGGTATCGAACAACCTTGAAATGAAGGTGAAAAGCGACAAGGATTCTACGGGATATAAGAAACTGAGTCTTATAGATGAGCTTGGTGCTTCGATGTCGTATAACGCCGCAGCGGACTATCATAGGTGGAGCGACCTTAACGTTAATCTCCGTTTGAAGTGGTGGAAGAACTATACTTTCAACCTCAACGCACGCTTCGCAACCTACGCATACGAACTCGACGATAATGGAAAGCCATACGTGGGCAACCATACGGAGTGGGGTAAGGGACGCTTCCCGCGTTTTCAGGGTATGTCGCAGAACTTCAGTTTCACGCTGAATCCGGAGAAACTGAAGAAGTGGTTCGGCCGAAAGGATGATGATGACGATGACAAGTCGGGCAACAATGACGATGAGGGCACGGATACGAACATAGAGTCGAATGTGGATGACGATATGGAACGTGGCAAGCACGGAGCTAAAAAGAACTCTTCGGGTATGGCAGAGACTGACGAAGACGGCTATATGAAGTTCTCAATGCCGTGGTCGCTCACCATCGGTTACGGTATAACGATGCGTGAGAACACGTCGGGAACGTTCAATACGAAGCGTATGCGCTATCCTTATAAGTACACACAGACGCTGAATTTCAGCGGTAACGTGCGTATCAGCGACGGCTGGAACATCAACTTCTCGAGCGGTTACGACTTCGAGGCGAAGGACATTTCGATGACTACGGCATCGCTTTCGCGTGATTTGCACTGCTTCAACATGAGTTGTTCGGTTGTACTTGCGCCTTACACAAGTTATAACTTCACGTTCCGATGCAACGCAGCGACGCTTACCGATGCTCTGAAATACGACAAACGAAGCGGTATAAGCAATACCATCCAGTGGTATTGATACGTTTCCCGTATGTGATTGCGCGTGGAGTGGGGGACGGAAAGTATGATGTTATTGTTTCCGAAAGGATTTGACATAATATAAAAACAGGATGGCTTCTTTCTTGAAACCATCCTGTTTTTATATTTGGTGATATTATCTGGCGAATAAACCTATTGGTCGGGATTGTCCATATAGCCACGGTATTCGGGCACAAGTCCCGACATTACTGCTTCGTAAGCCTCCCGCATGGTTTGCTTTTCATATTCCGCACCTTTGCCCTTTGGCGGTATCGGCTTGTGAATGGTGAGCGTCAGCGGATGCCATAGCACCCATTTCATGTCTCGTGTGCGTGGCATTACGTTGAACGAACCGTTGATGGTGAGCGGACAAACGGGCAGTTGCAGCTCGTCGGCAAGCATGAATGCGCCGCGGCGGAAGTGGCACATGTGGCCCGAAAACGTGCGACAGCCTTCGGGAAAGACTACCAATGACATTCCCTCGCGCAACACTTCGCGCGCCTTGTCGTATGTCTCTTTCACCTTGCGGGGGCCTCGTTTGTCAACAAAGATATGCTGGGCAGCCTCGCAAGCCTTACCGACAAACGGGATTTTGCGCAGTTGCCACTTCATCATCCACTTGAAATTGCGGTTCAGGAAGCCATATATAAGGAAGATGTCGAACGCTCCCTGATGGTTGCTCACAAAGACATAGGAGCATCCGGGGATAAGATTCTCGCGCCCTTCGACACGCACCGGCAACAGCAACACACGCACTATGAGCTGAGCCCACAGCTTACCGGGGTAGTAACCCCAAAAGTGTCCGTTGCCGAGAAAGCATCCGATGATGGTTACGATGGATGTGAGCAGCGAGGCGAACAATATAATCGGCAACGCTATGAACAACTGGTAGATTCGATATATATACTTCATACTATTCTGTTTTTATTAGTTATTATGGTCTCTCTACCTTTGGGGAGTTGGAGGGGGCTTCTCTCCTCTTTAGTGTTATGACTACAATCTCGCCGGACATACCTATGCGGAATGGGACAACGCCGCCTAAGCCGCAACTCACATTGAGAAAGCGGCCGGACTGCTCGTATAATCCGTAGTCTTCATCATATTTCAGCATTGTGGGACGTATGTCCCCGAGACTCATCTGGCCGCCATGCGTGTGTCCGCTGAGCGTAAGTTGCGCCTCAGAATGGGGCAGAATGTCGCGTTGCCAGGCCGAAGGGTCGTGCTGGAGCAACACAATGAAAGCGTTGTTGCCCACGTTTTGGAGCGTTTTCTTTATATTTCCGCGATGTGGCATAGGCGGTTTGCTGTCGTTCTCCTCGCCTGCTATCACGATGGAATCATTGCCGCGACGCACTTTCTTGTTCTCGTTCATCAGCAGAGTCCAGCCCAAAGAGCGTACGACAGTTTGCGTTTCGCGCTCGTATTCGGCTTTCTTGCGCTTTGAAACGTTCACGTAAGAACTGTAATCGTGATTGCCAAGCACCGCGAATACACCGTCTTTAGCTTTTAACCGGCTGAGTTCGTCGGCATGGTCGTGTATCTCTTGCGGTACGATATTCTGCAAATCGCCCGTAAAAACTATTGCGTCGGCGCGCTGCGCGTTGATGGAATCGATCGCCGAACGCAGCATTTCCTTGTATATTCCATAGTATGTGCCAACGTGAGCGTCGGAAAACTGCACGATGCGATAGCCGTCGAAAGCCTTTGGAATGTCGGAAGAAGCAATCTCAATGTGGCGTATCTCCATGCGTCGGAACCCTACAAAGGCTCCGTAGACGGCCATTCCGGCCATCAGCAGACTTGCGGCTGCACCAATGCGGTGGCACCATCGTCGGCTGAAACAAGGGATAAAGGAAAACAAAGAGCACAATACAAACATGGTCTTTGGCACGATAAATACGGCAAAGAGCAGCAGGTAGAGGTCGAGCCAGACTTTTTCGGAAGGAATAAAGTCGGTCAATGAGGCGAGCCACACGGTATAAACCACCATCACGATGCTCAGAATCGAGTTCAGAATGATAAGTCTGAGCTCCGAAGAACGCCTTGCGCGCCGATACATCTTATATATATAGGCGTCCGGAAGCACTATCAGCAGTAGCCAAAATATGAGAAATCGTGCAATCAACTATGTTTTTCCTTTCCTTGATAATATTCTTTTTCGCGTTTATAATATGGCATTTTAACTTGATAATCCTATTATATGTCTTAATAATAGTAATGTTCTTTGCCTTTATAACAGGCTTGATGCGAGATATTTGCGCATCAGTTCGACGGGCAATCCGCGCCGTTTCGCATAGTCACGCAGTTGGTCTTCGCCTATCTTGCCTATGCTGAAGTAACGCGCTTGTGGGTGAGCGAACATCAATCCCGACACACTTGCGTGTGGTGTCATCATACCATTCTCTGTCAACCGTATGCCAATGTCCTTCATTCCGATAATGTCTGAGATGATGAAATTAATACTTGTGTCGGGCATCGAGGGGTAGCCCACCGCCGGGCGAATGCCGATGAAAGGCTCGGAATGCAGTTCTTCGGGTGCGAAATGCTCATCGGCAGCGTATCCCCAGTATGTTTTCCGCACGTCTTCGTGTAGCTTTTCGGCTGTAGCTTCAGCCAGTCTGTCGGCCAAAGTCTGTGAAAGCATCCGCCGGTAATCATCATCCCGCTTGTCGGTTTCCATTGAAATGTCGACAGTAGAGGCGAAAACGCCAATCTTATCCTTTATTCCCGAGCTTAAAGGTCGAACGAAATCAGCCAAACAAAGGTTGTATTCGCCCTCTTTCATGGCCTCCTGACGACGCAGAAATGGCAGCCGGACGTTGCCGATAAGCAAGTCGTCGCCGTCGGAATTAGCGTCGAAAAGCCCGAATACGGCGTGTGTGTGATATTTGGAATCCATCTCTGACAGCATGGTTTCGGCCTCCTTGCGCAGCGACAGCTTTGCTTCTTCCGGCTTGTCAGACATCTGCCATGCGTGAAAGAAATATATCCAATTAATGTATGGAGCCACTTCGTGGACTCTGTACTTAACTTTTCGTATCATCGTAACGCCTGTATCTTAACCTCGGAACGCTATTTCCTCGCCTCGAACGCTATCATCAAAGACACCTTTATTATATATATGGTGTCCGTTGCAGAACGTATGTTCCACCCGCCAGTTGTATTCATGGCCGGTCATCGGGTTCCACCCGCATTTACTTTGAATCATTTCGTCGGTAAGAGTCCACGGATTGTCGTCCCGACGCACCACCACGACATCGGCTTTGTAGCCTTTCCGCAGGTAGCCGCGCTCCCTAATGGAGAACAGACTTGCCGGGTTGTGGCTCATTAAGTATGTCAGACGCTCGATAGGGATGATGCCGTTATCTACGAGTTCGAGCATCGTGACGAGCGAGAACTGTATCATCGGCATTCCCGAAGCAGCCTTGCAACATCCTCCCTGCTTCTGACTGAGTTGGTGTGGGGCGTGATCCGTGCCGACAACGGTTATGCGTCCGTCGGCAATGGCATTGCGCAGAGCGTCGCGGTCAGACTGTTTCTTTATCGCGGGGTTGCACTTTATCAGTGCGCCTTTTGTGAGATAGTCGTCGCTTGTAAAGTAGAGGTGGGCTATGCAAGCCTCGCCGGTGATGTTGCCACCCAACAAAGAGAGTTCTTTCTCCGTACTTATATGCGCTATATGCAGCTTCGTGCCAAACGTCCGGGCCATTTGTACGGCCAAAGCAGACGATTCGTAACACGCTTCCTCACTACGGATAACCGGATGAAGCATTACGGAAGGGTCGTCGCCGTATGCCTTTTTCATCTGTTCCATATTGTGGTTGATGATGTCGGAGTCCTCGCAATGCGCCATAATGGGTACGTCCAAAGTTGCCGCAGCCTTGAAGATGTTTAGTAAAGAGCCATATCGGTCTACAAGCATATTGCCGGTAGACGCCCCCATGAACAGTTTCACGCCCGGAACGCGACAGAAATCAATCTCATCGAGGCTGTTCCAGTTGTCGTTTGTAGCTCCGAAGAAGAAGCTGTAGTTCACACAGCTCTCCTTTCGGGCTATCTCAAACTTCTCTTTGAGTGCATCCACCGTTGTTGTTTGCGGTACGGTGTTGGGCATATCGAAGTAAGACGTTACGCCACCGTATGCCGCCGCCCGGCTCTCAGAGGCTATGTCGGCCTTGTCAGTGAGTCCAGGCTCACGGAAATGCACGTGCTCATCAATCACTCCGGGTATAACAAAACAGCCCGTGGCATCTACGATTGTGTCGTAACTGTCACGGACTGGCTCCTCATTTTCTATTATTTGCAATATCCTATCGTCCTCGATTACTATCGAGCCGACAAACTTCCGCCCTTCGTTGACGATAGTTCCACCAACTATCAGTGTTTTCATTATATCTTAAAAACATTTATTGAACAGTGTCTCCGGCAAGTTCTGCCGGTGTGGGAGGTGCCTGAACAGCACTGTTTTCCGTACCCGGTGCCGACGGGGCTGGCATCTGGTCGGGGTCCACCATACCGTTCATAATATCTTGATTGCGCTTAGCCGCATTCACATAGTCGCTCACGTAAGGGTCGTTCTTGAATTTATTAGTAGCCTTACTCAGTATATCTTCAATCCACGGTTCAAACATTGGGTAGCGATAATCGGCCGTTGCCATTTGGAATACATACGGGCCGAGTACGTTATCAAAGTTCTCTACGATGAACGAAGTTATCAATTTGTCGAGTTTCTGTGAAATGTCGGCATCCTTAGCAGCAAGCTGCCGGTTCACGACTTCCATATCGCTGCCGTTCATGTATGCCTGATTTTGGCGGTGAACAAGCTCCACCGACTCGTTTTGCAACTGTGCGAAGCTTTTCAGGAACTTATAGAGCTTGTCATTCAGAGGCGTTCCGCCGATGGAATGTTGCGTGTTATTGATTTTTATCGATATGTCACCGCTTTCAAGAACTACAGGAAGCAGCACGTCTTCGTCCATGTAAATATTGGCAATCTTGGTAGAGTCGATGTTGCCCATAAAGGTGAATTTGCCGTGAACGACATCGCAAGAGTCAATATCCTTTAGGGCATCGTTCTTGATTATCTTTAGATATAGCTTGTGCCCATCGAGCATTGACACGTTGGAAGAGCCTTCGATATTGTAAGAACTCGAACACGACGTTAGTGCGATAATTGATAAAAGTGCGTAAAGTACTTTGTTCATATATGCCTGTTTATATTATTTAGTATGACAAAAGTACAATCAATTATCGATGTAATAAAAAAAATTCATGCTATTTAAAATAATATGTCGCTCTTTTAGGTTTTTTTCAATGTTTGTTCGGGCGACTTATTGCTTCTCCTTGTCCAACTCGCGGGAAATCCGGTGGGTGGTATACAGTTCAAGGATAGCCGCGATAAGGAGTATCACGACCCACTTTCCCTGTGTCATAACCACGAATGTGATGTATGTGCTGCCGTTCTCTCCCAGCATATTTCTTATCCAGCCGTGATTCTCCTCGAAAGCCAACAGACCGGCAATGATGAAGAACACGTCGGCAAGAGTCATGATTCTGCGCAACCGGCGCACTGCAATGTTATTGCCGTCATAGCTCTGCATCATCTGCATCGACGCGAAAGCCACCGCGCCGACAATGAACAGAACTGACGAAACGCTCTGGCAAATAAGGAAAGCGTAGCCACCTGCCCCCACGGTCATAAGCAAACCGCCCAGCAGGAAAATGATATTCTGAAATTTATTTAGCTGTTTCATTCGTGTTAAGTGTTTCTTGAAGACGCTCGTCATCACTTAGTACAAACACCTCCTCATCGTCTGCCTTCATGAAATAGCGCTCTCTCGCAATCTTGCTTATAGCCGACGGATTGCGCTCAAGATTCCTCAGAGTCTTTGAGTCGGCTTCATATTGCTTGTTATATTTGGCAATCTCTTCTTTCAACTCAGATATCTGATAATCGTTTTTGAAGCGTTTCACGATGCTGTCCTCGTCGAGAAAGCCCACAATAGCCACTCCTGCCACTATCGTAATATGATATTTGAAGTGGCTGAGAAAGTCCCATATATGTTCCGTAAACTTGCTCATAAGCTATGATTTGATGTGCAAAAATAAGAAATTAAATCGAGATTAGCATTATAATCTCCGATTTTTTAGAGATATTTTCCCGACAGTCGATAACAAATGCAAACTCATTCTTTTGCCGTTTGGAATGATTTTCGTAATTTTGCACAATATAGTCGGCCGGAAAAGGACAATATCCGGCACGACAAACGACTAATTATCATTATGGAATATATAGTATCAGCACGTAAGTACAGGCCTCTTTCGTTCGACTCGGTGGTAGGACAGACGGCCCTGACCACCACTCTGAAGAATGCCGTGAAGAGTGGGAAACTGGCCCACGCTTATCTTTTCTGCGGACCGCGAGGTGTTGGTAAGACCACTTGCGCACGTATCTTTGCGAAAGCCATCAACTGCGAGAACCCCACCGGGGATGGCGAGGCGTGTGGAGAGTGCGAGAGCTGCAAGGCATTTGCCGAACAGCGGTCGTACAATATCTTTGAACTTGATGCGGCATCGAACAACTCTGTGGAGAACATCAAGTCGCTAATGGACCAGACACGCATACCGCCGCAGGTGGGACGCTACAAAGTTTTCATCATCGACGAGGTGCATATGCTCTCTACGGCAGCTTTCAACGCGTTTCTGAAGACTCTCGAAGAGCCGCCTGCACACGTGATTTTCATTCTCGCCACTACCGAGAAACACAAGATTCTGCCCACAATTCTGAGCCGTTGCCAGATATACGACTTCGAAAGAATGACAGTTCCGAACATTATCAGCCATTTGAAGATGGTCGCCGAGAAGGAGAATATCAGCTACGAAGAGGAGGCTCTGGCTGTGATTGCTGAGAAAGCGGACGGTGGAATGCGCGATGCGCTCTCGATATTCGACCAGGCCGCGAGCTTCAGCGGGGGCAACGTAACTTACGAGAAGATTATAGAGGATCTGAATGTCCTTGACTCTGAGAATTATTTCCGCATCATCGACCTCGCCGTTGAGAACAAGGTGAGCGAGATTATGGTGCTTCTCAACAATGTCATAAGCAAGGGATTCGACGGTGGACTGATAATAAACGGACTTGCGTCGCACGTGCGTAATGTGCTGATGGCGAAGGATGCACAGACCATTCCTTTGCTTGAGGTGAGCCAGCAACAGCGTGCGAAGTACGAAGAACAGGCCAAGAAATGCTCTACGCCTTTCTTGTATAAGGCGTTGCAGATAATGAACCGTTGCGACATCAACTACCGGCAGTCTGCCAACAAGCGTCTGCTTGTGGAACTCACACTTATAGAGGTGGCGCAAATCACGCAGCCCGACGATTCGCCTGCCGCGGGGCGCAGCCCCAAGAGACTGAAATCCCTGTTTAAGAAAATTGTCCGTGAAATCCAGCCTACACCGGCAGCACAGGTGGCCGGGGCCGGAATGCACTCTCTGCGTGCCAAGCAGGTGGCGCAGACTGTGGTAAGCGGACCGCAACCTGCTGTCGTAAGCAATGCCGCGACTGCCAATACCGGCACCCAAACGCCAGTGAAGCCTGCCGGCGCGGCTATGCCTAAGATGAAACTCGGCTCTATCGGAATGTCGTTCAGCAACTTGGTTAAGGCCGAAAATGAGAAACCGAGCTACTTCAAAGAACCCGAGGTGGAGACAATCGGGGAGAAGAAGGAATTTGACCAGGACGCTCTCAACCGCACATGGCGCGCTATGTGCAACCGAATGCCTGCGCAGATGCAGGGCCTCGCAACGCGACTGAAGAATCTCTCGCCCGAAATTGCCGACTATCCCAACATCGAAGTGCTTGTGGAAAGCCGGATAATGCTCGAAGAAATCAACGCTATAAAGTCGCGAATACGTGCTACTCTGATTAAGGAACTGCAAAACGGCAATATCACCCTGAACATCCGGCTGGCCAAAGAGGAGGAGATAAAGCCGCGCATGACGCCCCGCAACGTGCTTGATAATATGAAAAAGGAATTTCCGGCCATCGGAAAACTCGTACAAACTCTCGGTCTCGATCTCGTCTGAGTGTTTTGACGTCTTGTCGGCCGGCAATAAAAAAGTCAAGGGTTACACCGCGGCAGCGGTGTAACCCTTTATTATTCCATTTAATTAAAAGCCAGGCCAACAAACTTGTTTGGCACACTTCCGTTTCTTTTCTTATATCAGCGGCATTCCGGCCTCGGCACATTCACGGTGCATCTCCTCCGGCCAAATGCTTGCCTGAATCTCTCCGATGTGCGCCTTGTGCAGCAGAACCATACACAGGCGGCTCTGACCGATACCGCCTCCAATGCTTAACGGCAGTTTGTCCTCGAGCAGTTGCTTGTGGAAATACAGTTCCTTGCGGTCTTCCTTGCCTTCCAAAGCGAGCTGACGAAGCAGGCTCTCCTTGTCGACACGGATACCCATCGAAGACAATTCAAACGAACGCTCAAGCACGGGATACCATATCAGAATGTCGCCATTCAGTCCCACGCTGCCATCTTCGGCAACGGTCGACCAATCATCATAGTCAGGTGCGCGGCCGTCGTGCTTCTTTCCGTCAGACAGTTTGCTGCCGATGCCTGTTACAAATACAGCCCCGTATTTCTTGCAGATAGCATCCTCGCGTTCCTTCGGCGTCATGTCAGGATACATCCGGAGCAGTTCCTCACTATGCACGAAGTGGATTTTCTCCGGCAGGAACGGCTCTATCTGCGGATAAGTCTCGCACGTGAGATATTCCGTGCGGCGTATTGCGGCGTATATCCGTTCTACGATGTTCTTCAGGAAAGCCAATGTGCGCTGTTCCTTAGTGATAACCGCCTCCCAGTCCCATTGGTCCACGTACAGTGAGTGCAGGTTATCGAGTTCCTCATCGGCGCGGATGGCGTTCATGTCCGTGTATATTCCGTAGCCAGGCTTCACCTTGTATTCAGCCAATGTGAGCCGTTTCCATTTTGCGAGCGAGTGCACCACTTCAGCCTGAGCATCGTCAAGGTCCTTTATCGGGAATGTTACCGGACGCTCCACACCGTTCAAATCATCGTTGATACCCAGTCCTTTCAGTACGAAAAGCGGAGCGGTAACGCGGCGCAGACGCAGTTCGGTAGAGAGATTCTGCTGGAAAAACTCCTTTATCAGTTTGATTCCCTGTTCCGTCTGGCATATTCCCAAAAGTGCCTTATATCCAACCGGCTTTATCAGTTTGCTCATTTCCTTATATGTTTTTATATTTTTATCTTTTTTGTATAAGACAGTAGCGATGCCTGTATGTGCAGATAAGGTTGTCATCCGTACATTTTCCGAACAGCATCATTCTGTCTTTTTGCGACTGCAAAGGTAACTATAAATTATTAATAAGCAAGCAAAACTCTGAAATATTTTACATTTTGATATTGATTTCTGTTATTTGCTTGCATTATTTTCGTATTAAAATAATTTCTGTTTGTCTGCTGATACAATCTTGTTGTGGTCTTTATGTCTTGTCGCTCTGTCTGTTACACATTATATATAATGCTTCCGCTCTGTGTCGTGTGGCTGTTCGGAAAACCCAAAAACGCCTTTGACTGGAAATGTTAAAATTAGTAAGAAATCTTTACATTATCCCTTTGAAAACTCGCGGATTTCTGTTCAAAACTTTTCGTGTTCGAAAATATGGCAAAAATAGGCGTTTTGGCATATTTTGAGATAAAGTTTTGATAGTCAGGTGGTTATGGCGTTTTTGTGCGATTTTTGTCGTTTGGCAACACATTTTCGGCTCTTTGAAAATGCAAAAGTGGCTCCGTTAGGCTGCAAAAGTGGCACTTTTAGGCTTCAAAACAGGCTCCGTTGCACTCTGAAAGTGGCTCCGTTGCGTTCCAAAAGTGGCTCCGTCAGACTGCAAAAGTGGCACTTTTGGAGAATTAACAATTCGGTTTGGCGTTTTCCGGGTGGCAGAAAATGAAGAAAAAGTGATGGTTAGAGAGGCTAAAATTGCACAAAAGGGTGGGTGAGTGTGCAGAAAATCCTCCCTTATCATCACTTTTTTAGACTCAGTTTTTCGGTTTTGGGTCTTGAAAAGCATATTTTTTGCCATTTTTGAGAGCTACTTCCCGCTTTTAACAATGTTAATTTTTGACCAAAAATCTTTACATTTTCAGTCGCCAAAATAAAAAACTTGTCAGATAATTTTGCCTTTTCCCTAATTATAATTACCTTTGTACCATTATAAGGCTCCGTAGCTTAGCTGAATAGAGCGTCAGATTCCGGTTCTGAAGGTCTTGGGTTTGAATCCCAACGGAGTCACTTAGTTGCCTGAAATAGTATTGCTTTTTTAGCCGAATGAGGCCAGAAAAAGTTCTGAAGGTCTTGGGTTTGAATCCCAACGGAGTCACTTAGTTGCCTGAAATAGTATTGCTTTTTTAGCCGAATGAGGCCAGAAAAAGTTCTGAAGGTCTTGGGTTTGAATCCCAACGGAGTCACTTAGTTGCCTGCAAGAGTATTGTTTTTTTAGCCGAATGAGGCTAGAAAAAGTTCTGAAGGTCTTGGGTTTGAATCCCAACGGAGTCACTAAAGAAGAGGATTTCATATTATGGAATCCTTTTTTTTATCCATTCGTTTCCCTAAATTATTCAATATTATTTTGTATCTTTGTACTTGTTAAAGAAAAACGAGTTTGCAAAATAGATAGTATTATGACCCAACATAATTCCATTAAACTATTTGAGACAAAAAAAGTCCGTACCATTTGGGACGACAAAGAAGAAAAATGGTACTTCTCCATAGTTGATGCTGTGGCTGTTTTAACAGATAGCAGTAATCCGCAAACGTATTGGAGGGTCTTAAAGAAAAGGCTTTCTGATGAGGGTAATCAAACCGTTACAAATTGTAACGCTTTGAAAATGCAAGCCGCTGACGGGAGAATGCGTCTGACCGATGTCGCTGATGCCCGGCAACTTCTGCGCCTTATACAGTCTATACCTTCGCCAAAGGCTGAACCTTTCAAACAATGGATGGCACAGGTGGCTGCGGAACGTATCGACCAAATGCAAGATCCGGAGCTTTCTATAAAACAGGCACTGGCAGACTACAAGCGGTTGGGTTATTCGGATAATTGGATTAATCAGCGACTCAAGTCCATTGAAATACGTAAAGACCTTACTGATGAATGGAAACGGCATGGTCTGAAAGAGGGAGTGCAGTTTGCTACGCTCACAGATATTATCTATCAGACGTGGAGCGACATGACGGCTAAGGAATATAAGCAATTCAAAGGCTTAAAGAAAGAGAACCTGCGAGACAATATGACTAATAAGGAATTGGTGCTTAATATGCTTGCAGAGCTTTCTACCAAAGAAATTACGGAGAGTAAATCCCCCGAAACATTCCAAGAGCATAAGGATGTGGCACAAGCTGGTGGCGAGATTGCGCGTAATGCACGAATGGAACTGGAGGAGAAAACAGGAAAAGCAGTCATTAGTCCTCTAAATGCTAAGACCGGGATTGTCCTGAATGCGCCACAAGAAGAAAGCAAGAAACTGCCTTGATGCGCTAAATACAAAAAGCATTATGCTATAGGCGTTGAGCGGCAGACGCTTTTGAACCGTCAGAAATCCGAGAAAATACATAATAAAATACGGAGCGAAGCGTTTATTTTTTATAAAAACCGAAAACTGTTAACATAAGAAAGAAATAAAAACCAATGAGAGTAATTATAGAACCTGATTACGACAAAATGTCGAAATGGGCCGCCAACTATGTGGCGGCAAGGATAAAAGAATTTAATCCGACTCCGGAGAAACCGTTCAAATTAGGATGCCCCACCGGTTCCTCACCGTTAGGACTCTACCGGGAGTTGATAAAGAAATACCAAGATGGCGAAATCTCATTCCAAAATGTGATAACATTCAATATGGATGAGTACGTGAACCTGCCGGAAGACCACCCGGAAAGCTATCACTCTTTCATGTGGACAAACTTCTTCTCGCATATTGACATTAAGAAAGAGAACGTACACATCCTGAACGGAAACGCCAAAGACCTTGACAAGGAATGTGCCGACTATGAGAAGGCGATAGAGGATGTCGGCGGCATTGACCTGTTTATGGGTGGCGTGGGACCCGACGGACACCTGGCATTCAATGAACCAGGCTCGTCATTGGCAAGCAAGACGCGAATCAAGACACTTAACACGGACACTATATTGGCCAATTCGCGCTTCTTCGACGGCAATATGCTGCTTGTGCCGAAGCAGGCTCTGACGGTAGGTATAGGCACGGTGATGGCGGCAAAGGAAGTGCTGCTGGTCTGCAACGGACACCACAAGGCACGCGCCCTGCAGCATATCGTAGACGGTTCGGTATCACACAAGTGGACTGCCTCAATGCTCCAGATGCACCCGAAATGTGTCGTGGTGTGCGACGAGAATGCTTGCGACGAGCTGACTGTGGGTACATATAAGTATTATCTCGATAAGGAGCGCGGCAATCTGTAAACTTTCGAGCGACTATTATAACTACATAAACATAATAACCGAAAATGGATTTAATCGAAAGATTCATCAATTACACTAAATTCGACACGCAGTCGGCTGAGGATTCCGAAAGCGTGCCAAGTACATCCAAGCAACTTGTCTTTGCGAAATACCTGAAAGAGGAACTCGAACACGAGGGCTTCGCTGACGTGGAGATGGACGACAAGGGATATATCTACGCTACATTGAAGGCTAACACAAAGAAAGAAATCCCGACGATAGGCTTCATATCCCATTATGACACAAGTCCCGACGCAAGCGGTGCGGATGTTAAGGCGCACATCGTGGAGAATTATGACGGCTCTGACATTGAGTTGTCGCCGGGAATCGTATCGTCTCCGAGCAAGTTTCCCGAACTTCTGAACCACAAGGGCGAGGATTTAATAGTAACAGATGGTACTACTCTGCTCGGTGCAGACGACAAGGCAGGCATCGCCGAGATTGTGCAGGCGATGTGTTATCTGCGCGACCACAACGAGATAAAGCACGGCGATATCCGCGTGGGGTTCAATCCCGATGAGGAGATAGGTATGGGGGCGCACCATTTCGATGTGGAGAAGTTCGGCTGCGAGTGGGCTTACACTATCGACGGAGGCGACTTGGGCGAGTTGGAATATGAGAATTTCAATGCTGCCGGCGCCAAAGTATATATAAAAGGTGTGAGTGTGCATACGGGATATGCCAAAGGTAAGATGGTGAACGCCAACCGGTTGGCTTGCGAGTTCAATGATATGATTCCCGAAACGGACATCCCCGAGACTACCGAAGGCTATCAGGGCTTCTATCATCTGCTCTCGATTGAGAGCCGGACGGAGGAGGCCAAGCTCGCATATATCATACGCGATCACGACCGCGGACGCTTTGCCGACCGCAAAGAGTTCATGGAAGAGTGTGCGAAGAAGATGAACGAGAAATACGGCGAGGGTACGGTCAGAGTAGAATTGAAGGACCAATACTACAACATGAAGGAGAAAATTGATCCGAATATGCACGTCATCGACCTCGTGCTGCACGCCATGCAGGAGTGCGATGTGGCGCCGCGGGTGCAGCCGATACGCGGAGGGACAGACGGGGCGCAGCTCTCTTTCCGCGGACTTCCGTGTCCGAACATCTTCGCCGGAGGCGTGAATTTCCACGGACCGTTCGAGTTTGTAAGCATACAGGTTATGGAAAAGGCCATGCAGGTGATAGTGAAAATCTGCGAAATGACGGCCGCATATAATGACTGATAATAAATATTGAGAGGCAAGAGACAACATGGCGAAATGCAAAACCAAAGTTCTCTTGCCTCTTTTTTCTTAATTCCTTATTCTTAAAAGACTTTTAATGGCAGAACTTCCAACATTAGTACAAGACCTCGCACTTATTCTCGTTGTTGCCGGAGTGGTAACTTTGCTGTTCAAGAAACTGAAGCAGCCGCTTGTTTTGGGCTATATCGTAGCCGGATTTCTTGTCTCTCCCCACATGCCATATATCATGTCGGTGGTAGAGAGGTCGAATATCCAGACCTGGGCAGACATCGGCGTGATTTTCCTCCTGTTCTCCTTAGGACTCGATTTCTCGTTCAAGAAAATCATGAAGATGGGTGCTTCGCCCGTCATAGCGGCCTGCACGATTATCTTTTCGATGATGATGCTCGGCATTTGCGCAGGATATGTATTCGGATGGAGCCGTATGGACTGCATATTCCTCGGCGGAATGCTTGCCATGTCGTCTACGACGATTATATATAAAGCCTTCGACGACATGGGACTGAGGCAGCAGAAGTTTGCCGGAATGGTTATGAGCGTCCTCATATTAGAGGACATTCTCGCCATTGTCATGATGGTGATGCTCTCGGCAATAGCCGGAGGGAGCAGCCCGGATGGCGGCGAGATGGCCCAAAGCATACTGAAAATAGGTTTCTTTTTGGTCCTTTGGTTTGTCGTCGGCATCTTTGCCGTGCCGTTGTTCCTGCGTAAGACGCGCAAATTATTAAACAATGAGACCCTCCTGATCTTCTCCATCGGCCTGTGCTGCCTTATGGCCGTGCTGTCGTCTAAGGTAGGTTTCAGTTCAGCTTTCGGTGCGTTTGTGATGGGAAGCATACTCGCCGAGACCGTCGAGGCCGACAAGATAGAGCGCGTGGTAGAGCCGGTGAAGAATCTTTTCGGCGCGATATTCTTCGTGTCGGTAGGTATGCTTGTCGACCCTGCTGTGCTTATCAAGTACGCATTGCCTATCTGCGTGCTTGTGCTTACCATACTTTTGGGTCAGGCCGTGCTTGGAACGTTTGGCTTTATTCTTAGCGGACAGCCTCTGAAAAATGCTATCCGATGCGGATTTTCAATGGCTCAGATTGGCGAGTTCGCCTTTATCATAGCCTCGTTGGGTCTCTCTCTCGGCGTAATCAGCAACTTCCTCTATCCCGTTGTCGTGGCCGTGTCGGTGATTACGACCTTCCTCACACCCTATATGATACGCGCCGCTGAGCCGTGCAACAGATATTTGGAACGCCATCTGCCTCAAGGATGGTTGCGCGGACTCACGCTTATGTCGGGTAGCGACCCGCTTTCGGGCAATGATGCGGCCAATAACTGGCGCACTCTGATACGTGCCATGATTCTGAATACGCTGATTTATTCCATCCTTTCGATAGCTGTCATAGCCGTGTCGTGGGCTTTTCTGCTGCCGTTTCTGCGCGGACTGCTGCCCGGATGGGAACTTCATTGGGTGGCAAATGCCATCTGCGGCGTGATTACGGTGCTCTGCATCTCGCCTTTCCTGCGTTCCATCGTGATGAAAAAGAACCACTCCGACGAGTTCCGCACGTTGTGGGCAACGAACCGCATAAACCGTTTTCCTCTCGTGTTCACAATCCTTGTGCGCATCATCATAGCGTCTTCGTTTGTCTTCTACATCTGCAATTATCTCACACGGTTCACCAATGCCCTCATGATAACCATCGCCCTGTTTGCCATTATGGTGATGATAATGTCGCGAACGTTAAAGCATCGCAGTATAAAACTGGAGAGATTGTTTATCATGAACCTGCGTTCGCGCGACATCGCGGCACAGGTGCGCGGCAAGAAACGGCCACTTTACGAAGGTTATCTGCTCGACCGGGACATTCATATAAGCGATTTCGACGTGCCGGAGGATTCCACGTGGACGGGGAAAAAACTCAGTCAGTTGAAGTTCCGCAACCGTTTCGGAGTGCACGTGAGCAGTATCCTGCGTGGAAGTCGGCGCATGAACACGCCCAGCGGCAATGATGTGGTGTTCCCGGGCGACAGAATACAGGTGATTGGCAGCGACGAACAGCTTGCGAATTTCGGTAAAGCGCTGGCCGAAGAGCTTTACGAGGACGACCCGGATATAGAGCAGCGTGAGATGAAACTGCGTAGGATGGTGCTCACTTCCAAGAGTCCGTTTATCGGAAAGACGCTCCGCGAGAGTGGCATCCGCGACAAGTACAACTGCATGGTAGTGGGCGTTGAGGCCGGAGAACAGAACCTCACGATGATAAGTCCGTCGCGTTTGTTTGAGCAGGGCGACATTATATGGGTTGTCGGTGAGGAAAAATCGTTGCAGGAGTTATTTAATTGAAGCGAAACTAATGTCCAAGTCGGGGCGTAGCTTCAACC
>UMKJ01046857.1_pt1 | contig 44122 bp, 35 predicted proteins | sample 1966301 | NCBI WGS metagenome assembly UMKJ01 (sample SAMEA4836173, study PRJEB28245) | human gut metagenome | biome: gut microbiome; material: fecal sample | place: Denmark | collected 2008
CTTCTTATTAAAAATGCGGCACAAGGATAGTCGCGTATCAGGTAAATTCCTTCGTTGTCGCCCTGTGTTACCACTGCTTCGAGGTTGCGGCAGAGCCGTTGCCACATCTGTCTTAGCGGCAGAATATCGCCCTTTCCACCCTGAAAATGCAGGTGGTCGGGAGCACTCGCGCCACATTTCGGGCCGTTATAGAACACGGTCATTGCCGGATAGTCGGTCAGCAGACGGCCAATCTCGCCGTAGTTGCCCGCGATCTGTTGCGCACAGTGGTTCACGGAAGGTATTGTGAAATGCACGGGAAGAATGGGGAATGGGTTCACCAGAAGCTCAAATCCTCCATCAAGCGGCTTCGTTATCTGCTCTTCGGGCCTGTTTGCGGCACAGAGGAAGCACGGTCGCTTAGCAATGGTCTTATTGTCGATTTTCGCTCCGGTGCTTACGATGCGTGCGGGATTGAACTGTAACGTCCAGAAAGCATCGTCACCAACGGTTCGCGTACTCACATTCTGTAGGTCGAGAAAGCGCCTTGCGGCATCTTCCCATAGGTCCATCTGACGCAGGAAGAAGCGTCCGAGCGTATTGTCCACCGATGAATCGAGTTTGCCCTCGGCCAATTGTTGGCGCGCCCGTAGCTCTATGGTGCGCAGGCGGTCTTTGTACAGGTTGTTGGTGTTCACCCGTTCTATGCTCAGTGCGGCATCGCTGTTGCCTCCCCATCGGCGGCACAGATACAGTTCGTCATAAATTCGGCCGATGCGATAGCGGCGGCTGAAGGCCAGCCCCATGGCGTAGTCCTCACCATAGCTTGTGTTCGGGAATTTTATCTGTCGAGCTAAAGGCGTGAAGAAAGCCCTCGGCGCACCCAGTCCGTTTATGCGCAGCGCGTTGTTGCATCCGTTCTCGTCGGTCCACTCACGGTGGTCGATGAGGCCGGGAGGCAGAGTGTTAAGGTCGAAGTCGCACATCCGGTACGAGCCGATTATCATTGCGGCCTTTTGTTTGTGGAACGCATCCACGATTTTTTGCAATGTGTCGGGCGAAGAATAGAGGTCGTCGCTGTCGAGTTGCACGGCGAAACGTCCGCATCGTTCGTCGCTTACAGCCCGGTTCCAGCATCCGCCGATGCCTAAGTCGTGGCGTTCGGGGATGATGTGGATGAGGGATGGAGAAGAATGGCTCTCCTCTAATTCCCCTAAGGGGAGAAGACCAGTCCGTCTAAAATTGCTATCAGCTCCCTTTCCGTCCAGTTGGAACTCTCCCCCTTGGGGGAGTCGGAGGGGGCTTCCCATTTCTTCCAATATTTCCGTTGTGCGGTCGGTGGAGTGGTTGTCCACCACAATCACATTGAAGGGGAAGTTTGTTTTCTGGCTCAAAGCCGACTCCACGGCATCGCGTATGGTTTTCTCTCGGTTGAATACCGGTATCACCACCGACGCCTCCACGTCGAACTCCTGTTCGCAGAAGTCGGGAGCGACGTATTCCGAAGTGTCTATCAGTGCGCCTACGGCCTCAAGATGCGCCGTCGCGGCACGTTCCATCTCGATTTGCACATCGCGGTTGCGAGGATTCACGTAATCGAATTGCTTCTCACCGCTGGCGCGCAGGTCGAGTTCCTCCTCCGTGTACAGATATTCATCGAGGTGCATCACGCGTCCCGTGCGGCTCAAAGCTAAGCGCAGGTCATACCATCCGGCATAGTGGAAATTCTTGCCTCGGGCCAGCGCAGCGTATTCGTGCAGCGCCTTGCTGTTGATTACGACAATCGAACCGAAATCGAAATCATCGCGAATGCTGCCCTCCTGATAGTCGATTACCGGGTGCTTTACTACCTTTGCGTTCTCGATGGAGTAGTGATCGCTATACAGCAGTGCGGCATCGGTGTCTTTTGCCACTTCCACAAAACGTTCAATGGCATACATACCGAGCGTTACGGGTGTGCTTTTCATGTACCAAAGCACATAGTCGGCCGTGGCGTTTGCCGAGATACTCTGTATGGTGCTTGATGAAGTCAGTCCGTCTGCTACCACGAAAGTACAGTTTTCTGGTACGCTGTTGGTCTTCGCGAACTCCTCCGACACGATAAGATTTATATGTTGTACTATCTTGCTCTGCCTCAGTTGTGCCAATACCGGCTCGGTAACATTAATGTCCTCGCAGGGCAGGAAACAGTCGATTCTTTTCATTTTCTATTGTTTTTCGTATATTTGATTTATGCAAGTTAATGCAAATGAGTACAAAGAGAATTTATTCTCAATTTGTCAAGTGCAGCTTAACTTATGCAAAGTTAATGCAAATGAGTACAAAGAGAATTTATTCTCAATTTGTCGAATGCAGCTTAACTTATGCAAAGATACAAAACTTTTATTAATAAACGGAAGCTATATTGAATAATCCAATATCATAGGGCTATGAAGAATGAAGATTGAAAATATGCCCTTGACTTAGTACCGTGGCTTGATACTTGAGTAATTCGGCACAAGTACTGGAGTAATCGGGCTTTAGTACTCGAGTATTTTAGGTTCGATTACTCGAGTATTTTGGCTTTAGTACTCGAGTAATTTAGGCTTAGTACTGCACCGTAATGACTTTGACAGGTTTAATTTCACATCTTCCTTTGTTTTACTATGATGTGAATTTGACTGATTTGTGGGAGCCGCCTTCTCTTATAAATCCTTATATTCAGGTATCTCTCTCAGAAAAAAATACTTTTGATTCTCGTAATTCATCTTGCATACGTAATGGTTTATGCCGTTGGACACGACGAGATAGTCTACTTTCAGAAGCATATTGTAGACTGAAATTTGGTCGAACACCTTTTGTGTGATGCTTACGGTAGGAGCTTTATATTCTATAATCATACGCGGGTGAAGGTCGCTGCCGTAGAGAACGGAGTCGGCACGCAGCAGTTTGTTGCCCACATTGAGCTGCACTTCGTTGGCGAGCAGGGTGGCGGGGTAGCCTTTTTGCTCTATCAGAAAATGCACGAAGTGCTGGCGCACCCACTCCTCGGGAGTGAGAGATACGTATTTGCGTCGGAGAATATCGAGTATTGCGCGGCGTCCGTCGGTCTCGCGTATTTTTATTTCGTATGGTGGCAGGTTCAACTGTTGCATTTTTTTCTTTTTTGTTTTGTCTTCTTCTTTATTTCGATTACCTTTGCATAAGTTAAGCAAATTCTATGTAAAAGATAGCGCAAACGAGTGCAAAGAGAATTTATTCTCAATTTGCCGAGTGCAGCCTATCTTATGCAAAGATAATAAAAAGTTGGGACTTTGAGCGGCAATCTGTCACAATCATTGTCTTATACCTTATTATATAAGGGGGTATGAATACTTTTTCAGGCTATCGGTATGCCTCTTTGGCAATGTCCTGGTTCCTGAACTCCTGTATTCAGGATGCTGTTTTGAGTAATGAAAATGCCTTTTAGGTAATGTCTGAGCTCCAGAACTCCTGTATTCTGTCTCCTAATACCTCTTTCTGCAAGTATGTTCTTCCCCCCTTGGGGGGATTAGAGAGGGGCTTTAATATTTATCTGATTTACTTTATGGCAGCCAAAAGTGGACCGACATTCGCAGAAATAATGCGCGATTTGAAAGCAAGGAAGTTCGCGCCCGTCTATATTTTGATGGGCGAGGAGGCCTATTATATCGACTGTATAGCCGATTATATCGCTGAAAATGTGCTTTCGCCCGAAGAACGCGACTTCAATCAGACCGTTGTCTTCGGGTCGGATGTGAATGCCGGACAGGTGGCCGACATGGCACGGCGCTATCCAATGATGGCGGAATATCAGGTGGTCATCGTGAAGGAGGCGCAAAACATTCGTTCGTTGGATGCGTTGGAGAAATATTTGAAAAATCCGATGAAAACGACGGTGCTTGTTTGGTGTCATAAAAACGGTACTGTAGACAAGCGAAAGAAGGTTGTTTCGCTCGCGGAGAGTGTGGGAGTGGTTTTTGAAAGTGCGAAAGTGCGCGATTACGAACTGCCACATTTTATTGAATCTTATCTCAAACAGCGTAACGCAAGTATCGACCCGAAATCGGCGCAGATGATTTCGGACCACATAGGTGCCGACCTTCATAGACTGACATCGGAACTTGACAAACTGTTTCTAACCATGCCGGAAAACGACAAACGCGTAACTCCGGATTTGGTGGAACGGCAGATAGGGGTGAGTAAGGAATTTAATTCGTTTGAACTGAAAACGGCCATCATCGAAAAGAATATTTTTAAGGCTAACCAGATTATCAATTATTTTGACAAAAATCCCAAAGCGGGTTCGCTTTTTGCTTTCTTGCCGTTGTTGTTTGGCTTTTTTCAGAATTTGATGATTGTTCATTATGTTCCCAAAAATAATATGGAAAATGGGATACAAGAAGCTCTCGAGTTGAGAAGTAAGTGGGGGACAAAGGACTATATCATGGGAATGAAAAATTATTCAGCACGCAAGACAATGGACATAATTGCTAAGATCAGAGAGATTGATGCCAAGAGTAAGGGCTTGGATAATCCTAATACTTCTGTTGGCGATCTGATGAAAGAGCTCATCTTTTTCATCCTTCATTAATTAAAGAGTGTACTTTGTCTCTTTAGAAAATCCTTTTTCTATTTCCAAAATATTCTATTTCCATTCTGGGAATTCTTCTTTGAGGGTATCAAAATTCTGTCCAGAACTCCTCGAGAAGTCTTCTTTATTATCTTATAATACTCTCTGAATCTCTTTATAATATCCTTATAATCCTTTTATATTATCCTTATAATCTCTTTATATTCCCCATAAGAATAGGGGAAAACGTCTTTTCAGCCCTCTAAAATCCCCCTTTTTGCACCCTAAAACAGTCATTTTCACATTGAAAGAAATCCGTTTTTGCACTTGAAAAGGGCAAAAAGCGGAATTTTGAATGGCCTAAATTGCGTTTTTTATGACCCGCTTTTTAGGGGCTAACTGCCTGATAATATGATATGTTACGCCGTTTTTATAGGCCTCAAAACTCGCGTTTTTTCAATCAACTCGTACTTCGTTCGGAAATATTAAAAAATAGGGCGTTTTATGCCCGAAATCTCCTTAAAATTTTACCGTTATCATCCTTTAACCTTTTATGATGTAAATCAGATTTTAATATTTACATCACTAAATCACGTTCATTTGTGTTTGTAGATGTAATATTTATGATTTTGTACCTTGTTTTACATCTTTTGGTTTTGAAATCAATATTTGAATTTGTTGATTTAAGACCGTAAACGTATTGTTATACAACACTACTATCATTGCCATAACCGCCTGTTATTAACCACTTTACGTGGTTTCGTTGGTAAAAATATAACAGAATATGCATTGTTTTCCTTATTTTTGTGCATAAACGACTCTTTTACAGACTTAAATACGTAACTTACTTAAATATAAGCCAATTAGTTACGAAAATGCGTTGTATATAGGCTTTACAGGCGTTTTGAACCGTAAATTTAGATTTGTATTTGTATATTAAAATGTAAAGGCTATACAAATATAGATTTTGAAAGTTTTGATTAAGAAATCAAATGTACACAAATATAAATTATCTTTAGTTTTGTTGCACGACTGGAAAAAATGTTTTACCTTTGTAAAATCAATGAAAAAAGGCACAAAAGTGCCATTTTTGCCTAACGATGCTAATTTATGAAGGATAGAATTAAGCAATTAATGGAGAGTCAGCACATGACTCAGCAGTCGTTCTCCGACTTTATCGGAATTTCATCTGCATCACTCAGTAGTATTTTTAATGGTAGAACCAAACCTACCCTAAACACAGTCGAGGCGATTCGGACTAAATTCACGAAGATAAATCTCGACTGGCTGCTTTACGGTTCTGGCCCGATGTTCAGAGATGATACTATAAATGAATCGGAAAGCGGCAATGGCGGTAATTCGGTTCCAACAGAAGGAATGTTCGATTTCGGAACTCCTGCGCCTGCGCCATCATATTCTAATTCGGGAAACGGGAACAATTACGGATTCAACACAAACCCGAAAAATCCCGTTAGAGCCGATTTGAATTTTATTGACAAACCACAACGTCAGATAACTGAGATTAGAATATTTTTTGACGACCAAACTTACGAGTCGTTTGTGCCTAAAAAATGAATTATGTCTGATAATTCATAGCTACTTCAACATTATTTTGTAACTTTGTAATCGTATCAGAATAGACAAAGTTACAAAATAAAAACATATAATATATAAGTATGAAAAAGCATATACTGGACCTCACAGTGTCCTCTGTCGAGAAGCTGAACGAACGGTATGCGCTAATCAAATTGACCCATGAGGAGCCTCTTCCGGAGATGCTTCCCGGTCAGTTTGTGGAAGTGCGTGTGGACAATTCGCCCAAAACGATGCTACGCCGTCCTATTTCAATAAACTATGTAGACTATGAGCGCAATGAACTTTGGCTGTTGGTTGCCGGAATCGGTGATGGCACAAAGCGACTTATAGAGCTTAAAAAGGGCGATATGCTGAACTGTGTGCTACCGCTTGGCAACGGATTTACCATGCCAAAGGCGGCGAATGAGCGCATTTTGCTCGTTGGCGGAGGTGTAGGTGTGGCTCCGTTACTTTATTTTGGCAAGTGCATCAAGGCTGCCGGAGCCGAGCCGGTGTTCCTTCTTGGAGCCCGTTCTGCGAACGATTTGCTCGAGCTGGAGGCTTTCGAGGCAGTCGGAACCGTTCATATCACTACTGAAGATGGTTCGGCAGGCGAGAAAGGATTTGTTACCAACCATTCTGTATTGCAGCGCGAGCGTTTCACTCTCATCTCAACCTGCGGTCCGAAGCCTATGATGATGGCCGTGGCTAAGTATGCCCGACAGGTAAATATCCCCTGTGAGGCATCTTTAGAGAATATGATGGCGTGTGGAGTGGGTGCCTGCCTGTGTTGCGTAGAGAAGACGACAGAAGGCAATCTTTGCGTGTGCAAGGAAGGCCCGGTGTTCAATATCGACCGGCTTTTGTGGTAATGGCATCGTAAAATAGATGCTTAATCACGATAAAATTAACCGTTTATCACTGCAAATTGAACTGTAAATCATGGCAAATCTTAGTGTAAATATAGATAAATTGGTTCTGAAGAACCCCGTAATGACCGCTTCCGGCACTTTCGGATATGGTCTTGAATTCGCCGATTTCGTGCCTTTGAACCGTCTTGGAGGCATTATCGTTAAGGGAACAACGCTGAAACCGCGCGAGGGCAACGACTATCCACGTATGGTAGAGACCGCTTCGGGAATGCTCAACTGCGTAGGATTGCAGAACAAGGGCGTGGATTATTTCTGCGAGAACATCTATCCGCAGATTAAGGACATCGATACGAATATGATAGTAAATGTCAGTGGCTCGGCTCCTGATGACTATGCGGAGTGTGCCGCACGCATAAACGAGCTTGACAATATCCCTGCGATAGAGCTGAATATCAGTTGCCCTAACGTGAAACAGGGCGGAATGGCGTTCGGAGTGACCTGTGAGGGAGCGGCAAGCGTTGTCCGTGCCGTGCGCAAACGATACGGCAAGACGCTCATCGTGAAGCTCTCGCCCAACGTCACGAGTGTGGCCGACATAGCGAAGGCCTGCGAAGCCGAGGGCGCCGACAGCGTGTCGCTCATCAACACCCTTATGGGAATGTCGATAGACATAGAGAAACGTTGCCAAAGACTCAGCATTGGAACGGGCGGACTGAGTGGTCCTGCTGTGAAACCGGTGGCCTTACGTATGGTTTGGCAGGTAGCTCAGGCGGTCAAAATACCCGTTGTAGGACTCGGAGGTATCTGTACAGCCGAGGATGCCATAGAGTTCCTTATGGCCGGTGCTACGGCGATAGAGATAGGAACAGCCAATTTCATCGACCCGGCCGTAACCGTAAAGGTTATCGACGGCATGAATGAATGGCTCGATAACCACGGTTGCAAATCGGTAACTGAGATTATCGGAGTACTCAATAAATAAAAAGAAGCAGTCAGACATAGACTGAAAAAGACTTCATTTCATGCAATAGAAAGATTTAGTATTAGCAAAATAACATTCGATACTTATAGAAATAGGGGATGTAAAGCCAACATACAGCTTACATCCCCTATATTTTTTATCAATCGTTCGGCTCAAGCCAATTTGTCATTTGGAATATTCCAATCAACCGTTCTGCCCAAGCCAATCAACCGGCAACCTTACGACAATTTATCTGTTGGTACGCCGATTTCGTCCGACTTCTTCTTAGTCTTGCGTATAGCGCGCTTCTTCGGCTTCTCCTCGGCAGGAGTTTCAGTCTTTATTCCGGCCAGTTCCGGGTCAACGATGATACGTCCGCAATATTCGCAAACGATGATTTTCTTGTGCATCTTCACGTCGAGCTGACGCTGAGGCGGAATCTTGTTGAAACAACCGCCGCACGCATCACGCTGCACGTAGACGATACCAAGACCGTTGCGGGCATTCTTGCGGATACGCTTGAAGCTCGTGAGCAGACGCGGCTCTATGCGTGTCTCCAGCTCCTTAGCCTTCTCGCGCAATGCCTCTTCCTCCTCGCGCGTCTCCTGCATAATCTCGCTCAACTCCCTCTTCTTCTCAGCCAAGTCCTGTTTGCGCTCGCTCAGCAGATTTTCTGCGTCGGCAAGAGTCTTACTCTTATCCTCCACCTTGATTGTCGCGTCTTTGATTTTCTTGTTGCAAAGCTCTATTTCCAGCGTCTGGAACTCAATTTCCTTGCTCAGCATATCATATTCGCGGTTGTTCTTCACCTCGTTCAACTGGTTCTGATAACGCTCCACGCTTGCCTGAGCGTCTACAATCTCGCCTTTCTTCTGCGTGATGGCGTCCTTAAACTCCTTTATCTCGTTCTGTATCTTCTCGATACGCGTGTTCAGACCTTCCACCTCGTCTTCCAGATCCTGCACTTCGAGAGGCAGTTCGCCACGCAACGCACGTTTCTCGTCGATTGCTGAGAGTGTACTCTGAAGCTGATAGAGATTCTTCAACTTCTCTTCTACCGATAAGTCTTTGGGTTCTTTCTTTGCCATAACTTTTTCTTTGTTATATATTCCATTTAATAATTTTCGTTCTTTATAGCCTGTCTGTAGCCAACATCCGCAGCCCTTATAAGTAAGTCTCCCCAATTAAGCGATACTATCTATGATAAAGCATATTACTATACATTATTTAGTGACTTGCTTATCACGCCGGGAGACCGGAACTCAGAGATGCATTATCGGGTTGGTGTTGGTCTTTGTGAGATAGCACGCTACTCCGGGACACTCCTTCTCGATTATCTCACGGAACACCTCGTTTGTGAACTGCTCGCTCTGATAGTGTCCTATTACCGCAATCTGAATCTCCTGTTCGTGTCCGAAGAACTCGTGATAGTGCATCTCGCCCGTAACGAAAGCGTCGGCACCCGCCTCAATCGCCCTGCCCAGCAGGAAAGAGCCGGCTCCGCCGCATATCGCCACCCTGCTGATGTTGCGTTTCAGCAGTTGGTTGGCCTGCACGCACTCTACGTTGAAGCGGCTTTTCAGCATCCCGATAAACTCCTTTGCCGTCATAGGCTCCTTCAACGTGCCGATTACTCCGCTGCCGCTTTTCGCCTCTTTGTCGAAGAAAGCCACATCCGCAAGCCTCATTTTCTCGGCTATCTTGAAGTTCACACCACCCGGCGCATTGTCCAGATTCGTGTGCATGGCCACTATCGCCACGTCGTTCTTTATGGCCTTGCTCACCGTTCGCTGCACGTAGTCTTCGCCGGTGATATGCGCCAGTTTGCGGAATATCAGAGGATGATGAGCCACGATGAGGTTGCAGCCATTGGCCACCGCCTCGTCCACGATTTTCTCGGTTACGTCAAGACACAACAATGCCCCTGATACTTCCGTCTCTGTCAATCCTACTTGCAGGCCGGCATTATCATAGTCTTCCTGCAAGGGCAGAGGCGCGAATCGTTCAAGGGCATCTACTACTTCCTTTATTTTCACGCTTTTCAGCCTTTTAATATTATGTTTCAGTCTGCAAAGTTATTAATTTCCTGCTGATTACACTATCTTTTCGCTGTTTTATTTGTTTTTTTTAAGGATTTGGAGTATGGAAAGTGGAGAGAGAGGAGAGTGGAGAGAGGAAAGAGGTGTTTTGAGGAGTGAGGATCGGGGATGGATGAGTGAGAATTGTCTTTCTGCTATTTCTATTATCCGATTGGCATTTTTATGGTTGATATTTTCATTCCTGTTTCAGCTTCTGAGAGTTGATGAAAAATCTTTACAAATAAGTGTTGAAAACTTGCCGTATTTTCTTCAAAATCTTCTTTGCTTGCAAATATCGCAAAATACGGTGTTTTAGCTTATTTTAGCGTAAGGGCTTGGTAATCAGATGGTTATCGTGTTTATAAGTAAAAATGACTGTTTTAGGAGGCAAAATAGACCTTGTAAAATTGCAACGGAGGCTCCGTTAGACGCCAACGGAGCCACTTTTGGGCTTTAACGGAGTCTCCGTTGCACTCCAAAACGGCCTAAAACGGAGTCTAAAAGTGCCACTTTTGAAAGCAAACAAACGTTAAATCGCCCGAAAACGCCATTTTTCAGTGTTTCGGCGGACGACAAAATTTGACGAAAATCGGGTCGATTTTTTCCTAACGGAGGCCGTTTTGGAGTTTTGGGTTACGAATTTTGAGTTTTTAGTTGGGATTTTTAAGCTCGGAAAATCGCCGAAAATGAGTAACGGGACCATTATTTAACGTTCGTTAGTACGAAAGGGTCAACTTCTCAGTGACCCGATTTTTGGTAAAAAATATTTATATTTTTAGGTTCCGCAGGGTGGAATTTAGAGGGCAGAAAACTGGAGTCGGGAAACTCAAACGTTAGCAGGAAGCCAAATGTTAAGTAAGTCACTAAAATTAAACGATACTATCTATGATAAAGCATATACTTATATCTTGTATGTATAAACCTTGTTCTTTTTGGCTGTTTTTGCCTTGTCCCTCAGTCACATAGCCCGCTATGCTCCTTCGTTCCAAGACGAAAACATCTCAAAAACAACCAAGATTTATACTATACATTAATTTTAGTGACTTACTTAAAATATTGTCATAAATCAAGATTATAGGGGATTTTGAAAAAAAACTATAACATAAATTTTGGTTTTGTGTTAGAAATGTTACTTTTGCATCGGTTTTTTGAAACGACAATTATTGAATGTAAGAGTTATATATCAAGATTATTAGTTATTACACATTATTAATTATTTAACAAGGTGAAAAGATGAAAAAGATTTTCATGACTTTAGCAGTTGCTTTGCTCGCAGTAAGCGCAAGCGCACAGGTTTATGTAGGTGGTAACGTAGGTATCGCAAGTATTGACAACGGCGGTGACGACGACGAGACTGTTTACAGTCTTCTGCCGGAAGTAGGCTACAATTTCAACAAGGATTGGGCTGTCGGCGTTGAGTTCGGTTGGTCAAAGGGCAACCTCCATTCAGACGAGAGCGGTCTGCAGGAGTATGGTACGCAGCACACATTCGAAATCAATCCATACGTTCGCTACACTTTCTTCCACTCAAAGTTGGTTGATGTGTTCTGTGATGGTATGATTGGTTACAAGCACTATCAGAATACTTGCGACGAATATACTATCGGTCTGAAGCCGGGTATAGCACTGAATCTCAGCAATAGTGTCAGCCTCGTGGCTCATGCAGGTTTTGCAGGATACCAGACTTGGAATCCGAAGGGCGACGGCGAAAACACTTCTAAGCTCGGTATCGACGTTGATGGCAACAACATATCACTTGGTGTATTGTTCAAGTTCTAAGCTAACACAAACTGACATATATATAAAAGGAGCAACCTGCGTATGCCGTGAGGTTGCTCCTTTTTTCGCTTTATAGTCTGGCGGTGTTTTTTTTAGAATTAGTCTAATTGGGCTAATTAGGCTAATTAGGCCAATTACCCCAATAAAAAAAATCACTCCAAATCACCACAAGTGGCAGATCATTTACCGGTCTATTGCCTTTTTCTCCGGCCAAATAATGTGGATAGATGCAAAAAGAAAAGAAAAAAGGGGGCTACTTCTTTGTGTTGTCCCCGCTTATTCGTACCTTTGCAATCAAAATTTGCAAATTTTATTTATCATGGCACAACAAGAAGATGTATTTAAGAAGATAGTAAGTCATTGCAAGGAATATGGATTTGTGTTTCCAAGCAGTGAGATTTACGACGGACTCGGCGCTGTTTATGACTATGCGCAGAACGGTGTAGAACTGAAAAACAATATCAAACAGTATTGGTGGCAGTCTATGGTGCTGCTTCACGAGAATATCGTCGGCATCGATTCGGCTATCTTCATGCACCCTACAATATGGAAAGCCAGCGGGCACGTTGACGCTTTCAACGACCCGTTGATAGACAACCGCGACTCTAAGAAACGCTATCGTGCCGATGTGCTCATCGAGGACCAGATAGCGAAGTATGACGATAAGATTCAGAAAGAGGTGGAGAAGGCGCGCAAGCGTTTCGGCGACAGTTTCGATGAAGCTAAGTATTTGGAGACTTCTCCGCGTGTTGCCGAGACAAAGGCTAAGCGCGACGCACTCCATGCACGCTATGCCGAGGCTATGCAAGGCCCGGATTTGGAAGCCTTGAAGCAGATAATCCTCGACGAGGAGATTGTTTGCCCTATCAGCGGAACACGCAACTGGACCGACGTTCGCCAGTTCAACCTCATGTTCTCTACCGAGATGGGCGCGTCGGCAGACGGCGCAATGAAGGTATATCTGCGTCCGGAGACCGCTCAGGGTATTTTCGTTAACTACCTGAACGTGCAGAAGACCGGCCGCATGAAGATTCCGTTTGGTATCGCACAGATTGGTAAGGCATTCCGTAACGAAATCGTTGCCCGTCAGTTCATATTCCGTATGCGCGAGTTCGAGCAGATGGAGATGCAGTTCTTTGTAGCTCCCGGCACAGAGCTGGAGTGGTTCCCGAAATGGAAGGAAACACGTATGAAGTGGCATCAGGCGCTTGGATTCGGTGCAGAGAACTACCGTTTCCACGACCACGAGAAGCTCGCCCACTACGCAAACGCGGCTACCGACATCGAGTTCCGTATGCCGTTCGGATTCAAGGAGGTTGAAGGCATTCACAGCCGCACCAACTTCGACCTCTCTCAGCACGAGAAGTTCTCGGGCAAGAGCATCAAGTATTTCGACCCGCAGACCAACGAGAGCTATACTCCGTTCGTTATTGAGACCTCTATCGGCGTTGACCGTATGTTCCTGAGCATCATGTGTCATTCTTATACCGAGGAGAAACTGGAGAACGGCGAGACCCGCGTTGTGCTGAAACTTCCCGAGGCTCTCGCGCCGGTTAAGTGCGCAGTGCTGCCTTTGGTCAAGAAAGAAGGACTGCCGGAGAAGGCCCGCGAGATTGTAAACGAGCTGAAATTCCATTTCAATACACATTACGAGGAGAAGGATTCTATCGGAAAACGCTATCGCCGTCAGGATGCAATAGGTACTCCTTTCTGCGTAACCGTAGACCACGATACACTCAAGGACAACAAGGTAACACTGCGTTATCGCGACACAATGGAGCAGGAGCGTGTGGATATTGCGCAGCTTAGGTCAATCATCGAGGACAAAGTGAGCATCACAAGTCTTCTTAAGAAATTGCAATAAATGAACGTAAGAAGTCAAATATCATATCTCATGCTGCTCGTGGTGGCAGTATTTGGACTGTCATCGTGCAGCGAAGATGACGACACGATAGAGGAATTCCCCGATTGGCAGGCTTATAATGAGAGCTATTGGGAGAACCTTTACAATACCACCGAGCAGAGAATACAGGCCGGCGACACGTCCTGGAAGATTATCCGCAACTATTCTTTGCCTTCGGATGCTGCTGTCGGCAAGACAGATAATATCATAGTGCATATCAAGGAAGCCGGAACGGGTAGCGGATGTCCTTTCTATACGGATTCTGTGCGTGTGCATTACAGCGGTCGCCTGTTGCCTTCTACGACATACACCGGAGGTTATATCTTCGATGGCTCATATACGGGCGAGTTCAATCCGGCCACTGCCGCACCGTCAAAGTTTGCCGTTGCCGATTTGATAAACGGCTGGACGACAGCTCTTCAGGATATGCACATCGGCGATAAGTGGGAGATTTACATCCCCTACCAGCTCGGATATGGTGCCGTCGGCAGCAGGTCTATTCCCGGATATTCCACACTCGTGTTCGATGTCATGCTTGTTGCGTATTGGCGTCCGGGGGCACAAGTGCCGGGATTCAAGGCCAAGCAGCATGGCGTTTGGGTAGAATACTAATACAAAATAATTCTGAATTACTTTTTAAAATAATTTGTTTAAGGGCCATTACCTGTGAAGGTTGTGGTCCTTTTTGTTGTGTCAGGTAGTTGAGGGAGTAAGGAGTGTGCGGCTATAATGAAAAAACAGAGCATTTTGTCGGCAGGAAAAAAAAAAAAAACAGGGTGAAATATTATAGTTTCTGCCGATAACGGTATAAAAAATAGCCAGGTTGTTGGTTCAACTTGGCTATTTCTTGTATATGATTTTCCCCATTCTCTGAATGTGGGACATAAAATTTGTGTTGCTAATATTATTGTATAAGGATATATCGAAGTAGTAGGGTAGCGAGGAGTCTGACAGCTTTTCGCTCACTTCAGTAAGGTCTTCTTGTGTCAGATTGTTACCTATGAGCGTGATGTCCACGTCAGAAAACGGCTTGTTCGTACCTTTTGCCCAAGAACCGTAAAGGATTACCTTTTCGATATTTCCCGTTTGCGAGAATATCTTGTGCATGATTGTTATGTCTTCCTCTGTCAGTCCGTACATACTATTCCTCGTTTAGCAGACTTTCCATTTTCTCCTTGAATTGGCAGAACAGTGGATAATAAACCGTGATTATCTTGTTCAGGATGCCCACGGCAGTCTCGTTATCATAATTATGTGATGAGAGATTGCGGTCTTCTATGGTCTTCATCCATGCCCGGTCGCTGACAAGGTCAATCTGCAAAGCCTTTCTGATGGCATCCCTTGCCCCACGGATGTCAGTATAGCCTTGATATTCGGCATAGTCCTTCATCACGTTCCAAGCCAGTTCGTGCGTATATTCAAACCTCTGTATCAGTCCCTCTTGTAGCAATTCATCGACCTCAGAACCATAATGCAGTTCGCGCGATATGATTGATACCGCCTCTTTCAGTTTTGTCAGAGCCTTGTTGTAATTATCAAAGCGTTGTTTCCATCTAATGTCGAAGTCTTGCATAATATTCTGTCCCTATCAAGTTTATTTTATGCAAAGATAATTTTTTTCTCCGACAATCCCTCGTTTTCCTTCTTATAATTTCCCTTTCATGCTCAATATATATGAGGTGTCGCGCGCGTGTATATATAAATAATGTAAAGCCATGTCGTTATGTCATGGGATTTTCGTAATTTTGCAGCCTGAAAAACGGAAGGCACTACCGCTATTGCGGTAAGGTCGGCGAGAAACGATAATCCATAAGCATCATAACGGCAATGTTTTCAAAAGACAAAAGCGACGCATTATTGAGCAAAATCCGTGACAAGGCGGAGATGACACGCGGCGAGAAACTCAACCTTATCTATCTGTTGAGTATCCCGTCGATACTCGCGCAGGTTACAAACGTTATGATGTTCTTCATCGATGCGTCGATGGTTGGCTCGCTCGGTGCTCAGGCCTCGGCCTCTATCGGACTTGTTGAGTCCACCACATGGCTGTTTGGCGGTCTCGCCAGTGCCACGTCGTTAGGTTTCTCCGTGCAGGTGGCCCACCTCATCGGAGCAAAAGACTTTGGCAGAGCGCGTCAGGTAGTGCGCCACGGTATCGTTACCGCACTCGCCATAAGTCTTGTCCTTATGACCGTTGCCGCCATTGTGTCGCAGCCATTGCCCTACTGGCTTGGCGGAGGAGCCGACATAGCCCCCGACGCAAGCCGTTATTTCCTTATATTCTCCCTTTGCGCACCGTTCTTCCAGATGAACAATCTCGCCTCCGCACTGCTCAAGTGCGAGGGTAATATGCGTGTGCCGAGCATCCTCAGCATCATGCTCTGCGTGCTCGATGTGGTGTTCAACTTCATGCTCATCTTCCCTTCGCGCACCGTCTCGTTCTTTGGCCTCGACATCTATCTGCCCGGTGCAGGCCTCGGAGTAACCGGAGCGGCTCTCGGTACGGCCTGCGCTTACATCGTCACCTCGCTCATGCAATGCTATTTCGCATTCTTCCGCTCAGCCATATTGTCTGTCCGCCATGCTGGCGAATCCTTCCGCTTCGTCTCGTCATACCTTGTCAACGCCTTCAAGATCGGTGCACCTATGGCCGTCCAGTACTTCCTTATGAGTTCGGCGCAGATTGTCAGTACGATGATTATAGCCCCGTTGGGCAACTTTGCCATTGCTGCCAACACCTTTGCCATAACCGCCGAGAGCCTTTGTTATATGCCGGGCTACGGTATAGGTGATGCCGCCACGACACTGGTGGGGCAGAGTATCGGTGCAGGCCGCCGCGAACTTTGTCGTAGTTTCGCCCGTATGGCAGTCTTCACGGGTATGATAGTGATGGCGTTTATGGGACTTGTGATGTATATTATGGCTCCCGAGATGATGGGACTGATGACTCCGGTCGAGGAAATTCAGGCTCTCGGCACACAGAGTCTCCGCATCGAAGCCTTTGCCGAGCCGTTCTTTGCCGCCTCCATCGTGTCGTATTGCGTTTTCGTCGGTGCGGGCGACACGCTCCGTCCTGCCATCATCAACCTCGGCAGTATGTGGCTTGTGCGCCTCACGCTTGCCGCCTTGCTCGCCACCTCCTACGGGCTGCCCGGCGTGTGGACGGCTATGGCCATCGAACTCACTTTCCGCGGATGTATGTTCTTGCTCCGTTTGTTCCGTGGCAAGTGGCTGAAAGAGAAGTAAAACTACACTACAAGATTAGTACAAGGCTTCTGTACTGTTAGTACAAAGGCTCTGTACTAACGCTACAAAGGCTTTGTACTAACGCTACAAGGGCTTTGTACTAACAGTACAGAAGCCTTGTACTATTCTTGTACGATTCTGATTAGCCTTTCTAAACCTTAAAGAAAACAGCTTCCTTCATCTTTTTGGGGAATTTATTTAGGACACTATTGATTACAACCGTATTTGTCTTAAAATCCATTCTCTTTTGTAAAGAAATGCTAAATAATCGCTTTTAGAATGAAAAAAAGCGTCGAAAAGCTTGCAAGATATATGAAAACGCATTACTTTTGTGGTGTACTATTAAAGTAGTACACTGTAACAGAAAGAATATTAACAAACGGCCGCAAGGTCAATTAAACAAAAAAGATATGGAATCAATTATCACAGCGGCAACTGTTGCCACAATGTTTTTCAACGTAGCTAACTCAACTACAAGTGATTACGTTTACAACGCAGACATGGAGAACGGTAAGGTAGAGTCTTTCTACGTAATGAACACAGACGGAAAATATCTCACCAACAAGCTCCGCTATGACTACTCATACGACGAGCAGGACCGCCTGGTAGAGAAGACCGCTATGCTTTGGAACGCAAAGAAGATGGTTTGGGAGCCCGACTTTCGTCTCGACTTCGCCTACACGAGCAGCGGTTACAGCGTGGAACGCCGCGACTGGGATGCAAAAAGCGGAGAGTTTGCTGAGGTTTCGGGCCGTATGGAGTATGAGATGATGTTTGATGGGGTAATGGCGGTGAACACATACAAGCGCGACCGTAAGACCAACGTCTTTGAACTGACCGATAATTTCCTCGTAATGAATCCGCAGAATCAGTTATTGGCGGAAGCTATAAGATAATAAAAGAAGATATGAGAAGACGAGGGAAGATAATAGAAGATAAGGGAAATAACTCCTCAAATAAAATTAAACCATTATGCTGAAGATAATAAATATGGATTTCCGCTATGCTAATGGACACAAGGTGTTCGGCGGAATGAACCTTGAAATAGGTGAGAACAAGATTTACGGACTGTTAGGAAAGAACGGAACGGGCAAGTCGACACTGCTTTATCTGATTTCCGGACTGCTCACGCCGCAGAAAGGTGAGGTGCTTTTCGACAGTATGAACACGCGGCGCCGTCTGCCGCAGACACTCTGCGAGTTGTTTCTCGTTCCCGACGAGTTTGACTTTCCATCCATGACGCTGGCCAAATACGTGAAACTCTACTCGCCGTTCTATCCCAATTTCTCGCAGGAAAAGCTCGATGAATGCCTGAAGGACTTTGAGGTGGAGGACGTGAAGGAACTAACAAAGTTGTCGTTGGGTCAGAAAAAGAAAGTGTTTGTGAGCTTCGCGCTCGCCACGGGAGTGAAGTTGCTGATGATGGACGAGCCGACCAACGGTCTCGACATTCCGTCGAAGGATGCGTTCCGAAAGATTGTGGCAAAGCACATGGGCGAGGGGCAGACCATCATCATATCCACCCACCTCGTGCATGACGTGGAACCGTTGCTCGACCATCTGCTTATCATGAGAGAGGATGGCACATTCTATGACAGGGAAACGTTCGATGTAACCGCGGACTATGCCTTCGACTACCGCACGCAGGCTGAGGGAGACGATGTAGTCTACGCAGAGCCGTCGCCTCAGGGCTTCGCCGTGATAGCGAGAAATACCGGGGGAAGACACACGCAGATAAACCTCGACCTGCTCTTCAAGGCCGTGGCAAGTGGGGCAGTAAAGTAATGCCGTGGCATGGAAGTGAACAGACAATAGCGTTATACCTATTTATATATAGCAGATTATGAATACAGATAAATTCAGTTTCAGGCGTTTTTGGCTTGTATTGCGGTGGAGGTTCCTGTCGGAATGGAATATACTCGCGTTCCTGGTCATCACGTCTTTCCTTGTGATAATAGCCACGGTACTGATAGCCAAGTTCTTCTTGTACGAACCGAGCGACAAGGAAGGATTCGCAGACTATATCAGCGGTTTTCCCGCAGGCATCTTAATGGGCGTTTGCGCTATGGCCGGCGTGCTGTTTTCTGATTTTCTCAGAAAGAAAGACAAGCGCAGGGAAATTCTCATGCTGCCAGCCTTGCCGTCGGAGAAAGCCCTCGGTTCGCTGCTTTTCTATATCCCGACATTCCCGGTTATGGTGTTTTTGGGGCTGAAAGCCGGTCTGAAGGTGTTCAAACTTATCATGTACAGGCTTCCGGACAGCCTGTATGTAGACTTTGACGCTTGTGCGGCGGTGGAGCCATATATGACGTTTGGAATGCTGGCAGCGGTCTCCATGATTCTCCTGATATGTACGTCGACGCTTCTCGGTGCTATGCTTTTTCGCAAGGTTTACGGTCTTTTTGCCATCCTCGTGCTATTAGTAGAGAGCCTAATTGCCCCGGTTATAGCCGTGGTCTTTGATTTTCAACTTTCGGAATCGATGCCGGCGACATACTCTTTGATTTTCTCGGTGTGTATATTCTGGACAGTAGTCAACCTTTGGATGGCCTACAAGATATTCCTTAATACGGATATTGCCGAACACGGACTGATGAGAAAGGTGTAAGAAATAAACAATAATAAACGCAGATAATAATCGAAAATGGATAAGAATAGATTTTGGAATGAGTTCAAGATAGTTATGGCAGACAACAAGAAGATGGATGCCGGCGTGCTGGGTCTCGTGTTCTTCGGGCCGCTAATCATGATGACGCTGATGATGAGCGACTTATTTTACGATGCGAGTGTGGCTCTGACGGCACGCGCTGACAATGTCGCACAAATTGGTTCCATATTCAGTATGTTGCTGACGAGCTACGTTTCGGCGATGGTGTTTGGCGACCTGAACAACAAGAGTCACCAGATTAGGCTGATGACGAACCCTTCGACGATGGCCGAGAAGTTCTGGGCGCGCTTCCTCCATTTAGTCCTTCTCTTGATGGTGGCGGCTTCCGTAGTCTTCTATGCGGCTGTTCTGCTGTGGATGGTGTTCAATTTAGACCGTGTCGATGCCACGTTGTTTGAACATCTGATGGGATTTAACGTTAATAAGGTAACGGAAACTCTCACCTCATCACCCGTATTTTGGATATTCTCATGGGTGGGAGAGATAAGCTATATAAGCGTTTACGCTGTTGGAGCGACCTATTTCCGTAAGCATCCGTTCCTTTACACCACTCTCGTGGCGGCCGGCGTGTTCCTCGCGGTAATGTTTGGCATAGGTTTCAGCATTGGTATGGCTTCTGCAATTTGGGGAGCTGAGGTGATAAACAGTTATACCGCCGACGTTGATACGTTCCTCATGATGTTCCTTATAGTATATTCCGTGCTGTCCGTAGTGATGCTGTGGTGGGCCTACCGCCGCTTTACAAAGTTGCAATTCAAGAGCAGATAAAGACAAAAGGAGACGAAAACATGGGTGTTACATTCAATAATGATAAGGCGATATACGTTCAGATGGCCGACCGCCTCTGCGACGAGATAATTGCAGGAAAGTATAATGCCGACGACCGCATACCAAGCGTGCGAGAGTATTCCGTGCTGCTGGGCGTGAATACCAATACGGCCGTGAAGGCATACGAGACATTGGCGCGCGACGAGGTGATATACAACAAGCGTGGACTGGGCTACTTTGTCAGTCCAGGAGCGCGTGAGCGCATTGTCGCCGCACGCAAGAAAGAGTTCATGGATCAGACCCTTCCCGAAATGTTCCGGCAGATGTCGCTGCTCGGGATAACAATCGAGGAAGTAGGGGAGGCATGGAAAGAGAGAAGTAAGAAGTAAATTAACAAAAAAATAAAACAATGAAGAAATTATTTTCAATCATGCTCCTTGCGTGCGCAGTCACCCTCGGAGCACAGGCACAACTGTTGTACAAAATCTCCGGCAACGGACTCAAGGTTCCGTCGTACATCATCGGCACCTATCACTTCGCTGACGTGAAGTTCACAGACTCCATTCCGGGACTGAAAAAGGCTCTCGACGAGACGCAACAGGTATATGGAGAACTGCGTATGACCGATATGATGAACCCTGATTCGCTGATGAAGATACAGACGGCGATGCTGATGCCCGAGGGAAAGAAGTTCACCGACCTGCTCACAGCAGAGCAGACTGACCGACTGAACGCCTTTATGAAGGGCTTGATGGGGGTGGACATGACAAATCCGATGGTAGGTCCGCAGCTCGCACCGATGACTCCACAGGCGCTGATTACGCAGTTTCAGACTATCATGTGCCTGAAGAATGGCGGCGGTTTCGACCCGGCAAACGGTTTCGATGACTATTTTCAGAAGCAGGCAGTGGCTGCGGGAAAGTCCGTTTTCGGTCTTGAGACATTGGATTTTCAGGCTCGCGTGCTTTTCAAGAGTACCACTTTGGAGCGTCAGACCGAATTGCTGATGTGCCTTGTGGATAATGCTGAGACCTACAACGCAATCACAACGGACATGATAAAGGCTTTCTATGCACAGAATCTCGATGAGGTTCAGAAGGTGATAGACCGTAAGCTCGGCACCACTTGCGACGATACGAAGGAGGAACAAGAGACTATGATTTTCGGTCGCAACGATAATTGGATGAAGCTCATGCCTGCAATCATGGCCTCAAAGCCTACGTTCTTCGCCGTTGGTGCAGCTCACCTTACGGGCGACCGTGGTCTGTTGAAGCAGTTGCGTGATGCAGGATATAGTGTTGAGGGAGTGAAGGAATAAGGTGATAATATTTAATTTCATCAATATGAAAAGAACAATTATTTCAATCCTGATTTATATAGGACTGCAAATATTAGTGTCGTTGTTTGTCGCAATGGTAGCCGGAGTGATTAGCGTGGTTCAGGGTGGCGATATGGCAAGTGTGGCTCAGAGTGCCACCGTGCTTGGCATCTCTTCGCTATTGGCAAATGTTATAGCCATAATAGTATTGTTGAAGTTGCGCTATGCCAACTTCTCGTTCGGCCACATGAAGTCGTCCGACATCATGCCGGCATTGGTCATAGCCGCAGTTCTTGCCCTTGCAATGGTGTCGCCATTGTCTTGGTTGTCAGACAATCTGGAGTTGCCCGACTTCCTGAAGAATGAATTTACGGCTTCGATGTCCGACTTTTGGGCAATCATCGCAATCAGTCTGGTTGCTCCCGTGGCCGAGGAACTTTTGTTCCGTGGTGCCATACAGGGCGCATTGCAGAAGATTATGAAGCCGAAGTGGGCCATTTTCCTCTCGGCGTTGATATTCGGACTGATACATTTCAATCCGGTGCAGGTGTGCGGAGCGTTTCTCATGGGGCTTGTTTTCGCGTGGCTCTATTATCGTACAGGCTCAGTGTGGCCCAGCATCATGGCTCATGCGGCGAATAATATCGTGTCGACCATACTCGGACAGTTCTATCCTGTCGATGCTTCACTCGCTGAAATCACAGGCGGGGGCACACCGATGTACGCACTGCTGGCGGTGAGCATGATAGTATTTGTGGCGGTTATCTGCTACGGCAAGAAGACCCTTCCGCTTCCGGATAATGCCGAAAACGTTTGTTAGTCATTTCTCAGAACTTTCTATATAAATACTTTGAATCAAAAGAGAAGTGTTGAGACTGTGCGGCTGCACAGTCTCTTTTTTTTGTCAAGCCTCCGATTGGGGAATAAGAGGATGGAATTGTGCTTTATTTCATCCTCTTAAACGATGCCGACAAGTATTTGTCGAGCTTGTTCAACGGTATGCGAGCCGTTGGCATACCCATCGCGTAAGGTCCGATCTCATACTGCTGATAGACAAACACCATAGCGTCCTTGTCAAGATAAGGGTCTGCCTCTGGCAACGGAACAGTCTCCGCACCCTCCGGCAGGAACAGGACACTCTTCAGTTCTTCCACAGTGTCGAAGCCCATTTCCTCGGCAAGAGCCTGCTCTATCAACTTCGCAATATGCTCACGCGAGGTTAAATCAAGCATATTATAGCCGAAAACCTTGCCGTCGCTTTTGCGGAACGTCGTGCCGAATGCAGACATCATGCCGTGTGCGCCACCCTCATAATGATATAAGGTATAGTTGAACGTTACCCATTTGTCGTCCTCAAATGTCTTCTTTATTTCGATGTCGTTGCTGTATCCCTGCGCACTTCCCATCTCGGCAAATGCGGCTGTAAACCTGTCCAGTTCTTCCTTATGTGTCTTTATATAGTTCCTCACAATCGAGTCGCCACTGTTTATATCGGTTGTCGGATTGCAGTCAGCATGGTCGAGAATCCATTCGCGAATGCCGTTGAGCAGTGCCTCGTTGCCCGTTTCGGGATAGTCGATGGAGATTTTCAACTCTCCATTAACGTCTTGAACTTTCTTAGCCACAGAGTCGCTGTAGTTTTTCACTGTAAATTGAGCAGTTGTGGTCTCATGGCTTCCGCAAGCGGCAATTGCGAAAAAGCTTATGCAGAGAACTGTAACAGATAGTTTCTTGTTCATAATAATTTGATATAATTGTTTTTAATGTTCCAAATATAGTTCTATTTTTTGAAAGCGCAATGATAAAAGGTAATAAAAATGAGTATTTTTGCAAATTATGGCGTTTATTCCGAGCTTGGATACCGGTTGTTTGAAATAAAATTCGTAATTTTGTCTGCTAAATGAACACAACGGAAATACAACGCATCAAGCAGCGGTATAACATCGTGGGCAACAGCGATGGCCTGAACCGTGCGCTCGACGTGGCTCTGCAAGTCGCGCCGACCGACCTCAGTGTGCTGATTATCGGTGAAAGCGGTGTGGGAAAGGAGAAGATTCCACGTGTCATTCATGACAACTCGCCACGCAAACGTGAGAAGTACTTCGCCATAAACTGCGGCTCTATTCCCGAAGGAACGATAGACAGCGAGCTGTTCGGACACGAGAAAGGTTCGTTTACGGGTGCCATAGGCGAGAGCGAGGGCTATTTCGGCACTGCTAACAAAGGCACTATATTCCTTGACGAGGTTGGCGAACTGCCGCTTGCCACGCAGGCTCGCCTGTTGCGTGTGCTGGAAACGGGCGAGTATATCCGTGTGGGAGGACAGGAAATTCGTAAGACCGATGTGCGCATCGTGGCGGCCACAAACGTGAATATGCGCAAGGCTGTGAGCGAGGGACGTTTCCGCGAAGACCTGTACTACCGTCTGAACACCATTCCCATACAGATTCCGCCGCTGCGCGACCGTGGCGATGACATTGTGCTGCTGTTCAGACTCTTCGCCATGCAGATGGCCGAGAAATACCATTTGCCTAAAATCACGCTGACCGATGACGCGAAGGAGGTGCTGAAGAGGTATAAGTGGCCGGGAAACGTGCGTCAGTTGAAGAACATCACCGAGCAGATGTCGGTGTTGAGCAAGGAGCGTGAGATTGATGCGATGGCTTTGCAGAAGTTCATCCCGATAGACCGAGAGAGCACACAACTTGCCACCGTACAGACCGGGGGCAGCCATTCGTATGAGAGCGAGCGCGAACTGCTTTATAAGATATTATATGAGTTGCGCGGCAACGTGAGCGACCTGCGGCGAGAGATGAACTCGTTGAGGAAGCAAATTGATGAGCAACGGGGACTAAACGGCGCGCCCGGATTTGCAAGCGACGTGAGGGCCGTAACCGACAATATGCCCGCCATAGCGCGCCGGGAGCCTGACATAAGGCAGACAAGACCGCTTGCCGAGGACGCTATAGCCGAGGAGATATCCGAACCTGAAACCCTTAACCTGAACGATTTGGGCAAACAGATGGTGGAACGGGCCTTGAAGCGCAACAACGGCAACCGTAAGAAAGCCGCCGAAGAACTGGGAATCTCCGACAGGACGCTCTATCGAAAGATTAAACAGTATGGCTTAGACAAGCAATAAGTTGATGATATAAATGAAAAAACTACTAACATATATATATAATAAGGTGTCGGTGCGTGCCGATTCCTGCCGTGGGGTGCGCTTGTGCGTATGTCTCATGCTGCCGGTTGTGGCGTTTTTGCTTGTTGCTTGCAGCGTGAGCTATAAGTTCAATGGCGCAAGCATCGACTACTCGAAGACTAAAACAATTCAGATTGCCGACTTCCCGATACGCTCAACGTATGTGTGGGGACCGATGGGGCCGATGTTCAATAACGAACTGAAGGATATGTTCGCACGCCATACGAAGCTGCAACAGGTGAGACGCAACGGCGATATGAAAATAGAAGGCGAGATAACGCAATATCAGCAGCGCAACAAATCGGTGTCGAGCGAAGGTGCCTCGGCGCAGGTTGAGTTGTCAATAACGGTTAATGTCCGCTTCACCAACAACGCCAACCATGCCGAGGACTTCGAGAGGCAGTTCACCTCTAATCAGGTCTACGACTCAAACATGAGCTTGAACTCCGTGCAGGAAGAACTCGTGGAGAATATGGTGAAAGACATTGTAGACCAAATATTCAACGCTACCGTAGCTAATTGGTAAGACCTAATGGATTTAACGCAACTGATAGAACATCCGGAACAGATGAACAAGGAGACCCTTTACGATCTCCGAAGTCTCGTTGCGCTCTATCCATATTATCAGCCCGCGAGGCTCTTGCTGCTGCAAAATCTCTATCTTTTGCACGATTCCTCGTTCGATGAAGAACTGCGCAGGGCAGCCATATACATCACCGACCGTAAGGTTTTGTTTGAACTTATCGAGGCGGCGCATTACAGGTTGAGGACGCCTGAACCCGAGCCCGCGCCCAAACCGGTGTCGAAAGAGGAGAAAGAAAGTCGCACGGTGGCTCTCATCGACAACTTCCTCGATTCTATTCCCGCCGAACCGGAAAAGGAAGAGAAGCGCGGTAAGCGCAAACCAACGCCTGCCGACGCAACGATCGACTATGTTTCGTATCTGCTCGAGATAGAGGGCGAGGAGGAAAAAAAGGCTGCCAACGATGCGCCTGTGATGAAAGGACAGAGTCTGATAGACGATTTCATAGATAAAGAAGGTGGAAAAATGGAGCTGAAAGAAACTCCGGAGTATCTTCCCGAAGATGTGTCTGAAAGTGAGGAAAATAACGACGGCGAAGGCTTCTTTACCGAGACATTGGCTCAAATTTACATAAAACAAGGCAAATATGACAAGGCTTTGGAAATAATTAAGCGATTATATTTGATTTATCCGAAAAAAAATCGTTACTTTGCAGACCAAATTCGTTTCTTAGAGAAATTGATTATAAATAATAAAAAATAAGTAAATAAAATGGGACTTTACACTTTATTCGTAATTCTTATCGTAATTGCGGCAATCCTGATGATTGGCATTGTGCTGATTCAGGAATCAAAAGGAGGCGGACTCGCGTCCAACTTCTCATCTTCTAACCAAATTATGGGTGTTCGTAAGACTACCGATTTTATCGAAAAAGCAACATGGGGACTTGCTATCGCTATGGTTGTTATCAGCGTTGCGTGCGCATACGTGGCTCCGACAGCCGCTACCGATGCCAGCGTAATAGAGAACGCTGCTACAAACAACAGCTCGACAAACCCGAACACTCTGCCTAACTTCGGCGCAAGCCAGCAGAAACAAGCTGCTCCGGCTGCCAATGGTGATGCAAAGCAGGCTGCTCCAGCCGCTAACGAGGCTGCTGCACAGGGTGATGCAAAGGCTGAATAAGCTGCGGAAGTAGGGTGGCGTGGCCCTATTATTAGGGTAGCGTTGTTAAGAAAAATAGTAAAAAGTACGCTATTTATTTGGTAGTCTCGGATAAATTGCGTACTTTTGCACCCGCTTAAGAGAAGTACTTGAGCAACATGGTGCCCGTAGTTCAGTTGGTTAGAGCGTCAGATTGTGGTTCTGAATGTCGTGGGTTCGAGTCCCACCGGGCACCCTGAAAATGCAAAACGCAGGTTCTTGAATTCCAAGAGCCTGCGTTTTTTCTTTGGCTATTGTTTGTCCCGATACCTTATTTATATCATAAAAGGCAATGGGAATCTTAGTTTTTATCGATTTTTTTTATTTACTTTGCAGATTATATAGCCAGTTTTGTGTCTTATTGTAATGCGGACATTTGCAGGAAATGCGCATAAAAGATGCGGAATGAGGATATAAACAGCATATAGCGTATGAGAAAACTACGAATATTGACACACCTTTTGACATTCCTTTCGATTGCTTTATCGGCCTTTCCGATGAACAACCTGAACGTGTATAACGGTTTGGGAGGCGGCTCGGTATATTCCGTTTTCAAGGACAGGTACGGGCTTATGTGGTTCGGAACGTCCAACGGACTGAACTGTTATGACGGTCTGACAATGAAGACGTATAATGCCAGCGAGATGAGACGGCGCAATGAGATGTACGATATTGCCCAGACCGACGACGGAATGATGTATGCGGCTACGGCAGGAGGCGTGTTTACGCTCGACCTGAACGGACGGGGACGGATGAAACGGGTGAAGGAAAGTCCGGAAGAACGCATCAATGTGGTTAAGACTTCGGGGCGGGAACTCTACGTAGGCTGTGGGTCAGGACTCTACATCATGGAGGACGGCGAGGTGAAATCGCACATCATGCTCCAGAATGACAGAATGTCGAAAGAAAATACCGTCAACGATATAGTCGTTACAAGAGACGTGCTATGGCTGCTCGGTAACCGTGACATTTGGCGATATGACCGCAATACGAGACGCGTCCAACCAATGAACCTGCCGAAAAAGGTCAAGGTGAACGGCAGGCTGCGTGTTCTCGCATTGGCAGGTAAGCGGCTCTTTGCCGGTAGCTACAACGATGGAGTCGTGTGGCTCGACGTGAAGGGTAATGGCGGAGGACGCTACGTGAGTGTCGGAAGCAATGTGATAACAGATATGCAGGTGGCCGACAAACAGCTCTATGTGGCAACGGACGGAGCCGGAGTGAGCGTGGTGTCATTGGCAACGGATGAGATTATCAACGCCTATAACACGCAGAACGGGCTTGCCGACAACTCTGTTTACAGCTTCCTGCGGACGGATTCGGGCATCAACTGGTTCGGATATTTTCGCCGTGGTGTCTCGCACGACTATTTCTCGTCGCCGTTGTTCCATTATTTCGAGGGCAACGGATTCTCCACCTACGGTCTCAATGTGCGCAGTTTCTGTATCGACGGCGAACGCAAGGTAATAGGTACGCGCGAGGGACTCTATTATTATGACGGGCATACGAGCCGCTATTATTCGCCTGGCGAACTTGGCGGAGGCGGTATCGTAACCTCCGTCGTGAAGTATGCCGGGATGTATTACATCGCCACATTCGACAATGGAGTGTGTCGTCTCAACCCCGTGACAGGACGGATAGAGCGTTTCGGAAATAACATTTTGCTCGAAACGGCGAGTTTCGGACGTTTAGCCGTGTCGCCAACCGACGAACTTTGGATGGCGAGCAATGCCGGAGTGTTTGTCTATAACGCCGCGAAAAACGAAGTGCATTGCTTTGATTCGCGCAACTCGCAGCTCTTCGACAGCTATGCCAACAGCCTGCTTTTCGACAGGCACGGTCGCTGCTGGATTGGAACGCACGAGGGAATGTGCGTATATAATCCGATAGACGGAATGCTCCGGACACAGGGATTTCCCGAAAACTTCAAGAGCAACGTGCCTGAACCAAACTTTATCCTGGCTCTTGATAATAACATCCTTAGCTATTCTGCCGAGGGATTATATCGCATTTCAGAGGAGCTTGACGACTTCGGGACGATAGAATCCAACCCCGTCATAAGCAATACGCTGATTAATTTCGTTGTCTGCGATACCAAAGCAAAACAGTATTGGGTGGGAACAGAGCACGGACTGTTCTGTTTCGACAAGGACTTTAAGAATTATCGCACGTATGGCTATTCCTTCGGTATGCAGAGTTCGGAGTTCAGCACCAATGCCGGCTACATCGATGCGGGCCGCCGTATGTGGATAGGGTCGATGAATGGACTCGTGTATGTGAACCTGAACGAGCTTGACAAGCTCAAGTTGCAGCAGTCGCGCATACTCCTTACCGATCTGACCATCGACGGACGGGAAATCACCGCGGCCGAGGAGATGCTCATGGTCAGGGACCGTCAGATTAGTCTGAGCTATTTGTGGGGTACGGAAGAGCCGGCTTTCCGTCCGGTACTGCTCAACTATGCCGACCAGCGCGACATCTATTATGAGTACAGGATAGGCGAGGACGGCGATTGGGTGTCGGTGCGCAGCGGTGAGAGGGCTGTGTGCCGGGGATTCTCTTTTGGTGCCAATACGCTCTATCTGCGTGTTGCCGGAACAAACGATGTAACCATTTACGATGTCTACGTGAAGCCTTCGCCGCTTTTCATACTTCAACTTTCCCTGATTGCGGCGTTCTTCGTGGTGCTTTATTTCTTTGTGCGCAGCCGCAAGGAACTTGAGAAGGTGAAGGAAGAACTGACCGAAGAAGTGGAGAAATACAAGCGTGTGAGAACCGACGAGGAAGAGTCGAGAAAACTGTTCAACCGCCTAAAGAGCTATGTGGAGAAAAACAAGGTTTATTTAGACGACGGTTTGAAGATGTCCGACTTGGCTTCTGCGATGGAATGCAGCACCGTGAAGATGTCGCAGTTGCTCAATATGTATTGTCAGCAGAACTATTACGACTTCATAAACCGTTATCGTTTAGAGGAGTTCAAGAGCCGTCTGCAAGACTCGAAATACGATAACTACACGCTTGTGGCCTTGTCGGAGATGTGTGGTTTCAAGAAGTCCTCATTCTTCTCAACGTTCAAGAAGATAGAGGGAATGACTCCATCGGAGTATCTGAAGAAGATTGGAAGAATGAGGTTATAACCTTAGTTCACCATCACTGTGATAGACCTGCCCTGTTCGGCGTTTTTCAGCCTCACGAGAGCCTCCATATAGTAATAGTCGGCATAGCAGATGCTTGCGTCAATCTCAGTTCCTGCCGGCAGATTGCCTACCGAATGGAGCAGCATGGCAGAGTTTTTCTTGCGGCTCTGATAGGTTTCGCTGTCAAGACTGTTCAGCATCCGTTTTGCCATATCAAGGTAATACGCACCCTTTTCATGGTCCACATATTCGCTCAGCTCTATCAATGCCGATGCCACGATGCAGGCCGTAGACACGTCGCGGAACGAGTTTGGTATCTTCGGGTCGTCGAAATCCCAATAGGGGATGAGGTCTTCGGGCAACCGTTTCAGGTAGACATCGGTCACTTTCTGTGCGAAATCCAGGAACACCGGGTCTTTTGTCTCGCGATAAACCATCGTATATCCGTATATGGCCCAGCTCTGTCCGCGTGCCCACATGGTGTCGTCGGCATATCCCTGATGGGTCACGCCCCTCTTGAACGTACCCGAAAGCGTGTCATACACGGCCACGTGATAGCACGAGTAGTCCGGTCTGAAATGGTATCTCATTGTAGTCGCCGCGTGGCTGACTGCCATGTCGTAGTAGTGGCGGTTTCCGCTGAGTTTATAAGCGTTGAAAAGAGTCTCCAAGTTCATCATGTTATCCATGATGGTGTTATGTCCTCCAAACATCTTCACGTTGCGCGGCCACGACAATATCGTACCCACCTTCGGTCTGTATAGTGTCGCTATCTGTTTGGCCGCGTCCACGATAACATCGCCGTAGCGTTTGTCGCCGGTCATGCGGTAGGCGTTTCCGTATCCGCAATATATCAGGAAGCCTAAGTCATGGTCGAAGATAGGTTGTCTGACGAGCGTGTCCAACGCCAGCGTATAACTCTCGGCAAGCTTTTTCAGACGGCTGTCGCCCGTAGCCTCGTAGGCATACCACAATTCGCCGGCCCAGAAACCGCACGTCCAGTTCTCTATCTTCACTTCCTGCAAGTCCCATTTTTTCTCTCCTTTCAGTATGTGCCAGGGCACTTGCCGGTAGTCCAATGAACCGTTTTTCGTCTTCATCTCGTCCACCGTGGCATTCACTTTGTTCTCACAGTATGTCAATGCTTTGTCGGCATCATACTCTGTCGCGTTTCCTGCTGCACAACATAATGTCGTCAGGCATAACGCTATCGTCCTAATGTCGTAGTTCATATTCTTTACTTCTGTTTATTATTCATAATTAAATTTGATGAGTTTCTGATTGCTGATACGATTGTGTGCGGCAATATACTTATTCGTTTTTGAAAGTATTTTACCTTTGGTATCTGAGTAATCCGGCCAAAGTACTCGAGTATTCCGGCCAAAGTACTCGAGTAATTCGGCTTAGATTACTCGAGTATTCGGGCCTAAGTACTGGAGTATTTCGGGCCAAGTACTCTTTCTGCCGTGTACGGTGGGAAAGAATACTAAGTCTGATAATTAATCGTTATATATAAGTAAATGGCTTGTCTGATACGTATATAATAATGTATATATGAAAAAGACGGGCAGAAAAGCCGGCCTTTTGAATCACTGAAAAATATAAAACAAAGAAATATGAAGAAACTCTTATTTGCAATTCTGATGCTGATGCCACTGTCGGCGTTGGCTCTTACCGAGAAACTTTCGTCTCCCGACGGACGTTATGAGTTTGTCCTCACGCAGCATGACGGACGTTTTTCCTATACGCTCACATACGATGGGAAGACTGTCATTAATCCGTCAGAACTCGGAGTGAATATCGATAACAAGCTGTTTGAGAGTGCTTTGGGTGTTCCCAATGAGGACGTTAGGCTGTGGTGCGAGAACCTTCGCCATATTGGTACCGACCGGTTGGAGCGCGATACCACGTGGACACCGCCCTACGGTGAGTGGAACACCATCCGCGACAACTACCGTCAGATGACGGTGCGCTTCATGAAGGGTGCCGACGAGGTGAATGCGGAGGGTTATTCAAAAGGCAAATGTTATTTCTTTAATATAGATGTACGCGCATATAACGAGGGCGTGGCTTTCCGTTATAGTTTCCCCGAGACAGGCAACGGACTGTTTATTCATCTCACTTCCGAACTTACCGAGTTCGCTTTCGAGCCGGGCGCGGAGGCATTGTGTGCTTCGTGGGCACAGGACGGTTATCGTTGGAAACCGCTTACGGGCAGCGACTGGGGAGTGGCCGAGCGGCCTCTGACCCTCAGACTCGCCAACGGACTTTGCGTATCGTTGCTCGAGGCGCGTCTTGTGGATTACGCCCGCACCAAGTTTGTGCTACAGCGCGAGAATGTTCTGCGTGCCGATGTCTACAGTTCGGTGGACTTCATGACACCTTACAGCACCTCATGGCGCACCATCATGGTAGGCGACAAGATGACAGACCTTATCAATCACGATTATCTCACGCTCAACCTCAACGACCCGTGCGCCCTCAGCGACGTGTCGTGGATAAAGCCAGGCAAGGTGTTCCGCAGCGATTTGAACAAGAAAGCGCTCTTCGAGGCTGTGGATTTCGCAGCCGGGCGAGGCCTGCAATATGTCCATCTCGATGCGCGCTGGTACGGTCCGGAGATGAAGATGAGCAGTTCGGCGTTGGCGGTGGACAGCACTAAGGACTTTACCATACCCGAGGTGGTGAGCTATGCAAAGGAGAAAGGCCTCGGGGTGTTCGTTTATGTCAATCAGCGCGCCCTCTATCAGCAGCTCGACAGCATCCTGCCGCTTTATAAGAAGTGGGGTGTCAAGGGTATAAAGTTCGGCTTCGTGCAGGTGGGCAACCAGCAATGGACCACGTGGCTGCACAATGCGGTGCGCAAATGTGCCGAATACGGACTTATGGTAGATATCCACGACGAGTACCGGCCGACAGGATATTCGCGCACCTATCCTAATCTTATGACCGCAGAGGGTATCCGTGGAAATGAGGAAATGCCGTCGGCAACCCACAATGTTACCCTGCCGTTCACCCGTTTCCTTTGTGGTCCGGCCGACTACACGCTGTGTTATTATGTAGGAAGGAAGAAAACGACGCACGCCCATCAGCTTGCCATGGCGGCAGTCTATTACAGTCCGCTCACGTGGATGTACTGGTATGACAAGCCATCGGCCTACCGTGGCGAGCCGGAGCTTGAGTTTTGGGACAAGATTCCTACCGTATGGGATGATACAAAGGCCTTGCAGGGCAATCCCGGTGAGTATATTGCCACGGCGCGACGTTCCGGTGGCGACTGGTTTGTGGGTGTGATGACAGGCGATGAGGCCCGCACAGTAACTCTTCCGCTGTCGTTCCTTGCCAAAGGAAAGAAGTATATTGCCCACCTCTACGAGGACGATGCGACGCTGAAAACACGCACTAAGGTGAAGATGACAACCAAGAAAGTAACTAATAAGACCACTTTGTTGCTGCCGTTGGAGAAGGCCGGAGGTGCGGCTGTGTGGATAGAAGAGGTGAAGTAGCCCTATTACTCACTATAACCATCATCAAAAGGACTATTGTCTGAACTTCAGAACTCCGGTCTCCTGTCTACTTCTTCCCCCCTTGGGGGGATTAGAGGGGGACTTCCCATTAAAAATAACTATTGATATGAATCCAAACAAAATTATATTGGCCTGTCTGATAGCTTCTTTTGCAATTTCGGCGGCCGCCAAAGATGTAACAATCAGTGTGCGAAACACTACAGCCGAACAGCGGCAGCAGCTTGTTGAGATTGACGGCAAGGCTTTGCGTGAGGCCATGAATATAACCGCCGGTCACCCAGTGATAGTGAGAAACGCCTTCGGACAGGAAGTTCCGTCGCAACAGACGTATGACGGCAAACTGCTGTTCGAGGCTGCTGCACGCCCCGGAACAGCCACATCGTTCACTGTTTGCGAGGGTACGCCGTCATCATATAAAGTCTTTGCCACGGGGGCTTGCTATCCGCAGCGTCTCGACGATGTGGCCTGGGAGAACGACCGTTGCGCCTACCGTGTCTACGGGCCTGCACTTCAGGCTCGTGGTGAGCGTTCATTTGGTATCGATGTATGGAGTAAATGCACTTCCGATATGGTGGTTGAGAAGCGGTATCAGCAGGATTGCTATGGCAACGCAGTGCGCGAAGTCTACAACCGGCGCGGTCTTACGGCTCAGCACGACTCCGTCCTCCATGCCTATTCATTTCATTTCGACCGCGGCGAAGGCCTTGATGCCTACGCGGTGGGCCCGTCTCTCGGCTGCGGCGCGCCCGCTCTTGTCTTCGATTCGCGCCTTGTGATGCCCTATTGCTACAAGGATTATGAGATACTCGACAACGGTCCGCTGCGCTTTACGGTGCGTCTGACCTTCCCGGCAGTTGCTGTCGGCCGTGACAAGGCGGTCGTTGAGCATCGTATAATCTCGCTCGATAAAGGCTCGAACTTCAACCGCTGTGAACTGTGGTACGACGGATTGAGCCGTGAAACCAATGTCGCTGCGGGCGTGGTGGTGCATAAAGCCGACACCGAAAGCCTCGTAATGGATGCCGACAAGGTGCTTTATGCCGACCCTACCGACCGTCCCGACAAGCTCGGCACACAGGTCTTTGTGGGTGTCCTCTTCCCTGACGGACACGCAGACAGCCGCCTTATGCCGTCGGATGAGGGCGGCGACATCGTGGAAAATGCCGTCGGCATCGTTCCTTACAAGTCTGGCCAACATCTCGTTTACTACTTCGGGTCGGCTTGGAGCGGATATGATGTGCGCACATTCGCCGAGTGGCAGGCGCGCGCCGAGAGCCATCTCGTATCCTTACGTCATCCCTTTGAAATAACAATTAAATAATCAATTATGAATTTTCGTGTTTCTCTTGTCCTGTCCCTGCTGTTTGCCGGGATAAGGACTTCGTTTGCCCAAGTGGCTGTTTATCCTGCGCCCGAGGGGGCAGACCTTAACAATGACTTCGCCGTGGAGGTCGTCCAGAACGGCAAGTCCTATGATTCGCCGGCCTATAACGTCCGTGTGGCGCGTGTCGAGAATGCCAAAAAGACTGTCGAAAACTCCTCTTTCACGCAGTTTTCCTTTGACGGCAAGATAGATATTGCCGTCAGATACAACAAGGGTAGGGTGGATTCTGCACGCATACGTCCGCTCTCATACGGCATAAAACCGCGCATTGAGGGCAACACCCTGCATTTCTCGATAGACAAGCCGATGAATATTTCGGTCGAGGTGAACGGCGACATTCATCACAACTTGCAGCTCTTTGCCTGTCCGCCGGAGCAGAACGTGCCGAAGAAACGTGCCAAGAATGTTGTCTACTACGCTCCCGGATTGCATAAAATAGCAGGCGACACGCTACGCATTCCTTCAAATACGACTGTCTATTTAGCCGGAGGCGCGGTGGTTAAAGGCCATCTGCTGGTGGCAGATGCCCACGATGTGCGCATCTGCGGACGTGGAGTTATTGACTGTAACCTGCGCGAACCGGTTTATATAAAGAACTCACGCAATGTCGAGGTGAGCGGACTTGTCATGTCGCAATGCCCTGTCGGTGGCTCTTCTCGCGTACATATAAATAATGTAAAGGTAATAAGTTCGTTCGGATGGGGCGACGGTCTCAACGTGTTCGCTTCCGACAGCGTTACATACGACAACTGCTTTGCGCGCACAAGCGATGACTGCACCACTGTATATGCCACCCGGAAGGGTTTCGTCGGAGGTGCGAAGGACATCACAATGACCAACAGCGTGCTGTGGGCGGACGTGGCTCATCCAATCTTTATCGGCCTTCACGGTATGGCGGCATACGACATCAAGTCGGAAAAAACCGATACGATAGAGCGTGTCTGCTATCGTAATATCGACATTCTTGAGCAGAACGAGTATCAGATAGACTATCAGGGCTGCATGGCAATAGGCTGCGGCGACCTGAATGTGGTGCGCGACGTGCTTTTCGAGGACATCCGTGTTGAGCAAATCCGCAATGGTCAGCTCTTTAATATCCGTACCACATGGAATGAGAAATACTGCGCCGCTCCCGGCCGTCTCGTTGAAAATATTACTTTCCGAAATGTCAGTTACAACGGAGCGCTGCCTAATCTCAGCATCATGGAAGGATACAGTCCGGAGCATCCCGTACGCAATATCACGTTCGAGAATCTGAGAATAAACGGCCGTCTCATTACCGACGATATGAAAGACAAGCCCAAATGGTATAAAACCGCCGACTTTGCTAACGCTTACGCAGGTGCAAACGTGCACGGACTACGGTTTGTTTACTTGTCTAATTTAGATGGACAATATCTAAAACCTTGATATATAGTTAGTTATAAAATGTAGTTCCATATCGAATAGATTGGAAGCGTCTTGCCAAATTTAATTGATTTAAGTCAAAAACTTGTCATATCTTTGCATCGAAACCAAAAGATAAAAGTACCAACTTAAACAATTAAAAATGGAACAGAAGAACGAAATCATCGCCAATACGTACAAGGAATACAGCCAACGTGTGTACGCGTACATTCATTGCAGAATAAACAATGATGATGAGGCAACGGATATTATGCAAGACGTGTTTGTGTGTCTGCTCGATTGCGATGTCGTTTGTGCCGATACGGTGCGCAGTTTGATTTTCACCATAGCCAATAATTTGGTGATAGACCATATCCGCCGCCACTATAAGCGTCAGGAAGTGTATTCTTATATATATGATATGAACACGCGCAAGAGCGCCAGCCGTCCTGACGACGATATGGCCGTGCGCGACATTGAGGCGTTGGAGCGCTCGTTTATCAGTCGCCTTTCACCTGCCACGGCGCGCGTCTATGAGATGAGCCGCATACAAGATATGACCATAGACGAGATTGCCGACAAGCTGTCTTTGAGCAAGCGCACTGTTGAGTGCCATCAGTTCAAGAGCCGCAAATATGTGCGCGAGCAGATGCGGTTGGCTCTTTAGCTCTTTGCCCATAAGACTTTATAGAGATATATAGGATTTTATAGGGTAGGATAGGGCTTATGGTAGAAAAAGATACGGCTTTATTTGGAGATTAGAATAAGCAGACATAAGATATAATTTAGTTATAAGATAGTTAATAATGTAGGTTTTTATAGTTTGTTTTGTTAGTAGTTAGTTAGTAGAATATTGGTTTGTAAAGGTTCTTGATGTTTTCAGGATAAACATTAAAGGATTATAAAATAGGTTATTAGTCAGTTGATGTGTGCTTTCTGTGAAGGAAGGCACACATCATTTTACATTATATATTATAGAACTGAAGATAGACAAAAGCGCCGATGAAGCACTCGAACAAATATCTGTTAAGGACTATCCGGCTCGCTTCGCCTTGTCAGGCCTGCCGATAGTGGGGGGCGGAATAAACTTTGATAGCGATAAACGTACTATTTCTGATTGGAAAATAAATAATTATTAAAAAACTTTGTTCTTCTGTAAGTATTAGTTTTTGTTTGTTCGTATAGGGGTGTAAATAATTAACTATAAACAATTAAAAACTGAAAAATATGAAGAAGAATTTACTTAAAGGACTGACAGCCGTAGCAATGGCTCTCACAGTAGGAATGCCTGTATTTGCACAGACAGCAGAACAACCGTATAAAGGAACGACTACGGCCGATACCTGGCTGAGAATGAACAACAAGGATAAGCATGGGGATAAGACAACTATCGAGTTCAGAACTAATGCCGATGTGGATTTCGTAGGTGTTATGGCTTTTGAGTTCCCTGCTCCCGACGCAGGCTATGCAATCGAGAAAGCCACACTCCGCTTGGTTACAGAACGTGTGAAGGCAGACCGCAAGGTGAACTTGTATGAATTTATTTCTGACTTTGACGAAGACGGAATCTATGAGACTTATGCAGATGATATAGCTGAGGCTAAGGCAAAAACACCTATTGCCCAGTTCTCTATGGAGGGACAGAACACCAAAAGTGTGGCTCTTGACAACATCGATGCTGAGAAGTATCAGAATATAGCGGCATGGCAGAACAATGTAGATATAACCGAATACGTAAAAGGTCTGACAACCAACAAGTTCGGAATACTTATAGCAAGTGCAACCACTACCAGTCAGTCAAACTGTTTCTTTACAAAAGAAGCGACAGGCATCAGTAATACGAAGTGTACTTATTTCAACGACTCGAAGGCTGAAGACCTTGTGCCACAGCTTACAATTACATATTCTGTTGTGAATGCAATCAACGACATAACGGTTGAAACAAAGGCCGACGGTGCCGTTTACAACCTTGCCGGACAGCGCGTAAACAATCCGCAGCACGGCATTTATGTGAAGAACGGACGCAAATATATCGTGAAATAATTCTTTCATAATATAGATTATAGGTTTAACAGTTGAAAAAAAGGGGCAGAGCCAATCGGTTCTGTCCCTTTTTTTAAGTATATTCGCAGAATGAAACGTATAGCCTTATAAATAAGTATAACTAAAAACACGATTGATGAACAAACGCATTGTAACATTGCCACTGCTTTTATGTGCCGTGATTGCCTGTTGGGGCATGAGCGAGAGCGAGCTGGCAAAGCTGAAACAGAAAACAGATGTTTACTTGGAACGAGTGAAAGCACAACCCGACTGGTTGCTGTCCCGACTGGCGATGTACTGGAAAACGCACTCCACAGATGTATATCTGAATGGCGAAATCTACGACCACGTGGGCGGAACGCGCGCGCCTTATCCTACGGTGAAGTTCAACGGAACACGCAACCACGCCACATCGTATAATGTTCCGAAGACCGAGGACATCGTGCCATACGACGATGACGAGGCAGGATCGATGACCCTGATAAACAAACAGACGGGAGTGATGGAGAAGACGTCGCCCGCAAAGGCCGGTTGTCAGCCCGACGCGCAGAACCGTCGCATATTAGGTATAGCGCGAGACGCAGCCCGTATCTATGAGGAAACAAAGGATGAGGCTTACGCTTCGATGGCTCTCGGCGTGCTCGACACTTATCTTCGCGGCATACTCTACCGCAATGTGCCGAAGGATATTACCGAAGGCCATCAAAATACGATTACCGGTATGGTGACGTTCGAGGTGATACATGAGGATGCAATTGTTATGTGCGCGGAGATAATCGAGGCTCTCGGCAGTTATGTCGACAGCAAACCTGAGCGCCGCAACGTGTATGATGCCGCCCTGAAAAAGTGGATGGAGAACATCATCGCAAACGGAGTGCCACATAACAACTGGAATCTTTATCAGGCAGAGTTCCTGCTTCGCGGTGCGCTTGTACTGGGTACTGACAGAGAATATGCCGACAACAAAGGCAAGGAATACTATCTTGACTATATCGTCAACCGCAACAGCATCCGCCAATGGAGCATGAAGAAGTTGGCAGACTACGGTTTCGATGCCCCAAATAATATTTGGTATGAGTGCCCCGGCTACAGTATGGGCGTGGTTACGACCTTCTGTGACTTTGCCGACAGGATGGATGAGCAGGCGGGAAAGGACTTGTTTAAGGAGATTCCACAGCTTGTCAAGTCCAACACGGCAGCCCTGCAATATCTCATGCCCAACCGAATGATATGTGGATATGGCGACACCCATCCCTGGTATATGTCCACTAAGGGCATTGACGCGGTGTTGCGCTATGCCGAACGCCACGGAAACGCAGCGTTGAAACAAGAGTTTGAGACCCTGAAAAAGGCTGTTGCGTCCGATGCCCCTACATCGTTGGTAGAGCAATACGTATCCAAAACCTTCTATGCGCCCAAGTCATCATGGCTCATTCAGCGCACGGGCATGGACAAACAGCACGATCTCGCCGTCTCGCTCAACGGTTCGCTTGGCAACCACCAGCACGCCAACGGCATCTCGATGGAGCTTTACGGAAAGGGATGGGTGCTCGGTCCCGACGCGGGAATAGGCAAATACCTCTATGGCGGACTTGACTACGTGGAGTATTACTCGCAGTTCCCGGCACACAATACGGTGTGCGTGGATGGCGTTTCGAGCTATCCCGTGATGATGTCGCAGCACGGTTTTTCTTCTGCTGATATGGCTGAAGGCGACAATAGCACCTATTCGCAGGTGTCATTTGTTGAACCAGAGACGCAGAGCGACCAATTGCGCACTAATGGAATCATCAAGACCTCGGACAAAGGCGGATATTATGTAGATATCTTCCGCAGTCGCCGACAGGATGGAAAGGACAAATTTCACGACTATTTCTATCATAACCTCGGCCAGACCATGACCCTCACGGCAGCCGACGGCACCGACCTCAACCTGCAACCGACCGAAGAACTCGCTTTCGCGGGCGGTCATCTCTATGCCTATTCCTATATATATAATAAGGTGAACGCCACAACCGACAAGGATGTCAGGGCTACATTCACCGTGAAGAGTAATGAAGGCAGGGACATATATATGAATATGTGGATGAAAGGCTATGCCGACCGTGATGTGTTCTCGGCCCTGTCGCCAGTCAACATGGAGTATGAACGCATGAAAAACGAGCCTTACGACATCGACAAGCAGCCAGTTCTGACCTACGTGGCGCGCCAGAGAGGCGAAGCGTGGACGCATCCTTTTGTGGCCATCTTCGAGCCGAGCGACACCAACGAACCATCAGAGATTGAGAGTGTGAGCTTCTTTGAGCCTGAGGTGGATGCTAATAAGACTAATAAACCTAATAAGCCTAATAAGCCCAATAAGTCTAATAAGACTAATAAGTCTGACGATTCCTATAAGCCAGATGATGCTGTCGGCATTATCGTGAAGTTGAAGAACGGTGCAACCGACTATATATTCTCATCGCCCCAGACTGTGGAAATGAGATATAAGGGAATGAAAGTAAAAGGAAAATACGCCGTGATACGTGACGGCAATAAACTGATAGAAAAATGATTCGCAAGATATTATTGACAGCGATGCTTCTACTGACCGTAATGTTGGCGGCAAAGGCAGTCGGTAAAAGTGGAATATATCAGTATTCCGTGCAGTTGCGCGGATATATATCGCCCGAAACAGGCAAGGAACCCACCGCTTATCTGTGGGTTCCGGATGGTTGCCGCAGAGTGAAAGCCGTGATGTTTGCCCAGCAGAACATGACCGAGGAAACCATTTACAAGATGGCTTCGTTCCGCAAACGTATGTCCGAGCTTGGCGTGGCACTGCTTTGGGTGGCTCCCGCCTTCACAAACACGTGGGATCCGCAGTCGGGATGCCAGCAGGTTTTCGACGAAATGCTCACCGCCATAGCCTATCAGAGTGGGCATAAGGAGATAATGAACGCTCCGATAATACCCTTCGGGCACTCTGCCCAAGCCACCATGCCGTGGAATTTCGCCGCTTGGAACAACGACCGCACGCTGTGCATAATCTCCTTCCACGGCGATGCCCCGCGCACAAACCTCTGCGGTTACGGCACGGCAAACGTGGAGTGGGGGCGCACCCGCAACATCGACGGTATTCCGGGACTTATGGTTGAGGGTGAATATGAATGGTGGGAGGCGCGCGTGCTGCCAGCCCTGGCATTCCGCATGATGTACCCCGGGAGCTGTATTTCGTTCCTTTGCGATGCCGGACGCGGTCATTTCGACTGTTCGGAAGCCACCGCCGAATACATTGCTAAGTTCATAGAGAAGTCTATTGCTGCGCGACTTGGCGGCAAAACGCTGAAGAAAGTTAACCCGCGCGACGGATGGTTGGCGTGCCGTTACGATGCCGACCTGCCCGCCAACGACGGCGACGGCAGCGGTGCGGAAGTATTCTCCATTGCCGAACGTCCGCAACCGGCACCTTACGCCGAGTATAAAGGCGACCGCCACGACGCGTTCTGGTATTTCGACCGTGAGATGGCCGAGCTGACAGAGGCACGCTATGCCGAGACCCGCGGCAAGAAAATGCAGTATGTAGGCTTTGAGTATGGCGGGCAGAACGTGCCATACGATGAGAAGAAACAAGGCGGAATGGCGATAGATTTCACCCCGAAGAAAGGCTCTCTCATCCTGCGCATCAAGGCCGTCTACACAGATTCCACCCATGTTGCGGTATCGAAGAGCCATTCAAAGGCGCAGCCCCGTGTGGACGTTATCAGCGGTCCGGTGGAGAAAATAGACGACGAGACCTTCCGTATCGTGCCCTACGAGGCAGGTATGGACAATCCCCGCCGCTCGTTTTCCGTGTGGCTTGTGGCCGTAGGCGAGGGCGACGAGGAATACAAGACAGCCGTGCAGCCGATACAGATAAGGTTGCCACGGGATGTGATGTCGGCCTTTGGTGATGCTAAATAACCAGTTTCGTGCGTTACACGGGCTTTGTACTGATTGTACATGGGCTTTGTACTAACGCTACAAGAGCCTTGTACTAACGCTACACGGGCTTTGTACTGATTGTACAAGAGCCTTGTACTGATACAAAAAGAGTATTGTCATTAAACAATACCCTTTTTTACCCATTTCTCAACAGGCAGATAATCGTAGAGAAAACATTAATAAACAATACTAAAAGAATATGAGACATTTATTTATTTCAGTACTTTTGGTGTGTGCAGGACATACAGTCGTGGCACAATCTGTATATCCCGGTGCGTTCGACGGGAAGATGAAGAAGCGCGACGTGGTGGAGTTCCGCGCGAAAGCGTTCCCACTTAACGATGTAAAGCTGTTGCCGTCGCGCTTCCGCGACAATCTTGAGCGCGACTCGGCATGGATGGTGTCGCTGCCCGTGGCGTCATTAGTGCATTCGTTCCGCACCACGGCAGGCGTGCAGGCAGGACGCGAAGGCGGTTATATGACGGTGAAGAAACTCGGCGGATGGGAGTCGTTGGACTGCGAGTTGCGCGGTCATGCCATCGGACATCTTACCTCCGCGTTCGCCCTGATGTATGCCGCCACAGGCGAAAACATATTCAAGCAGAAGGGCGACAGCATCATTACGGCGCTGAAGGAGGTGCAGGCTGCCCACGGTACAGGCTATCTCAGTGCCTATCCTGAGAGACTGATTGACCGCAACCTTGCCGGAAAGAGTGTCTGGGCACCGTGGTACACGTTGCACAAGATACTCTCAGGACTCATCGACCAATATCTATATGCTGAAAACGAGGACGCTCTGAAGATTGCCAAGGGCATGGGCGACTGGGCATACAATAAACTGCAAGGCATCGGAGAGGAGCAACGCGCCAAGATGCTGCGCAACGAATTCGGCGGCATCAACGAGGCGTTCTACAACCTCTATGCCGTTACGGGCAACGAAAACTACCGTTGGCTCGCCCGTTTCTTCTATCACAATGGTGTGATGGACCCGTTGAAGCAGGGCAACGCCGACCTCGGCACGCTGCACACCAACACTTTCATACCGAAAACCCTTGCCGAGGCACGCAACTATGAGCTTTCGGGCGATGAGGACAGCCGCCGGTTGACGGAGTTTTTCTATGATATAATGCTCTGCGACCACACTTTTGTGACGGGATGTTCGAGCGATAAGGAGCATTATTTCCCTGTAAAGGATTTCGCAAAACACCTTTCCGGCTATACGGGAGAGACCTGTTGCACGTATAATATGCTGAAACTGGCGCGCCATCTGTTCTGCCGCACGGCCGACGAGAGCATCGCCGACTACTACGAACGCGCCCTCCTGAACCAAATATTGGGGCAGCAAGACCCGCAGACAGGTATGGTCCACTATTTCCAGCCGATGCTTTCGGGCAGCTATAAGGTGTATAGCACGCCGTGGAACTCGTTCTGGTGCTGCGTGGGAAGCGGTTTCGAGAATCACGCCAAGTATGCCGAGGCGGTGTATTATCACAATGGCGACGAACTGTTTGTGAACCTTTTCATCCCCACCGTGCTGTCGTGGAAGGACAAAGGCATCAGCATCACTCAGAGAACAGACTTTCCCAAGTCGGAAACAACATCGCTCACGGTGTCGGGAAACGGCAAGTTTACAATGAAACTACGCTATCCGTCATGGAGTGGAAAGGCTGTCGTGAAGGTCAACGGCAAGAAGGTCGCGACGGGAAAGGCAGGCAGCTACATCACGATAGCACGCAACTGGAAGGACGGCGACATGGTAGAGGCAACGTTCCCGATGAGCATTCATGCAGAGACCGCACATGGAGACGCATCGCGCGTGGCACTGCTGTATGGTCCGGTGGTGCTCGCCGGCGAACTTGGAACAGACGGAATGCAGTCGCCCGCACCGTTCAGCGACCCGAAGAAATACAACGACTACTATACATATAATTATAATATACCCGACGGACTGCCCACTTCGCTCGCTATCGACCTGAAAAATCCGGCCCGCTCGTTGCAGAAGACTGGTGAGCCGCTTGTGTTCAAAACGGCAGGGGG